>WNFI01695146.1_pt1 | contig 18352 bp, 20 predicted proteins | sample 5400471 | NCBI WGS metagenome assembly WNFI01 (sample SAMN13153348, study PRJNA577476) | soil metagenome | isolation source: 100 cm saprolite on Douglas fir-dominated hillslope | place: USA:California | collected 2013-09-17 | reverse complement strand
CGATCTGCGATATCCCATGGGATGTTTGCTGTTAACCCTTTTAGAATCCTAGATGGCGGATGGGAGGGGGGTACCCCCGCAGGTCGGAAAAGACTTTTTGCCGCAGATGGAACGCAGATAGACGCTGATAAAAGCCTAGGTGGAGGAGTGGGAGCCAGTGGCTAAGAGCTAAAAGCCAACAGCCGATGCCCCGCATCTCACTTCCTTTACAATTTACCCATGGAATTGGCAGCCAAGCAGACACGATTGAGCGAAATCCTCACCGGGCTGGGACGCACTTTGATTGCGTACTCCGGCGGCGTGGATTCTGCTTATCTTGCCTTTGCCGCTCACGAAGCCCTGGCCGGCGGGATGCTTGCCGTGATTGCCGATTCACCCAGCCTGGCGCGGACGCACTTGCAGGACGCGATTGCCTTTGCCGGGGAGCAGCGGATTCCGCTTGAGGTAGTCCAGACCCAGGAGATGGAGCGGCCTGAATACGTCCGCAATGACGCTTCGCGCTGCTTTCACTGCAAAGACGAGCTGTTTATCGTGATGGAGCGTTTTGCCGAAGAGCACGACTTCCATTCGATCGCTTACGGAGTGAATGTGGACGACCAGGGCGATTTTCGTCCCGGCCAGATGGCGGCGCGGAACCATAGAGTCGCGGCGCCGCTGCTTGAGGCTGGGCTCACCAAGAGCGATATCCGGGAGCTGGCGCGCCAGGCCGGGCTGCGTGTCTGGGAGAAGCCGGCTTCGGCATGCCTTTCTTCGCGGATCGAGTACGGACGCCCAGTCACCAGCGAGGCCCTGACTGCCGTGGAAAAGGGCGAGGACGCCTTGCGGGCCCTGGGCTTCAAACAGTTTCGGGTACGCCATCACGGCGAGCTGGCGCGGATTGAGATCGCGCGCGACGAGCTGCCGAAGGCGCTAAACGCGGCGATGTTTGCCGAGTTTTCCCGTATCTTCAAAGGCTTGGGCTTTACCTATGTAACGCTCGATACCGAGGGCTTCCGGTCAGGGTCAATGAATGCCGTGTTATCCGCTAAAACACTGGTCAAGCTGGGTTCCTAGCGGCCTTTTTTTCTGGAATCCCGAAACGAAGTGAGGGATCCATATAATCTTCGATGAAGTGTGAAGCGGACTTTCGTTACCCTTAGAGCCTTTGTAGCCGTATGTATCCCTCGCTGCGCTTCGGGATTGCAGAGAGAATCCCGATCACTATATCTGAGTGGGAAAACCCGGCAGCCCAGTCATTCATGAGATAATTTCGCTAGTATTCCCGTATTAAAGGTGATTTCTTTTGAAAAAGATTAGCTCTTATAGCGTCAATTTAGTGCTGATTCTGGCACTGTTCGGCGGCTGCAAAGCTCAGAGCGCCCCGGCGGCCGAACTTCCAGCTCTGAATCCGGATTCCGTGGAAAGAATCCAAACCGCCATTCGCAACCAGTACAACGTAGCCAGCCAGATCGGGATCGCCGTCTCCGCGCCCAAGGCCAGCGAAGTCCCCGGCTATGACCAGATCGTGGTGACTCTCAGCAGCGCCAACAATGAGAAGAAGACTACGTTCGACTTCCTGATCTCAAAGGACCGCAAGACGCTCGGCCATCTGGAGAAGGTGAATCTGGAGAAGGTCGAGCTGCCCAAGGAAGTGATGGCGAAGATGGGCCTGGAAGGAAGACCGGTGCGCGGCAACAGCGCCGCCAAAGTAACCATTGTGAGCTATGACGACTTCCAGTGTCCCTGGTGTTCGCGCATGCATGCCATGCTGTTTCCCGGCCTGCTGAAGGCGTATGGCGACAAGGTGAAGTTTGTCTACAAGGATTTTCCGCTGATAGAAATCCATCCCTGGGCGCTGCACGCGGCGGTTGACGCGAATTGCCTGGCGGACCAGAGCTCTGATGCCTATTGGGATTTTGCCGACTACGTTCACGGCAACCAGAAAGCCGTCTCCGGACACAATCCCGCGGAGGCTTTCACCAATCTGGACACCGCGGCCAGGGACCAGGCGGCAAAACATCATCTTGACGTGGAGAAGGCGAATGCCTGCGTTACCAAGCAGGATGAAACCGCTGTCCGCGCTTCTATGGCGCGGGCCGACAAGATGGGAATCGACTCCACACCTACTTTGTATGTGAATGGCTTGAAGCTTTCCGGACCAATGTCGGAAGAATCGCTGCACGGGATTCTGGACCGCGCTCTGGCCGACACTGGAGACAAAGCGCCGTCCATCAATGCTAAAAAATAGGCCCCACAGTCCCGTCTTTGGGGACCATCTCTCATGGATTCGCTCGGAGGAACGTTTGATCCAGGTGCTAAAACCGTGGCGTAACGTCTCGCTCGTAGCGCTGGCTCTGTTCTCGCTCGCCAGCAGTTGCAACCGTCAATCCGATAAGGACGTATTGGCCAAAGTCAATGCGTATAAAGTCACGCGCTCGGAAGCGGACCGCGCCTACAACCGCCAGATTTCCGGCGCGCCGCAAAAACCCAGCGCTGAGGAAGAATCGGCGTTGCGGCTGCAGATCCTGGACCAGATCATCGGCCAGCAGGTGTATCTTCAAAAAGCCGAAAAGCTCGGGATTCTCGCGACTGACGATGAAGTAGAAAGCCGGGCCACGCAAGAGAAAGCGCCCTACACCAAAGAAGAGTTTGGCAAGAAGCTGCAGGCCGCGGGCTACACCGAGGACGAGTGGAGACTCGATATCCGGCGCAAGCTGACCATCGACAAGCTGCTGAACAAGGAGATCGCGTCGAAGGTCACCATTTCCGATTCCGATATCCAGAGCTACTACAACGACCACAAGGCCCAATTCAATATTATTGAGCCACAGTATTATCTGGCGCACATTTTTGTCAGTACGCAGCCGAACGTTCCTTCCGGCGACCAGCCCAACAAAGCGCAGAATGAGGCGCAGGCGCGGGAAAAAATCCGCCAGATCTATAACCGGCTGGAAAGCGGCGAGGATTTCGCGTCGCTCGCGGCCAAGTATTCTGAAGACCCGAACACCGCCCGCAACGGCGGCGAACTTGGGCCCGCTCCGGAGTCCCAGCTTCGCGGCGCCAACACCGATGCGGCCACTCGCGATGCAATCGCCAAACTCAAGCCGGGACAGTTCACCGAAGTGATTCCGATTGTGAATCCGGCCACGCAAAAGGTGCTGGCGTTTCGCATTGTGAAGCTTCTGGGCAAAGAAGCCGCCGGCCAGCGCGATTTGAATGATCCCACGGTGCAGCAGGCCATCCGTAATCAATTGCGCACGCAACGCGAGCAATTCCTGCGGTCGGCCTATGACGAAGTGCTGCGCGACAGCACTGAGATCCGCAATTACTATGCCGAAGAGTTGTTGAAAAACGCGGGAGGACAGAAATAAATCGAGCGCGGTGGTCCGGCCTTGCGCCGGATCACTCGATCTCCGCGAGTACCTGACCGGCCTCCACTAACGCGCCTTCCGCAGCGTGGATTTTTTTGACCGCGCCCTTCTTGGGCGACTTGAGTTCGTTTTGCATCTTCATCGCTTCAATAATGACTACGCCCTGACCGGCTTCCACTTGCTCTCCGGTTTGCGCCAGAATGCGAACGACCTTTCCCGGCATTGGCGCGGAGATTTTTCTGGGCCCGGCGCCGCCGGCGTCGGCGCGCCTGCGCGAACGCAGCGATCTGGGATCTCGTACCGACGCGCTGAAGCGTTCGCGGCCAACCACAATGTTCAAGTCAGCGCCAGTGATCTCCTGCTTGACTTCGTACGACTTGCCGTCGATCAGAACGGAAAGCACGTTGCTCTGCACGGCGACGGCGTCGAGCGGAAAGCTGCGGCCATCGAGCTTGCAGAGCCAGTTGGAGCCGGAGCGCACCAACTCGACGACGTGCGTCTTGTCCGCGATGGTGACTTCATAAATCATGGTTCGCGGAGGGCCTCCGTGCGCGCTGTGCGTTTCCACGCGGAGCTGGCTGTTTTTTCGCCATTTCCTGTTCCGCCATTGCGCCCGCTGTTTCCGGCGGCGGAATTGACGGCAAACAAAGCTGCGGCCACCGCCGCAATCTGCGACAAGCCATTGCCTGTAGCCGGCGCAGGCGTTGCCGCGAGCAAGCGGTCGAGAAAGCCAGTGTCGATTCTCGCGGCAACAAAATCCGGATGCTCAAGAATCCTGCGGAAGAGCGAGAGGTTTGTCTTGATACCGCCGACAAAGTACTCGTCGAGCGCACGCCTCATCCGGGCGATCGCGCCGGCGCGGTCCGGCGCATGGACGATCAATTTAGAGAGCATGGGATCGTAATCCAGCGGCACGCGCCAGCCCTCGTAGACGCCGCTGTCCTCGCGGATCCCCGGGCCTGACGGCCGCAGCAGTTGCGTGATCTTTCCGGGTGAAGGGAAGAAATTATTTTCCGGATCTTCCGCGTAGATTCGGCACTCGATTGCGTGGCCGCGAAGCTGAATGTCTTCCTGCCGGAAGGGAAGCTTTTCGCCGGACGCAATGCGGAGTTGCAAATGTACAAGGTCCAAGCCGGTAACCAGCTCGGTCACAGGATGTTCCACTTGCAGCCGCGTATTCATCTCAAGGAAGTAGAAGTTCTTGTCCGCGTCCACCAGGAACTCGACGGTGCCCGCGTTGGTGTATCCGGCGGATTTCGCCGCTTGTACAGCCACGCTGCCCATGCGTTGCCGCAGATCGTCATTGACTACCGCAGAAGGCGCTTCTTCAATTACCTTCTGGTGGCGACGCTGCACCGAGCACTCGCGCTCACCGAGAAACACAACGTTGCCGTGCTCGTCGCCCAGGACTTGAATTTCGATGTGACGGGGATTTTCAATCAGCTTTTCAAGATAGACTTCGCTGTCATTGAACGAACGCTGGGCTTCACTCCGTGCGGTTTCAAATGCCGGTTTCAGTTCGGCCGCGGTCCGTACCATCCGCATGCCTTTGCCGCCGCCGCCGGCCGCGGCTTTGATCATGACGGGAAAGCCGATTTTGGCTGCCAATTCCTGCGCTTCCGCGAGCGAGAGGCCTTTCGTCGAGCCAGGAACGCAGGGTACGCCCGCGGCGTTCATCGCCTGGCGAGCGCGCGTCTTGGAGCCCATCAGTTCCATCGCGGAAGCTGGCGGCCCGATGAATTTGATACCTGCTTCGGCGCAGGCGCGGGCGAACCTGGCATTCTCCGAGAGGAATCCGTAGCCAGGATGGATTGCATCCGCGCGACAGCGTTTTGCCGCGTCAAGAATTTTCTGGATGTTGAGATACGACTCAGTCGCCGCCGCAGGACCAAGCGCGTAGGCTTCGTCGGCCTGACTTACGTGCAGCGCCGCGCGGTCAACCTCTGAGAACACCGCGACCGAAGCTATACCCAGCTCCCGGCACGCGCGGATGACCCGCACCGCAATTTCGCCGCGGTTCGCAATCAGGACTTTTTTGATCATGGAGCTTTTGGCCATGGAAGCAGAGAAGCAATGATTGTAATTGAGCAGACGGCCTTCCCTTTGATTCGGGTATGGACCGTCCGATTGAGGTCTCAAGGGAAAAGCCCCTCCCGAGAGAGGGGCTTTCAGGACCGCATATGAACTACTTCTTCTTTTTTTGCGGGCTTTGTTCCTGCGGCTGGTTCTGCTGTTCCAGAACGATTCCGCCGGCGCCCTTCTTGGCCGCTGCTGCCGCTTTTTTCTTGCGTGCGGCCATGGCCTTGTCGGCCCAGTCGTTGGACTCTTTGCGGTCCGCCGCGGCCGCCTCTGGATTATTGCATTCGGTATCGGCCTTGCGCAGATAGAGCAGGTTTACGTAGACCATGGCATTGTCATAGTCCTCGCGCTTCTGCATGGCGGTCTGCAGCATCTGCAGGCCTTCATCAATGATGGACGCGTCTTTTGTCTTGATCTCCTGGCAGACCTGGTCTCCCTGCTTGCCTTTGAGCGGATCTTCCACTTTCAGGCCCAGCTTGGCTTTGCGCTCGCTGATGTCCTTATAGACATCGGTCCAGTCGATCACGCCCACGGAATAGTAGGCGTCCGGATTATTGGGATCGGCGTCAATGGCTTTGCGGTAGTACTCGCGCGCCTTGTCGAACTGCTTCATGTTCATGTAGAGGTAAGCAATACCGAGAAGGCTGTTGGAGTCCTTGGGCTCATTCTTGAGCACATCGTTGTACTCGGCAATGGCTTGCTGGGCATTACGGAGGTTCTCCGGTGTGTCGACACCAGGAACATACTGCTGCGCGTAAGCAGTCGCCAGATAAAGCTTGGCGACCTTTAGGTTGGGGTCATAGCGGACCGCGTTCTTGAAGTGCTCCATGGCCTCTTCATAGTTGGCAGCCCGGTAGGACTGTACGCCCTGATTGAGCTGGTCGCGGGCCCGTAGTTTATCGCATCCTGCTGTGGTCAACAGCGCGGCTGAGACGGCGAATGCCGCCACAAGTCGTGCGCTTCTTTTCATTGTCATCTGCTCCTTGCTGGAGTCGGTCGTATGAATCTTGAGAATTGCCGGGCTGGGGCGGCTTGCACACCGCCCCGCCCTTTGAGGAGAAAAACTTCCTGCTGCTTACTGGCCCGATTCAATCTTCGCCGTCATCAAACCGATCTTGTCGATCACCTGGGTGCCGTGGGCAATGTCAATTACCCGGGCGACATCCTGGAATTCGACGTCGGGATCACCATTCACGAACATCACGCGTTCCGCGCGAGTCTTGAAGATGCCCGTCAGCTGGTCGCCCAACTGGTCCCATGTGACATCGGTCTGATTGATTTTCAGCGTGCTTGGGCCGCCATTTGGAGGCTGTACCACCTGTACCACCACCGTGCGATCCTGCTGCGGAGGCGGTGTGTTGGGTGGCGGCGGCTGAGGAACCAGCGCCTCGAGGCCGTGTTGCGTGAGCGGCGTGATGACCATGAAGATGATCAGCAGCACCAGCAGCACGTCAATCAGCGGTGTGACGTTGATATCAGCGGTTTGTCCGCCTCCGGGAGCTCCGGTTGCCATTGCCATAACTGTATTTCCCTCATCTTCCGGCCCGCCAACGGGCCGGTGTTCAAAAAGCCCTTAGGGCTTCGGTGGCGTCGTCTGGACGGGGCCAGAACGTCTCTGTTCCGTGAGCAGGCCCAATTGGTCCACGCCGGCTGCGCGTGTATTGTCCACAACGGCCACGACAAATTTGTATTTGGCGCGGGCGTCGGCCCTCACGAACACTTCTTTGTTGGGGTGGCCGGAGAGACGGTCTTTGACCTTTTGGGTCAGCGCCTCAGGGACCACCTGCTCGGTATCAAAGTAGATTTTGCCTTCGCGTGTTACCGCCACAATGAGCGCGTCTTCTTTGTCGGCGTCAGGCATGGTGATTGGATTCGTTGCCTGCACCAGATTCACGGGGGTGCCCTTTTGCAACATAGGCGTGATTACCATGAAGATAATCAGCAACACCAGCATCACGTCCACCATGGGTGTGACGTTGATGTTGGAGTTGACCTTCGCCCCCTCGTTTCTTACGGATATTGCCATGTGCCAGCTCCTGAGTTACCGACGGAGTCCCAGAGCGGTGGTTACCAGCGCTTCAGAAATACCGCCGGCCACGGCGCCCAGACCGGTCGCCTTCTGCTCTGAAATCTTCTTGAACGCTTCCAGAATTCCGAGCACCGTTCCAAACAGGCCGACGAACGGCGCGGTGGAACCGATGGTGGCCAGACCGCCGAGACCACGCTTCAATTCCGCGTGGACGATGGCTTCCGCACGCTCCAGAGCGCGCTTGCTGGCTTCAATCTGCTCGCCAGGGATTTCGTTGGAGTCGCCATGGGCCTTGAATTCCTGCAGGCCGGCGGTCACAACCTTGGCCAGGTGGCTCTTCTTGTTACGCTCGGCAACGCGGATAGCTTCGTCAAGCTTGCCTTCGCGCAGGGCGCCGGCGACCGCGGGGGCGAACTGGCGCGACTGCTTGCGGGCAGAGCTGAAAGCGATCCAGCGGTCAATCATGACGCCGATGGACCATGCCGACATGATGAACAGAATGACAACGACGCCCTGCGCCGGCCAGTTCATCTGCTTCCACAAGTGAATCGGGTCCCAGCCGATCTGGCTGGTGTCGTCTTGGGCCTGGAAAAGCCATAGGGCGACCAGGTGCGCCTTGGCAAGCGTAAAAGTTGCTAGGTTTGCTGCAAACATAATTTAGGTTTTCCTCCTCAGGAACTTTGGATCAGATGCAAGGAACTCATTCAGAGTCTTGCAATGTCCGCACTGGGATTAGCAGCGCGGTATACAACGAACTGCATAAATTCTCGGGATTTGGGGGGCAGCTTCAACAGCGGCCCCCGTCTTCCAGGAAAGCGACCTCAGGCTACATGTGGAACTTCACTGTAATGGTGGTCTCAATTTCTACCGGCTCTTGGTTCAACAGGTAAGGCCTATACTTCCACTGCTTCACCGCTTCCATTGCAGCCTGCTGCAGTATTGGATGCCCGCTGATCGCGTGCAGGTTTTCGATGTTCCCGCTCTTGCTGATGGTGGCCTGCAACACGACGTCACCCTGGATGTGCGCGATTCTCGCCATCTGGGGATACGTCGGCTCAACCCGGTGCGACAATTGGCCTTCGGCGACACCCGACGATACGCGGATCCTCTCCGGACGCGCCACCGGCGGCGGCGGGGGGGCCGATGATCCAACTATACCGCCCAGAACACCACCCACGGAACCTCCCGGGACGCCACCTACGACTCCGCCAGTCACGCCCGTGTTGGGCGCGGGGGCTTCGTCTTCGACAATCTTTTGGATGTTCTTGGGGATCTTGCTGGGTGTACGCAGCTCGCCATTCACGATTTCGCTCACGTGCTGCACGTGCTGAATTTGTGGCGGAGCCGGAGGAGGCGGCGGCGGCGGTGGCGGCGGGGCCACCAGAAAAGTGTTCAACTGACCATTCGGTAAGGCTTCAGTGATAAGCAACGGCAGTAAAACCAGAAAGCCGACGAGAAGCGCTTCGCCCACAAAGGTGACGATTTTGGGCCATTTTTTGGTTTTTAGCCTGCCAGCGGATTCAACTAAGCTGTCTTCAAACATCCCTGCTCTCCAATCCTTAGGGGACTCTTCTATACATTGGACACCGGGACTGCTTATTTTGCTCCCAAAACCAGGGGCCTGGCCAAATCTAGGCTTTCGCCCGGACAGGCACTCTGCGTCCGGACCGGCTAAGCCGCCAGTCCTGATAAGCCACAAGCATGGGAGCTGCCACTGCAATCGACGAATACGTACCAATTATGATGCCGATTACGAGCGCAAAGGAAAACCCTCGAAGTAGTTCTCCACCAAATAGATACAAACACCACAATGGTGTCATTCATGGAGTAGCCGACCAGTGTGAGAATCGCGGCGATAACAGTAAGCGTTATCTCCTGGTTCGTCAAGGAGAAAGCTCCCAGGGTGATTAAAGTGTCGTGAAAAACGGCCACCACGGCAGCGACGCCATAAATCAGTTCAAAGCGGAACCACAGATAGACCAGCATGCCGAAGAGCGAGAACAAAATCGCCAGCGCGGCCTGGTGCTGCAACTGACTTCCCACCTGCGGACCCACGCTGTACACGTGCTCCACGTAAAAGTTGCTGGTATAGAAATCCTGCTTCAGGGCTTCAATCACCTGCGGGGGAACGCCTGCGTCCTTGAGGTCATCAATACTTCGCAGGACGCCGCCCTTGGCGTTGCGGTAATCCAGAATCACGCGCGCCAGCCTTTTGTACTCGTCGGGATTCGCATGCACAGGATCACGCTTAATCAAAGCGCTTTCCACCGTGGCTGCGCCAAGGTTGTTGAGGTCCTGCTTGCCCTGGGGCGCGGCGCCCTGCAGCGCCTGGACGATCTGGTTCTGCCCGCGGTCCAGATCCGCCTCGCTGGTTTCCTTCAAATCCAGCCCAATCAGGACTTCACTCGATCCGTGGCCAAAAGTCTGAATGCGCGGATTGTGCAATCCGGCTTTTTCCAGCGCGGTGCGGATCGCCTGCTCGTCAGGCTTGTCTACAAACTTTACGTAAACATCGGTGCCTCCGCGAAAATCCAGCCCAAGCGGGATTCCGTGCCAGAAGAGCATGGAAAGTATGCCGGCCACGCTGAAGATCAACGAGAAGCCGAGGAAGTACCACTTTTTGCCGAGAAAATCTATGTTCGTATTGCGAAAAAATTCCACTTGATCAACCCTTGAACTAGATGCTGAGTGCTTCTCCGCGCTGTTTGCGGCTGAGCACAAAGTCGAAAATCACGCGGGAAACAAACACCGCTGTAAATAAGTTTGCCAGCAGACCGAACGTAAGCGTAAGCCCGAAACCGCTGACCGGTCCCGACCCCACGAACATCAGGATGAGGGCGGAAACAATCGTCGTAACGTGGGTGTCCAGAATCGTAGTCCACGCGCGGCTGAAACCCTGGTCCACCGCCGCAGCCGGGGCCTTGCCCTGGCGCAGCTCTTCCCGGATACGCTCGAAGATCAGAACGTTAGAGTCCACGCCCATGCCGATGGTCAAAATCACGCCGGCAATTCCGGGCAAAGTAAGCACTCCGCCAAAGAAACCCATGAAGCCAAGCAGGATAATGAGATTGAGAATCAGCGCGAGATCGGCATTAATGCCCGCACCCTTGTAGTAGATCAGCATGAAGATCATGACGGCCAGCATGCCGCCAATGGCCGCTCTGACGCCTGCCCTGATGGAGTCTGCCCCCAGAGAGGCGCCCACGCTGTTCTCCGTCAGGTAGTGCATGCTGGCGGGAAGTGCTCCGGACCGCAAGAGCATGGCTTCATCGCGCGCACGCTGCTCGGTATAGCCGCCCTCAATGTATCCCTGGTCAAAAATCTGGCTTTCGATGCCGGGCGCGGTGATTACCCGGTTGTCCATGATGATTGCCAGATTTGCCGGATCAGCCCCGCCCTTTCTGTGGAGTTCAGTAAACTCCGCGAACTTCTTGCCGGCCGCGGTGGTCAGGTTGAAGTTGACGATGGGCTCGTTGGTTGTGCTTTTGTGGCCTGCGCTGGCATCGCGAATGTCGGTGCCGCTGACAACGGGCACGCGAGACACTACATACACCACATCGTCGGCATGGCGTCCATTGGCTGGCGGAGCTCCATGCATCAGGACCAGGTTGGCCGGGAGTCCATTAGGATAGGCCGCCATTGCCTCTTGCTCACTCCCGAACTGACCGCGAGACTCTCTGAGCTCCAGCCGGGCCGTGGACTCAATGATCTTCTTCACCCGAGTGGTGTCATCAATTCCGGGCAGCTCCACCAGAATCTGGTAATTGCCCAAATTGTTTTCCTTGATGACCGGCTCACTTACACCCAGCGTATCCACGCGGTTGCGGATGGCTTCGATGGACTTCGCTACCGTGGCTTTTTTCAGTTCGTTCAGGGTGCCGGGCTTCATCACCACGTTGTAGGTACCCGGCTCCGGGCCCGCGCTCAGGTCGTAATCAGGAAGCCGCTCCTTGACGATGGTGTCGAGCTTGCTGCCGGCATCGGCCGAGAGGCCCTTGATAACGATTTTTTCAGGCTGGTTTGCCGGGTCGGGCTTGACGATGTCACTAAAGGTGACGTTCTGCTTGGTGAACTGGTCTCGCAGCAGCTCGGCAGCATGGTCGGTGTCCGCGCTGACGGCCTCATTGACCTGCACCTGAAGAATCAGGTGCGCACCGCCCTTGAGGTCGAGCCCCAGGCGGATATGATCGAGCACGGCCTGCTTCAGGCCTTCGCCGTTCCACTTCGCGGGCCAGCCAAAAATGCCCGCGAGAAAAACCAGCATGATTGCGATGATGGATAGGGTCTTAATGAGTAAGTTCTTCTGCATTTGCTAATTTCACTTCTCTGATTTTGTTGGTTCGTCCTCGCGCGCTACCGCGACAATCGCCGACTTGGCCACTTCCAGCCGCAAATTGTCTGGCGGGACGCGCAGATACACCGAATCGTCTTTCACGGTGATGATGGCCCCCCGGATGCCTCCACCCGTGGTGACCTTGTCGCCGGCTTTCAGGCTGCCGACCATTGCCTGCCACCGTTTCTGTTTTCTCTGTTGCGGCAGAATCAGCAGGAAATACATGATGCCGATGAAAAAGATCATAGGCATCAGCAGGAATCCCAGACCACCGCCCTGGCCGCCGGCTTGAAACAAATACGTACTCAGTTGGCTCTGCATCATGATCATGGTTTACCCACTTACTTGCTGCGCAACGCACACACCTTTGCAAAAGAAACTGGGCCCAATTGATTGTCACCGCGGATACCGCCTGGGCCTCCAGCACACGGCTCTTCTCATGCCGGAGTAAATCGGAGGTTTTCTGGCGCTGAATCGGAGACGCTCAGGTCGTTGACACAGTCCCAGAGAGCAATCCTGAGAGGTCCCCAAGTGATATAGCATGCCGCACCGTGCGCATGGTGTCAAGGTAGTAGGCCAGATTGTGCACGGTGTTTAATACGCCTGCGAGCGGCTCCGCCGCCACAAATAGATGGCGAAGGTAAGCCCGGCTGTACCGGGAACACACCTTGCACTTGCATTTGGGATCAGCCGGCCCCTGGTCCTGAGAGTAGCGGGCATTCTTGATATTGATCCGTCCCTCTGAAGTGAACAGCAATCCGTGCCGGGCAGCTCTGGTCGGCAGTACGCAATCCATCATGTCCACGCCCATGGCCGCATATTGGACAATCTCTTCGGGATAGCCAACGCCCATCACGTAACGCGGCTTGTCCCTGGGCAGGACTTCGAGGGCGGCGGCGATCATCTCGCGCGTTTTTTCGCGCGATTCGCCAACGCTCAGGCCACCGATCGCGTACCCGGAAAAATCCAACTCCACGGTGCGCTCCGCCGACTCGCGACGAAGATCGGCATACATTCCGCCTTGAACAATGCCGAAGAGTGCCTGCGTCTTGCCGCTCTGCTCGCCACTCCACGGCACCTCATGTTTGTGCGCTTCGAAATAATCTTTTGATCGCCTGGCCCAGCGTAGCGTCATCTCCAGGGATCGTTGCGTGCGCTCACGGTACGCCGGATGCTCCGTGCATTCGTCGAACGCCATGATGATGTCGGCGCCCAGAGCTAGTTGTATTTCCATCGAACGCTCCGGAGTAAACAGGTGCGATGAGCCATCCAGATGCGAACGAAAGTTCACGCCATCTTCGCTGACTTTGCGCAGATCGTTCAGGCTGAAGACCTGGAAGCCGCCAGAATCGGTCAGCAGCGCCCGCTCCCAACTCATGAACTTGTGTAGCCCGCCGAGGTTGCGGACTTGTTCGTGTCCCGGACGCAGATAAAGATGGTAAGTGTTGCCAAGAATGATCTGCGCGCCCAGCTCTTCCAGCGTGTCCTGAGGGACGCCCTTAACCGAACCGACTGTGCCCACCGGCATGAAGACCGGCGTTTCTACGTCGCCGTGGGCGGTGGTGATTCGCCCCAGCCGCGCAGTTCCGGTTTGCGCTTCGATCGTGAAGGGAAAAGACACGGAAATATGTTACAGGCTGCCGGCGCTTGAGAGGTCAGGCTTGCGATTTCTCTTTTTTGGCGTATCGCTCCGCCACCTTCGCCGGATTCACTAACGTCCTCGTGACGGTCCCGCGTCCAATCTCTTCTACTCCATTGTGTGCGGTAACGCGGAAGACAAAAAAGCGGCGGTCAATCGTCTCCAGCACGGCTTCCGCTTTCACCCTGGCTCCGATCGTCGTCGGTGCCCGATGCTCGATGTTGATGGCAGTCCCCACACTGATCTCTCCCGGCTCACAATAAGGGGCCAGCGCGTTGAAGGCCGCGAATTCCATCAGTCCGATCATGTTCGGCGTGGAAAAAATCTCGGGAAGAGATGGATTGTGATAATTCAGCGTGTGTTTGTGCTCCACGGTCTCTTCAACTACGCCGCGGATGCCGACAGGAATATCTCTGGCCATGCGGAGAATCTATCAGATTCCCGCGGCAACGCGAACGTATCGTTAAAATGGTCTCGTATCAGAAACGATTTATCGAGGGAGCACCGATGTCCACGCTCGGACTAATTGAATACGAAAACGCCAGCCCGCAAGTTCGCGCAGTCTATGACGACATCATGGCCACGCGCAAAATTGACCACGTCACCAATTTCTGGAAAGCCATCGCGCACGACCCCGCAACCCTGAAGAGCGCCTGGGAGGCTACAAAGAAGATCATGGCGGCCGGAGCGCTTGATCCTCTGACCAAGGAACTGATTTACGTCGCGGTGAGCGCCAGCAATCTTTGCGAGTACTGCATCGCCGCCCACACCGCGGGCGCGCGCAAGAAGGGAATGACCAACGAGATGTTCCACGAAATGATGTCGGTGGTCGGTCTGGCCAGCGCGAACAACCGCTTGGTGGCGGGATACCAGGTTGAGGTTGACGAGGAATACAAGACCGGCGGTAAGGGCTAACGGCGCAAAACCCTTCCTGCCGCTCGTCGCTGTATAATCGGTAATTGGCCTCATGCCTTTGAAACGCTCAGTAAGTACGAATCCCGCTCAAAAGATCCGCTCAACCACCGTTGTCTGCGTTCGCCGCGACGGCAACGTGGTCATGGCGGCCGATGGACAGGTCACCCTGGGCGAGGGCGTGATCAAGCACACGGCCAAGAAGATCCGACGTCTATATAACGACAAGATTCTCGCGGGATTCGCCGGATCCACAGCCGACGCCTTTTCTCTTTTCGCGCGCTTTGAAGCCAAGCTGGAGCAATATCACGGGAACCTGGGTCGCGCCGCGGTTGAGCTGGCCAAAGATTGGCGGACGGACAAGGTGCTACGGCATCTGGAAGCGTTGCTGCTGGTCTCTGACGTCACGCAGACATACCTGATCAGCGGCGCGGGCGACGTGATTGAGCCCGATGGCGGCGTAGCGGCGATCGGCAGCGGAGGATCATACGCCCTGGCGGCAGCCAAAGCGCTGGTAGAAAACACCGAGCTGCCGGCACGGAAAATCGCCGAGGAAGCGATGAAGATTGCCGGCAAGATTTGCATTTATACCAACGACACGTTCACCATTGAGGAACTCTCCGCCGCCGGGAAGCAACAGGGCGCATCTACTCCGGCTCAATAGGCAATGGCAGGTTATTCAGGAACGCCGCTAGTAAAAAAGATCGGCATCAAGCCAGGACACAGGATCATCTTCCGCAATGACCCTTCCGGCTTTATGAAAGATCTCGGCGAACTGCCCGCCGGGGTGGTGAAGTCAGAAAAGCTGAGCGGCCAGGCCGACGTCATTGTTTATTTCACCAACAGACGCGCGGCGTTGCAGAAGGATTTTCCCGCGTTAATGAGGGCCCAGGTTTCTGACGGAATGATCTGGATTGGCTGGCCCAAGCGGGCGTCGGGCAAGCCCACGGACCTGGATGAGAACATGGTTCGGAATATAGGGCTGGATCTAGGGCTAGTGGACGTGAAGGTCTGCGCCATCGACGACATCTGGTCTGGGCTGAAATTTGTAGTACGGCTGGAGAATCGCAAACCGGCCGGCGCCCCGAAGGCGAAGAAAGCAGCGGGCGCGAAGAAGTAAAGGAGCTGGCAGGAATGGCAATTTATTTACCCGGAACGGCGGAAGAGACAGATCTGATCCTGGACGATTTGACTCCCAAAGAGATCGTCGCCGAACTGGACAAGTACGTAGTAGGACAGCACGAGGCCAAGCGGGCAGTCGCAATCGCGCTGCGCAACCGCATGCGCCGCCAGAAGCTTCCACCCGAGCTGGCGGAAGAGATCATGCCCAAGAACATCATCATGATCGGTCCGACGGGTGTGGGCAAAACCGAGATCGCGCGGCGTCTAGCCAAGCTGGCCAACTCTCCGTTTCTGAAAGTTGAAGCTTCCAAGTTCACTGAAGTCGGCTACGTTGGCCGCGACGTTGAGTCCATGATCCGCGACCTTATCGAGATCGCGATCGATATGGTGCGCGAAAAGCTTCGCCAGCAGCTCCGCGAAGGCAAGCTTGACGAGCGCATGGTGGAACTGGAAGTCCGCGAGCGCTCCATGCCCGCGTTTGAAATCATCTCCAACCAGGGCGTGGAGGAGATGGACATCAACATGAAAGACATGTTGCCCAACATCTTCGGCCAGCGCACCAAAAAGCGGAAGATGAAGGTCAGCGAGGCGTTCGAATATCTGATCCAGGAAGAGGAGTCGCGGCTGATTGATATGGACCAGGTCACGCGCGTAGCCGTGGACCGCGTGGAGCAGTCAGGCATCATCTTTCTCGACGAAATCGACAAGATCGCCGGGCGCGAAAGCGGCCACGGTCCCGATGTCTCACGCGAAGGCGTGCAGCGCGACATTCTGCCGATCGTGGAAGGAACAACAGTCAATACGCGCTACGGCATGGTCAGTACCGACCACATATTGTTCATAGCCGCTGGAGCATTCCACGTCTCCAAGCCCAGCGACCTGATTCCCGAGCTGCAAGGCCGCTTCCCCATTCGCGTGGAGTTGAAATCGCTGACCATGGAAGACTTCATCGCGATTCTCACCGAGCCCAAGTCTTCGCTGGTCAAGCAGTACACCGCACTGCTCGAGACTGAAGGCCTGCGCCTTGAATTCACCCGCGAGGCCCTGGACGAAATTGCGGGCTTTGCCTTTCGCGTGAACGAAAACACCGAGAACATCGGCGCCCGCCGCCTGCACACTATCATGGAGCGCGTTCTGGATGAGGTTAGCTTCAACGCGCCTGACTTGCTGGAGAAGACGGTCAACATTGACGCCGATTACGTTCGCAAGATGCTCACCGATATTGTGAAGGACAACGATTTGTCGCGATACATTCTGTAAGACCGAAAACGTCTCGAGCAAAAGCCAGAGACCGCTATAATCTTGTGGCTATATTTGGGACATAAAAACATGCGCGCTCTTCTCGTTATCTTTCTCTTGGCTGTGTTCTTTGCCGGCTGCGCTAGTCCGGGCGCGCCTCAGCCGCCGTCACTCCAGATCCCGAAAGCGGTCACTGACCTGAGTGCACAACGCCGGGGAGATTCCGTCACACTGACCTGGACCGCGCCTGCCGAGACCACGGATGGGGCTTCCATAAAGAGATCGGGCAAGGTTCTGGCGAAGCGCTCTACCAGCGACAACTCAGCTCCCGCGATCGTGGGCGAAGTGCCGTTGTTGCCGACCAGCAAATCTCTGACCGCACAAAAGCAGACATTCAAAGATTCATTAGCGTCGCTGCTCAAGGCCAACACACCGGACTTCGCCATCTACACGATTGAAGCCATCAATAACTCCGGCAAAAGTGCAGGACAGTCGAACCAGGCTTCTGTTCCGCTTGTGCCGGTAATGCCGCCGCCCGGGAGCATCAACGCGCAGGTGGTTCAGCCGGGAGTCAGCCTCTCGTGGACGCAACGCTGGACGCCACAAAATCAGACACACCTGACTGCGCGCTACGCCTATCGCATCATGCGCAAGCTGGCGGATTCAGACAAGCCGCCGGTGATGGTGACGCAGGTAGACGCAGCCAACGAGGCCATGCGCGTGATCGACACCAGCGTGGAATGGGAGAAGACCTATCAGTATTGGATCACGCCAGTAACTCTCTGGCAGAACCCTGCCGGGCCCGATCCCAATTCCAAGGGCGAAATTCCGGGCGATGATTCCGCGCCGGTCACCGTTGCGGCCCACGACGTCTTTCCGCCCGCTGCGCCCGTTGGTCTGCAAGCAGTGTTTTCCGGCGATCCGCGCCGGCCATTCATTGATCTGGCGTGGACACCCAACAATGAATCCGACCTTGCCGGATACAACGTCTATCGCCGCTCCGCGGATGAGCAGGAGTTCAAGAAGCTGAATACCGAGCTGGTGAAGACCCCGGCCTTCCGTGACAACGCTGTGCAGCCGGGAACGAAGTACATCTATGCGGTGTCCGCGGTTGATTTGCGGAATAACGAGAGTCCAAAGTCGGCGGAGGCGTCCGAGACGGTACCGCGCGAGTAGGATTGAAACTCCACGACTGACACGTATGGTCTGAAGGCCTCGAAAATGGCGCAGGAAAAACCACAAACCGAGCACAAATTCGTCCTGCCAATCGGGTATGTGGACAGTGAAGGCAATCTGCATCGAGAAGGCGTCATGCGTCTGGCCACTGCGGCGGACGAAATTCTGCCACAGCGGGACCCCAGGGTACAGGCTAATCCGGGCTACCTGCCCATTATCGTGCTCTCACGAGTGGTGGTTCGCCTGGGAAGTCTGAAAATGATCACCACCCAAATCATTGAGGATCTCTTTAGCCACGATTTCTCATATCTTCAGAACCTTTATCAGCGCATTAATCACTACGACCCGTCCGCAGTGCCGGATGACAAGGATCCTATAAAGAAATGAAATACTGCCGTTTCTCCTCAGCCAACGGCCCACAATTCGGCCTGATAGAGACCGTAGCTGGCGCCGAGCGCATTACCAACATTCTT
>WNFI01078784.1_pt1 | contig 18359 bp, 37 predicted proteins | sample 5400471 | NCBI WGS metagenome assembly WNFI01 (sample SAMN13153348, study PRJNA577476) | soil metagenome | isolation source: 100 cm saprolite on Douglas fir-dominated hillslope | place: USA:California | collected 2013-09-17 | reverse complement strand
CCGCCGGCGCCGAGGGGGGGCGGGCGCCGCCGGCTGAGGCGTGGGCGCCGCCGGCGGCTTGCGGGCGCGCTCCCGGGTTCGCCGGCGGGCGCGCTGGCCCTCCAGCTGCTGGAGGCGCTCGGCCACGATCCGCTGCCCCTCCGGCCCCGGCATCACGTTGCCGCAGTGCGGGCAGGACGTGCGCAGGCCCTTGCGGGTGCGCCGCTTGAAGCCGCGCTGGCAGCTCGAGCAGGTCATCGAGATGGTCGCCATCGCTCAGCGCCGCACGGGGTGCATCCTGGGGTGCTCCCTGGCGACCACGAGCTCGCGGCGGCCGCCGGCGGGCGCCGGGTTCTTGACCCACGCCACCAGCACGTCGAGCAGCTCCTCCTGGAGCGCGTGTCGGCGGACGGTGTAGAGATCGCCGAAGCGGGCGTCGCGCAGGCGCAGGGAGGGCTCGTCGCCGGCGAGGAACTCGTCGATGAGCTGGTCCAGCTCCTCGGGCGTGGCGTCGATCTCCTGCGTCAGGCCGTTGCGGTAGCGCAGGCAGCCGCGGCGGTGCCCGTCCGGCTGGGGCAGGTAGATGGTGGCCGTGTCGGGGGCGGGCTCGGTCATGGGTTCCTCCAGTTGCGCGGCTTGGCCATCTGCTCGATCGATCGCTGCAGCGGCTCCCAGACGCCGATGCGCTCTGCCGCGCGCCTGGCCACCCAGGCCGACCAGCGGCCGCCGAGCTCGAGGCCCAGAGCCAGGCACGTCAGCCAGGAGGCCACGAGCGCGATCGCGCTCACGGCATGACCAGGTAGACCAGCCAGGCCGTGCGCGCCCAGCGCGGGCCCTTGAAGATCAAGAGCACCGTCAGGCCCACGACCAGGAGCAGGAGCGCGATCACCGCCGGCTGGAACGGCTCCAGGCGCGCCTCCAGCCAGCGGTACCAGGGCGGCTGGTGCTTGGAGAGCAGCTTCAGGCCGAGCACGCCAGCTCCGGAGGCCGTACGACGAACGCCCGCGCCAGCACCTCGGGGCCGGGGTTGCGGGCGCCGCAGCGGCGGCAGGTGACGCGGAGGCCTCGGCGCACCCACCGCGTCTGGTTCCGCCTGCATTCAGGGTTCAGGCACTGGAACGAGTAGCGGCGCTTGGGGTGCTGCACTCTCGTCGTTGAATGTCCCAGGGGTCTGTGGACGTCGCGCTGTGGACGCCCGGTATTCGCTGACCCGGACTCGACGAGATGGAGCGCAGCGTACAACGTCCACAGCACGCAGTTCCGGGTTACGCTGCGCCCAACCGCACCGCGTCCTTCCTCCCGGTGCTCGACGTCATGCGGGGCGGCCGCCGGCTCCGGCTCCGGCCTGGCGGCGGAATCCCAGGCCGGGGCCCACCGGCTCCGGGACCCGAGCTCGACCCCAGGCTCGGTGACCTGAGAGGTCACGGCCCCGGCATCCAGGACTCTGCGCTGCGTGATCGCCGCCGGCGGCGCGCGTCCCGGCGCGAAGCGCACGGTTCACGCCCGCAGGGCGGTCAGGCGAGCGGCGTCAGCCGCCGTCCGTCTCCTCTCCTCCTCTCGTAGAGGAGGGTGTGGGCAGTCACGATGTCGCCCTTCGAGTTCAGATCGGCCGCCGGGATGGGTGACATCGTGTCGCCCTTCGTGTCACCCATTCATGGGCCGGACGGCCTACCTGATAGTGGAGGGTGGGAAAGTCAGACCGGCACGGTGTCGGATCTGGTGAGAGCGCCGACGCCGATCAGGCGCTCGATGCGCTCGAGGTTGGCTCGCAGGACGCGCAGACGTCGCATCCGCTTGTCATCCGTCGCGAGCGGGGGCGCGTGCACTCCGAGCTCGCGCTCCATGTGCTCGATGGCGGCTCGCACCAACTGGTGGGCGAGCACCAGGTCGGGGTCGACCGGGGGGCTCAGGGGCCGCGCGTCTCCTGCGGCCGGCCGCGGCGCTCCGCCTCGCGCTGCTCCTGGTGACGTCGCCAGATCTCGCCGGCCCGGCCGGTCGTGTCAGGCCGTCCCTCCGGCGTCGGGGGGCGCCGCGGCGGCAGCTCGGGCGGTGGCGGCTCGACCCCGTCCGGCCAGTAGGCGTTGGCGCGGCCGCCGCCGCCGCGCTCCACCCCCCCGACGCCGACCAGGTGGCGGCGGACCTGGCCGGCGGCCCAGCGGTCCTGGTCGCCGCGGCGCCAGCCCGCCGGGTAGGTGCGCTCCCTGACCTCGCCGGCGCGCCTGCAGTGCAGGACGTCGTGGCCCTCCAGGAGCTTGCGCGCCCGCATCAGGGTCCGCCTGCTCAGACCTGTGCGCTCCGACAGCGAGGGGAAGCGCGCCGGCTGCCGAGGCTGCTGGGCGCCGGCATTGGGGCGGCGGGCGTGCCTCTCGGCCGGCGTGCCGTCGCCGTAGCCGACATAGGCCACGTGGAGCTTGTTGGCCTTTCCGATCTCCGCGTGATGCTCGCCGACGGCGTCGACGAAGAGCGCGCAGCTGGCTGGCAGGTTCAGCTCGCGGCAGCGTGCGCGGGCCCGCTCGAAGGGGTCTGCGGCCTTGCGAGCACGGGCGCGCTCGTAGGCGCGCTGGTTGCGCTCGCGCTGGCGGATGAGGCGTTGCTGGGACATGGGATGAGGCGTTGCTGGGACTGGGGGGGCTCAGCGGATGGGACCCGCCAGATCCACGTCACCGCAGGCACTCCTGCGCCTGCAGGCCCTGCAGCTCCTGTTGGGCGGTCTGAAGCACCTCCGCCTCGTTCGTCAGGTGGTGAGCAGGAGTCCTGGCGATCACGCGCCGGAGCACGTCCACCTTGAACTGCTGGTAGGTGATCTTCTCCTCGAGGGCGATCTCCTCGCCGGCGCGGATCCGCTCCATCATCGCGTTGGCCTGGCGCAGGACCTGGCCGACCTGGCGGATCAGCGGGACGTCGACGCGCTCCTCAAAGGCGTTGCTATCGGACACGGACCTCTCCCTCGAGCACCGGCTGCTCGCGGTCCGGTTCCAGATCGCGGATCAACCGGGCCAGGTCCGCGCTGATGGCGCGCAGTCGCACCAGCGGCCGCGGATCGGACTCCTCGTCGCAGCGCAGGTGGCTGTCCGCGGCCACCAGCTTGAGGTGCGCCAGGCGTAACTGCTCCAGCGTGCGCAGCACATAGACCTCGCTACTGGACATGCTCACAGGTCGGTGACCTCGAGGCCGATCCAGCCGTTCTCGATCAGGTAGCGCGCGGTGCCCTCCGGATCCCGGAGGCGCAGGACCTCGCCGACCTGGACGCGGTGCGCGTGGGTCAGGCTGCCGTCGCCGAGCACGAACGCGATCTGGACGAAGCGGGCTTCTCCGAGCCTGGGGGGAGCGGCCGTGGGGAGCTGCGATGTGGGCGGGGCGACGGTCGCTCCCCGGGGGCTGGAGGGCTGCTCGGGGGTGGGCCGCGGCAGCTGGGCCGCGGCGGCCACGTCGCCGGCGCGGTCCAGGAGCTCGATCGTGCTGGTCTCCGGGTGGTAGTCGAAGCCGGCGACCTCGGGGATCGCCAGCAGGAAGTCGATGCCGAAGGTCCCGCGCCCGCCCGGGCGGCGCGCGAGGTGGGTCGCGGCGGCCAGGTTCACCCGACCATCCCGGCCAGAGCGGCCAGCCGCGGGTAGGGCGCGAACAGCCGCTCGGGCAGCTTGCTGTCACCGAGCTGCTGGCCGAGGGTGCCGGCGACCCGCTGCGCGGCGGCGACGTCGTCGCGCATCCAGTAGTCCCAGCGCTGGTACTCGCGGTGCCAGGGGCCCCACAGGTCGCGCAGGTGGAGCTGGACCCAGGCCCGCTCGCAGCGGAGCTCGGCGACGCGCCTGGGGTCGTGGTCCGCCATCGCCTCGGAGATCTGCTCCGAGACGCGATCGTAGCGGTCTTTCCACTCCAGGAAGGTGTGCTCGGCCTCGACGACGTGCCTGGCCGCGCGCTCGGCGAACGTGCTGTGGCCGGCCGTCGTCGCGCCGGTCACGGGGAACATCGGCATCGTGGTGCAGCCCTCCTGGGGGCCGGCGGCGAGACGGAACGGAGGCCGCGATCTGGCCAACCGGGCGTGCCAGCTGGGAGGCCAGACAGTGCCCGAGGCCACCCTGGCGGTGCATGAAGCCGACCAGGGCTGATCGCGACCTCCGCTCCGAAGCGCCGACGGCGCTGATCGGGGGGTGCCGACCTCGAGGAGCTGTCGCTGGCTTGGCTCGGGACCGCCTCAGCTTGACCGGGCCGACTGTCGCGGGCACAGGCATGCCCGCCGTCGTGCTCCCGGGTTGACGCTGCGGCGGCCGCTGGCGCTCCAGCTCGAACCCCCTCCGGCCGACACCCCCACGTGGGGTGAGAACCGAGAGAGGGGGGCGCCGGCGAGCCTGCGGGCCCCCCAGCCCGACCAGGACCGACGCCCCCGGAGAGGTGGCTGGCGCGGTCCGGCGCCGTGAACGAGTGCCCCCGGGGGGTGGGGGACCCGGTCACGGCCAGGCAAAGAGCAGGAGCAGAGGTTCGGCTGCTGTACTCTTCTCCGCATGGACCAGAACCAGCCATCTGTCCGAAACTCTAACACAGAAGCTTCGGACATAACCGAAACTTCGCGCGAGAAGTACACGAACGGGCCTGATCCAGCGGACATCGCGCGAACTCTCAACCTGCGCGAGGCGCAACAGGAGTTCGGGCTGTCGGTATACGCGATCTATCGCGCCGTGAAATTGAGGGAAATCAAGGCCATCCAGCCGGGCGGGAAGGGCCGCATCTACTACCTCGAGGACGAGCTCCGGGCCCTCGCCGAACGGCGGGCTAACGCCTGTTATTACCATCTCGCGGGCGCGGCCTGAGGCCTGGTGGACCACGCCTTGCGCGCCGGCGACGGAGGGCATGGCCTGACATTCTCCGACACTTCGCGGGGGCGTGGAAGAGCCGGCCTCGATTGGCAGGCTCCTGACAGCACGGAACCTGATTGACCATGGCCGCTGAGAGTTCGATCATCGAGCTGGCGGAAGTGCAGAGGAGCGGACCATCCGTGGGCCCGGGCTGGTACCACGAGCTGGTCGAGGCGTGGTTCCGGTCGCTGGCGCGCCGGGGGAGGTCGCGCAAGACAGAGCGCACCTACCGCTACGCCGTGCGCGGCTTCGGCCGCTGGCTCGAGCACTGCCGCATCGAGGCTCCCGAGCACCTGATCGCCGAGGTCATCCACTCCTGGCAGGACACCCTGGGGGAACGCGACTTCTCGCTCCACACGCAGGCGGTGCACGCCAACGCCATCCGGGGGCTGCTGCGCTGGGGAGCTCGCGAGAAGCTCGGCGTCGCGCCGGGGCTGTGGGAGCACGTCGACCCCGTCCAGAGGCCGGAGGATGAGCCCAGGGCGCTTGAGCCCGACGAGCTGCGGCGCATCCTGGCCCACTACGCGCCCCCGCTCCGCTCGCTCGAGCACCTGCGCGATCGCGCGCTGTTCCTGTTCTTGCTCACCACCGGCAGCCGCATCACGGCCGCCCTCTCGCTCAACCGCGACCAGGTCGCGGCCGGCCCGCTGGTGGTGACCAAGAAGGGCGGCGGCGAGCACACCCTCATACCCTCGGCGCTCGCTCGCCAGTGGGTCGCCGAGTACCTGCGCCACCGCGGCCGCGACGACCAGCCGGCGCTGTGGATCCGCGCCGGACGCCGCGGCCGCTTCCGGCTGAGCTCGGACGGCGCCAACGGCATCTGGCGGGTGCTCACCGAGCAGCTGCGCGTGCGGCCGTTCACCAACCACGCGCTCCGCCACACCGCGGCCACCGAGCTCGGCGAGCACGGGGTCAGCGATACCGAGCTGTCCCAGCACCTGGGCTGGAAGAGCAACGCGATGGCGATGCGCTACCGCAAGCTGCGCACCGAGCGCCGCCAGCAGCTGGTCGACCAGCTCGACGACCTGGTCCCCGCCCTCCCGGCCGACCCGGCGCCGCGCCGGCGCCGGCCGCGGCCCACGATCGTGCGCCGGCGAACGAAGGGCTAATTCTGAGTAGCTGACAGGAGGTTGACGATGTCCGCTCCACAACTGACCAACGAAGAGATCGACCAGCGCTTCACGTACCACGGGCCGCGCAGCGACGGGGACGTCCAGCAGCACGAGGCGGCGCGCGCCCTCGTGAGGCACGTCGCCGAGCACTTCAACGACCTGCTGCCGGCCGGCCGCGAGACCGCGCTGGCGATGACCCATCTCGAGGAGGCGCTGTTCTGGGGGAACGCCGCGATCGCGCGGGCTCGATCGAAGGGATAGTCCGCCATGTCCAGCGAACCGCGGGTCGACGAGCTCACCACTGTGCAGGCGATCGAGGCGGCCGCCATCGTCGACCGCAGCTTCCGCCTGTGGTGGGTCGACCATGGCCAGCTGCTGTCCGTGCGCGAGTACCGGAGCCGGACCGTCCGTCCGGCCTGCAGCGCCGCGTTCCGCGCCGGCTTCGACCTGGCGCGCCAGCTCTTCCTCCGGGAGGACCTCTTCCCCGACGGGCCGCCGGCGGCCTCCGACTACTGGTCGGAGTGGGAGGGATAGCCGTGGCCACCACGCTGTTCGAGCGCTTCGAGGAGGGCCAGGTCGTCGCGACCCAGGCATCCAACGGCGTCGGCCTCGGGACCCGGCTCGAGCTCTACGCCAGCGCTGGCGACCACCGGGACCCCGCAGTCCTCGATCCTGCCGCTGCCTCCGCGCTGGGTCGGGCCCTGCTGGCCTGGGCGTTCGAGGAAGCGGGGCGCCGCGAGCTGCTCAGGCGGCAGCGGTGAGCCGGCGCGTGCGGCCCCAGGACATGCATGAGCTGTTCGAGTGGGGCGGCTGGCGCGTGGATGACCAGACCCGGAGCTGGCAGAAGTACCTGTGGTGCCTCTGCTGCTGGGGCCTGTGGCTTCCCGGCTGGCCACCGATGACGCCGTGTCCCGGGCTCGCGAAGGCGGCCCATCGGGGGCCCAGCGGCTGCGGCTGCGCCGAGTGCGCGGCGGACCGCCTCGACGACGCGGCGGTCGCCCTGTACCGCGCCGCGGCGGCGGACTAATTTTCGCTAGACCATCGGTCCCGCGAGTTCAGACAGCAGCGCCGCGACGGCGTCGACGCGCGTAATGGGCGCCGACCACAACATGTAGTGGTCGGCCGCCTCTCCGGCGAGGGGCCTCTTGTGTGTCGGTCCGGTCAGTTCGGGCTTACCCTCTCGGCATGGACGAGACCTTCACCGCCTCGACTCTTCTGCGGTGGGCCGGCGCGATCGCGGCGGCCCTGGCCCTGCTCGTGGTGCTCGGGTTCGGCTTCGTCGCCGGGGTGGCGGCGTTCACCCGGTACCAGACGATCGCCGATGCGCAGAACCAGGTGCAGGTGAACGACATCAAGATCGCGCAGACCAACCAGCTGGTGAAGGTGCAGCAGCAGCAGGCCCAGATCCGCGTGGCCGACGCCGAGGGCATCGCCCAGAGCCAGGCCATCATCAACGGCAGCCTCACACCCACCTACCTGCAGTACCTCGCGATCCAGGCGCAAATCGACATGGCTCAGAAGAGCGACCACTCGGCGACCATCTACATCCCGGTCGGCCCCAACGGCATTCCCGTGGTCACCACGCAGCCAGTGAAGGGATAGTTCATCGGTGAGCTACGTCCGCTTCTCGGGCTCCACCGGGCCGCATCCCTACGTCTCGGACGTGTACATACTGGACAGTTCGGCGTGCCCGGGCGAACGGCCGCTCGAGTGCTGCGACTGCCAGCTGGCGCGGGCCGCGAGCACGGACCCGTTCCCTTGCTTCGATCTCGCGGGGATGATCGCGCACCTGGCCGAGCACCAGGCGGCCGGGCACGTTGTGCCTGACTTCGTCGAGAAGCGGTTGCGCGCGGATCCGCCCGCGCCTCGCTGGCAGTTCATCAGGTGATCGTGCCCTACGCCAGGCCGTCGGCGATGAGCTGGAAGAGGTTGGCGCGGAAGTCCTGGGAGGCCGGCAGCGGCGCCTGACCCCGGATCACCTGGGCCAGCAGCGGCATGTCGGCGTTCCAGATCGTCTTCAGCGTCGCGACCTCGGCCGCGGTGTAGGCGACTGGAAGCAGGGCCTCCAGCACGGCGTCCGGGGTGATCAGGAAGAACTGGTGCAGCTGGTCGATCTCGCGCAGCACTTTCGCTATGCGAAGCCCGACGTCGGCCATGTCGCTGTCCAGCGTCGTCTTCTGTAGAGGAGTGCCGATGGTCATGGTTCCCTCCCTTCTAGATGCCCGACGCGCTCAGCCGGTAGATCACCCCGCCGACCAGCGAGTTGGCGGCCACTCCGGTGGAGTTGGTCACGCGCAGCCCCTGTCCGATCGGGAGCGCGACCGGGCCGTGGACCACGATGGCATAGACCTGCTGCTGGGTGTAGCGGGTGAGGATCACCGCCCCCGAGTCGTCAGCAAAGTTGCCGAACACAGCCACCGCGGGACCGTTGTTGCTGAGGCAGAAGAGGTGCAGGATGATGATGCGCTGGTTGAGCTGCCCGGCGATGATCTGTGTGAAGCTGTTGATCGGGGGCACCGTGTCGATAACGACGCCGGCGTTGGCAAGCTCCCAGTCGGCCGGCGCGGAGGCGCGCCGGGAGACGATGAGGCCCGGCGAGTAGTTGGAGGGCCCGGTTGGCGTCCCCGCCGGGTTGTCGTTCCCGGACCCTGTGCCCGAGCCGGCGACCTGGATCCCGCTCGGATCCTGCAGCCCGACGATGTTGGAAGGCTCGATCCCGCCGCCGTAGCTGAAGAGCGTGCACGAGCCCGGGCTCGGCGGCAGCCAGAAGCTGAAGGCGCGCAGGGTCGCGCGCTGGCCAGCGGTCGCGGCTGCCTGGGTCACCCCGGGCGGCGCCTGCCAGACGGCGCGCACCTCCTGGACGCCGGGTAGCGGCACCACGCATCCCATCTGGCCGGGCGGCACGAAGCCGTCGAGGGCGTCCTGCAGGTACAGCCACTGGACGGTGGGGTTGTCCACCTTCACGCTGTGGGCCTGGAAGTCCAGGCGCAGGCTGAGCGTGGCCCCGGCCGCCAGCGTGTCCACCCGGCCCGCGTCGGGGATGGGGGTGATGCCCATCTGGCGTAGGGGCTCCTACGGGTTGCCGGGCACCTGGTGCGACCCGGGCGGCCCGGCGGGCCCGGGCGGGCCGCTGGCGCCTGTCGGCCCCGGTGTCGCGGTCGCGATCAGGCTGGCCATCGTGCTCATGCCGTTGGTGGCCGCGTGCACACCGGCGGCCGAGCTCCGCTGGCTGAAGAAGTAGCCGATCACCACGCCCATGCCGCCGGTAAGGACCCCCTCGACGACGCCGCGCTGAGCCGGGTCGACATAGGCCAGCACCGCGGCGCAGAGGATGAGCGCGACGGCGACGACCGCCTGGGCGATGAGCGCGACCGGGTGATCCGCGCTCAGCATCTCAGGCGCCCCCCACGAGGACCTGCGCGGCCTGCTGCAGCAGCTCGGCGAGGTGCCTGCGCTGATCGTCCGTGAGCGCGGGCAGCCCCGGCGCCGGCGGAGGCGCGGGCGGCTCGGGCACGGGGGGCACGGGGGGCGAGGGCGGCATGGGCACCGGAGGTACCGGAGGTACTGGTCCTGGGGGTACCGGCGCGGGCGGCGGCGCCGGCGGCTGCTCGTGCGCGCGCCAGTAGGCGGGGTCGGTGGCCACGCCGTCGACCGCGGTGTCGAAGTCGTCGTCGAGGATGGCCTGGTCGGGGCCGATGAGGTCATACCAGTGGCCGTCGACCAGCACCGCCTCGGCGTAGCGGGAGCTCACGCCCTGCGCAAACCGGCCGACCGGGACCAGCGCGGGCAGGCTCTGCCAGGCGTACATCACCGAGCCGCCCTGGCGCCAGACGTCGCCCTCGACGGGCGTGGGGAGGGCGACACGGTCCTGGATCGGCGGCGGCGGGCCGACCGGCGGCAGCTGGACGCCCACGAACGCGGCCACGCCCTGCGCGATGCCCTCGGCGACCTGGTCGATGTGATCGCGCAGGAGGTCGTGGTCAGGTGCCCCGGGGGCGCCGGTGCCGCACTCGATGAGGGCGAAGGGCGTCGGGCCCGTGAGCGTGTTGAACAGGTAGTAGCCGGTGATGTTCTCGGAGTCCCAGTTGGGCCGGAGCTCGAGGCCGGTGGCCGCCCGGTAGGCCGTGATGATCGCCTGCTGCAGCTGCCAGGACGCATGCGCGGCGCCGTCGGTGCTGGGGTTGCCCACCCCGCACCAGAACCCGGACTGCGCGGGCGGGTCGGACTGGTAGTGCACGGCGACGACCGCGGCGTAGTCCTGGTGGACGGCGGGATCGCAGTTGAAGTTCGCGTCGACGTGGCGCGCCAGGGCGCCGCCTGCGTTGAGCCTGGCCGCGACCAGGTCGGCGACGCGCGGCGTCCAGGCGACCTCTTCGGGCGCGCCGGTGCCCGAGCGGAGGTCCTGCTCGCAGTTGGAGGCGATGCCCTCGTGGCCGGCCTGGACGATGACCAGGGGCGCCATCAGACGATCACCCCGTCGGTGGTCAGGAAGGAGTAGCTGAAGGGGCCGCCCGCGCTCGCCGGCACCACCGCCCAGAGCTCCTCGGAGACGGTCAGATCCACCTGCAGGGGGCCGGTGGTGGGCACGTTGACGCCGTGCTCGACGGTGCCGCCGGGGCCGCTCGCGTCGATGTCCGAGCCGCCGATCCAGAGCGCCGAGTTGGCCACGTCGACGAAGGTGACCTCGGTGCCGAAGAGGCCGGCGGTGACGATCTTGCGAGGCGTCGATGAGACGCTGACGGTGACCACCTTGGCCATCTGAGCTACCTCCTGGGTGCGCGCATCAGGCCTGGTAGCCCTGCGCGGTGACCGCGGCGTTGGTGTTGCCGGCCCCAAAGGGGGTCGCGCTGACGACGATCGGGGTGTTGACCGCGCTCGAGCGCAGGGCCGGCTGGAAGGCGGGGGTCAGAGGCACGATCGAGGTGGTGGCGCCGGCGGGCACGACCAGGGCGTAGGTGAGGGTCCCGCCGACCACGCCGGTGACGGTGACCAGGACCACCGAGGCGCCGGTGGCGCCGGCGCCCGTCAGCTGGAAGCCGCTGAGCCAGGTGAAGACGCCGGCGGCCGCGGGCAGGGTCGCGGTGGCCGTCGCGTTGGCCACGTTGCCCGAGCTGTTGGTGACCGGCGTCGCGCCCGTGGGAAGGGCCGCGACCTGGACCTTGATCGTGTCCGTGCTCGCGAGCTGCTGGAGCAGCGGCATGATCTGCGGCGTCACCGCCTCGTCGAGGAACTGGAACTGGAGGCGCCAGCCGACCATCGAGGTCAGGGGCTGGGAGGCCAGGTCGACCGCCGTCTGGACCAGGACGTCGAGCATGTCCGAGCTCTCGAGCTCGAACTCGACGTACGACCAGGGCGGCACCAGGGCCTGGGGCCGGTTGGGGTCGCCCTCGCCCTGGATGTCCCACCACCAGGCGGTGACGTTCCAGATCCGGCCGCCGACCTGGCCGCGCACGTTCTGGCGCGTGCTCAGCGGGGCCGAGGCGGTGATGGCCTGCAGCTCGCCGTTGGACCAGGGCTGGAAGATCACGCGGCCGCTCCCGCCGCGCCGGCGGCCGCCGAGGCGACGCGGCCCTCGGGCGTGGCGCCGGCGACCAGCCGGGCGACCTTGTCCCAGGGGATCGAGCCGAGGATCAGGAGGACGATCCCGAGCCAGATCAGGGCCAGGCCGAGCAGCAGGTAGCCGAGCTTGGTGAGGGCGTCGCCGATCGACTGCTGGGCCGACGCAAGCGGGTTGGGCAGCCCGGTGCCGGTCTGCTTGGCCGCTCCGAAGAGCTTCCCGATGCCCAGGCCGGTGATCCCGAGCACCAGCTCGGGGTCCACGAACTGGCCCAGCTTGTTCAGGACCTGGACCTCGACGTGAGGCCCGGTCGAGTTCCCGCTCGAGGGGTCGGAGGGGTCGCCGCCGGAGTGGCCGAAGACGTCGCCGGCGCTCACGTGCTGGCCCAGGGTCACGGCGATGTCGGTGAGGTGCCCGGCGCCGAAGGTGGAGCCGGCCAGCGGCCCCTGGTCGATCGTGATCAGGACGCGCTTGCCCCACGCCTTCTTGCCCTGGTCCTCGACGAGCGAGACGACGCCCGAGAAGGGCGTCAGGACCTCGGTGCCGACGGGGACCGCGACGTCGGTGCCGACCTCGGGCGCGCCGGTCGGGCCCGCCTGGCCGAAGCGCAGCGTCACCACCCAGTGCACCGCCGCCTGGACCTGGCCCAAGAACGCCTGGTAGGCGCCGCTGACGAAGGTCGACCAGGGCGTCCAGTCGGTGCCGCCAGAGGAGATCCGGACGGCCGCGGCTGCGGCGCAGCCGGGGTCCAGCGCGCACGCCTGGCTGACATCGGGGTGGGCAGGGAGGTGGATCTGCCAGAGGCCATAAGAGGTCCCGCCATCGCCGACGGCGTCGGTGCGGCCGCCGGACTCGGCGAGGGCGATCGCCGCCCCGATCGCCGCTTTCGCCGAGTCCAGGCCGGCCGACTGCAGGAGGTTTTGGAGCTCCGAGAAGCTCAGCGCGGCCATCGCACCCGCCTCAGCCCCGACGCGATCGCGCCCGGGCCGCCGACCGGCGCGGCGCCCCTGCTCTCCACGTTCACGCGCTGCCCCTCACGGGCCGCCTGGAGCGCGTCGTGGCGGAGGCGCGCGCTCAATCGAGGGCTGGTCAGGCTCGCGCTGTGCGCGGCCGCCTGGGCCGCCAGGGCAGCCCGGTGCAGGTTCACCACCGCGGCGCCGGGGCCGCCGACGCCGAGGCGTGCGGACGGGAACGGAGTGATGGGGACGGGGTTTGCTGTCGGTGTCCCGCTCGCCGGCGCCGGCGCCGGGAAGAAGGGGCTCGCGGCGGGCGCCGAGGGCGCCGGGGACTGGCCGAAGCCCGCCGGCGGCGAGCCGAGGAAGCTGGCCAGGTCGAACGAGGAGATCCAGCCGATGATGCCGCCGAAGTCCACCTTGTAGTAGGTGGTCTCACCCGAGATCGGGTTGGGCGGCCCCTGTGCGGTGTCGAGGATCTGGACGTTCGCCCCCCACGGGATGAGCTGCAGGATGCTGCCGAGCCCGATCCCCGACCAGAGCGGGACGCCCTTGCGGCCGGGATCGTAGTTGGGGGCCGCGCCCGGCGCGCGGATGGTGCCCAGGAACTGCTGGATGGCGGCGGGCAGGCTGCCGGGCGCCGGCGGGGCGCCGGCGTCGCCGGCGGCCGCGCTGCCGGGGAAGCTGATCGAGCCCGCCGGCGCCGCGCTCGAGCGGGTGCGCAGGTAGAGCAGGATCACGATCACGAAGCCGGCCACGCTCGCCAGCAGCAGCTTCCAGTTCTGCCGGATCCAGCTCACTCGCTCTCCTCGCGGCCGGCCGGCGCCTCGAGCTCGGTGCGGCCGTGCGCCTCCATGGCGTCGACGAGCCTCGTCATGCCGTACATGAAGGAGGCCACGGCGTCGAGGACCGCGGGCGCGATCTCCTGGACCATGACCCGGAACTCGTCGAAGCTGGAGGGCGCCGCCCGCAGGTGCCGGCCGCTGACTACCGCCGGAACTCGTTGATCGCCGCCAGCACCGCCACCAGGGCGACCGCCCCCCACGCCACCCGGCGCAGGAAGGGCCAGCCCGCCAGGAGCATGCCCACCACCCCGAGCGCCACGATCGCGATCAGGGCCGGGATCCCGCTCAGCCTCTGGACGTACCCCATCACCGTCTTCCTCCTCTTGGGCGAGGCCGCGAGCAGTGCTATCCACAGCGGCACCTCACTGGCCGGAGCCGCCCGCCAGGGGCAGCAGGGCGTAGCTGGAGCGGAGCCTGTTGAACAGGCCGGTCTGGTTGTGCTTCCCGGCGGCCAGCGGCGGCGAGAGCCGCACGATGATCACCGGCAGCATGTTCTCGACGTTGATCTGGGAGTAGCGGCGGGCCGCCTGGATGCCGCCGGTGGCGCCGCCGGGCAGGCTGTCCCATGGCGGGTCGACCGCGGGCGGGGCCTGGGGCATCAGCTTGCTGGGGTAGCTCTTGTTGGCCTCGTAGAGGGTCTGGGCGCCGAGCAGCGAGCGGCCGTCGCGGACCGGGTTGGCGAGGTCCTGGATGGCGGAGCGGCCGAACACCTCAGCCCCTGCCTTCGAGCGCGGTCGCGATCTTGGCCAGCCCGTCCGAGCCCGAGCTCAGGATGTCGGCCGTCTGGCGGCCGCCCGACTCGCCCGTGGTGCCGGCCTGCACGAAGACGATCACGAGCGCCACGGCGGCGAAGAAGCCGTAGCCGGCGATCTCCAGGAACCGCTTCACGGCTTGCCTCCCTTGCTCGCGGCCGGCGGCGACACGAGCGCGCTCACGTTGGCGATGAATGCGCGGCCATGGGTCAGGGCCAGGTAGAAGAGCGCCAGGCCGCCGAACACCAGGGCCGCCGGCGGCCACAGCGCGCCGATGATGACCAGCACCAGGAGCGCGATCCAAAAGCCGCCCGACCAGTGCCCGCTGGCGCCGACCAGCGCGATGAGGGCGAGCGCGATCACGATCACGGCCCAAAAGCTCACGCCATGCCCGGTGGCGACCGGGACGGTCACCGGCCGGGGTGGTTGCACGCGCACGTTGACGCCGATCGCCGATCGCTCGGTCATGGCGTGAAGGCCCCCGAGGAGCCCCCGCCCGGGACCGCCGGCGCCGCCGGCGCAGAGCTCGTGTGCTGGTGCCCGAAGAGATCGATCAGCTGCTGGATGTGGTCCTGCGGGCGCTTGCCCGTGAACACCTCCCAGACCACGAAGCCGCCGAGCCCAGCGAAGAGCAGGCCGACCAGCCTCACGGCCGCTTCAGCCTGCTGCCGTACACGCGCGGCCGCTGCCGGGTGAGCGCGGCTCGTGCGCGCGCCAGCGTCTGGAGCACAGGGTTGGCCGAGCGCCGCTGCAGCGTGGCCGCCGCCGCCCGCAGGGCGTCGTAGCGGCCCGACTGGCCGGCCATCAGGAGCCGACCACGTGGATGAGCGAGCCCACCAGGTCCGACACGTAGGGGATGCCCGACGTCCAGACCTTGAGCTTCACGAGCAGGATCCGGAGCAGGGCCAGGCCCAGGATGACGGGCAGGATGACGGCCGCCAGCGTGCGCAGGTTGAGCACCACGTTGCGGGGCTGGATGACCTGGCGGACGCGCTGGTGGCGCTCCACCAGCGACCACAGCAGCCAGAGGGCGAGCAGGGTCACCAGGACCCAGGGCGTCCAGTCCTTGGCCGTCTCCTGGCCGCCGGCGACGGCCGAGGCCGACAGGCGCCCGTTCGACGACATCGAGGTCGGCGCCGGACCGGCCAGCGGCACGGTCCGGACCGCCGCCGCCTGCGAGGGGGTGCCGAACATCTTTCGCCTCCTCAGCCGCCCAGCTGCTGGACGGCGCCGGCGACGATCGCCTCGCGCGTGATGTTGTAGACCACGGGCGTCGAGATCGCGGCGCGCAGGTCGACCACGATCTGCGGCTCGGCCGCGGCATAGGTGTCGACCCAGCCCGAGTCGTCGGAGATGTTGATGAGCTCGGCGGTGGCGTGGCCGTCCCACAGGCGGTAGCCGGGCACCACGCCGATGTCGGTGCCGTAGTCCGCGTACTGCTGCGCCCGCTGCCGCTCGGGGAACTCCACGACCGGGATCACCGAGCCCGCGTTGTACTGCAGCGCCAGGCGCGTGAAGTCGGCGGCCGTGGCCGGCGTCAGGCCCCCGTTGGGGTTCAGGTTGGCGCCGGTGGAGTCCTGGCCGAAGATGTGGGCCGCGGTCAGGTAGAGGTTCTGGGGGATGTTGTAGACGATCGCGCTGGCGCCGGTGGCGGCCGCCGTCAGCGACTTGGCCTCGATGACCTGGTAGCTGTTCTCGATCAGCGGTTGGTACACCGAGGGGTCCGACGGGATGCCCCAGAAGTAGTACAGCTGCTGAACGGTGTAGCTGGTCAGGGTCGAGGTCACGTTGGCGCCGGCGTTGTAGAACGGCGACTGCGCGTTGCTCGCGTTCGTCGTCACCAGCGAGCCGACCGAGTTGCGCGTCACCGTCGCGTAGGTGGAGTTGTTCTGCAGCGGCAGCGCGCCCAGCAGCGTGTCGCGCGAGTGGGCCAGCTTCTCGACCGTGATCCAGTTCACGGTCAGGTTGCCGTTGGTGCCGGCCGCGATCGAGATGCTCGCGACTCCCGACCAGGTCTGGAAGGGGTTGGTGGCGTTGGTGGGCGTCAGGTTGGCGCCGGAGGTGGTCTGCACGAGCGCCGGCGAGAGGCCGAAGCCGTTGTTCACCGCGGGCTCCCAGAACCCGCCGCGATCGCGCCCCCACACCGCCAGCCCAGCCCGGCCCGAGGCCGAGTAGGTGGTCTCGCCGCCGTTGATCTGGATGGCGGTGTTGGAGAGCAGGTTGTAGGGGAAGTGCGGGCTCACGGTCACCGTCTGGGCGCCGCCGCCGGAGTTGGCCAGGTTGATAACCGCGGAGTGGAAGCTGATGATCCGCTCGCCCAGGCCGACCGAGGCGATGCGGACCTGCTTCTGGTCGCCGAGGCCGCCGAACGTGATCGTGTCGAGCGGCACCTTCAGCGGCGAGCTCACCGCCCGGAAGCGGGAGATGGCCGGGGTCAGGTAGTCGATCAGCTCCGAGACGGAGATGGGCGACTGGTTGGGCGGGACGGGCTGCGTCGCCGCGCTGCCCTGCGCGGGCATCGGGTTGCTGCGCAGGCTGGTGATCCTCTGCTTCACGCGTTACCTCCCGTGGGGTGTGCGATCGGGTGGCATGCGCACGGGCGGGTACGCGATGACCTGGACGCGGCCGCCTGACTCGGCGCCGCGGCGGAGCTCGACGAAGGGCGGCGGCATGCCGCCGGTGAGCTCTCGGAGCTCGGAGAGGCTGAGCTGGCCCTTGGCGAAGCGCAGCGCCTCGCGCTCGTCGTCCTCGTCGGAGAGGTAGAACAGGTACCAGCGCCAGGCCTCCGACTTGGCCTCGATGGGGATCCACTTGAGGCGCTGGCTGGCCAGCCACAGGCCGACCCCCCACTCCCGGCCGACCACCGCGATGTTGCCGAGCCAGAGCACGGCGCGCATGCGGGCGATGGCCAGGGTCTCGTCGACGAGGACGATGAAGCGCTTGTCCGGGTGGCCCCTGGCCGCCTCGGCGCGCGCGTACAGACGCTGGAACAGGTACTCGTACCAGCGCCGGGTCTTGAACTGCGCGGCCGGCCGGTAGAGGACGCGCTCGGCGGTGAGGAGGCGGCGGTCGCGGGGGTCGCGGACCACCAGCACCTTGTGCTCGTCATCCTGCGGCGGGACGAAGCCGCCCTTGTGGTCGACCACCACCCAGCGCGGGTAGCCGGCGCCCAGGAGGGCGCGGAGGAAGACCGTCTTGCCCGACCCGTTGCTGCCGACGACGAGGAGGCGCTCCTCATAGTCAGGGAGCTCCAGTTCCGCCATCGACCGCCTGCAGGTCGGGGTCGCCGCCGGCCTGGGGGCGCTGGCGCCAGCCGGCCGCGCTGAAGGGGCGGCGCCAGCGGGTGCGCACCTCCCAGGCCTTGGCCAGCTTGTCGATCAGGTCGGTGAGCGTGAAGAGCGGACCCGCGGCGAGGATGATCCAGCGGATCCCGGGCACCTTGCGGGCCAGGTCGATCCAGGCCCCCGCCAGGTCCTCGAAGTCCGAGTAGTGGGCGTCGACCGCGCTCCCGAGCAGGCGGCACCAGCCCCGGTAGAGCCAGTAGAAGGCCTTGACCAGCTGGGTCTGCGTGACGCTGTCGGAGCGGGCGGGATCGGGGCCGTCCGCGGCCAGGTCGGCGACCTGGGGCTCACGCCGCCGGCGAGGGCGTGGGCTGGCGCCGGCCGCCTCCTCATCGCCACTTCCGGGCGGGTCCTGGGCGACCTCCTCGACCCCACCCTCGAGGCGCGGGATCTCGGTCACGTCGTCGGCCGCCGGCGCGGCGCGCTGGCCCACGCCGACCAGGCTGCTGCCGAGCCGCTGTGGCGTCGAGCGCTACATGTTCAGCTCGGACCGGCGCCGGTTCACGCTGCGCATGTGACTTCTTTACCGCGACTCCGAGCAGTCCCCCGGTCGCATGTTCCGATCGCGACGGCGCCGGTCTGAGCTGCGCATGTCACGCTCGCCCGGCGTCACAGGTTACCCGCCAGGCACCGCTGCATGCACACCTCGGAGCGGCGCCGGTCCACGCTGAACAGGTCACCGCCGGCGCAGCGTCAGACCTCGCCGTTTGGACATGAAGAGGGCGCGCAGGAAGCGGCCGACTCGGTCCGGGCCGCCCTCGAACGGCAGCGTGTGGGCCAGCTCGCGCCGGCACCACTCACAGCCGACCTCGGAGACCAGCAGCCCGCAACGCGGGCAGGAGCTCACCAGAACAGGGACGGCTCCCGCTCCCTCGGCTCGGGCGGCCTGCTGTCGGGGTGGGAGGGGATCTGGGTGGCGCTGCCCGGCGCCCTGGGCGTCGGCGCTGGCGCCGGCGAGCTCGCGGCGGGC
>WNFI01152462.1_pt1 | contig 18360 bp, 23 predicted proteins | sample 5400471 | NCBI WGS metagenome assembly WNFI01 (sample SAMN13153348, study PRJNA577476) | soil metagenome | isolation source: 100 cm saprolite on Douglas fir-dominated hillslope | place: USA:California | collected 2013-09-17 | reverse complement strand
TGAGGTTTTCCTTAGCTTTTAACTTCACCCCCGGATAACCCAAAGAAATATAGTTCTTTCTGGCTTATCCCTGGTGAAAGAGGCTCACCAAACTTACAGTGACCTCCTTTGACATCTGACTGAGCTTGCCCTTGAAGTAGTACCTGATGAATGAACGTATGCTGTTGAGGCATCCGATGGTGAGGCCGGAGGCATGGCCATTCTTGATAGCCATGGTAACAGGGTCGTTCTCGTGGTTGAGGTGGGCTTCCACATCTCCTCGTCCAAAATGAAGCTGTGGAACTTGAGGAGACGGTTTCCCGGGTACTCGAATGAAGACGGGTTGGCGGGGTTGGGGTACATCCAGGACGTGAACTCATCGACAGGGATGGTGGTGCCGAGGTCAACTACATTTCCGACGAAATATTGTCGAGTCGACTTTGGACTTGTCGATCTCAATCACTGCCCAGTCTTGTAAAGCCTTCCGCTCCGACATCAAGACCGATGGGGGGAGACAGAACGACAAAGCCGAGGACATGGTCCTTCTGCTCCTTCCAATCTCTGGATACATCCGCGAGGAATGTCTCAAGGGTTCCGATCGCCTTCTCCGCCTTCTCCAACTGCGGCTGGATGTCATCCCGCTCTGCCTCAGCTTCCTCTTCATCCATCTGCTCCGCCTTCAACCGTCTCTTGACCTGCCTGATGATGATCTCCTTGCCGCCGATCTCGGACTTGACCGCCATAGTATACTTCTCGACGGCGGAGTCGCTGAACAGCAAGACGTTCCTGCAGCACTGGCTGGGATTGCTGTGCTGGTAGAGCTCATTGGACTCTGTATCAGAGCGGAAGACGACGTGTCTGGCAGTCACGAGGTAGATCTTGCTGGTGTAGAATCCTCCAGTTCCCCCGATGGATGGGGTATCTGCGGGGGAGATGGGGAGACCGACGGCAGTAGAGAAAGGCCCTCGGACCCGGGCGGTGGCATTGGAGGTGGGGACTGGCTTGTAAAGCTTAACGTTTAATAATCTATTTCACTAGACTAATCGGGCACCGCTGCGTCCCATCGGTGTGTTACTCATGAATGACAGCGCGGATGCGCAGTGTGTCTCAATGCAACAGAAGACTTCTGCGCCTCCATAACTCGGGATTACCATTCTCCACTGCCGCGGTTGGTGGGATTGAAGTTTTTGCCCTTCCCCATCATCTCTCTGCCTTGCCGCTGCGCTGCCCGTGAATGAGAACTAGCATGGTAAATGACATGGAACTTATACGATATCCAGAGTTTTGCCCTCTGTGTATTAGTCCCCTGCTGCCTTAGGACGTTAACTTTCCCTTGCCACCGCCATGTAAGTATGCTCGCCTTGTTTTATGCTCGCCAACTTGTTATTAATCTTAACTCGTACACCATACGATTAGTAATTAGCCAGCCCCTACCTCCGCCGTCCCCTCCATCCACCGTTTCGCTTTTCGCACCGAAAAAATTGACCACTGGTCTTCTCCTGCTACATTCTACCCAGGAGTCCGATTAGACAGGTTCAAGGTATGAGCCGAACCTAGGGTCTAACTGTGTGTGCTGTATCAAACAAACCCGATGCAAGCAGATCCACTAGGTCACAAAATCGGCAGGTCGGAGATGAATACCAGCACTCCCTCTGTAGGAGCTCGTCGGGACTATGTGAGCCCGGTCGGACTCCATGCTCATACTCTGTCCCTCCGGCTTCTTCTGCTCATAGTATGCATGACACAGAATAGCTCAGTACCAGCCTTTGCACTATATGGAACAACAACCCCAAACAAAATATTGATAACGCTAAGGCCGCCATGTTAACTCTCACAGCAGGCAATTTGGAATGTCCGGTGTTAAAGAATTGAAAATTCCAAACCATTGTTTTGCACCTCTAATACTGTAAAAAACATGGAATAAAACTTCCTTATTAGGAGATGTTTTTACAGTGTTGGGAGGCACAAAACACTGGCTTGGAATTTTCGATTCTTTGACATTAAACATCAGAAATTGTCTGCTGTGTCTGTAGGCAAGCAACTTCCAAATTTGTGTTGCCAAGATCTGCAACTCACCGGAAAGGAAAGGATTCATATCCGCTTATCCAGCTCACTCCAAGAGGGTTCCTGATGAGGAGAATGACGTACCAGAAATCGCTCTGGAAGGGATTTGGCGTCGAAACCCGAACTTACGACAGACAATTCGACATAGCGTGACCCAAAATTTCATATTGCTCTCTCTACATAGGCTGTTGGGAGCTAGACCGGGACGTGGGATGATAGGAGCTTTGCGGGTTCTCCAGGAGCCCCGGTCAACACATTATCTGTCGAGAATGGATACCCAAGACAGAATATACATTGGCAACCGATGATGGATACTAGATGTTCATAACCGTGTGACTTGGCACAGCGTGGGTAATATGTTCGATCCTACATAAACGTGCACGAACAGGATCACTATTTCCATTGAACCGCCTTATAGTGCTAGCCAACTTGCCAAGCAGCCTGGGAATGCATGAGAATGTTGGGGTTCCTCTGAGATCACTTACGTTGAGAGGTGCCGCCTCAGTCATGATCACGACAAGTGTAACCACTGCTCTCGTTCTCTATGCGCTTGGTCTTGCTTACATTGCCATTGCGAATGCGTCTCCTATTGGCAAGAGGAAATGGATGAAAAGGGCATCTGCCTTTGATATACAGGGGCATCGGGGTGGACGCGGACACACAATTGAGAACACGCTTCCCAGTTTTGCTTGGTGAGCCGATGACTGAGCCCGAGCTCCTATTCCGACGTACTGAATAAGAATATTCTGTCAAGGGGTCTCATTAACGGCGTGACCTCACTGGAAATGGACAACGGGATTACAAAGGATGGGCACGTTGTTGTATGGCACGATGAGAACATCGACCCAACGAAATGCATGGATACGAAGCCCGCTACTCCTAATGACCCCATGTTTCCGTAGGTTCTCCTTATGGTCTGAACTGGGATGTCAAAGCTTGATTCGCTTAGATACGTGGGGAAATACATTGCGAATCTCACCTTGGCTCAACTAAAAACATTAGATTGCGGATCAGAAAGACTATCGGATTTCCGTATGTATTGTTTAATGAGGGATGATATTCGAGTCATTCTGACCCATACTAATTAAGAGCTTCAAATCTTGTACCCTGGAACGCGTATCTCAACTCTCAGAGAAATGTTCACATTCCTCGATTGCGCCGATCCGGCGCACAACGTGTGGCTAAATATCGAGTCCAAAATTGACGCCCAGTATCCAAACCTCACTGTCGGTGTGGATGAGTTTGTGGACAAGCAACACGAAATCTTTGTCTCAACACCGCATTATAAGATTCCCGGCGCTATCACGTTCCAAAGTTTTGACTGGAGGACACTGATTAGGATGAGGAAGAAGGATGAGTCGATTCTGATTTCTGCTCTCGTTGATGGGTAAGCACGTATTTGGTCCAATGCTGCATTTTTTAAAATTGAATATTAACTCAAGTAGGACGACTTACGCCGCGGGGCCGAATGGAACAACATCGAAATGGCTCGCTGGGCTTAACCCCAAGGACTTCCCAGGCCCAACCCTCGGTGAACAACTGGTACAGGCAGCTCATTCCATGGGTGCTCACATCCTTTCGGTGCGCCATGGCATGCGGAGTTCTATACCGATTCCTGCTTCTAACACGATTCTTTTGTTTGTTTGCAACCAAATGCTATCGCATCGACCTCCAATACCTCTGACCCTGCTCAGCCCGGGTATGTTGCCTTCACGACGAAGGCGATGGTTGATGAGGCGCATAAGCTCGGAATGGAAGTTAAACCGTGGACAGTGGACACGCTAGATTCCGTGAAGCAGCTCATTATTGATTACAAGGTGGATGGAATTATTACAGATTGTGAGTGCAGCCATGCTTCTTGGTATAGTGTTGTTTCTGTGGGTGCTTATAAGAACCTATAGACCCTTGGGAAGTGAGGCGGTGGGCTGTTTATGAGGCGGGTATTAAGGTTGCATCGCCATATCCCCAAAAGAAGGTATTGAAATGCTTGGAGGAACATAATCAAGTCGATTCGACGAGTTATCTTCGGGGCCGATATTAAGAGGGATAGATGAATTAGATGGAGGGCTCATTTGGGTGGTGCCCAGAGAGTCACTAGTTGCTCTAATCAATGAGAGCCAGCACATGGCCAGCATAGATTACAATGGGGAAGTGTAGTAGTATATATGTGCTAATCGGTCGAACAGCGGTTTTTATAGTGGGGACGGCCAATAACGGCCATTTTTATTGCGGCGCGCGCCGAACAACAGAGTGATCGTAAATACAATAATTGTATTCATGGTGGAGGAGGGAGGCTGGTGGTGAAAACAAGACTATTGATCAACCTGTTGGACGTCGAAAGCAGACCGCCCAGCCTTGTGCATAGGGAGGAATAGGGTGACGTGAGGGCGAGGAAGGTCATGGAATTTGACCGAAAGACAGCTGATCAACTTGCGATAGTCCCGAAGGTGGGTGGAATCGTGGTCAACGAGCTCACCCAGCCATAATAAGCAGTGCCAGCCGATGAGCACGATAGCAAGGATGAGTAAGTCGTCATGTGCGGCAGCGTGTGGAGCGGAGCGGATAATAAGCAGGTCCTTTTCAGTAAGTGCCCTTTTCCTTTTTGGCAGGCGAACCGTACATCTTGGTACAACCTGCGAGGGTCCGGTTGACGAGTTCTGAAGAGCGGATGGAGCGGATGTCAGGATAGAAGGAAGAATGGGCAGTAGATCGTTCAAGAGCAGCACCGAGCACGAGCGTCCATTGCTCGCGAAAAGCCCCCATCGACCAACGCTCACGGTTGCGTTGACGTGCCGAAGGGGGGATACTGAGGCTCATTTCGGATGCGCCCCCATCACCGCAGTATTGGGTGAAATCAGAGGCGTGAAGTGGCGGATTATAACATCCGGCACTAATTTTCGAACAATTTCAAAAGATCGACGTGAGAGGGCATCCGCGATAACATTCTGTTTCCCTTCAATGAAGAAACACGGAGATCAATGCCATGATCGATCCGTATGGTCGCAGCAGACATAAGTATGGGATTGTAGAGTTCAGAAGTGCGTAGTGAATTGAAAGTGTTGAAAGAATTGGAGGAATCTGTGAATCGCGAGGCGAGCAGGGTGGGATGGAGAGACGAAGACCAGTGGAGCGCGGCAATGATTGCAATAGCCTCATTGAGGAACACATTGAACGATGAGCTGTCCCCAATGAAGCCACTCGCGAACTTCGGAGCCCAGAAACCGAGCGCGTCTTTGCTGGCATCGGACAAAATCTGTAGGTCAGCATCGTCAGCCCCCCATTCCTCAGCCTCAAACAAACGAACACCCTCCAGAGACGATCAACAGATTCAACAAACCAGAGAAGGTCATCGCGCACGCGTTTATTGATGTAGACACCTTGGCTAAGGGCTACCTTCCCGGTAATTTTATCGTATGAAGAATTCAGCGCGGGCTTTAAGATTGGAAAGGCATTGAGCGCCCAGTTAGCATAACCAAGAGTTCTAAGCCATACGCGCAGAGGGTGTTGACGTTCATTATCTGGGGTATTCAGAACGAAGTTGCGGATGGTTTTTTTCTTTTGCCTTCACTACTCATCGAAATGGACATATTCCGTAGATATACAACCAATCCGATGACTTCAAGCGACTCTCCATGAAGCTGTTTCTTGTCTTCATGGGGGAACTCTAATATGATCGAGGAGTGTGAGGAACCGGGCCTGATCAGCGGGTATCTAGTGTGCATATGGTGTGTAGAAGGTCAATTCGTCGTTAAAGGATACGTTGAAAGCATCGTCAACATAATGGAGAAGACCTTCTATTCCTCGTTTGTGGATCCCAATCCAACACACAAGCCCGAAAAAGGGAATTGAGACACTGCAGTCCCGCCTGAACGGTTCAAGTCGGCCTTATATGGCAAACGTCACAAGGTCTTGCCGGAGCAGCTAGCGAAACAGTTTTTGGTACTTTAATTACTACTCAGTGCTGTAATGAGACCTCGAATCCCCGTTTGGGACCTTGGGACGAAGATCGTGGGTTCCCATAAGTGGGCCCCCCTCGGGTCTCGAAGTTTATTTGATTCATGTGTCGTTGGACCTTAGTTTGGCGCCAAAGTTGGGGCCCAATCGAGATTTCTCTTTCGTCTCAAAGTTTGACGTGATTGTCGCGTCACGGAACCTAGTGATCTGTTCACTTGCTCGCTCCCTGATCTCAAAGAAATCAAATGGTGACCTCAGTGAGAGATTCACCAATAGACATAAATGGCAGCGTGGCAAACAAAGAGATGGAAGAAATGGACTGTGACCCTCAAACACCCACATATCACATCCGTGCAACTACCACGAGAAGGAGAGGAAGCCCTCCTGGAATGGTTCGATAATAGCACCAAATATGATAAGCCGGTTGTGAAAGCCCTGGAATCCCTAGACTCAGGCAACTTCCTATGGAGATCAAATGCAAGATACTCGAACATGATACCAAGATGGGTAACAGGCGCTTACTATTGACACATCAGGTAATTAGCCTCGTAGCGCACACTCCCATTCCCTCCACGCTATATACTCCAGATTTGACTTATCAGATCGGTAGCCTGGGCATCCGCCTTTCGGATTTGAATGACACACAGAATCGCTGAATGCCACCCAAGCATCTGTCAAGCTATACCGACCACTGGTTCTTAGAACCTCGCATCATATACTCACAGACTAACTTGTCGCTGAGTTGACGAGCTAGATCGGAAGCATACAATGCGGGGTACTGAGCAACCAATGGTTGACATAGCCCAACGGCTTCTTAGGCAACATCTAGCGCTTCTGTGTGCCAATGCGATTCCGAAAACCAAATGTCCAGACTGCCGAACTCTTCGGCCTCCGGAATTGAATAGGCTCACGGAGTTCCCGGATGTCACACAAAGGACCAATCAAACTATACCAGTCACTGGTATCTGAGAATCCAATCTTATTGTTAGGCTTGTTTCTGGGACCTGGGTTGTCTGAGTAAGCGCCTTTCGCCTCTGGATCGGCACACCGAATCACTGATCCCTTCCCATGAATCTGAAAGAATTTGTGAATACGTCTAGTTGTAAGCACGATGCGCGCGCATCTCTTCAGCATCAAGCTATAAGCTGGTCAATGCGATAGAGGAGGCCGCCAGATTCCTTACTGTTTCAATTCTGCTGATGTCTAATATGTGGTCTTTATATGATCTCGTCAATGTGGTAGTCGAATGTACTATGGAAATGCACCCAAAGAGGGAGGCGTACTTACATGGAGGTTACTGCGATAGCGTGATTCTTCTCCCCTTCCCGCCTTGATCCCAGAGGAATTTACTCTAAGCCAATATTGAGTTTTCCGATCCGCAGGAGCCACATTTGATGAGAGTGATCAAAACCTGAGGTTCACAGCGGCTGGGTCTGATTTAAAATTTTGAGTACACGGCCTCTGAAGCTTCTCTAGATTAACACTCCCTTGCGACGGCTCGAGGTCCCCTGTATGCATCCTTCGCATCATGTAATATGTAACTGGGTAGTTCTCATACCTTCCGTTTCCGAGCAAGGTCATCGTTAACGTTGGAGTTGCATCCGTCAATCTCGGCAAGTACCAAAAATTTGTCCTCGCCCGATCGCCTCGGCAGCTTGAGTTAGGGGCTTTGAAAGGATCCCCTTTCCATAACTGTGAAAATATCCTCCCCCCTTGCTCACCTGTTCTCGATGGACTTCGTCCTTCAGACACCTGTACACCGCATTCTGTGCGCCGATTGCGGTTAGTGTAATGCTCTTCGCGTTCTATGGCCTATTTCCCATGGATGAGATATGCAGGAGATGTCATTGAGCCTAATTCAGCAAATCTATGTATAAATTGTCTACGGAATTCGTGAGTTTTGGAAGTCCGTCTTTGACGTCGCGGCCAAAAACCGACAACTATTTTGTGACTGCAGAGTTGACATCACAGAGGGCATTCCAAAACAATGTGAGCATTAGAAATATTAGATTTTCTTTAATCCTATTTACGTGGATCATCGTGTGATCATCATCGGGGACTCCAGCGACCGTCAACTACTGCAGAAATTGTGAGCGTTACTTATCGCCACCAGTCACTTGGACGGTTGTCCAGCCAGAATCCCGCGAGCTCCTTGCTATTTGCCTGAAGAAGCTCAAAGGGCTAAATAAGGTCCGACTCATTGATGCTGGTTTCATCTGGACGGAACCCCATTCGAAACGATTACGAGTCAAATTGACTATTCAGAAAGAAGTAAATAACATCTCACTTCACTCATTAGTTGTCACTCACTCACCCTGTAGGTATTCACTTCTACAATCCTTCAACAAATCTTCGAGGTTGAATATGTCATTCAGTATGGACAATGTCCAGACTGTACCAAACTTGCTGCAAAGAACACTTGGAAAGCCCTAGTACAAGTTCGCCAGAAAGTAAATCATAAGCGGACATTCCTATACTTGGAGCAACTGATCCTGAAGCATGGTGCGGACAAAGATACTATCTCGGTAAAGGAGGCGAAGGATGGCTTGGATTTCTTCTATTCTCAACGGAGTCACGCGATAAAGATGGTTGAATTTCTGAGTGCCGTTGTGCCCGTCAGGCAAGATTTCATCTCTTGTTTGAGAGAAAATAGATCCACTGATCCACTTTTTCTACAGGCAGAAATCTTCAGAACAGCTACTATCCACGGACACGCATTCTCATACAGCAAATTACAAATTCACTTATTCAGTGGAGATATTACCCATATGTCGTGACGATCTCTTATGTCTGACTGCGAAGCAAGCTCGAAGTTTCAGTAATATTTGGTTGGTTCCCGTTGTACTTTTGGTGAAGGGCACTTATCCAGCTTCGTTCAGCCCGCTTACATTATGCAGCCGCGTCGGGAATTCACTGCACCTTATTGATCCAAGTACACTGTCTGTTGCAGAGGTGACAGCACCTATATATTGGCGAAATGCTTTCGAATCTCTTGCCACCGTATCTGAACTTGTTGAGTTCACTGTCCTGGATATAGAATCATCTGGCGTCTCGAAGGGGAAATTGCTCCTTGCAGACGCTCAGGTTGCACCGGCCAATGCCTTCCGGTCAGGAGGCCCCTCAAATGAGATGGATATTGACGATGTCGGGGGGACGGACGCTATATACCACACTCGTACACATTTGGGCTCCATTCTCCAGCCCGGCGACACTGCCCTTGGTTATTTCTTGTCTCGTAGCAATTTCAATTCGGACGCGTATGATGAGCTGGATCCCGGCCGTATTCCCGACGTTATATTAGTGAAAAAGACGTACCCACGCCGTAGAAGGAAGGGACGCTCACGTAACTGGAAACTCAAGTCGATCGCGAAAGATTCAGAGGAAGTCGAGGAAGGCGCAAAGGGCACAGGGCGGGGGGCAATTGGAAGACGAGGTGGCCTCGACCAAAGCCGTGTCGAGGCTGACTATGAGATGTTCCTTCAAGAATTGGAGGAGGACGCTGAGTTGCGTGGGACTGTCAACTTGTATAGGGCCAATAAGGAGAACGGAAGTGCGGGGCGCGAAGGTAGAGGCATGGCTATGGATATTACGCCAGCAGCTTCCGCCGATGATGACGAAAGTGCGATTAACGAGGATGATGGCTTCCCAGAGATCAAGATCGACGAGCTCTTAGACGAGCTCGAGGAGTTGGCTATTACTGATCAGGGGGACACAGAAAATACTTAGACAATTGCAGACCTTTGGGGTCGGAATATGGTAGGATACATCATAGTTGTAATTTGGTTGGTTCGAACAACCTAGCTTTCATCCGCCATCCTTCTGTGTCCCAGCATCTGAACTCAAATACATAGTAGTCTTTCACCCTGTTGCGATCGCCAGGGTTTCCTCGGAGCAGTTTACCCGTCTTGTCGTATATAGCCAAACTCTGATCGACGGTATGAGCCATGGATGCCCACTGGATTCGGAATTGAACATACTTGGAATGTTTCAAATTGAACCAATACCTGCTGAATACCAGCACCAGGTCCGGAAATTCCAATTCCTGTGTCAGGAACGTAGCGATACGATACGCAATGCGTCTTCTCAGCCTCTCCGTGGTACTCCCATACAAGCTTTGTCCGGCTGCTTGTGGTATTTTTAATTCGCGTTTCTGCTTCTTGAGCGATAGGATCGCGAGCAATGTCCCGGATAACTTTTATGTCGCCCCTTACGTTCGAGAAGGGAGTAGAGTTTCAGGAATAAACGGGAAGGGTAGATGGTATAGAATCCTAACATACTTCGCGAGCGCTTTGTGATATTTGACATACTGCTCGAGAGCGAATTGCCTTAATGGCCCAGCGATAGCGCTATCCTTCCGTGAGCGCAAGAAAAGGAGTCTAGAGCTGAGGAAGAAAGGGCTCCGCTTGAGGTGCGGAAATACGGCAGGGTGTATTGTGGAGAGGGACAAGCTATGGGAGGTTGAATAGTGTCGGCCAGAGAATTGGCCAGGAATGTGCGCACTTTGAGGCGCTTTTGAGCCTTTCCCTCCACTCGGCCACAAGCCACTTCCAACACCCGCTGATGCCACCAGTCTTCCACGCCGATTGGATTGGAAATGGTACCAGTAGGTCTGACCACATTGTTAGTCTAAACCAAGATTCAGAAAAGGCCCGGCATATACCAAGAACTGGCATGTTCTGTCCAGCGAGACTAAAGCCTCCTTTCTCAGCCTGCTTCTTCTGCAGTTCAAGCAACTTTCGTTGTTTCTCCATCTCCTCCAGCTGTTCAAGATTTTGAGTCAAGGATCGCAGCCGCTTCTTTATGGACTTCGATTGGGCAGAGTATCCCCTCGTACATGACGGTCCCAGAAAAGCACAACTCTGTTGGAGTGTCAGACGTCGCGAACATGTTTGACGGATGAAAATATGGCCATGCATCGTGAGAATCTTGGGCACTTTTTCGGCACGGCGTCTTCCGTTGCGGCATTTAAAATCGTTGAACATCAGTGAAAGCTTGCCCATCCAAGAATGCCTGTGGGTGTTTCCAAAGTATCTCTCTATTAGGCTGATTGGTCTTTTCTCTCATCGGTAGCGCCAATCTCGCTCTCGTCCTGCTGCTCGCCCGGCAGCGCCTGCCCCGGCTGCCCAGCAGAGCCGAGGTGCTCACACTGTTGCCGCCCCCCATGGCAGTACTGTGCCCCAGCAGCATACCGCAACTCCCCCTGCTACGGCTCAAACTGCATCTAGTGGACCCGGCTTGCTTACTCAGATGGCAGCAACTGCCGGGTCAGTAGCTGTTGGTTCTACCATTGGGCACGGTCTCTCGAACATGCTCTTTGGTGGCTCGAGTCATGCCCCAGCTCCAGTTGCTGAGGCACCCCCGGCACCCCAGAGTTACCAGGCTGCACCTGGAAGCTGCGATATTCAGGCTCGGGGTAGGTTCTAATGAGTCCCTCAATGTAATGAACACTGACTGTTACCCTGATTTGAGACTTCACGCGATGCTTGGAGACTAATGATTCCGCTCAGTGCAGTTGGTATTTGGAACAGTTGAAGGCTGTAAGTTGTTCTGCTGGCATAATATTTCGAGCCGAGCTGACGCGTAATCCTAGTGCCAAGCGGCCGCACGTCAATCCTAGGGGTTACCCTAAATAGCATTGTTTCATGTCCCTACCGTGACTGATATTGTTCAATAACACTAAATGAAACGTGATACCTCCATTTGCTCTGATCGTCATGAGGATCGTTTCCCTCGGGATGCTTATTTATCTGTCACGCAGACTGTTGCATACTAGAGTCCAGTCTCAAAGGTAGTAAGGTATGCCGTATACAACGGGAGCCGCTCCTGTCAGATATTGCAACTTGCAAACATCCCGCGAAGTCGCTACGGCTTCGACCACAGAGATACCCGTGGAGTGGTCTCGACCAGTTTCCTCTGGCTTGTCATTCTTCCCACCTTTGCGGGGTCCTGCGAATGTTTCTGAGATTGGTACCCAATCCCGCACGTTCCTCTCATCCAATCGAAGTTTCTGGAACACGGAATCAGAGAACCTGTCTATGTCTTTGTCCGTCACGTCCCATAAATTTGCTAAGAGTGAAGGACTAGGAACAGTAATTGTTCAGCATTGGAATTGTGCGAAATTGGAGATGGTACTAACCATCCCGCAACCATGTAATGGTATGGGATTCCAATACTATCAAATTCGCCCATATCCTTCAGGACTCCCGAGGAACAACCCCATAACATAATTGATGCACACTTAGACAAGTTTCTGATCTTGTGTGATCTGATGTATTGCTCGGCGCCACCATGACCAAGATATCTGAGGGAGCCAGAGAAAGTTGGAGAACTAGTCGCAGCCAAATGAAGTTGAAAACTCACACCACAAGATCGTATGATGCTAACGCACGAACGAGTTCCTCTTCTGTAGGTATTCGCCCAATTATTCCTTCCCATCCAACTTTCTTCATGTTCTTGAGCCAGCCCTCGAAGCGCTCTTGTGTAGACTTCAAGTCTCCACTGGGATTCAAGATAAAGAAAGTATTTTTTGGATTAACCGTAGTTCGATCCACAATAGGGTAGTCCAAGCTGCCTAGAGATGAGATTGGAAGCCCTTTCAGATGCCGCGCGAGATGTACACGGTCGACAAGGAACGAAATTGAAGGTATTCTGCTAACAGAACGTCCTCTAAGGATGGGTATCGATTCCCATGGAATGCCTTGCAGTTCCTTGTCGAGAACGATGAAGAGGTGGTGGTCCTTTGGCGGTTTTACGTCGTACTTTGCTAAAGCTTGAACATGCTCTTCAAGTAAAGTTCGAAGGTCGATGACAAGCTGGCGAACCATGATTGTCACTTCCCAATCACTACGACGGATTCATCCAGTTGGAACGTACCTGGTCAACATCAATCTCCGACGAGGCAACTTGAGCACCATGAAGTTGGAACAAATCCAACACAAAGTACGCCAGGTCTTCGAGTTCTTCATCACGACATTTAGGGGACAACGAAGAGAAGCATTTCAGAATCGAGTCGTCTAAGCGCAAATGACTCCCGCTCTTCTTATCATGAATACAGCCATTTCTCCGCAATATGCCTTCCAGTTTTGAGCGGAATGATGCCAAAACATTTGGTGGTAAGTCGCACGGTTCACAAAAGGCGATCTTTATCCAGTAAAAATTCAACCATAATAAGAAAAGAAGTAGAGGTGAGCCACCTACCTTGAAAGCCCCCAACCAACAGAATTCAATGTTCTCCACGAAGGCCCTCAATCGCTGGTCCAGAGCCGCTCGTTCCGCCCACCACGATCTGCGATGCTCCTTTTCTTGAACGTGCTTTGCCTTCTTGGCCGTGTCGTTGCTTCTTGTGATAATTGTGTTCAGTTCCCCTATAGCACTCTCATAAGAGAAGTCAACCTCATCAGCATTTTCGTGGCGATTGTGACGGCCTATGGGAAGGTGGAATATGAGCGGGGCTTGATGAGCTCGTTGTCTTGTCATGATGAGAGTGCTCCTATCACGGGTCACGTTGATACCAACAACAATCCAATGGGGAGGGATAAGATCGACTTGAGATGCTGTTAGGGAAACAGGATCCCAAGATTGAGACCGATAGCGCTCCTGGACTTCTCGCCAGTAATGCTGCATTGAAGAACTCTTTGAATCCTCAAGGTCGGGATCATCACTCTCAGCAAAAAGCATGGCGTTTTTACGCATGCTGGCTGCTGAAATTTTGACAGGAGAGCCAGAACCAGACATTCGTTGCCATTTCAAATCATCCTGCATTATTGATGCGAATTTAAGGTCAATGCAATCTATAAGCTCGCGGTGGAGGGTAGGCGCTGCATTCAGATCTATAAGACTAGTCAGCAAAGAAGTTTATCACGCATGGATTCAATCTAACCGAGAAGTGTGGCGGTTACCGTGGATCCGTTTTTCGCCTTTATTCCCAAGGTAGTCTGGTATGTGCGAATGAGTGCCAGGTACTTGACGGCCTCGCGAATCCGAAGCACGGAGCCAGTTTGACTTGACTCCAAACAAGCCCAAAAGAATTTTTCCGTCGTACTCAATGCAGCCAGCAATTCTCGTGTGGCAGTTGGTGGGGCCACGATATCCCCTCCGGTCACTCCCATTGGCACAGCGATGGCTGAGAATATCTATAAGCCAGTCTATAGAAGGGTTGTCGCGGAAGGGTGAGACTCACTAGACTCTGGTAGAGAGCTAAGAACAATGTCTGTGCGGAACCGCGCATAAACTTCCTCGAGTGTCAGCTTTCCCATCAACAGATGCTCAATGCCCTGGTTTCAGGGATTAGACACTGTAATACATCCCTCGGTAACGGAATATCAACTTACCTCTATGGCAGCGTCATGAGGTAGTGCCAGAAAGCGGTCAAGCAGCTTCACATAGTCAGAATCCTCCCCTGGAGCATCTCGCAACAACCAAACTGTGGAAACGGTGTAAGTATTTGAACGTCATTATGATGCATGACGCACTTTGCTGGCAAAGGATCAGCGCGAGAGTGGAAGAAACCAAGGCTCGTCTATCTTGGTCCTCAAGTAAGGGTGCCTGGGCAATGTTCTTGTCGCTTGCATGTCCTCGATTCTCAATTGCTTCGAACTCCGTCGTGAGGTGCTCGGAAACATTCATCGCAGCTTCAAAGAATCGCGCAGCATTTTCGTTTTCGTCCGCGCGCACTTTGAAGTCCCCTAAAATGCGCTGCAAATCCATTTTCTCGAGACTGACAAACTGGGGACGGTAGTGAGCATTTCAGAGAGCGGAACAAGGAAAAGACTACATTTTCCACCATCAAATCTACCTCCGATAGATATTTCTCTCCTACTTCCTGGCTGGATGAGAGAAGTTTTGCCTCTCCCAGATCCAGTTTGGCACGAAGAATTATCCTCCATGCACCAACTGTCTGGGCCAAAACCAATGCTTTGTCAAGGAAGTATTCTGCCTCACAAAGGGATCCCCGGGTACAATATATTCTCCCGAGGGTAAGTTGAACATCTGTCATGTACTGAAAAGAACAATTTGAGACATTGATGCATGAAGAAATGAGATGGCATACTTCTGCGGCTTTCCACTGCATCGCATTGAGTTTTCCATGTTCTGACTTGAGATGGGACGCTGGGGTCTCCGAAACCTCAAATGGATTAGATGAATGGTCTGATGTTGAGACTGAAGTCTCATGCAACCGAGTCAGTAGCTCAGTTACTCGAGTCCAGAGCCGAAGGGATTGCAGCAAACCACCAATACCCGCTGTCACATTCTGCTACAATTCATTTAGCAGACGATAAATAATGTTATCATGTCGGAGCGTACCCTGGACACCTGGATAGTGGAAAATGCGTGAGAAGAGAAAGCGGCTCTGACAAGCGAAGCAAGACGGAAATTAGCCTTGCTTGGTCCAGATGACGGTTCCTCGGCCTCAATGACCTCAGCTAGGGCCAAAGCCTTATTGTACCCGACCAACGCTTGCTCTGCATCTCCTGCACCCGCTACATGAGTGGCGTACTGAAGGAACAGCTCAGCCTGTGTTTCCTTTGCGACCAATCCCATGTGATCGTCCAATAGTGAGAAAGCCATAGCATACATGGAAGTTGCGCGGTGGAATTGTTCCAGACGACGGTATTCCCTTGCCAAATCTACAAGGACTCTGACCCTACCTATACGGAGATCAGCGCAACATTCCCAAATAACAGGTCATCGTACACACCATCTGCTGTGCTCCCTGGAAACATTGTCAGGCCAAATCTCACATGGAGAACTTCCAGTTTAGCGATGACGAGCCCAATGCTGCCCAGAACCTGTGCAAGCAAGTCTAGAAATATGTGAGGGTTTGGATCGCTTGAAATGTGCAGTGCCGACCTAGCTGGGAATCGACAAATCCTATGCCGTCAAATTGGCTTGGGGACGGTTTCGTGGCATTGTGTAGTCCTTTAACTGGCGCCAAACTTGCATTTGTCTTTGCTGCATCTACAGGCCAGAGGGTCTAAGATATCGAGGGAATTACAGATTTTGCACATACTTTTGGGTGCGCGCACCGTCTTCCCCTTAATGCGTCGTGTAACTCTTGGCTTTTCGGATTTATTATGGGAATCTTCAAGCACACCCCCAATGTCTTGGTCGCTTGCAGATGGTCGAGGAAGGACATGATCCCGGAAAATGGCCATTGAAAAGGAAGCATGAGATCGGATATCATCCAATGAAGTCTCTGAATTCCCCGACCGATGAGCAATTAAAGCCGAGAACATTGCTATTGTAGCAATGTATTGGGGAACAAAAGGCGCCAGGAAACTATCATGAGTCCGTTCATATTGTTTCAGGATTTCTTTCATGTTCAAGACACCTGATGTATGTGCGGTGAATTTTAGAAGCTCCTGTATTTGGGCTCGATCCTCAACCGCGGCGACGATATTGTCATTGAGATGGAATACCAACAAATCCATGAGAACGCTTCGATGAACCGGTTAGATACGAATTTCGTTGCAGAACATTTTACTCACCGTACTCCTCGAATCGGGTACTCCTGTTCATATACTAGGAGGCAACTGTCTATTATTTCCTTCCGTGCTTTTTGACTTTCATTTGAACGGTATCCAACAGAGTCACGTAAGATCAATAACTGAATTTCCATGAGTATTCCCAGAGCTTCTTTCTCTTCAGATGTAACAGCATCGGGGGCCTCAGAAAAAATGCAGAACAAGGGGGTGCGCGAAGGGTCAAGCAGGTCCCGAGCTGCGAACATAGTAAACCTCTCTAGCAGAGATTCAAGGGCTCGCATCTCTAGATTTGACGAGAAAAGGTTCGATGGTAGCACTTTGCGGGATAATTCCGCTATCTGCGGCAGAAAGTGGCGCGAAGAGAGGATGCCATGTCGAAATGCATCATACGCAAGCTAGCAGACGTATAAATTTGCGTCCTATCCCAGAAACGTGCTAGATACTATACCTTGCGATCTCCAGTGCGTAGCTGACAGAAACCAAGCAGTTCCCAACGCTTTGGCAACAGATCACGTATAGACAACTGAGGACCCTGTATCGCATCCTGATTTGGCATTCTTAAACTTTGCAATTCTTGCGCCAAAACGCAGGATTGAGCCAGGAACGGTATGGTTGCGGCATGCTGGCCCCGATCAAATAACGTGATTGCAACTGTCCAAAAGGCTGAGGAAATAGAATTCAGTACGATGCCTGCACGGACATCGAAGTCTGACGCCAACTTGCGGGCCACAACAGCAGCTTCGTCCAGGAATTCTCGAATAGCCCTTAGGCGATTTCCAGGACGTGCCAGCTCGACGCGAGCGAGGCATATTAGCGAATCGACGCACGCTGGGCCATACTCCATCGCGGACGATACTTGAGGGTTCGCAAGATGAGCGGTGACGGCGGAAAGCAACTTGGTCGTGGCGACCCTATACGTCCACTCTGGAGTCTCCTCGGGCTTCACTCCTTGAGCGACTGGCGTAGTTGGTCTTGAGGAGCCATCGACAGATTTATCCTTATCCAAGGTATGTTGAATTTGAGGAGCTAGGAGGCGAGTACAGCTGTACCTAAGCTGGTTGAGTTCGGCATTAATCTTTGTAATATTTTCGGTGGAAATGGCTCCTTCTGTTAGTAGCTGGGTGCACTCAGCGACGGTTAAGCCCGCGAGACGAAGCATACTAAAATCAGCTTATCACATTTGTAGTCAGCTTACGTTGAGAACGACTCGAGTGTACAGACCTTGCGGATCCGAATGCAAGCTTTCCAATATTGAAATGTATTCTGCAACTCTGGCGCATAATTGAATAATCATGAGATCGACATTCTGTGTATTCTCTTGTCGGGGATCCGCCTCGATATTCTTTGCCGCATTAACAAGCATCGCTTTTAGACGCACGATTTCAGATGGATTTTTCGCCTATTCGTAAAAATGATTACTCTGGGAACCGACTAACGAAGACAGACCGCCACACCAATTTCGCGAACCTCAAACGATACTCGCATATCCCAACAAACCCTTTTCCCTGGAAAAATCTTGACGCATCTTTCCGCTCTGATGCTTGGATGAACAGTTCATCGATTAAAGCAGCGACCGGCTGTCGTGCGTCATCGCCAACGACTCGAACGTGTGAGGCTGAGTATTTCCCCACTTGATCCCAGAAGGGCCCCTCTTTCAAGGTTGGACTCGCAAGGAGACACTTCAAACCCCAGGCACGGATACGAAAGAGAGACCAAGGTGAGAGGGGAGATCCACATTTCGCCACGGTCTGGAAGGCACTCGTGAAAAGGGCGGAACATTGTGACTCAGACAAGTGTTGATGTAATAGAGGAGTCCACGACAACAGATTTCCGTTGGTAAGGATTGACTAAATGATGAGTAAATCTCCGCTGATGGCTT
>WNFI01031000.1_pt1 | contig 18362 bp, 21 predicted proteins | sample 5400471 | NCBI WGS metagenome assembly WNFI01 (sample SAMN13153348, study PRJNA577476) | soil metagenome | isolation source: 100 cm saprolite on Douglas fir-dominated hillslope | place: USA:California | collected 2013-09-17 | reverse complement strand
GCGGGATCTCCATCCGCGCCAGGCGGTGCCCGTCGGTCGCCACCGCGCGCAGCATGTTGAGGTCGCTGCTCTTGGCGGCGTGGAGGAAGATGCCGTTCAGGTAATAGCGTGTCTCCTCCGTCGAGATGGCGAAGCGCGTGCGGTCAATGAGCCGCTTCAGGTCGGTCGCCGAGAGGGTGAAGCCGTGGGCGAGTTCGCCGCCGGCCATCAGCGGATAATCCTCGGGCGGCAGGCAGGCCAGCGTGAAGGTCGAGCGGCCCGAGCGCACCGTCAGCGAGCCCTTGTCGCTCGCGGATTCGATCTCGATCTGCGCGCCCTCGCGCAGCTTGCGCACGATGTCGTAGAGCGTGTGCGCCGGCGCCGTTGCGGCGCCCTTGCGCGCGCCCTGCGCGGCGACCGAGGCGACGATCTCCAGATCCATGTCGGTGGCCGACAGCGAGAGCTGCCCGTCCTCGGCGCGCAGCAGCACGTTCGACAGGATCGGAATGGTGTTGCGACGTTCGACGACGCTCTGCACGTGGCCCAAGGCGCGGAGCAGCGCGGCGCGTTCAATGGTCAGTCTCATGGCGGCGAGTTCACGCTCGTTGTGGCGGTGCTTGATCCCCGAAAAGCCCTTCGGAACGCCCCCGAAACCCCGGGAAAACCCGCGCCGCAGCGGCCCGGCGGGACTCGTGCGGAACGGTAGCGGACTATAGCACAAAGGCGAGTCCGGCGTACACATTGGTGGCGCTGCGCAAAGGGCCGAAAACTGGCGGGATTCTGCCGCGAACCGAGCACCGGCACAGGGCCACGACAACGCCGCGGAACCGACTCCGCGCGCGGTGAAGGCGCGCCCTTCCGAGGGTTTCGGGCGGCGGCTCCGCGCCCGATCATTCAGCTGCGGTGAACAGTTCATTCTTAACTCCGCGCATTATCATTTCGCGGCTGCGGGATCATTTTCCCGTCATTGGAGCGCGGTCGCTGCGACTCCACCTCCAGCAGGAAGGGAGTACTCACAATGTCCAACACGCTTCGCATCACGAGCCTCGCCCGGGCCACCGCGTTGTCCTTGGCTCTAATCGTCCCCGTGGCCGCGACGGCTTATGCGGATGACGAATACGGCACGCAGCATGAGACAGTGATCGGCCAAGCCGCGTCATCGATTCCGAGCGCCCCGCTTAGCGTCGCACAGTCGAACGCGCTCATCGACACCTTCAAGGTCGGCCAGAACGACGCCTTCGGCGCGTCGCGCTCGTCGCAGCTGGCACCGGTGGCGCAGAGCTACATGGGCCGGTTGGCGTCGAGCGCGACCGCGGTGAATGGCAAGCGCGACCTGGTCGGCGCCGGCGGCGCTCAGGACGAGCGGGCCAATGCCATATATCACCCCGGCAGCGGGACCGACTGGTAATGCGAGCAGCGTAAGGCGGCGCCCCCAGGGCGCCGGCATGCCCGCGCGAAAGCAGCCATGACCCTCTTGCCGCAACAAATCGCTCCGATCCGGCTCGCATCGGCTGCTGCCGGCGCCGCCCGAGATCGGATTGCTTACTTCGTCGCCAACGGCCTCGACCCGATGCAGGCACGGCGCGAGGCGGTGGCGACGATCAGCCGCGCGGTCGGCCACGAGGCTTCCGTCATCGGCTCCGCCGACATGCTTGTTCTGCTGGGCGCCGCGCTCATCCTGGCGCTGGCGATCGCGTTCGGCGTCAAGCGCGTGCCTTATCTTGAGCCCGCCGGCGCGAGCTTCGCCGTCAATCTCGCGTCGCGCCCGCCGCGGGACAGCCGCTGATCGGCATGGCCATCGGCAAGCCCGCCCTCACGTCTCCAGCATGCGGCGCAACAGCTCGACGTCCTCCGCGAGCGTGCGGTCGGTGGTGCGCAGCTCCTCGATCTTGCGCACGGCATGCATGACCGTGGTGTGATCGCGCCCGCCGAACTTGCGGCCGATCTCCGGCAGCGAGCGCGGCGTCAATTGCTTGCACAGATACATCGCCACCTGGCGCGGCCGGGCGACGGCGCGGGCGCGGCGCGCGGAATGCATGTCGGCGAGGCGGATGTTGTAATGCTCGGCGACGCGCTTCTGGATCTCGTCGATGGTGACGCGGCGGTCGTTGGCGCGCAGCAGATCGTGCAGCACCTCCTGCGCGCTCTCGATCGTGATGGCGCGGCCGACGAGCTGCGCATGGGCGCAGATGCGGTTCAAGGCGCCCTCGAGCTCGCGCACGTTGGAGGTGATCTTGTGCGCGAGGAATTCGAGCACCTTCCCCGGGATTTGCATGCGTGCCGCGTCGGCCTTGGCCTGAAGAATGCCGAGGCGCAGCTCGTAGGTGGTGGGGTGGAGATCGGCGACCAGCCCCCAGCCCAGCCGCGAGCGCATGCGCTCCTCCATCCCCTCGAGGTCGGAGGGCGATTTGTCGGCGGAGATGACGATCTGGCGGTTCTGGTCGACCAGCGCGTTGAAGGTGTGGAAGAACTCCTCCTGGGTCGAGTCCTTGCCGCTGATGAACTGCACGTCGTCGATCATCAGCACGTCCACCGAGCGGAACTGCTCCTTGAACGCCATGGTGTCCTTGAAGCGCAGCGCGCGGATGAACTGGTACATGAATTTCTCGGCCGAGAGATAGATCATCTTGCGCGAGGGATCATGCGTGCGGATGTGCCAGGCGATGGCATGCATCAGATGGGTCTTGCCGAGCCCGACACCGCCATAGAGGAAGAGCGGGTTGAACGGCACCGAGCGGTTGGCGCCGACCGAGGATTCGGCGACGCGCCGCGCCGCCGCATGCGCCAGCTCGTTGGGCTTGCCGACGACGAAATTCTCGAAGGTGAAGCGCGGGTCGAGCGGCGCGCTGATGTCCTTGTCGTCGCCGGCGTCGGCGGCACCATCGCGCGGTCCGCTGTCGCGTCCGCCGCTCTCGCGCGGCTCTTTCCCGCCGATGATCGCCGGCCCCGCGATTTCGGCTACCGGCATGCCGCCGCCGCTGACGAAGATGTCGATGGCGGCGATTGCGCCGTTCTCGCCGTTCCACAGCGCGCGGATGCGATCGGCGTAATGCGCCGCGACCCAGTCGCGCAGGAAGCGGGTGGGGACGCCGATGCGCACGCGGCCGTCGCTCACTTCGGCAAGCGTCATCGATTTGAGCCAGCTGCGGAACGCGGCTTCGCCGAACTCGTCGCGCAGCCGGCCGCGCACGCGCGCCCACTGTGCCTGGACGTCGCCGCCGGTCGTCATCGTCTGAGCCATGCCCGTCACTCCCCCAGGCAAAGGGCGCATCTGCCGCGATTGCCGCAGACTGCGGCTGTTGTTAATGAATGTCGTCCGCTGTGGCGGGCTTGCCCGAATGTCGTCTTGGAGTGACGCCGCGGCGAATGTTGTGACCGGCCCCGCATGGCCGAAATCGATCGTGCTTCCACCACGTCCCCCCAACATTACGCGCGATCAGGCGCGCAAGTCCCCTCTTTTCGACGCAAGAGGCTTTACTCCTCCGTCGACTCCGGTGCGATAGGTAAGCGGTTACAGTCGGGTGCTAACCTTGTACTTACTCACCCACCGCTAAACGCTTATCAGCATTGATCGGCGCACCGCTTGCGACGAAGTGTGACGACGTCGTGATGCTGATGCTGCCTCGTGAAGCAAATGTATATAAGCGCAACCGCCGCTGGCAATATGACCGAAAGGTGAACGTGCCAGATTCTTTTCGACCTGTGGCACACGCGCCGCGCCTCGCGATGCACCGCTTTGATGCGCGCCGAGAGCCGCGACAATTTACGCGCGACCGTGTTCCGGTGCAGCACGCCCTTGAGCGCGCCGCTCTGCAGCTCGGGCTGCGCCGCGGCGAAGGCAGCGCGCGCCGCTTCCTTGTCGCGCGCGGTGATGGCCGTCTCGACTTTCTTGACGAAGGTCCGGATGCGGCTCAACCGCGCGCGGTTGACCGCGGTGCGCCGCGCGGTCTGGCGGATGCGCTTTTCTGCCGAAACGTGAGTGGCCATCGGATGACCTGCCGTCTTTCCGTCCTGATCTCGGGAAGCGGCGCTTATAGCCGCGGGCGGCGCGTCCGTCAAGCGCCGGCGGCCGCGCCCGCGTAAACTTTCACCGGTGCTTGAAGTTGGGCTTGCGTTTCTCGATGAAGGCGGCCATGCCCTCCTTCTGGTCCTCCGTGGCGAAGAGCGAATGGAAGACGCGGCGCTCGAAGCGCACGCCTTCGGCCAGGGTCGTCTCATAGGCGCGGTTGACCGCCTCCTTGGCGATCATCACCGCGGGCCGCGACATCTCGGCGATGCGCCCGGCCACGGCCAGCGCCTCGTCGAGCAGCTTCCCCGGCGCCACGACGCGGCTCACCAGGCCGCTGCGCTCGGCCTCGGCAGCGTCCATCATACGGCCGGTGAGCACCATGTCCATCGCCTTGGCCTTGCCGACGAAGCGCGTCAGGCGTTGCGTGCCGCCGGCGCCGGGGATGACCCCCAGCGTGATCTCGGGCTGGCCGAACTTGGCGGTGTCGGCGGCGATAATGGTGTCGCACATCATGGCGAGCTCGCAGCCGCCGCCCAGCGCATAGCCCGCGACGGCGGCGACGATCGGCTTGCGGCAGGTGGTGACGCGCTCCCAGCCCGCGGTGATGAAATCGGCGAGATAGACGTCCATGTAGCTCCGGCCCGACATCTCCTTGATGTCGGCGCCGGCGGCGAACGCCTTGTCGCTGCCGGTGACCACCACCGCGCCGATCGTGTCGTCCGCCTCGAAGCCGTCGAGCGCTGTGCCCATCTCGCGCACTAGCGCATCGCACAGCGCGTTGAGCGCCTTCGGCCGGTTCAAGGTGATGAGACCGACCGCGCCGCGCGTCTCGACCAGGATGTTTTGATAGCTCATCGCCGATTGTCTCCGGACATAAGGGACGTAAGGGTTGAGTGGGCCGCTAGAGCGGCGACAGGCTAAAGCCGACGGTGAGGTCGCCGTCACGGCCATGGAAGTCGAGGCGCAGCAGCTCGCCCTCGCGCTGCCAGGCATTGGCGCCGGCCGATTTCCAGCCGAGCTGCGGCAATGTGGCGCCGTAGAAGGATTGCACCGCGCTGCGGCTGACCTTGCCGCTTGCCTGTGCCTCGACGATGCGGCCCTGCGGCTTGTCGAAGACGACCGACGAGCCCGCCACCGCGGCGAGGCCGGGCATCAGCGGCACATCCTCGGTGCCGGCGACGAAGTCGGCGGCGAACGCCGTGGTGGCGGGCGCGAGCAGCGCGAGGATGAAGGCAAGCCGTCGCAGCATCGCTCTCAACCTAGCCTCAGCGCTGGCGCTTGGCACAATAAAAAGACGAGCGCCCGCCCTGGACGATCCGCCTGATGCCGCTTGTGCAGTCGCAGCGCGGGCACTTCTCGCCCTCCTTGCCGTAAACTGCGAAGTGGTGCTGGAAATACCCAAGCTCGCCGGAGGCTTGCACATAGTCGCGCAGGCTCGATCCGCCGGCGGCGATGGCGCGCTCCAGCACGTCTCGGATGGCGCGCGCGAGCCGTTCGGCGCGCGGCCCGCTGACGGTGCGGGCAATTCGCCGCGGCGACAGCCCGGCCCAATAGAGGCTTTCCGACACATATATGTTGCCGAGGCCGGCGACGACGCGCTGGTCGAGCAGCGCCGCCTTGATCGGCGTCGCCTTGCCGGCGAGTAGCGCCGCCAGAGCGGGCCCATTGAAATCGTTAGCGAGCGGCTCTGGCCCTAAATTCGCCAGCAGCGGATGGCGCGGCAGCTCGTCCTCGCTAGTGTAGTCGAGCATACCGAAGCGGCGCGCGTCGTTGAAGCGCAGCACGGTGCCATCATCGAGGGTGAACACGATGTGATCGTGCGGATCGGGCGGCTCTCGGCTGCCCGGCTCCGACACCACGATGCGGCCGGACATGCCGAGATGGGCGATCAATACGCCGCGATCATCGAGATGGACAAGGATGTATTTGGCGCGCCGGCCGAGATGCGTCACGCGCCGGCCCTCGACACGGGCACGCAAGCCGACCGGCAGCGACGTCCGCAGATCGGCGCGGTTGAGCACCAAGGCTGCGATGCGATGCCCTTCCATGCGCATTGCCAGGCCGCGCCTCACGGTCTCGACTTCCGGCAATTCGGGCATGGGTCGGGTGGCGCTCCAGGGGCAGGCCGCGCTATGTTGCAGCACATGGCGGGCACTGAGACAAGCGGCGAGGCGGATTTCGGCTATCGCCGGGTCAACGCCGAGGAGAAACCGCATCTGGTGCGGCAGGTCTTCGACAGCGTCGTCGACCGCTACGACCTCATGAACGACCTGATGAGCGGCGGCATTCATCGCCTGTGGAAGGCGGAGCTCATCGACCGCCTCGGGCCGCGTCCAGGGCAGCTGCTGCTTGATGTCGCCGGCGGCACCGGCGACATCGCCCGGCGGTTCCTCGATCGCGCCGGCCCCGCCGCCCGCGCCGTGGTCTGCGACATCACCCACAGCATGCTGCGGCGCGGGCGCGACCGCGCCATCGACCGGGGGCGCGTCGCCGGTATCGACTGGGTATGCGGCGACGCCGAGCGCCTGCCCGTCGGCGACGCCAGCATCGACGCCTGCACCATCGCCTTCGGGCTGCGCAATGTGACGCAGATCGCCGCGGCGCTTGCCGAGGCGCGACGCGTGCTGAAGCCGGGCGGCCGGTTCTTCTGCCTCGAGTTCAGCCGGGTCGAGCCGCCGCTGCTGCGCCCGCTCTATGATCTTTATTCCTTCACCGTGCTGCCCCGCCTCGGGCAGCTCGTGGCCGGCGACCGCGACGCCTATCAATACCTCGTCGAGAGCATCCGCCGCTTCCCGCCGCAGCGCGAGCTTGCCCGGATGATGGAGGACGCCGGTCTCGAGCAGGTGCGCTTCCGCAACCTCACCGGCGGCATTGCCGCGCTCCATTCCGGCTGGCGGCTTTGACGGGCTAAGGCGATGCTCGCCGTGCTGCGCGCCGGCCGCAACGTGGTCCGGCTCATCGAGATCGCCTTCATCCTGGCGCGCTACGACGCGCTGTTTCCGCTCGAGCGCATCGTCGGCCTCCGCTTCGCGGTGCGCGCGCTGGGTGTCGTCCGCCGGCGCGACGCGGCGCTGGCGCGGCTGCGGCCGGGTCAGCGGCTCGCCGCGGCGCTCCAGGCCATGGGGCCGAGCTTCATCAAGCTGGGCCAGGGGCTGTCGACGCGCGCGGACCTCATCGGCGAGGCGGTGGCGACCGACTTGTCGAGCCTGCAGGACCGCCTGCCGCCCTTCCCGGCCACCGCGGCGCGGGCGACCATCGAGACCGAGCTCGGCCAGCCCGTCGAGTTCCTCTACCGCCGCTTCGAGGACACCCCGGCGGCCGCGGCGTCGATCGCCCAGGTGCATCTCGCGGTCACCTATGAGGGCGAGGAACACGCTGGCGGAAACCGTGCGGCAGGAGATGGATCTGCGCTTCGAGGCGGCCGGCGCCTCGGAGCTGCGCGAGAATTTCGCCGATGACCCGACCTTCCGCGTGCCGCGCGTCGATTGGCTGCGCACCAGCGAGAAGGTGCTGACGCTCGAGCGCGTCAGCGGCATCCGCGTCGATGACCGCGCGGCGCTCATCGCCGCGGGTCACGACATCCACGTCATCCTCGCCAACGCGGCCGGCGCTTTCTTCAACCAGGTATTCCGCGACGGCTTCTTCCATGCCGACCTGCATCCGGGCAACCTCTTCATCGAGGCCACGGGCGCGATCGTCGTCGTCGATTTCGGCATCATGGGCCGGGTCGACCGCAATACGCGCTACTACCTTGCGGACATGCTGCTGGCTTTCCTTCAGGGCGACTACCGCCGCGTCGCGGAAGTGCATTTCGAGGCGGGCTACGTACCGGCGCGCCAATCGCTCGAGGCCTTTTCCCAGGCCTGCCGCTCGATCGGCGAGCCGATCCTCGGGCGGCCCTTGCACGAGATCTCGCTGGGCCGGCTGCTGGCGCAGCTCTTCCAGGTCACCGAGCAGTTCCAGATGGAGACGCAGCCGCAGTTGCTGCTGCTGCAGAAAACCATGGTGCTCGCCGAGGGCGTCGGCCGCCTGCTCGACCCCACCGTCAACATGTGGGCGCTGGCGCGCCCGCACATCGAGGCGTGGATGCGCGAGAATCGCGGGCCCGAGGCGCGGCTGCGCGACGCCGCCGCCGACACCATGTCGGTGCTCGAGCGCCTGCCGGCGCTGATGAAGGATATCCAGCGGCTCGGCGGCGCCATTACCGAGGGCGGCGGGCTGCCGCTCCATCCCGACACCGTCGCCGAGATCGCCCGGCGCGGCGCGATCGAGCTGCTCGGCCTGCCGCTATGGATCATCGCCCTCGCTCTCGCGGCGATCGCGGTCGCATTATGGTAAACGCGGCCCGGCTTGCCTCGACCGCCGCGCGGCCTGTATCGTGGCAGCACCTTTTCCGGAGGTATGCTTGCCGCTCCAGGGCCGGCGGATCCTGCTGATCGTCGCGGGCGGCATCGCCGCCTATAAGAGCCTCGACCTGATCCGACGCTTGCGCGAGCGCGGCGCGCTGTTGCGCGTCGTCATGACCAAGGGCGCGCAGCAATTCGTGACGCCGCTCGCCGCCGCCTCGCTCAGCGCCGAGCGCGTCTACACCGACCTCTTCTCGCTGACCGAGGAGAGCGAGATGGGGCATCTGCGCCTCGCCGGCGAGGCCGACCTCGTCGTCGTCGCTCCCGCGACGGCCGATATCCTCGCCAAGATGGCGGCCGGGCTCGCCGACGACCTCGCCTCGACCGCGCTCCTCGCCACCGACAAGCCGATCCTTATCGCGCCGGCGATGAATTTCCGCATGTGGGAGCACGCCGCCACCCGCGCCAATCTCGCGCTCCTGGAAAAGCGCGGCGTGCGCCGCGTCGGTCCCAATGCCGGCGCCTTGGCCGAGGGCGAGACCGGCATGGGCCGCATGGCCGAGCCGCTGGAGATCGTCGCCGCGGTCGAGCAGATGCTCGGCGTCGGCGGCCTCCTCAAGGGCCGCCGCGCGCTCGTCACCAGCGGGCCGACGCATGAGGCGATCGATCCGGTGCGCTATATCGCCAACCGCTCTTCGGGCAAGCAGGGCCATGCCATCGCCGCGGCCCTGGCGCAGCTCGGCGCCGACACCGTGCTGATCTCCGGGCCGACCGCCGAGCATGACCCGCCGGGCGTCACGGTGGTGCATGTGCAATCGGCGCGCGACATGCTGGCGGCCTGCGAGAAGGCGCTGCCGGCCGATGTCGCGGTGTGCGCCGCCGCCGTCGCCGACTGGCGCGCCGAGGCCGCGCCGCAGAAGCTCAAGAAGAAGAACGGCGCGCCGCCGGCGCTCAAGCTTGTCGAGAACCCGGACATCCTCGCCAGCTTGAGCAAGCCCGGCAATCGCCGTCCGCGCCTCGTCGTCGGCTTCGCCGCGGAGACCGAGAAGGTGGTCGAGCACGCCACGGCGAAGCGCGCCCGCAAAGGCTGCGACTGGATCCTCGCCAACGACGTGTCGCCGGCGACCGGCACCTTCGGCGGCGACGCCAACACCATCCACCTCATCGACGAGGCGGGCGTCGAGGATTGGCCACCGCTGTCGAAGCGCGATGTCGCCGAGCGCCTGGCGCAGCGCATCGCCGCCTTCCTCGAGCGCAAGGCGGCGGAATGAGCGGCGCCGCTTCCGGCGCAGCGGGCTGAGGGCCATGTTGCGGCTCAGCAAGAAGCTCCTCTTCGCCATCGAGGCGGTGCTCGACATCGCCTACAATGCCGGCACGCTGCCGGTGCAGTCGAGCGAGATCACGCGGCGCCAGGGCATCCCGCGCCGCTATCTCGAGCAGGTGCTGCAGCAGCTCGTGCGCGCCGGCGTGCTCTCGGGCGTGCGCGGCCCGCGCGGCGGCTATCGCCTGGCGCGCGAGCGCCGCCGCATCAACCTCGGCGAGATCGTCCGCGTCGTGCGCTCGCTCGAGAGCGGCGAGGACCCGATCGAGGGCGAGGGCGGCGCGGAGCTCGGCCTTAAGGTGGTGCGGCCGCTCTGGCTCGAGCTGCAGGACGAAGTCATGCAGCGCCTCGACAGCGTCACCATCGAGGATCTGTGCAACCGCGCCCACAAGGCCGGTGTCGCCGGCGAATACGCGGCGCGGTTCGATTACACGATCTAGGCGTAGCTGCCCGTAATTGCTCAGCTTGAGAAAACCGCCTAGAACCCGTCATTCGGCAAATGCAGACCGGCGGGAGAAGGCGATGGCGCAGGTGCAGAAAGAACGACCCGAGATCGCCGTGACGGGCGAGTTCCGCGGCCGGGTCTATGACAGCATCATCGACACCATCGGCGCAACACCGCTGGTGCGCCTGGCGCGGCTCGCCAAGGCGCACAACGTCAAGGCCGACATCCTCGGCAAATGCGAGTTCTTCAACCCGCTCGCCTCGGTCAAGGACCGCATCGGCTTCGCCATGATCGACGCGGCGGAGAAGGCGGGCAAGATCCGGCCGGGCAAGACCGTGCTGGTCGAGCCAACCTCCGGCAACACCGGCATCGCCCTCGCCTTCGTCTGCGCTGCCAAGGGTTATCGCCTCATTCTCACCATGCCCGACAGCATGTCGGTCGAGCGGCGCAAGATGCTGAAGCTCTTGGGCGCCGAGCTCGAGCTAACGCCGGCGGCGCAAGGCATGCGCGGCGCGATCGCCCGCGCCGAGGAGCTGCTGAAGAGCTTCCCCGACAGCTTCATGCCGCAGCAGTTCAACAATCCGGCCAACCCCGAGATTCACCGCCGCACCACCGCGGAGGAGATCTGGAAGGACACCGGCGGCAAGGTCGATGCGGTGGTCTCCGGCGTCGGCACCGGCGGCACGCTCACCGGCGTCGGCGAGGTGCTGAAATCGCGCAAGCCCGAACTCAAGATGATCGCCGTCGAGCCCGAGGACAGCGCCGTGCTCTCGGGCGGGCCGCCCGGGCCGCACAAGATCCAGGGCATCGGCGCGGGCTTCGTGCCGGCGATCCTCAACACCAAACTCATCGACGAGACCGTGCGCATCGCCAACGAGACGGCGTTCCGCCTGGCGCGCGAGGCGGCGCGCGTCGAGGGCATCCCGGTCGGCATCTCCTCGGGCGCGGCGATCGCGGCGGCGCTCGAAGTCGGCGCGCGGCGCGACATGGCCGGCAAGATGATCGTGGTGGTGCTGCCGAGCTTCGCCGAGCGCTATCTCTCGACCGCGCTGTTCGAGGGCATGTGAAGGACGGCGCGAGATGGCGCTCACCGAGCAGCAGTTCGAGCGCTACGCCCGCCACCTCATCCTCGACGAGGTCGGTGAGGAAGGGCAGGCCAAGCTCGTGGCCGCGCGCGTGCTCGTCGTCGGCGCCGGCGGGCTGGGCTCGCCGGTGCTGCTCTACCTCGCCGCCGCCGGCATCGGCACGCTCGGCATCGTCGACGACGACACGGTCGACCTGTCGAACCTGCAGCGCCAGATCGTCCATCCGACCGCGCGCATCGGCGCCGCCAAGGTCGATAGCGCGCGCGCCACGATCGCCGCCATCAATCCCGAGGTGCGGGTCGAGACGCATGCGCAGCGGCTCGACGAGGCGAACGCGGCCGCGCTGGTCAAGCGTTACGACCTCGTCGCCGACGGCAGCGCCGACCTGGTGCCGCGCTGCGAGACCGCGGGCATCCTGGGCGCGGTCGCCGGCGTCATGGGCACGCTGCAAGCGACGGAAGTGCTGAAAGAGGTGCTCGGCCTGGGCGACAGCCTCTCCGGCACGCTGCTCATGTATGACGCGCTGCGCGCCGGCTTCCACAAGATCGCTCTCCCGCGCGACCCGGACTGCCCGACCTGCGGCCGCGGGCCCTGAGCCGCCGCTCGCGAGGCTTCACCCTGGCGCCTGCTCTAGGATGGCGCGCACGCGTTGCAGCAGCGCATCGCTCGCGTCGCCCCCGGCGAGCAGCCGTTGCAGCGCGAGGCGAACCGAGCGCGTGTTGGCGGCGGCATCCTCGCGCGCGGCACGGACCTCGACCAGCAAATGCTCCATGCGGAACGGCTTGTGCAAATGCGGGCACGCCAAGCCTTCCAGCGTGGCGAGCATGCCCGGCTCGCCCGTCATCAGCACGACGGGAATGCCGCGCGCGCAGGCATGCGCCGCGAGCTCCAGGCCGTGCATTCCCGGCATCACCAGGTCGAGCACGATGAGGTCCGGCGCGTCGCTGTCGAAGCGGGCAAGCGCGTCGTCGCCGGTCGAGGCGCCGCTCACCCGGAAGCCGCCCTCCTCCTCCAGCGCCGTCTGCACGATGCTGCGAATGGCCGGCTGGTCGTCGATCACAAGAACATACGACATCGCCCCGCGCCCACAATGCAGGTTCAGCAGTCGTCGCCGCTGGAGAGCCGGCGAGCCAATATCCGTAGGTAAGCAGATTGTGTTTCCCGCAGGGGTGGCAATTAAATGGTTTCAATGCGCGCGGCTCCGCACGCCCCGGAATTGCTCAGAATTCTCGCAGTCGGTGCGGATTACTTAAGATGAACCTCAAAGCATCGTCTCGAGTACGCGGTCGGGCGGGCGGTGGCCATCGGCGAAGGTCTTGATGTTGATGATCACCTTCTCGCCCATGTCGATGCGGCCCTCGAGCGTGGCCGAGCCCATATGCGGCAGCAGCACGACATTGTCGAGCTTGAGCAGCTTCGGGCTGACCGCCGGCTCGTGCTCGAACACGTCGAGCCCGGCGCCGGCGAGCTCGTGGTTCACTAGCATGCGCGTCAGCGCGTCCTCGTCGATCACCTCGCCGCGCGAGGTGTTGACGACGACCGCATGAGGCCGCAGCAGCTTCAGGCGCCGCGCGGAGAGCAGGTGATATGTCGCCGGCGTATGCGGGCAATTCACCGAGAGGATGTCGACCCGCGCCAGCATCTGGTCGAAGCTCTCCCAATAAGTTGCTTCGAGCTCCTGCTCGACCTCGTCCGGCACGCGGCGGCGGTTGTGGTAGTGGATCGACAGGCCGAAGCCGCGCGCGCGGCGGGCGACCGCCTGGCCGATGCGGCCCATGCCGAGGATGCCGAGCCGCTTGCCCCACAGACGATGGCCGAGCATGAAGGTGGGGCCCCAGCCTTGCCACTTGCCCTGCCGGATCAGCCGCTCGCCCTCGCTCAGGCGGCGCGACGCGGCGAGGAGCAGCGCCATGGTCATGTCGGCGGTGTCCTCGGTGAGGACCGCCGGGGTGTTGGTCACGGTGATGCCGCGCGTGCGCGCCGAGGCGAGATCGATATGGTCGACGCCGTTGCCGAAGGACGCGACGAGCTTGAGCCGCGGCCCGGCCTGCGCCAGCACCGCCGCATCGATGCGGTCGGTGATGGTCGGCACCAGCACGTCGCCCTGCTGCACGGCGGCAACGAGCTGCGCCTGCGTCATCGGCGTGTCGTCGAGGTTGAGGCGCGCGTCGAAGAGCTCCATCATGCGCGTCTCGATCACGTCCGGCAGCTTGCGCGTGACGATGACGAGCGGCTTCTTCGGCGGCATTGGCTCCCTCGCTCCGGGCATCTCTCGGCCGGCTGACCATGGCCATACCAAGCGGCGCCGCGAGTGTCCAGCCCGCGGCGGCGCCGGCGCTTGACCGCCAGAGTCGAGGGGATTAGAGCATGAAGCCGTGTTGTGCGTCTCGCGGCCCCGTCGAGCACCTTCTCGCACGCGCTTCCGGCTTGCGGCCGCGGCCATTCTCGTGCTGGTGGCATCGAGCGGCGGCGCGGCGGAGAAGCAGCTGCCGCGCTTCGTCAGCCTGCGCGCCGACGAGGTGAACCTGCGCACCGGCCCGGGCGAGCGATACCCCATCGACTGGGTCCTTGTCCGAAAGGGTCTGCCGGTGGAAATCGTCGAGGAGCTCGACGTGTGGCGCAAGATACGCGATTTCCAGGGCAGCGAGGGCTGGGTGCATCAGCGTATGCTGACGGGCGCCCGCAACGTGCTGGTCGAGGGCGCGGTGCGCGTCCTCCACGTCGAGCCGGATCCGGCCTCGCCGGCGGCGGCGCGCGCCGAGGCGGGAGTTGTCGCCCGCCTGATAGAATGCCGCGGCCCCTGGTGCCGCGTCGAGGCGCAGGGCATCAAGGGCTGGCTCAAGCGCGACGAGATCTGGGGCGTCTATCCCGATGAAGCCGTGCAGTAGCGGAGGCCCATCGTTGCCCTTGCGGGTGATCGAGGCGATGTGTCAGCCGGCGGGCGCGGGTCAACGAGGATCGCTGGGCGCGCGCAACGGCGCGGTTTGGCTCCTCGACGCGACGACGCGACAGCGGTGCTGGTGAAACTCGTTTAGCTCAGATCGCCGGCGAGGGCGGCGCGCACCGGTTCGGGCATCACCGCCATGTGGCCGTAATTGGCGTGATCGATGCCGACGACAACCGGCGCCCCGGGCGTGCGGAAGGCGGCCTTCTGCCGCGCGGTGAAGGGGAAGCGCAAAAACTGCACCGAGGACGCCTTGCCTTGCGCGCTGGTGTTCTCGCGCATCGGATCCGCGATGCCGGCGAGGCGCTCGCCGCCGACGGTGAGGAACATGCGGTCCTCGATCCCGCCGAGGCGCGCCAGCGCCTTCTCGCGCTGCGCCGCGTCCTCGATCTCGATCATCACGGTGGCGACGAGTTCGTTGCCTTGCGGCACCAGCGGGTTGTAGGCGGAGAGCTCGTCGGCGATCTGCGCCTCGCCGCCGCGCTCGATGTAGAGCATCTCATGCACCTGGTGCCACATCGTGTCGTAATTCTCGAAATAGAAGGTGCAGAACGGCCCCACTTCGATGCGGCGGTGGCGCTTGATCTCGCCGATGCGGCGGCGGTGCTCGCGCCGGTCGCGCGCATATTGCTCGATCGGCAGGATGTCGGCGCGGGTGAGCTGACGTTTCGCGGCCACGGATCGTTCCTCAGCGCATGAGCCCATAGGCGCGGGCGAAGAGCTCGATCGGATGGAACGCCTCGGCGGGCGGCGTGCTCTCGCCATCCGCCGTCGCCATGCCCTGCAGTATGTGCGTCGCCGCGAGCGGGCATTCCGAGGCGACGAAGGCTTTGGCGTTCTTCGCCGCCTGGCGCGCCACCGGTTTTCCCACTTTGAGCGCGACGTCGAAATTCTCCGTGAGCACGCCCCAGCTGCCGCCATGGCCCGAGCAGCGCTCGATCACCGCGACATCCGGCTGCGGCACCAGGCGCAGCATCTCCGCCGCCTTGGCACCCATGTTCTGCGCGCGCGCATGGCAAGCGAGATGCAGCGTGACGCCGCCCGGCAGCGTCTGCAGTCCGGGTGCGAGGCCTTCCTTGCGCGCGATGTCGACCACGTATTCGCTGATGTCGAAGGTGGCGCGCGCCAGCCGCTCCACCGCCTTGTCCTCCGGCAGGATCAGCGGCCATTCGAATTTCAGCATCAGCGCGCAGGACGGCACCAGCGCGACGATGTCGTAACCCTGCTCGATGTAAGGTGCGAGCGCCGTGGCCACCTTGTGCGCGCGCTCGGCGACTCGGGCGATGTCGCCTTGCTCGAGATGCGGCATGCCGCAGCAGCCGGGATAGGCGACTTCGGTAGCGATGCCGTTCTTGGCCAGTACCGCGCGCGTCGCTTCGCCGATGCGCGGGCTGCTGTAGTTGACGAAGCAGGTGGCGTAGAGCAGGGCCTTGCGCCCATGCGCTGGCGCGCTCGCATCCACATCGGCCCCATCGGCCTTCGCGCGCATGACGAAGCTGCGGCCGTGGAATTTGGGCAGCGCCGCGCGGCGGTCGATATCGGCCACCTTCTCCATCGCGGGCCGCGTCACGCTGTTCTCGACCTTGGTCGCCCAGTTCACCAGCGCCGCCGCCGCCGCGGCGAGCTTGCCGTTGCGGTCGGTCTCGACCAGCTGGCGCTGCGTCCAGGAGACTTTTCCCTCGCGGAAGTCGGCGGCGCGGTAGCGCAGCATCAGATGCGGAAAGTCGAGGTTGAACGCGTGCGGCGGCACATAGGGGCACTTGGTCATGAAGCACATGTCGCAGAGCGTGCAGGCCTCGACGACCGTGGCGTAGTCCTTCACATCGACCGCGTCCAACTCGCCGGTCGCGGAATTGTCGATCATGTCGAACAGCCGGGGAAAGCTGTCGCACAGGTTGAAGCAGCGGCGACAGCCGTGACAGATGTCGAAGACGCGATGCATCTCCGCGTCGAGCTTGGCGCGGTCGTAGAAATCCGGGTCCTGCCAATCGAGGGGATGACGCGTCGGTGCGTCGAGACTGCCTTCGCGCATGTCCTCAAGGTTCCTCGGCAGACGCCAGGAGCGCGAAGGGGCGCGGCGCGCGCCCCTTGCGTCTCTCAGGCATCAAAGGGGCAGCTCAGACGAGCTGGTCGAGCGCCTTCTGGAAGCGGCCGGCATGCGACTTCTCGGCCTTGGCCAGTGTCTCGAACCAGTCGGCGATCTCCTCGAAGCCCTCGTTGCGCGCGGTGCGCGCCATGCCCGGATACATGTCGGTGTATTCGTGGGTCTCGCCGGCGATCGCCGCCTTGAGATTGTCGCCGGTCGGGCCGATCGGCTTGCCCGTCGCCGGGTCGCCTACTTCCTCGAGGAATTCGAGATGGCCATGCGCATGGCCCGTCTCGCCCTCGGCGGTCGAGCGGAACACCGCGGCCACGTCGTTGTAGCCCTCGACATCCGCCTTTTGCGCGAAATAGAGATATCGCCGGTTGGCCTGGCTCTCGCCGGCGAAGGCGGCCTTCAGATTGTCTTCGGTCTTCGAACCCTTGAGTTTGGCCATGAGTTCTCTCCTCTTCCGCCACCAACGGGGTGCCATGCGCGACCGCGCGGCGCTCATCCCTTATGGACCCGGCGACAGCACGTGTCAATAGATTAGAAACGTTCTAGGCAGCGATTTTCAGATGTCCGTGGGTGCCGTCGCGGCGCTCACTCAGCGGCGGCGCGCTCGACGCGGATGATGACGTCGACGCGGCGGATGGCCGTGCCGGCGGGTGGCGCGGGCAGGCTGGTCACGCCGATGCGCTCGCTGGGGATGTCGACCAGCTCGCCGCTGTCCTCGAAGAAGAAATGGTGGTGGTCGCCCACATTGGTGTCGAAATAGGAGCGGCCTGGATTAACCACGACTTCGCGCAACAAGCCGGCGGTGACGAACTGGTGGAGCGTGTTGTAGACGGTGGCGAGCGAGACCGGCACCGACGCGGCGATCGCCTCGCCATGCAGCTGCTCGGCGCTGACATGCCGGTCGCCCTGGTCGAAGAGCAGGCGCGCGAGCGCCAAGCGCTGCCGGGTCGGGCGCAGGCCCGCCGCGCGCAGCAGCTCGAGAGCATTGGCGAAGGGACGTGCGCTCATCGCGTTACCAGGACAGGCGTCCACAAAAGTCGGGCGAACGGCGCGATTTTAGCTCAGAGCGCCGCCGCATCAAAGGAAGAACTGGGCGTCCGGGCGTCCCGTCAATTGCCGGTCTGCAGCCGCTCGACCAGCTCGCGCACCGTCGGGATGAAGCCGTTCGCGTAATAAGGGTCGCCGGCGAAGCGATAGGCGTTATGCCCGGCGAACATGAGCTGGAACTCGACATCCTCGGAATGGCTGATCTGCTGCAGGGTTTTCTGGATGCAGAAGCTGCGCGGGTCGGCCTTCTTGCCGGTGGTGCCCTCCTCGTTCTGCGCCCAGTTGGAGAACTGGCAGGCGCTGAGGCAGCCCATGCAGTTAATCTGATCCTCCCGGATCTCGAGCGCCTTTTCCGGCGACACGAAAACGAGCGTCGAATCCGGCGTGCGCAATGCCTCGGTGAAGCTCTGGCTCATCCAGGTGAGGGCGCGCTCGCGGTCATGCGGCGTCAGATAGACGACGCGCCTGCGGGCGCCGACTTCGAGCGGCGCCAGATGGTCGCCCACCGGCTCGACCGAATAGGCCACCTGGCGCTCCGAGCGCGCCTGCAGATCGTTGAGGAAATTGTTGCGCACCGCCGAGGAATAGAAGCCGGTCGGGCTGAAGCGGTTGAGGTATACATCACCCTCCTTGAGGGTCAGCAGCTTGCGCTTCCATGCGTCGGAGATCGGGCTCTCCTTGGTCAGGAGCGGCCGCGTGCCGAACTGGAAGGCGATCGGTCCGAGCTCGGGATTGTCGAGCCAGTCGCGCCATTCGTTGAGGCACCAGACGCCGCCCGCCATGAAGATCGGCGTGGCGGCGAGGCCGAACTCGAACATCAGGCGCCGGAGTTCGACGACGCGCGGCAGCGGCGGCTCGGGCCTCTCCGGATCCTCGCTGTTCGACAATCCGTTATGCCCGCCGGCCAGCCACGGATCCTCGTAGACGACGCCGCCCAGCCAATCGCGGAACTTATGATAGGCGCGCTTCCACAGCGCGCGGAAGGCGCGCGCCGAGGACACGATCGGATAGTAGTGGACGCCGTAGCTGGCGCAGATCTCGGCGATCTTGTAGGGCATGCCGGCGCCGCAGGTGACGCCGTGGATGAG
>WNFI01015226.1_pt1 | contig 18364 bp, 19 predicted proteins | sample 5400471 | NCBI WGS metagenome assembly WNFI01 (sample SAMN13153348, study PRJNA577476) | soil metagenome | isolation source: 100 cm saprolite on Douglas fir-dominated hillslope | place: USA:California | collected 2013-09-17 | reverse complement strand
CTCACGCAGACCAGCGTCTAGACGCAGCGTAATGCACTCTAAAGTCCGTAGGTGAAGTTAAATTCACGAGCACGTTTGCCGTTTTAGCCAAATCCGGTGCTTGGAAGGGCCGATCAATAGATCGATCGTGATACCTTTCATCGATCGAATAGTCGCCGGTAGCTAGCGCGCCCGTGATGCTTCCAATTAGCCCCTTGGCTTCATAGGTCCAAAATGCGCCAGACTCGTCCTCGCTTCGCCTGACAAAGATGCCACGAGTTCGGCCTTTATCCCAGCGAGTGCGTCCACCGAAGAATGCCGTTGCCAGCGCTGCTTGAGCGTTCGGCGGCCAGTGCATAGGCATTCCGAGATGGCGCGATGTGAGCGGTACCAAGGCGGCGCGTATCGTCTGCCCCAGTTCAATCGGATCCATAGTTGACTCAAGCGCGGACTTTATCTCCTGTCGCCGCCTCCTAAGGTCAGCAAGTTTCTGCTCCGTTTCTGCGATTTGCCTGCCGGCCTTTTCCATAAACGATGAGTCATCCGCGAGTCCCAAAATAGCGAGACGTTTGGCCAGTTTCATCTGTTGCGCATCGAATTGAGCTATCTGGCCGTCCAGTGCGTTCAACTCCGTCGTCAACTCTTCGCGGCGTCCTTTCCCAGAAAACTGGGCAGCTTCAATTGCGGATTGCATGGCGGTGCTATTCCGCAACAGCGTGCCAAGGTGGTAGAAGATCTCATCGTGGAGTAGGTCGGCTCTGATACTGGTTGTGCAAGCGGGCGTGACCTTTCGCGCGAGGTGGATGTAATACGAATGCTCCTTTTCGTCATGCACTGAGGTGTGTCCCGAAAAGCTGGAACCGCAATGAGGGCACCGTACTACGTGCGCCAAGGGGTAGATCCGTTTAGTCTGTCGCTCCACCTGGTTACTTTTCGCCCGCTCGTGGACACGATGGATTTCTTCATCGGTGAGCAATGCGGGAATGGTCGCCTGGACGGTGATGATTTTTCGGTCCAGCTTGAACTTCTGCGTCCAAATTGAGCCACATTGGTTTCGAAGAATCCGTCGAATCGTTTCTGGATTCGCACCTAAGATTCGGCCAACTTTGTGGAGGTTCTTTCCCTGCACGACATATAGCTCATACATCTGCCGCACCCGCGCTTGTGCTTCCGGTATCATTTCCCATGGTGCCTGGCCCTGGCTCGGCGTCACACCTTCCGGCAGTCTCCGGCCAAAGGGCCATGTCCCAGCGGATGGCCAACCTCGCTTCGCCCTTTCTATTCGACTCTGTGCTGACTTCCTCGCGTTGATGCGGGCGACGTATTCGTTCATTTCTGCGAAAACTCCGAGCATCAACCCCGAATCAGGCAGGTTCAGATCATATTCACGGTGAATATCGAAGAACCGCACTCCATGCGCCATGAGGGTGGCAAGGGCTTCCTTATTTCGGCGGTTGTCGCGGGTCCAGCGGCTGGCATCCACGACCATGATTGCGTCGATACGATGCTCCCGTGCATCGGCGAGAACCTGTTCAAGCATTGGACGTTCATGTCCAGGGGTCGCGTGTTCCGCCCCGATATACCGCCTTGCGACTATGCCACCGTGCCTCGCAACGGTCTCACGAAGCTGTTTCTCCTGCACAGCCAACGACTCGCCGGTCTCGGCCTGTTGTAGCGTGGAAGTGCGGCCCACTATTGCAAAGCGAAGCGCATTCATGCTGAACCTCTGGGCGTTTAGGTGCTGGTACTAGAAGGAAAGTACCGATAGAGCGTTGGGATGCTTACATGGAGACTTGCTGCGATGTCGCGAATTGGCACGCCGCTATCGATGAGCTTTCTTGCTACTTCCACCTTGGTCGCATCCATCGCGCGAGGACGGCCACCAACCCGCCCCCGTGCCTTTGCAACTGCTAGGCCGGCCCGAGTACGTTCCCTAAGTAGTTCCCGCTCCATTTGGGCGAACGCGGCCATTACGTGAAAGAAGAACCGGCCCATAGCATCGGCTGTGTTGATTCCGTCTGAAAGGCTGCGAAATCCCGCCTCCTTCCTTTCAAGCTCAGCCATGAGGTCGATAAGGCCTTTGACGCTCCGCCCAAGACGGTCCAGCTTCCAAACGACCAGGACGTCGCCCTTTGCGAGCCGATCAGCAACCTGCCGGAGCCCGGGCCGCTCGGTCCCAGCCCCGCTGGCGACTTCCTGGACGATTTCAACGCAACCTGCCGCCTTGAGGGCATCCAACTGCAGCTGGGCGTCTTGGTCTCGTGTCGAGATGCGCGCGTATCCGATTTGCATTTGTCCATCCCCTATATATACCGACCTGCTTTGATTGTGAGCGCTCGCTCACATCAGCAAATATAAGAGACGTTTTCAAGAAAATAAACTGCTTTCAAAACAGCGGACCGAAACACGCCGTGGTGCACGGCTTAGAAACGTTCGTTTCTAATACCAGCGTCGCTGATCAGAATCTGGGCGACCTTCCCGACCTTGCGAATTGTCCAGTCATTCTTGAGCACCTGCTTCAGAGCCTTCGTCAGCATGCCGTAGCCAGACGGCAATTTCCGGCGCTCTGGGTCGAGGCTTCCTTGGCCAACCTTGAAGCCAATTGCAGTCGACACGGAGGCGCATTTCGTATGCGCCTTCACAAAGCTATCCCACGATTTCTTCGCCACGCACGCTCCCTTATGAATTACGCCATCGCACGCACGTCTCGCGCGAATTCGTCGATCTGTCGGCCTAGGGAAAAGCGGCTGATACCAACATCCGCGGCCACCTTGTTCATCGATTCCTCGCCGAAATGCAAGCGCTTCAGGCTCGCGGCCAACCATGGCGAAGCGCGTCGGAGTATGGCCTCCACGTCGTGCTGGGCTTCGACCACCGCTACGCCGCCGTCCACAGTCGGCATGTTGGTGTCCGGCAACTCGTGGATGCACACGATCGCGGGCGCCGCTACCCCGGCCGCTACGCTACCCTTCCTGCGGCGAACGCGTGTCACGTGCCCGGGCGGGGCGTAGGTAGCGCGCACCTGCCGGAGGGCGTTTCGGACTGTCAACTTTAGGAACGTTCCCGCGGACCCACGAGCGGGGTTATAGCTGGCGGGTTTTTGGAGCGTCAGGTTCATGAAAGCCTGATTCACGACCTCGTAATGGATGTCATCAGGCAGGTCCGCTGCGATCCGCCGAACGATCTTCAGGACGTAACGCTCGGCAACTCGCGGCAGGACGTCGCGCGCAACAGGGTTGCCGGCTAGGAAGCCGCGCAGCAAGCTATCAAGCTTGAGGTGAGACGAAGTGGCAGTGCACACACACCCTCCCAAGAATCACAACATCGGTCTTAGCGTTCTGCTGAAGACCGATGCAGTGTCCAGGGACATGGCGGCGCGTGGCCGCGGCCTGCTCTGCCTTCAGTGTTCTCACGGTACCAGAGAAAGGCGACCGAGAGAAGCCTTCTCTCGGCGCGCATGCTCCTTACTTCTAGCCGGCCAACTGCGCCGTGGCGGCGGTGGTGCTCGCCTCGGTGGCCTCGGTGTGTACCCGGTCTTCCTCAGGCCGCAAGGTCTGCGCTAGCACCTTGAGTGCCCTTGAGAGGAACGGGCTCCACATGTCGGTCCGCTGAGTCTCGTACCACAGCTTCGCTACTTCGTCGTCGACGGTCATCTCCCCCTTCGACAACGCGATCAACAGCACATCGATCGCTTCTTTCGCGCGCGCACCGCCCGGCAGTTCGAGAAGGTCGCCGTAAAGGGTCTCGTAAAACGGGTGCTTGCGGTTTATGCGCACGACCAGTTGCGAGCCAACCCACGAAGGCTGGTAAAACGGTCCGTCCGGCGAGTCGAAGTAGTCAATGTGATAGGGGCGGCGCTTGGCCTCCTTCTCCAGCGCGTCCAGCGCTTCTTCGATCGACTTCTCGGTGACGCCGACCCGTTTTTGGGCTTCAGCCTGCAACCCCGCCTTTGCCTCTGGCTGCCGGGTATCGGGTACGTGCGGTTTCCTGCCAGCAGCGCTGTCGGCGGCAGCCGCAGCGGTCTCCGCCGGCGACGGGCCGGCCGACGGACCGGCTCGGGGTTTGGTCTTTGCGCGCTGAGCCTCTTGCCACTGGTTTTCCCTGTGCAGCAGCGTGTCGATCTCTTCCTCGGCCAGAATGCGCCAGAAGTCCTCGATGGGCCGCACAGTCTGCTTGTCGTTGGTTATGCCGAAGATCTCGTCGAGCGACGGCTCGAACTTCACCTCGACGCCCCAGTGGTAGGCGTAGGCCTGAAGGAGTGGCCAATGACCCAACCCGCTTGCAATGTCACGCATTGACCGGGGGAAGACGTCCACCGTCTCGATCTCGCGACCTGCCCGAACGAACGACATGCCGCGCCGGGACTTCCTGATCTCGAACCGGCGGTGGGCGTCGGTCGTCTCGCCTTTGCGCTTGCCCTTGTATTCCGCGAAACCAACGGGAAAGCGGGCGGCCTTGACGTGGATCGATCCTACGGCCAGCAGGTTCGGGTCCTTCGGATCGACCTCTTCTTTTTCCTGCACTTTCTTAGCGTGCACGCCGCCAGTCTCAGGCTCGCGGTAGTACTTCACTGCGATGGTGCGGTTGAGGATTTCCTCCGCACCTCCTTGTTCATATGGCAGGTAATGCCGCCCCCTCTTGTCGAGGAAGAGGGGATCGACCGGCTCGACCTTAACGCCTTCGACCTTGAGCTCGATTTCTTTGCCCGCCTCGGCATCGCGCAGCAGGTAGCGGTAGACCACGCCAAAGTCGTCCACCAAGTGCTCTTTCAGCGACGACGCCATGCGATATGTCAGACGGTCGGGCTTGACCCAAACGACGACGGTCCCGTGCTCCAGTTCGATCTCGTTCTCGTCCAGATATCGCTGCACGAATGGCGGCAGCTCCGACGGCACGGGCTCATCGATGGTCTGCATGCCGTGGTCGGCGACCTGCGCTACGTCGAGCCACGCTTTTGTAAAACCTTTGTCCTTCTTCGTGCGGGTGTAAACCTCGACGCGCCGGGTCTGGTTGATCGAAGCATTCGGCAAACCAAAGCCGAAGCGACCAATGAAGTCGGGCTCGTCGAAGTGAGTGCCGCCGCCCCAACTCAGCGCGAAGCGCGCCATCAGAGACAGCATGCCCGCGCCGTCGTCGATGAAAGCCACGGCCGAGACCGAGTCCGAACGCTCGTTGGCCTTGGTGCGCGCCGGCCGCTCGAAAATCACGTGGATGCGGGAGGCGCCGGCCTCGAGCGAGTTGTCCACGATTTCTCGGGCCGCCGCCGCGGTGTTCCGGTAGCCATTCCGGCGCTGTGACTCCAGCGCCTGCTTCGAGTTGAACAGCGGGTAGGTAAAGTCCTTGGGGAGCCGTGCGAGGTACTTGCGCTGGCGTTCGATTTCACTGAGAAGTTTGTCGCTAGTCATGTTCATCTCCATGGTCATGGCTGCACGTGGCAGCGGGTTGGACTGCATCTCCAACATGGACCACATTTGATCAATGCGTGCAGAAAATTGAGGGTGCCCGGGGCGGCTGGACGCTTTTTCGTAACAACTCCAGGTACTTACCTCAACCAGCTACAACAGATTTAGTACGGCTCCGCGAAAAGAGCGGGCTGTTCGTCCCGCTGAGGCACCACAACGCGCGCACCGTGACGGATGGGGCTAACGAGGGTGTGCCGCCCCACGTCCGCTAGGACTTTGTCTGACTCGATGCGCTTGCGCAACCAGCGCTCTCGCCACCAAGCCGCTATGGACGCGGTTGCCCTTGCGCCGTCCTTTACTGGGACCAAATATGTAGGCTCGGCGTCGATACCCAATAGGTATTGACGCAGGTTACGCGCCAGGCTGATCGCGTACACCACACGGCGGCGGTGATGCCGGAGGAGAAGATCGGCCGGCAGCCCCAGTAGGTCTAATCCGTGCCGAACCTTGCGAAGTTTCGGGCTCACCCCTTCGCCGAAAATGCTATTTACACGCTGCCCGTCTGTGGACTGCTGCACCACGTCAACCAAGGCCTCGACGGTCTCCTCGCCATACTGTGAGGTACCGAAGGCTTCCGAGTGACCAAGCTCCTCATAGCGAATCGCCTCTTCCGGCGAACCATCAAGGCGGTCGCACGGAATCTTGATCCGGTTGTATTGGCTTGATCCGACGCCGTAGAGGGAGGTCGTGCTCAATAGCACCAGGGTCGGACTCCGGACAATGGGGCGGCCGGCCACGGACGACGCGATCTCGCTCTCCGCGCTGGAGTACCGGCGGCGGTACTCCAGCATCACCTCAGGGCTGGTGGCAAGCATGGCGACGAGCTTGCCGCCGAGGATCGCGTTGTAAGGCTGCACGGCGCCGCACACCGTGATGTCAGCGACTGAGATGCCGATGCGATCCGCCTTTGCTTTTCTGAGGATTTTTCTGATGGCTTCGCTGCCTTGTCCGGTTGCCGCTAGTGCAGCCAGCTTTGCGGCTGTCGGATCGCCGGCAAATACTTTCTTCAGTACCACCCTTGCGCCAAGGTATGTCGCCAGTGCTAGCGAACGTTTGCTTCGAAATAGGTGGGAACGCGCTTTCCCTACCCAATACTCGGGTCCAGCGACTTGCGTGCGGGCAGTCTTGTGATCTTGGGAACGGACATATCGATGATGCAGACGCCGCTGCTGGTCTGCGTCCTTTAACAACTGACAAATAGCGCCATCGGTCGGGTCGGCAAGGTCCCTGACGCCGAGGACGCCGTCTTCCAGAAGGTCCTCGACATAAATTTCTGCAATAGCGCCATCGAGAACCCGAACCAACCAATGGGCCAGTTCGTCCGTAGGGTTCGCTTTGACGTCGGCCGAGAACGTATCGGGATGCCAGCCGATCCAAGCATCCCTCTCCCGAATCTGCATTACCGGGCTGCTCAATGCGCCAATGCCCACGATTGGATGAAACGGCGCCGCGCGGTCGCGAACCAGAAAGGTCATCGTGCGCCCGGGGACGCTCATGTACTGGTTCGACCAGTTGTGACGAAAGTAGCGCCAAATGTCCATGAGACGCAGGCCGGTAAAGCGGCATAGCGCTTCGTCAGAGGTAACGAATTCGAGGTACGGATCTACTACGCTTGCCAAGGCCTCAGCCCATCCGTTGTTGCTATGACTCCGCGCCCTCCGTAGCGCCTCGGCAAGTTCACGACCATCTCGCATCAATGAAAAGACGGAAGTGAACTTGCCGTTGAATACGCGGCTACCCTCCATGGAGCGGATGAACTTCTCCACGGACGGCTCCCGCAGCTGCGCGTCCCGCTTGACGAGTTCTTGGCGCCGGATACGGGCCTTCTCCGCGGGGAGGTCCTCGCTAACGGAAAGCGGTGGGCGTAGCTCAACCCGTTTGGCTCTGACGCGTAGTTCCCAACCTTGCGTTATGAGATCGGCGAGGACCAGCCCGGCAGCCAGCAAGATTGGTCGATCTGCCCGGCCGGAACAAGTTGCGTTTTCGATGAACGCACTGCGCAACCGGTCCACAGCCTGCTGGTGTTCATCGTCACGCGGCAAACGAGCAAACGCGCGGGCGTATGACAAAAAGGCTTGCGCTGAGGCCTTGCTAGCGAGGCTAGGTCCAAAGTGCATCCAGGACGCTTGGGATCCGCGGGTCATTTGTCATTCAGGAAAGCAGCGAGCGTATTGCTCCAGTCGAGCCGCTGGCGAGCGATGGTTTTGGCTTTTCCCTTCATCGCGGCTTCGCTTCGAACAGCTGCGAGCAACAGTAGCTCCAGCTTCGCTCGCAGCTGTTGATCCCGGGGGTTGTCTCCATCTGCAAGCGGCTTATAGATGTCGCGGTAAAACGGATGGTCCGGGTTTAGGACGAGCACAAGCCTCGAACCGTCGTAGACATAAGTGAAGAAGCTTGTGTCCTTAATCGATGCCTCTACTATCGAGTAGCGAGATGTTTTCTCGTTGGAAGCCCGCCGAAGAACGGGATGCTTTTTTTCTAAGTCCTTCATGAGCGCCTTTGCTTTGGAGCCAACCTTGCTCGGAAGGGGGCGCAATGACTGATCGCATTCGTTAGCAACCCGCTCGGCCTCAGAGAATCGCTCCCCGGCTTTAATGCCTAGATGAGCTTTTCGGGCCCGATTATTAAGTACGCGCGCTGTCGCTTCGAGGTCCGGGGACAGCGCCTCGATAAGGTGCGCTTGCCCACGGACCTGCTGTTTCGTATGCGTTATGCCAAATGCCTCGTCTAGTACGGGATCGAACTGGATTTCGCAGCGCCACCAGTCGTCATAGTTCTCCCTGTGTTTGCTCCCCATGAAGAACCAACCGTAATCGACTTCTCGCCCAGCTCGCACTATTGAAACGCCCGCGCCCTTAGATAATCCGATCCTGCGCTTCTCCTCATTCGAGAGCTTGTGCCACTCATGTACCGGCAACTCGGAGAAACGTACGCGCACCCAGCCGGTCACTGCTACATTGTTGGAATCGGCGCGCACCTCATATTGCAATTCCTCACCAAAGAGGTGACCTCCTGAAATTTCCGCTTCGGGATGCAGGTACAGCGGATCGAAGGGAGTAATCGCCTCTCCGTTTATGGTTATGCGAAGGCCCTTCCAAAGGAAGTGCCGGAAACGTCGCCCAAGCTCGGCATCTAGCTTTCGTGCGATCGTGGATACGCGGCGATTGTCGAGTCGATCACAGCGGCTCCAAACGACCAAAGTGCCGGATCGGCCCAGACAGGCTGGCGGCGGATTCCTAACGATCTCAGAACGAGGCACCTCCTCCATGGCGGAATGCATGATCTCGTCCACGTCCAGATAAGACATGTAGACCCAAGCGGGCGCGTCATCGTTGCGGCCGCACGCCAGTTTGGAGCCGCCCGCCAAACTCGTCGATTGCCACGTGTAGACGGTAACGCGCCGCGCTTGGCTAAGGGACGCGTTTGGTAAGCCCATCCCGTAACGCCCAAGTCCGCTGCGGTCCCCAAATCGCGTGCTACCCCCGAAGCGAAGCGCTTGCCGGAGCGTGAATGGGTCCATACCGCACCCGTTATCCAGGATCGAGACCTCCATCTCTTTCTGCTCAGCGCTCGATGATGCCTCGGTGATTGAGATGGCTATCTTCTTGGCACCCGCCTGAACTGAGTTATCGACGAGTTCAGAAATCGCGCTCGCGGTGCCCTTGTAACCGGAGTCGCGCGTCGCTTGGATGAACCTATCTAGCGCGACGATGGAGTAGCTTTGGTTTTCGACCTCCTGAGCGCTGTTCATTCGCGTCCCCTCAAAACCCTAACGATGAGTGCTGGCATTTAGAGGCCCCCTTTTGGCGAACTCGCGGTGAATAGTGGTAGCTGGTTAGCCGCGCTGAGCTCCGCTGGTGCTAGGCGATGCGCGTACTCCCGAATTGCCTGAACTTCCTGCTCGGTGAAAACGATTTGACGGTCGCGGTATCTGCGCCCGTGCGGGATTTTTCGTTCCTTGCGCCAACGCCACAGTGTCTGCCGCGTGATGCCGAGGTCTCGCTGGATATCCGCTGCGGAGAAGTAACTAACCCCCTCGATCTCAATAGACATGGAGAGATTCGGTAGGTGAAATTGGCATCCTTGTAACCTAGCGTCGCAATGCGTCGCGTTAAGTCGCGCCTCGTCGCTCAACGTAACATAACGTAACTATTTTGACGCTTTTTGCCGAAGTCGTCTAGGGGCAACGCCCGCGCTGGAAGCCTTACATCGCCCCAAGTGGGGAAACGCCTTAGTCGGGGTCGGGTACCCTCGTGGGTTGGCACCGAAGCTCTAGCCACTCTCGGCGAAGGAGCGAAAGTGCCACCATCGACACTAGCCGGGCTACAGCTCGCATCATTCTTCCCCACGCAATCTAACGTCCGGCATCATCCGCTCGCGGCTTTATGCGCGTCGGCTGCAAGGTTCCGCTCGGCGGAGACAATGGCCGCAAGCAAGGAACGCCCCTCTGGCGACAAGCCCCACGCCTTACCTTGTCTGCCAGTCGTTTCAGTTACGAGGTCGTTAGCCTTCAACCAGTCAAGCGCCTTCTGAATTTTCGCTTTCGGAAGCCGAGTATCCTCAGCAATCCCGTCGAGGTAACGCCATGTGTACTTTTCGGAACCAAGAGCTTTTATCACTTTATCTATATCCGGATCAGTGACGAACCCTTTGCCTTGTATGAATGATCCCTGTATCTCTTTCGGTGGCTCGGTTTCCTTTGCAACCATAGTTTCAAGCTGGCGCATCTCCGCTTCGAACCCGGCGCCTTTGAATCTTTGAATCTTGTCGATGTACGAAAAGGCTAGAGCAATTGAACCCGCGACAATTGCGAGCCCCATTTCGACTGGCTGCCCGCGATAGCCGAAGTAAAAGCTGCCACCAAGAATAAAGGCAAAAGAAAGAATGCGAACAATTGCGAGGATCGGGGACAGAGTTATGCTCATCCTGCTATGTTAGGTCTCACGGTTTCTTGAGGGCGCGCAGCCTACTAACTAGGTCATCCAGCTGGTATACCGCCTTTAGTATCTCTTTCGTTAAGGCAATGCCTAGCTCCATTTCATTTTCACCAATAGCGTCGTAGACCTTGGCTTCGACGTGTGCGGCGTCATTGCCAAGAAGCCGCAACTCATCCATTGCTTGAAACAGCTCGTCGGGGACAACAATCTTTGATCGAAGCGCGTGAATGCGGTCCTTCAGTGTGCTCCCTTGGGCTCCTCGGTCTTCACAGAGCTCTTCCAGCGTCCGACGAATCAGCAGCGCAGAAGCGACATAGAACTTTTCTGCATGGCATGCGATAGCTTCGGTAAACGTCTTTAGGATTCGCGGTGGAATTTTCCTCGCATCGAAATCGATCCTGGTTGGTGGATAGGTGCGGAGGACTTGCTGGGCATCATTTGCGACAACGAAAAGGCCCGCACGACAAGCTTGGTTTGGACAACGACGGAGGCTGAGCCAGTGCCCGGTAACGTGAAGGTCTTGGAGGGGCTGAACGGGCTCGAAGGTGCCGTTCTGCCCGCAATTTGGGCAGCGCAGGGTGTAGCGGTGTCCACCTCCGACTCCTTCACCGTCCAAGCGTATGTACATCGTTTCCTTTTCATGAAACCTAACAAGGCTTAAGGGACGTAGCCGGACAGTGGGATAAAGCCGCTATCATGTTCCGTTGATTTGTGCCCCTTTAGTGTACCCGCCATTCGCAGGCTCCCCGGAGCTTCCGAATGCGCGAACGGTACCGTACCAACGGCCATACAGCCTGTGTAACGCCTTGTACGACCTGTGGCCGGGGTAGGTAGGCTTGAACGGGCGTGCGCCCCCTTACGACCAGCGCCACAGACATATCGTGCGTAAGATTTCACGTTAGGCCTGATCAAACAGCTTGCGGTGATGATGGTCCTGAACCACCGTTTTTGGGCAGATCAATTCAAACGTGCTTTCGTCCCGGAAGTGCGCGCGCTGATCGAAACGCTTGAAACCAGACTCCTACCGACCTTTGCAAACATAAAATCCGAGGCGGACGCCAAGGAGCAAGAGGAATGGGAACGGTTGGGTTCCTTGCCCGGAGACGGTAGTGAAGACATGGCTGACTTAGCTGAAAGTGCCTTCGACACCGGACTCGCGCACTACCAAACGATGGTGAGCATTCGCCAGGGACTGCTTAACATGTTTGTAGTCGCCTTGTTTCATCTTTATGAGCAGCATGTGATGTTGTTTCACCGGCGAGAGGTGTTAGAGCCCGGGGAAGAGAACGACTCAAGGTTTCTTAAACACTTCGTTTTCCGTGAGCGGCTGAGAGGTCTCGGCATTGATATAACCTCTTTTGCGTCCTGGCCGGTACTTCAGGAACTTGGATTGGTAGCAAATACAGTCAAGCATGCGGAAGGCGACTCATCCGCCAAGCTTCACGCGCAACGCCCGGCTCTTTTTGAGCCGCCCGAACTCGTAGGATTCAGTTTCGCAGGTTTGAAGTCCGTCGCGCGAGTCTTTACTCCACTAATGGGTGATGACATTTACGTATCGCTGGAAGATTTGAAGCGCTATGCCGATGCGGTCGTGCAGTTCTGGGAAGAGCTGTCGGACGCACTCGCTCAGGCCTAATTTCAGGTGGAACGGACGGGCTGCGAGCGCAGTACTGCACCGGTCGTCAGTAGTGGCACGCCGTTCACCACGACGTTAGGTGCCATAAGACGAGAGGCGTCTCAAAGTAGGTGCGCACTTTGAAAGGGAATGAGATGCGGACAGCGGGCATAAAGCAGTTGGTAGAAGAAGTGCTCTCGAACCTCACCACATCGGCCCACCTCATTGCGTCTTTCCTTACGAATTCCTCGCGCGTAAATTATTCGCAGAGCTAGAGGGATCACTGCAAATTGGCCGCTGTACTCCTTCTCCTATTTCTGCTCTGCACGACGTGGGTAGCGCTGGCCCTCTCTCTTCCTTGGGGACACCACCTCGATCTCCGGGTGCTTGCCGGGGTATTTGTTCTTACGGTTGCCTTTCCGCTCGCTGTAATAATGCAGTCAATCCGCTCTAGCACAGGGAATCGGCTGCGCGATGTCTTCGACATTTTCTGTGCGTGCGTTGTTGCTATCTCACCTCTTGCCCTCTTCGTTACCAATGCTGCACTTGAATTCTTCCGCTATCCAGTCGCAGTCGCGGTAACACCGGCGACTTCTGAGGTCGGGATCAATCCGCTATTTGCCCTTATCAGCGATTCCCATATTACCGATCGAACCGCGACATTGGAGAACTTCAGGGGCGGGACGCCAAAGCTACGCGCAACTCTCAGCGCCATTCGAAGCGCCGCAGCTCAACACATCCTTCTGTTGGGTGATCTCACCGATCGCGGTGAAGATGCCGAGTGGAACATTGTGGACACAGTTTTCGCCGAGCATTTTCGCTCGTCTTCCACTGCGCCAACAGTGTGGATGGTGCCAGGCAATCATGACTTACAGGGATCGCCGCAAGAGGGTGTGCTAGAAGCTCTGGGTACCAGTGATGCGCACAACCATGACATCTCGTTCCTAAAGAGAGTCAAGCTATTTTTCTATCGAGCCACCAAATTGCAAGGCGGTCTGCTTCAATCAAATCGCGCGCCGGTGGTCGCGAGCGATGTAGCCCGCATAATCGGAAAGATGTTGGACGGTCTGAAGGATGGCCGAAAAGTCACAGTCAATACATATAGGACAGAAATCCAAGGCATTGGGCAGCAACGGATGCAGACAGTAGTGACAACTAGTTACACGGCTGAACTCGAACGTATATTTGCTCAGTCCAACTCGGCGCTCGGGGATGCGTTTCCGATGACGCATCTGGACACTACGAACGGAATCGCGCTCGTACTGCTGAACTCCTCAATTAAGCCGAGTCCTGGTACGTCCATGGGACTGGGAAATCTCGGAGTAGAGCAGTTGGATCGCCTTGATAAGCTCGTTGATGTTTTTGTCGCGGATCGCACTCTCAAGAAGGTGCTAGTGGCAGTTCACCATGCGCCCGTTCGACGTGAATCTGATGCCTGGAGTTTTACTGACTTACTGCTCAGACTCGAGAACTCCGACGTCTATGCGCACACTTTTCTTGCATTGGATGTGCTGGACGCGGAGCGGCTCGTTGCTGTGCTTGAGCGGCTCGCTAGCAAGCGCGCCGACACTCAGGTGGTGATTGCCTACGGACATCGGCACGGCTGCTACTTTGGACGGACTGCCGGAGGGGTGTGGATCGTGGAGGCGCCCTCCGTCGTAGAGGAAAAAGAAACAGCGTTCTGGGCAATGTACCCGGAAGGAAACCCTGGTCTGAGCTGGCACAGTTCCAGCGAATGCCGATCCCGCTAAGAAGGGACACTGTCGTTGCACCACCGCGACACCGAGCTAACGTCCGCGGTGAACCAATCCAGCCACGCGACGGCGTGGTACTCGACCAAGCGTCGTTCCCACGTTTAGCGTGAAATTCAGTTTTTGCATATTTTTTTCAAATTGTCGTTTCCTGAGACCGAGGCCGATAGGGGCCCGCCCGCCAAAACGCTGCTTACGCCGTGGTACGCGGGCCCTCGCCCCGCGTGCCCGACTCAGACCCTCAACGTCTTTCGTCTCTTACGAACGACGTCCTTCTCCACCCTGGCCAATAGCTCGCCAGGGCTTAATCCCAATGCTCGCGCCAGCGCAAAAATAGTTAGCAGTTTCGGCTGATGCCGGCCAAGCTCCAAGAGACTTACGTACTTACGCTGTAGACCGGCGTCCTCGCCAAGCGTTTCCTGAGAGAGTTTTTTCTCCTTTCTCAACTCATGAATCACCCTTCCGAAAGCGGCAAGAACAGGGTCCAAATACTCCTCCCAGCCAGCTGGGAGGATTGCCCGTAGACTGACCTTGTGTCTTCCCAGTACACTGGGAATCTCTACGGGAGGGCATACACTGGCCCAAGGTGGCCGTGATACTCAGCTCACCGGCCTTGCTGGGGAGTTCTTCGTTGCTGCCGAGCTACTGAAGCGAGGCCTGCAGGCGTCCATCACCCTCGGTAACGCGAAGCAAATTGACTTGTTCGCGCACAACCCACGAACGGGGCAGACACATACCGTACAGGTCAAAGCGATTAGGGACACCAACGAGTTCCCAATTGACCTAAAACGGATAAACGCGCAGCACATCTACGTGTTCGTGCTGCTGAACAAGCCTGATGTACCGGTGGAGTACTTCATCGTACCGGGACAGGTGCTCGTGGACGAACCGGAGCGCTTTGGAAAGAACGTCGGACACCCAACATTCCCCGGCATCCATCCCCGTTATCTAAGAGCGTTCGGGAGTAATTGGACGCTATTCGGGGCGAGCGGCGACGGATAAGTCTTCCCGCCCACCAACAGTGATGCGACCCGTGTAAGGCACTGCACGAGGCGCAGGCAAGGTCGCGTAGCGACTTGCCCGGCCAAGAAGCCCTGGGACAGCCGGTCGAATGTCCGCTTTCGGCCAATAGCGGACACTCGACTAGCGTAACAAGACCAGTTAGCCATCGACCGCGCTCACTACTAAACTCTCAAGGGCTTGGAAACCTTCTAGGCCTTCGATAGCCGCGTTAGGCTATCCGAAGAATTGCTGTTTGATCGCTTTCCGGAACGCTTCATCGCCCAGCTCCAGGCGCGCGGCATAGGTCGCTTTTGCATCCGCGCCGGCCACATATCGAAGCTGATCTTTCCCATCCGTGGCCGCTTCGTACACCACCTCAGCGATCTGCTCTGGGGTTGAATAGGCCTCCATTTGCTTCGGGTCCGTGATGGCGCTCATCACTTTGCCAACCAGGCCTTCATAGTCGGCGTGTCTGCCGACATCAAAGGAGCGAGTGAAAAAATCAGTCTTCATTCCACCGGGCGACACGGTCTTCATGCCGATGCCCATCTGGTTCAGTTCGAAGGCCATGCTTTCGCTCCAGCCCTCAAGCGCCCACTTCGTGGCGTGGTACATCGCGTTAAATGGGACCGTCATCAACCCGCCGATAGAGGTCGTATTGATGAACAAGCCCGACCTCTTTTGCCTGAAATGCGGGATGAACGCCTTCGTCGTCCGGATGGGACCCATCAGGTTGGTGTTGACGATGCGAACCATCTGTTCGTCGCTTGATCCCTCCAGCGGGCCTGCCATCCCGTAGCCCGCGTTATTGAAAACGACATCGACTCCACCCGCGGTCACGGCTTTTGCCGCCGCATTGTCGATCTGTCGCCGGTCCGTGATGTCTAGGGGAAACAACGTGACTCCCGGCAGCTTCGTGAGCTCCGCTTCTTTCTCCGGCTTTCGCATGGTAGCGATGACGGTCCAACCCTTTGAAGAAAACAGCTTGGCCGTTGCTCGGCCCAGTCCTGAAGAGCTGCCTGTGATGAAAATAGTCTTACGAGACTGAAGGCTCATAGCCAGCACGCTAGCTCGGCCGGACGGCTGGCTATTGTAAAAACTTGCTCAATCGATAAGTTGCTAATGCCTGGCGGAATACAACGCCGGCGTTGTTCCTAGCACCTTGCAGAAAGCCCGCGTGAAGTGCGGCTGGTCATGAAATCCGGATTCGACTGCAATTTGCGCCAGCGGCAGTTTTCCGGCCTTGATGAGACCAATAGATTTTTGAATCCTTTGCCGCAAGACAAACTGATGCGGCGACAAACCGACGGTCGCCCGAAATTGACGAGCAAAATGAAAAGCGCTTACGTGCGCCCGCTCCGCTAGAGCGAGCAGAGAAACGTTCTCGTCCAAGTGTGACTGTATAAAATCGACCACGGTACGAAGTTGGATAGCATTCAGCTTGCCTCGCGGTAATGGAATCTTCGGTTTTGCTACCGCATAGCTGGAGAGCAGATGCAGCGCGAATCCCACTGTCAACGCCTCTCCATATAGCGGACCATTCGGGCAATCCGCGGCGAGTTCAAAATGAAACGCCGCGGTGTAGCGAACAATGGTCGGATCGTAGACCGAACGCTGCGTTTCAAATTCCACACGATCGGCAGGCAGACCGTCGCGCACGACATCGGCAACAAAGCGCGGGTCAAGGACCAACGAAATCTCGTCGAAGGTTTGCAACCAGCGAGGAGTGTTGAGCTCGCCGTGCGTTAACAAATGGAACTCGCCAGGGTTCAACATACCCTCGCGCCACCGCTTGCCCTCTCTCCAGCCAAAAGAGATCGGCTGTTTGCCCGTGCTGATTGCAAGTCCATGCCCTACGACGTAGTGCTCAGGCAATTCTCGCGGCTCAAGGCGATGCTGCTCCACAATGATGCCGCGCCACCCCAACGGTACGCTGCTCAATAGTACGGACCCGGGAGGCGCGGACGGGAACGCTTCGCCCTTCGTGACGTCAACTAGCGTGATATCACTGGCGTGACTATCGCAATTCGTGGGGGCAGAAACCCTCTCCTGCGTGCCTCTTCGGCTGAGATCGAAAACGCCGTTGTCACAACTCGCCTTCATCTCGACAAGCCTCCCCGCGCCCGCAATCGCCCGCCGGAAGGTGGCGTCATCCGTGGGTTTGAATCCTCGCGAGGCTACGCGCATCCCGTGCGCTAGGAAAGACGGGATCCCCGCGTACTTGCGAGTGACCGCTTTGGGTCGAAAGCGGACATTCAAGGCGGGAGCCCATGCCCTACCAACGCTGATACGCCGCCTGTAACGCGTTCTAGGAAGTCGCACGGGCTTGGGGTCGGGCCCGCCCGCAAAACGCTGCTCACGCCGTGGTACGCCGTTACGCCTAAGATGTCCCGTGCGGCGGGACAGTCAACGGGGGTAGTGGGACTCCATCACCAAGGCCCCCCCCCCGGGGGCACGAGCCGGCCGGGAGTCACGTAGGCGCGAATCGTTGCGCTCACCGCGCGACTCTTCACCCACTGTGCACATCGTGGTAACGGGTGGGCGAACAGCTACCAAATCGAGTAGTGGTACTCCCGATTAACGCATTTAAGGCAGCAAATTTCTTGACACTATTATTGATCGGCACCGAACCACGTGAGTTTCGGCGGTGGCCACGGCAGCAGCGACGAAACATGTACCGGGGTCAGCGCGCTTCGCACGCCCGTTACACCCAGATTTCGAAGTGCGCCCAAGGTGTACGTGAGCACCGGGACGTGCGGGTAAGCGAAGGCTGCATTGCCAAGGTCATCGTAGATCGCCCGCAACACCAGCTTTGCGAAACGGACCCGCCTATTAGCGCAGAAGTTGCGGTCCCTAGCGACGCGTCGACCTCCCACAACTCTGCCCAGTTTGACGACATTCAGCTCGTTGAATGAAAGGTGTTTCGCGAAGAACTTTGGGGTGTCGAAATTCAGTAAGGCGTCGATAGAGGTTATGCCGATCTCTCGAACTGCCGATACTGATTGGAATCGATGTTCCATGTGCATGGACGGCGATTCACACAACTTCGAGGGTCGACCGGAATAGAAAGCGATTTGATAGCGCTTTGCGCGGAAACCGAGGTAAACGGTACCGCGGTCGTATCGCACTTCATGTTTGTGCCTATGCCCCTTTTTATGCAACACCCGTACGATTTCGGCCTGGAGCGCCCGGGCGATGCTTGGGCGAGCTGTCGGTACATCCAGTGCGATGTCGACTTTATTTATCTGTGGCGGAGACTCGTCACGGAAAAGAGTCTGAAGTAACTTGAGGCCGCCCAAGGTCGGTTGCTGAACCTTAATAGCTGCCAGATGCGGGATGAGACGTCCATTCACGCGGAAAACCGGCCTTTTGAAGACCCAGGCTGAGCGAAATTCAATACGGCCTTCGAAGGCACTCCGAAGGAACCGCTTCTCTTGCAAAGTTAAGCGTCGACAAAACCACATGCCGACCGTATCGATGTAGGCGAGCGAGCGCTTCCCGTATGGGCTGTGGAGGATTTTGCGCTCTTTGGACATCCGGCTAGGTCAACAGCGTACCGTGCCGACGAATCGAATAGGGACCGGAGCCTTTAGACCGTCCCATGTCCGTCTACCCGCG
>WNFI01293427.1_pt1 | contig 18365 bp, 18 predicted proteins | sample 5400471 | NCBI WGS metagenome assembly WNFI01 (sample SAMN13153348, study PRJNA577476) | soil metagenome | isolation source: 100 cm saprolite on Douglas fir-dominated hillslope | place: USA:California | collected 2013-09-17 | reverse complement strand
CGAATGGATGAACATGCGGGCGATTCTAACTCACGGTATTCTGCTTGCCGGATCAACCGGGAGGCGATCGATGGCAGTCATCACCTGTGTCGAGGACCTGCGCCGTCTCGCGGAGAAGCGCGTGCCGCGCATGTTCTACGATTACGCGGACACGGGCTCGTGGACCGAGTGCACCTATCGCGCCAACGAGGAGGATTTCCGCGGCATCAAGCTGCGCCAGCGCGTCGCGGTGAATATGGAAGGGCGCAGCGTCGCCACGAAGATGATAGGCATCGACGCGGCGATGCCGGTCGCGCTTGCGCCGACGGGGCTTACCGGCATGCAGCACGCCGACGGCGAGATCCTGGCCGCGCGCGCGGCGGAGAAATTCGGCGTGCCGTTCACGCTTTCGACGATGAGCATCTGCTCGATCGAGGACATCGCGGCGAACACCGGCAAGCCTTTCTGGTTCCAGCTCTACGTGATGCGCGACCGCAATTTCGTCGAAAGCCTGATCGATCGCGCCAAGGCGGCGAAATGCTCCGCGCTCATGCTCACCCTCGACCTGCAGATCATCGGCCAGCGGCACAAGGACCTGAAGAACGGGCTCTCGGCGCCTCCGAAACTCACCCTCGCCAGCATCCTCGACCTGATGACCAAGCCGCGCTGGTGCCTCGGCATGCTCGGCACGCGCCGCCGCACCTTCGGCAACATCGTCGGCCACGCGAAAGGCGTGGGCGACATGTCGTCGTTGTCGACCTGGACCACCGGGCAATTCGACCCGCGCCTGTCGTGGAGCGACGTCGAATGGATCAAGAAACGCTGGGGCGGAAAACTGATTCTCAAGGGCATCATGGACGTCGAGGACGCGCGCCTCGCCGCGAATTCCGGTGCCGACGCGCTCATCGTCTCCAACCACGGCGGCCGCCAGCTCGACGGCGCGCCGTCGTCGATTCGCGCGCTCCCGGCGATCGCCGATGCCGTGGGCTCGCGCATCGAAGTCTGGATGGACGGCGGGATCCGCTCCGGCCAGGACGTGCTGAAGGCGATCGCGCTCGGCGCAAGAGGCACGCTTATCGGCCGCGCGTTCCTCTACGGGCTGGGCGCGCAGGGAGAGGCGGGAGTGACGCGCTGCCTCGAGATCATCGCGAACGAGCTCGACCTCACGATGGCGTTCTGCGGGCACACCGACATTCGCAAAGTGGACCGGCAGATCCTGATTCCGGGCACCGCGCCGGCCTAGTGCGTCGAATGGAAATAACAAGCCCTTAGAGCGGCCGCGACTGCCTCTCGGGCGTACAGTGCGGCTATCCTCATGGTTGAGGAGGAGTCCGCATGAAAGCCAAGAAGGTCCTGATCCTCGGTGCCTCGTACGGCTCGCTGCTGGGGATGAAGCTCGCCCTCGCCGGGCACGACGTGAAGCTCGTCTGCCTGCCGCAGGAGGCCGAGCTCATCAACGCCAAGGGGGCCATCGTCCGCATGCCCGTGAAGGGGCGCGAGGGGCTGGTCGAAGTCCGCACGCGCGATCTTCCCGGGAAGCTCACCGCCGACGTGCCCGCCGCGGCGGATCCGCGCTCCTACGACCTGGTCGGACTCGCGATGCAGGAGCCGCAGTACCGCTCGAGCGGCGTGCGCGAGCTGCTCGATGCGGTGGCGGAATCGCGAGTGCCCTGCATGTCGATCATGAACATGCCGCCGCTGCCTTACCTGGCGCGCATTCCCGGCATCGATCCCGAGCGCAGCGCCGACAGCTACACCGATCCTTCGGTGTGGAAGAGTTTCGATCCGAAGCTCGTCACGCTGTGCAGCCCCGACCCGCAGGCGTTCCGGCCGCCCGGCGACGAGGTCAACGTGCTCCAGGTGCGCCTGCCGACCAACTTCAAGGCGGCGCGCTTCGAGTCCGAGGCGCACACGCGCATCCTGCGCGAGCTCGCGGCCGACATCGAGGCCGCGCGCTTCGACACGGGAACGGAGAAGATCGAGCTGCCGGTGAAGCTCAAGGTGCACGATTCGGTGTTCGTGCCGCTCGCGAAGTGGGCCATGCTGCTCGGCGGAAACTATCGCTGCATGCAGCCCGACAAGATCATTTCCATCAAGGAGGCGGTGCACGCAAATCCCGCCGCCACCCGCGAGGTGTACGACTGGGTGGTGGAGCTGTGCGTCTCGCTCGGCGCGGCTCGCGACGACATGGTGCCGTTCGAGAAATACGCCAATGCGGCACTGTCGCTCGAGACCCCGTCGTCGGCGGCGCGCGCGCTCGGCGCCGGCGCGCAATACATCGAACGCGTCGATCGCCTGGTGCAATCGGTCGGCGCGCAGCGCAACCGCAAGCTCGCAGCCGTCGACGAGATCGTCGCACGCGTCGACGCCTGGCTGGTGCGCAACCGCCGCAAAGGATAAAGCTGCTTCCCCTCCTCCCGACCACCATCGCCGGAAGCCTGCCGAAGCCTTCCTGGCTCGCCGAGCCCGAGAAGCTCTGGGCGCCGTGGAAGCTCGAGGGAGAGGCGCTCGCCGAGGGCAAGCGCGATGCGGTGCGTCTCGTCCTCGCCCTGCAGGAGAAGGCCGGCATCGACATCGTGTCCGACGGCGAGCAGACGCGCCGGCACTTCGTCAACGGCTACATGGAGAAGCTCGAGGGCATCGACTTCAAGAACCTGAAGACGGTGCGCATCCGCAACCGCTACGACGCGAACGTGCCGCGCGTCGTGGGGCCTGTGGCCCGTCCGAAGCCGGTGCATTCGGACGACGCGCGCTTCCTGCGCGCCGCGACGCAGCGCGCGATCAAGTTCACGCTTCCCGGCCCGATGACCATGGTCGACACGCTCTTCGACGAGCACTATCGCTCGCGCGAGAAGCTCGCCTTCGCCTTCGCGGAAATCCTCAACCAGGAAGCGCGCGAGCTCGCCGCGCTCGGCGTGGACGTGGTGCAGTTCGACGAGCCCGCGTTCAACGTCTACTTCGGCGAGGTGCGCGACTGGGGCATCGCGGCGTTGGAGCGGGCGCGAGCGGGCGTGACCTGCAAGACCGCGGTGCACATCTGCTACGGCTACGGCATCGAGGCCAACATCGTGTGGAAGAAGTCGCTCGGCAACGAGTGGCGCCAGTACGAGCAGACGTTTCCGCTGCTGGCGAAGTCGGGCATCGACCAGGTATCGCTCGAATGCGCGAATTCCCGCGTGCCGATCGACCTCATCGCCCTGCTCGAAGGCAAGGACGTGCTGGTGGGCGCGATCGACGTCGCGAGCAGGCGCGTGGAGACGGCCGAAGAGGTGGCGAAAGTGATCCGGGAAGCGTTGAAGCATGTTCCGCGCGACCGGCTCTATCCCTGCACCAACTGCGGCATGGTGCCGTTGCCGCGCGAGGTGGCCGCCGGGAAGCTCGCCGCCCTGGGGGCCGGGGCGGCACTTGTGCGCTCGGAGCTTGTCTCACGGTCCTGAAGACCCAGGAGGTCGCATGGATCCCCTCGTGATGTTCGGCGTCGTCGCCGTGGTCCTGGTCGTGGGCTATTTGCTCGTGATGCGCGTTTTCTTCGAGGACAGCAAGGAGCTCGACAAGAAGATCGACTACTCGAAAATGAAGGAATGGAAGGACGAGGACTAGCGCAGCGTGAAATCCACGCTCATGCGCGCCTTGCCGTCGGCGGGTGTTTCGACCGGGGCGGCCGCCACCACCACCCGCTCCGCGGGTAGCTGCCCCTTGTCGACGAGATAACCCTTCACGTGCTCGGCGCGCCGCGCTCCGAGCGCCTTCAGCGCGTCATCGCCCACCTCGATGCGCTCGAGCAGCGCCGCCTCCATCTCGGCGACGGTCGGCTCCTTCGGCGGGGATTTCTCTTTCGCGCTGTCTTCCTTCACCGGCTCGCGCTTCGGTTTCTCGCGATCGAAGAGCGCCTTCAGATACTTCGGGTATTCGCCCTCCTGCAGGTCGCCGCCCTTGACCGCCCTCACGCGGGCCAGCAACGCGGCGTGCTTGAGCGCTTCGAGATCCTTCTCGGTGTCGACCCGGGGCGACAGGTCGATCTTGATCGCGGGCCGGTCGAGGAGCGCCTTCGACACCTTCTCGAGCTTCTTCTGTCCCGCGTCGCCGATCTCGTCGCGGCCCGGATCGAATTCCACGTACGCGAGATCTTCTCCCGCCCCGCCTGATCCGCCTCCGCCGCCGCCGAACGCCGCGGTGAGCAGCGAGAACGGCGAGGTGATCGCTTTCTTCAGGAGGTTTCCGACCACCTGCGAGATCAAGGCGCCGATGTCGAACTGCGGATCTTCGAGCGATCCGCTGATCGGCAGCTCGAGGTTGATCTGGCCCTTCGAGTCTTTCAGCAGGTTCACCGCGAAGAGCACCGGCAGCTTGGTCGCCTCGGGCCCCTCGACCTTGTCGCCGAAGGTGAGCTGGTCGAGGAAGATCACGTTACGACCCTGCAGCTTGCCGTCCTCGACGTGGTACTTCACGTCGAGCGTGAGCCGGCCCTGCGTGATTCCATAGCCCGCATAGCGCGCCGAATACGCCGAGAGCTTCGGCAGCTCGATGTCCTTGCCCTTGGCGGAGATGTCGAGGAAAAGGTTGCCGCTCAGGGGATTGATCGTTCCCGCGATCACCACCGCGGAGGTCTTGTCGTAGCTGCCCTTCAGGTCGACCACGCCGCGCGTCGCAGGATCCGACGCGAGGCCGGTGACGCTCCCGTTCAGCTCACCCACGTCCGCGGTGTAGTTGGGCTTGATGAAGTGGTCGGTGAAATTGAGGCGGCTGTCGGCGAAGCTCACGCGGTCGATGCGCACGTCGCGAGGCTTGGCCGGCTCGGTGGGCGCCGGTGCGGCGCCCGCGCTCGGATCGCTCGCGGTGGCGAACTTCAGCTGCTGGAGATTGATCTTGCCCTCGGGCAGAACCACCACGCGCGCGTAAGCCTTGTTCACCGCGACGTCCGCCACGGCGAGCTCGAGCGGCCCGTCGCGCGACCACTTGAAGCCCACGCCGCTCGCCTTGACCGAATCCCAGTTGAGCAGGTCCTCGCGGTTGGTAGTGTCCACGCTCGCGACGTTTGCGATCTCGGCGGAGCCGGAATACGCGATGCGCAACGCGTTGCCCGTGCCGCTCATGCTGAACGTGCCCTTGGCCGAAGCATTGGCGCTCTTCAGCGCGACGGTGGCGAAGTGCTCCGCATAGGGCCGGAATGCGACGAGGTCGATGCGGCGGACGTCGACCTTCGCGTCGACGGCCAACGGATCGATGCCGACGGTGGAGGCGACTTCGATGCTTCCGCCTTTCTCCACGCCGAGGCGCGCGTTGACGGCGGCCTTGGCGCCCTTCTCCGTGGACAGGTCGCTCGCCTCGAGCTGCGCGATCGTCACCCGATGCGTCGCCGCCGGCTTTACGGAGGCGTCGGCGACCGTGATGCGATAACCGGCCAGCGTGAGCTTGTCGAGCGCGGCGCTCCACGCGGCGGGCGAAGCCTCGGCGGCGGATGACGCTTCGGCGGCGGGCGCCTTCGCGGCGGGGCGCAGCGGCAGCTCGATCGAGCCGTCGCGCTCGCGCTTCACCGACAGCACGCCGTCGCTCGTGGCGAGCAATGCGACGCGCGCGGTCTTCTTCAGGAGGTCGATCTTGATGTCCTTCGCCTCGGCGAGCGGCACCTTCCAAGCTCCCTTCATCGCGCTGGCGTCGGCCACGCGCACCGAGTTGACGTGCACCGTGCCCGCGAAAGGATCGAACGAGGCGATGTCCGCTTCCACCGTCCCCACGCCCGCGACCGGCCCCTGCTCGGCGGAGGAGACCTCGAAGCCGTGCAGCGCCAGCTTGCCGGCCACGTCGACCGACGGATTCTTGCCCGCCGCCTGGGTGAAGCGCACCGAGAGGTGGGCGTCGAGGTTTCCCGCGTCGACCTTGAGCGGCAATTCGGCCGGCGAATACGCGACGTAGCGGTGGATCTCGAGCGCGTCGAGGTCGATCTTCACATGGGTGCGCAGCGAGTTCTCGAACGGCAGCGTCTCGCCGGCGAGGTGCAGCGGCGTGCCGTTCACTTTCGCCGAAAACTTCGGCTGGACGAATTCCCTGAGGTGCGTGGGAAGGTTCGAGACGAACGGGATCGCGACGTCGATCTCGGTCAGCTGGTGCTTCGTGCCCTTCGGGCGGTCGTCGAAGTCGATTCTCGCGTTCACGAGCCGGATGTTGGAGAGCGAGAATTCGGCCTTCTTCTCGTCCTTCTTCGGGGGTACGGCGGCGAGCCGCCCGAGGATGTCGGAGAGGTTGTAATGCGTATCGCCGTCGCGCACCAGGTTCACCTTGAGGCCGGTCAGCGTGACCGCATCTGCGACCGGCGCTAGGCGATAGAGCGAGGTGACGCTGCCGTCCACGTCGAGCTGATCGAAGGAGGCAAAGGCGGTGGCGCGGTCGGCTTCGAGGATGCGAAAGCCCTTCACCGTGGCGTTCAGCGTGTAGGGATTCACCGACAGCGAGTCGATCGCCACGCTCCGGCCGATGCGCTCGCCCAGCTTTTCGGCGATCGCCTTCTTCGCGAAGGGCGGGACGACGAGCCCGACGATCACCCCGTAGAGAGCCACCGCCGCGACCAGGCCGATGGCGGTGTTGCGCCAGCGGCGTGCCGGGGGCTTCTTCGGGGTTTCGACCTTGCTTTCCATTGCGGGCGTACGCGCGGGTTGACGCACGCTTGGACCGCGGGAAGTTCCCCTGGGTTCAGCCCGCCGTGGCGATCAGGACCGCGTTGGTGCCGCCGAAAGCGAACGAGCTCGACATCACGCAGCCGATGCCTGGCTTCTTCCGGGCTTCGTTGGCGACGTAATCGAGGTCGCACTCCGGATCCGGCACCGCGAGGTGCAGCGTCGGCGGCACGACGCCGCGCTGCATCGCCATCACGGCGGCGACGAGCTCGAGCGCGCCCGCCGCACCCAGCAGGTGGCCGTGCATCGACTTGGTCGAGCTCACCGGGATCGCGTAGGCGCGCTCGCCGAACACTCTCTTGATCGCGGCCGTTTCCACCGCGTCGTTGGCCGGCGTTCCCGTGCCGTGCGCGTTGATGTAGTCGATGGTTCCCGGCGCCGCGCCGGCGCTCGCCAACGCGAGCGCCATCGCCTGCGCCTGCCCGTCCACCGAGGGCCGCGTGATGTGCGAGGCGTCGGTGCACAGGCCGTAGCCCGCGATTTCCGCGATGACGGGAACGCCGCGGGACAGGGCGCGCTCGCGGTCCTCCAGAACCACCATCGCCGCGCCCTCCCCAAGGACCAGGCCGCTGCGGTCCTTCGCGAACGGCTTGCACGACGCCGAAGGATCGCGCGCATCCTCGGCCGCGAGCGTCCTCAACGCTTCCCACGCCTTCAAGGTGCCGAATGTGAGCGGGGCCTCCGCGCCGCCGGCGATCATCACTTCCACTTCGCCCGTCGCGATGCGCCGCGCCGCCTCGCCGATCGCCACCGCGGAGGAGGAGCACGCGGTCGAGTAGGTGAGGTTCGGTCCCTGCAGCCCGTGGTCGAGCCCGATCCATGCGGCTGCGGCGTTGTTCATCGCCATCAGCACGCTGTAGGGCTTCACGCGGTCGGACTTTTCCGCGTAGAGCGCACGGTAGCCCTCATCGGTGGTCTGCGAGCCTCCCATGCCGGTGCCGACGAAAACGCCGGCGCGGGCGGGATCGAGTCCTTCGAGCACCGCGTGCGACTGCGCGAGGGCTTCTCTCGCCGCCACCAGCGCGAACTGGCTCACGCGATCGAGCATGCGCAGCCGCGGGCCCGGAAAATAGTCCTCCGCTTCGAAGGCGACGGGAGCGCCCAGCGGATTCGCGAGCCGGCCGTCGAACGGGCCGACGAGCCGGCGCACGCCCGAGCGCCCCGCCGCCAGGCCGGCGAAGAAGGCCTCCGCGCCGTTGCCGAGCGGGGAGACCACGCCCATGCCGGTGATCGCGACACGCCTCAAGTGGGCGCCTTCGGCTGCGCGGCGAGGGAGTCGATGTACGCGGCCAGGTCGCCGAAGGTCTTCAACCGCGCGCGCAATTCCGTCTGGTCCGCGGAGACCGTGACCTTGAACTCGTCCTCGACGCAGAAGAGGATCTCGATCATGCGCAAGGAATCGATATCGAGGCTCTCCAGCGCGGCCCCGGGTTGGAGCGCCTCGGGCTTGATGTCGAAATCGCGCGCGAGCAATCCCTGCAACCGCTCGAGGGTCGTCATGCCGAGGCTCCCTCCGCGCGCAGCGCATGCGACTTTCCGCTCCACCATGCGCCCCACGTGAGCACCGCGGGTGCGCGCCGCAGGAGGCCGATTGCAACCGCCGCGGTCGCGGGAGACAGCATGACGGAAGCGAAGAGGGAGGAGGCGCGCACGCGCGCCGAAAAATGGCGCCGCCACGCCTCGCGGTAGCACGCGCCCGCCGCTTCGAGCGCGATGTCCGACAGGCCGGCTGCCGACGTTACGCATTCGCCGAGCAGCCAGCCCGACTGGATCGCCATGCTGATGCCCTCGGCCACCAGCGGATGCGCTTCTCCGGCGGCGTTGCCGAGCGCGAAGAGGCCGCCCTGCGCGAGCGGCCGTACGCCGGGCCGAATCGGGCCGGCCGACAGCCACGCCGCTTCGCGACGCGCGCCCGCGATCGCCTCGCGCACGCCGCGGCAGGTCTCGGCGACGTGCGCGATCACCGCCTCGCCGGCGGCGAGGCCGGGGTGCTCCTCGCGGCACCGGCGCAGCGCATCGCGGCGGATGCAACAGGAAAAGCTCACGCGGCCGCCATCGCCGTGCACCATGCCTCCATAGCCGCCGGGAAAAAGCACCAGCGGCATCAGGCCGGGCGCCAGGCTCGCGCCGTGGAAGTGCGCCTTGAAGCCGATCAAGTCGCCCTCGCGCGGCGGCAGCGAGGTTTCGTCTCCCGACGGCGCACGCTCCCACGAGCCGTGCGCGGCGACGACGATGCGTGCGGTCAGCTCGCGCGTCTCGCGACGGCTTCCCGAAAGCATGACCGCGTACCCCGCAACGCCCTTGCGAATCTCGCGCACCGTCCACGGCTGCCACGCCTGCGCGCCGGCCTCGAGCGCGTGCGCGAGAAGGATGGTGTCGAGCCGATCGCGGCCGATGGCGCGCCCCCACGCATCGCTGCCGCGCGCCGCCGGCATCGGCGCCGTCACCACCGCGCCGCGCGCGAAGAGCCCGACGCGCCGCACCGGCGGGCCGGCGAGCGGCTCCAGCGCTCGAGCGAGGCCCAGCTCGCGAAACAGCGGCCACGTCGTGCCCGAGATGTACTCGCCGCAGACCTTGCGCCGCGGAAACGCGACCCTCTCGACGATCGCGACCGCGAACCCGGCGCGCGCAAGCCGAAGCGCCGCCGTCGAGCCCGCGGGTCCCGCGCCCACCACGATGGCGTCGTACGCGTTCATCGTCGTCTCGCGACGAAGCAATGGCTGAAGAGGCCACGCCGCGATTCCTCGAGAGTCCATGCGCCGCCATCGGGCCACAGCGCCGAAATCTCCCGGTCGCGAAAGCCCGCACGCACGCTCACGACCGCATCGTGCCGCGTCACGTCGTTGCACCCTGCCAATCCGAGCAGCCGCGAGCCCAGCATCGCGGCGCCCGAACGGCGCGGCTCGCACGCGACGAAGACGGGCGCGCGCGCAGCGATGAGCTCGAGGAGCCCTGCCAGGCGGCGCGACTCGAAGTGATGCAGGAAAAGGTTCGCGACGATCGCGTCGAAGGCGGGTGTGGCGCCATCTCGCAGCCAATCGAACACATCGCCGCGTACGGCGCGCGCCCTCCAACCGCGCCGCGCGAGCGCGTCGAGCCTCGCGGCGGGGACGATGTCCTGCCGATCGAGCAGCGTGAGCTCGCCGTCGCCGCGCAGGCGCCGCACCAGTCGCACGGCGAACGCTCCGTCGCCTGCCCCGATCTCCGCCACGCGCCGCGCCTCGCGCGGCAACGCACGCGCCACGATGCGCGCGTTGGCCATCATCGCGTTCACGCGCTTGAGATCGCGGCGCGAGCGCATCGCGCGGGGATCCTCGGCGGGGAGCTCGTCCAGCCATTCGGGCTCGACACGCCGCGTCAGATCCATTGGCCTCGTCCCTCCTTCACGCCACCTGCAGCAGCGCGCCGTGGCAGCTGAAGCCGGCGCCGAACGACGACATCCACCACCATCCGCCCGGGGCGCGCGCCTTCAGGGCGCGCTCGAGGACGAAAAGCACGAATGGGCTGCTCAGGTTGCCGAACTCGCGCAGCACCGCGCTACTCCACCGCAGGTCGTCTCCGATGAGCGCCAGGCGCGCCTCGAGCTCGGCGAGCACCTTGCGGCCGCCGGCATGCATGATCCAGGCCGCGATGTCGCGCCGCGGCAGCCTCTCGCGCGCGAGGACCTCTTCCAGGACCCGGCGCGCATGCTCGGCCGCGAGTCCCGGCACGGGAAGCGTGAGGATGTTGCGCAGCATTCCGCCGCGCTGCTCGAAGCGCAGCGCATCGCGTTGCGAGGGATCGGTCACCGACGCAGCGGCCTTCCATTCGACGCGCCGCGCATCCTCGCGCGGGCGCGACGCGAGCACCGCGGCTCCCGCGCCGTCGCCGAAGAGGCATGCGCTCACGAGCACGCCCAGGTCGTTGTCGAGATAGAAAGCCGCGCTGCAGACTTCCACGCACACCGACAGCACGTGGTCGCAGCGGCGCGCGGCGAGCAGCGCTTCGGCCGTGCGCAGGTTGGGAAGCGCGGCGCCGCACCCCTGGCCGACGAGGTCGAGGTGAATCGCATCCTGCCGCAGGCCGAGCGCCTCGGCGACGTAGCTCGTGAGCCCCGGGCAAAGGTATCCGGTGCATGTGCTCACAATGACGGCATCGACTTCGCGGGCCGTGAGGCGCGCTTCGCCCAACGCTTTCGCCGCGGCCTGCGACGCGAGCTGAGGGGCGTGCTTCACGAAGCGGCGATGCAACGTGTCGGGATCGAGGTCGAAGCCCTCGTCGAGCGAGTCGAGTGCCAGCGAGCGCCGCTCGATGCCGTTGTCGTGATTGAGGATGCCCTGCAGGATCGCGCGGGTGCGCGGCGTGATCTCGGGACGCTCGGCGCGCCGCAGGGCTTCCCAGCAGTCGGCCTGCGTGAAGCTGCGCGGCGGGACCGCCGTGCCAAGTCCGGCGATGAACATCAGAGAGGGGTGGTGAACATGGGAGTGGTCACGCGTTTCGCGTCGCGCTCCATCACCTCGAGCGAGGCGCCCACCATGGGCGCCAGGTCGATCTTGTTGATCACCAGCAGGTCCGACTTGGTGATGCCGGGGCCGCCCTTTCGCGGGATCTTGTCGCCGGCGGCGACGTCGATCACGTAGAGCGTGAGGTCGGAGAGCTCCGGGCTGAAGGTCGCCGCGAGATTGTCGCCGCCCGACTCGATGAAGATCACGTCGAGCGCCGGAAAGCGGCGGTTCAGGCGCGCGACCGCCTCGAGGTTGATCGACGCGTCCTCGCGAATGGCGGTATGCGGGCAGCCGCCGGTCTCCACGCCGATGATGCGCTCGGGAACGAGCGCCTCGTTGCGCACCAGGAACTGGGCATCCTCCTCGGTGTAGATGTCGTTGGTGACCGCGGCGATGTCGTACTTGTCGCGCAGCGCCTTGCAGAGCGCCAGCGTGAGCGCGGTCTTGCCCGAGCCCACCGGGCCGCCGATGCCGACGCGTAGCGGGGAGCTCTCGGTCATGACGTGGTCGCGAAGCGCCGTAACATCAGGAACGGAAAATCCGGCTGTATTGGGTCTCGTGGCGCGCCGACAGGAGAGCGAGGCCCGGCGCGAGGTTGGAAAGATCGGCGTCGTCGAGCGCGGCCGCGCGCTCGACCACATCGGGAATGCGCCCGGCGATCTCGAGAAGAATGCGCTGCCCGTCGGTCTGCCCCAGGGGGACCGACTTTAGCGCCGCGAGCACCTGGTTCTCGGCCCACGCGAAGAGATGCGCGGCGAGCGCTTCGCGCGCGTCGATCTTCCACGCCGACACGGCGAAAGCGAAGGCGGTCGGGAATGCGAGCTCTTCGATCGCGTCGAGCCTTTCGGCGCCCTCGAGGGGAAGCTCGCGCAGCAGGTGGCGCAGCGAATAACCCATCTGCAGCGTCTCGGCGCGCAATTCGGAAGTCTCGCGGCCGGCTACGAGCTCTGCGTTCCAGCGAACGACCGCTTCCGCGTCGCCGGCGTTCCACGCGGCGACGAGCCGCAGCAGGATCGGCGCTTCCATCGCCGCGAGCGACAGCTCGAGGACGTCGCCGATCCAGCGCGTGGCGCTCGCGGCGTCGCGCACGATGCCCGCTTCCACCGCCGCCTCCAGGCCCTGCGAGTAGCTGTACGCGCCGACCGGAAGCGCCGGGCTTACGAGCTGCAGAAGGCGCAGGTCAATCATCCTTGGCGCCGAACTCGTGAATCTTCCCGCCCTGGCCCGTCGCGCCGTCGTGGTCATGGTGGCCGTAGGCGCCGCTCTCGGGCTCGAACGGTGCCTCGATCGCGCTGACACTCGCCCCCAGGCCGCGGAGCATTTCCGCCAGTACGTGATCGGCGGCGATTCGCAGCCAACCCGCGCCGAGCTGCACCGGAACGTGGCGGTTGCCGAGGTGATAGGCGGCGCGCGTCAACGCGTGCGACGTGGCGAACAGCACGTGCAGGACCTTTTCCGGCTGCGCCACGACCTCGATCACGCGCCCGTCGGAAGCGACGACCCAGTCTCCCCCGCGCAAGACCTGGCCGCGCGGCAGCACGATCGCGACCTCCTCGCCGCTCATGAGCTTCGCGTGAAGGCGGCTCTTCTGGCGCAGCTCGAAGGGCAGGCGCAGGTGATCGCGCACCTTCACTTCGTAGGCGGCGTTCGGCTGCATCGGAAAGCGCGAGCGGATTTCGATCATGGGATCCCCATCTTCAGAAGAGGAAATAACGCTGCGCCATCGGCAGCGACTGCGCCGGCTCGCACGCGAGCAGCTCGCCATCGGCCCGCACTTCGTAGGTCTCGGCGTCGACCTCGATCTTCGGCATCCAGGCGTTGTGCACCATGTCCTTCTTGCCGATCCCGCGCGTGCGGCGCACCGCCTCGAGGGGACGGCGCAGCCCGAGGGCGCGCACCTCGGGGTTGTCGAGCGCGGCCTGCGAGACGAAGGTGACCGAGGTGCGAAGCGCGCCGCCGAAAGCGCCGAACATCGGGCGATAGTGCACCGGCTGCGGCGTCGGGATCGACGCGTTCGGATCTCCCATCGCCGCGGCGGCGATCATGCCGCCCTTGATCACGAGCGAGGGTTTCACGCCGAAGAACGCGGGCTTCCACAGCACGAGGTCGGCGATCTTTCCCGCCTCGATCGATCCGACCGTATGCGCGATGCCATGCGCGATCGCTGGATTGATGGTGTACTTGGCTACGTAACGCTTGATGCGCGCGTTATCGTGAGTCTTCGGATCGCCCTTCGCACTCCCCCTCTGCACCTTCATCTTGTGCGCCGTCTGCCAGGTGCGGATGATGACTTCGCCCACGCGTCCCATCGCCTGCGAGTCCGAGGACATCATCGAGAACGCTCCCAGGTCGTGCAGGATGTCCTCGGCCGCGATCGTCTCGCGGCGGATGCGCGATTCGGCGAAGGCGACATCCTCGGCGATCGCCGCATCGAGGTGGTGGCACACCATCAGCATGTCGAGGTGCTCGGCGATCGTGTTCACCGTGTACGGGCGCGTCGGATTGGTCGACGACGGGAGCACGTTGGGGAGTGCGGCGACCTTGATGATGTCGGGCGCGTGCCCGCCGCCGGCGCCCTCGGTGTGGTAGGTGTGGATGGTGCGGCCCTTGAACGCCGCGATGCTCGCTTCGACGAATCCGGACTCGTTCAGCGTATCGGTGTGGATGGCGACCTGCACGTCCAGCTCGTCGGCCACGCCGAGGCAGCAATCGATCGCCGCGGGCGTGGTCCCCCAATCCTCGTGCAGCTTCAACCCGATCGCGCCCGCCGCGACCTGCTCGCGCAGCGCTTCGGGACGGCTCGCGTTGCCCTTGCCGAGGAAGCCCAGGTTCATCGGGAAAGCATCGGCGGCGGCGAGCATCGTGTGCAGGTGCCACGGTCCCGGCGTGCAGGTGGTCGCGGCGGTTCCGGTGGCGGGCCCGGTCCCGCCGCCGAGCATCGTGGTGACGCCCGACATGAGCGCTTCCTCGATCTGCTGCGGGCAGATGAAATGGATGTGGCTGTCGATGCCGCCGGCGGTGAGGATCATGCCCTCGCCCGCGATGACCTCGGTGCCGGGGCCGATGGGGATGGTGACGCCGGGTTGGATGTCGGGGTTGCCTCCCTTCCCGATCTTCCAGATGCGCCCGCCCTTCAATCCGATGTCGGCCTTGACGATGCCCCAATGGTCGACGATGAGCGCGTTGGTGATGATCGTGTCCGCGGTTCGCGCCGCGACGTCCTGGCCCTGGCCCATGCCGTCGCGGATCACCTTGCCGCCGCCGAACTTCACTTCCTCTCCGTAGACGGTGAAGTCGCGCTCGACCTGGATCCACAGCTCGGTGTCGGCAAGGCGAACGCGATCGCCGGTCGTCGGGCCGAACATCTCCGCATAAGCCTGGCGCGAAAGTTTGGTCACTTGAGCTTTCCCATCACCTTGCCCTGGAAGCCGAAGACCTTCCGGTCACCCGCGAGCGCCACCAGCTCGACCGCGCGCGATTGCCCCGGCTCGAAGCGCACCGCGGTGCCCGCGGCGATGTTGAGCCGGCAGCCGTACGCGAGCTTGCGATCGAAACGCAGCGCGTCGTTGGTCTCGAAGAAGTGATAGTGCGACCCGACCTGGATCGGGCGATCGCCGGTGTTGGTCACTTCGACCTTCACCGTCTTGCGGCCCTTGTTGATCTCGATGTCGCCCGCGGCGACCTTGATCTCGCCGGGGATCATGGATAGAAAAGGCTTTGAATCCGCAGATAAACGCAGATAAACGCGGATAAACCCAAAGGTCTCTGGAGCGATTCGTGCCCGTATCGAACTCCGAGAACGATTCTCGAAGGATTGCTGCGATCATCTGCGTTTATCTGCGGATGCATTGGAAGTAGTCAGTTAAACAATAGGGTGGTGAACCGTGACGAGCTTCGTGCCGTCGGGGAAGGTCGCCTCGACCTGGATCTCGGGAATCATCTCGGCCACGCCCTCCATCACGTCGGCGCGCGTGAGAAGAGTCGCTCCGTAGCTCATCAGGTCCGAGACGCCGCGGCCGTCGCGCGCGCCCTCGAGGAGGGCCGCGCTGATGAAGGCGACCGCCTCGGGGTAGTTCAGCTTCACGCCCCGCGCCTTGCGCCGCTCGGCGAGCAGCCCGGCGGTGAAGATCATGAGCTTGTCCTTCTCCCTCGGCGTGAGCTCCATGCGTTTCCCGTCAGGTGCGCCAGATGCGCGGCTCGACCGCGGGGATTCCCAGTACCGGCGCGCGCAGCCGCTTCCACAGCGCGGTGAAATACTCCCGAGCGGCCGCGCCCGATTCTCCGCGATAGCGCGCGATGAGGATTCCGGGCAGTCGCGTGACCGCCGCCGCGCCGCTCCCCGGTTCCACCGCGCGGCATTCCGCGAGCCAGGCGTCCTCGATCGCGGGCGCGGCAACCATCATCGTGCCGAGGACGCTTTGCGACGCGAGACCCGCGGGAGAAGCGGCGAGCGCGGATCCGGGCGCGATGCAACCCCGCTCCGACCACGCGAGCCTGCCGCCGCGCCACAACCGGGTCGAGAGGCGGCAGCGACCGCGCTCGAAGGCCTTGATCGCGACGCGTTGCCGCGCCCACGGTCCCGCGGAGCGATACCATTTCGCGGCACCCGGCGTGGTCAAGAGCGCGTGCGCTCGCGTGCCGGTGTGCAGCGCCAGATCGAGATCGTCGCCGCCGGCGATTCCGGCCGGGGGATGCACGATGATCGCGTGGCAAACACCGCTTCCCTCGGGGTAGAACGGCTTCTGCACGACGAGCGGGCCGTCGTGGCGGCGCGCGGCGAGCACGCTCTTCCCCTCGCGCCGCTCGAACTCGAGCGCCAGGCTCGCGTGCCAGCCGGCGGGCGGCGTTGCGGAATCCAGGGGCATGCCCGGATCATACTGCGAGCAATCCGCGCACGTTGTCGCGGTCCATGTCGGCTCCCGCGCCGCTTTTGACGATCTCGCCGCGCTCCATCACCAGGTACTGGTCGGCGAGCGAGCGCGCGAAATCGTAGTACTGCTCGACCAGCAGGATCGCCATCTCGCCGCTCGCCGCGAGCGAGCGGATGGCGCGCTCGATGTCCTTGATGATCGAGGGCTGGATGCCCTCGGTGGGCTCGTCGAGGATGAGCAGCTTCGGCCCCATCGCGAGCGCTCTCCCGATCGCCAGCTGTTGCTGCTGCCCGCCGGAGAGATCCCCGCCGCGCCGGCGCAGCATCTGCCGCAGCACCGGAAACATCTCGAAGATGCGAGGCGGAAGCCCGGCGCCGCGTTCGCGCGTGGCGAGACCCATCTCGAGGTTTTCCGCGACACTCAGCCGGTTGAAGATCTCGCGGCCCTGCGGCACGTAGCCGATGCCGGCGCGCGCGCGTTCATCGGGCCGCGCGTGCGTCAAGTCGCGCTCGGCGAAGCGGACCTGCCCGGTCGCGGCCGGCACCAGTCCCATCAGCGTTCTCAGCAGCGTGGTCTTGCCCACGCCGTTGCGGCCGAGCAGCACCGTCACCTTGCCCTCCGGCAGCTCGAAGCTCACATCGCGCAGGATGTGGCTGCCGCCGTAGTACTGATTCAGATCGCTTACTCGAAGCATCTTTCGCGTCTCACGTCTCGCGTCTCGCTTCTCATCGCCCTAGATACACTTCGATCACTCTCGGATCGTTCTGCACGACGTCGAGCGCGCCCTCGGCGAGGACGCTGCCCTCGTGCAGCACCGTGACCTTGCGCGCGATGCTCGCGATGAACGCCATGTCGTGCTCCACCACGACGAGCGAGTGCTCGCCCGCCAGCGACACGAAGAGCTCGGCGGTGCGCTCAGTCTCCTCGTCGCTCATCCCGGCGACCGGCTCGTCGAGCAGCAGGAGCTTCGGCTCCTGCATGAGCAGCATGCCGATCTCGAGCCATTGCTTCTGGCCGTGGGAAAGGAGGCCCGCGAGGCGCCCGGCGCTCGCCGCCAGCCCGATGCGATCGAGGGTGGCCGCGATGCGACCTTCTTCCTCCGACGAAAGCCGCGCGAAAAGCGTGCGCCGCACCCGCTTGTCGGCCTTCATCGCGAGCTCGAGGTTTTCGAAGGCGCTGTGGTGCTCGAAGATGGTCGGCTTCTGGAACTTGCGGCCGATGCCGGCATGCGCGATCTCGGCCTCCGACAGCCGCGTGAGGTCGATCGTCTGGCCGAAGAAGGCGCTCCCCGCATCGGGCCGCGTCTTGCCGGTGATCACGTCCATCATCGTCGTCTTGCCCGCGCCGTTCGGGCCGATCACGCAGCGCAGCTCGCCGGCGTCGATCGCGAGCGACAGCGCGTTGAGCGCCTTGAAGCCGTCGAAGCTCACCGAGATGTTGTCGAGGTAGAGGACGACACCGTGGCGCACGTCGAGCGCACCGGGGTCGACCTGCCGCCCGTAGCTCGCGTCGCTCGAGGGTTGCGGCGCCTCGGCCGGCGCCGGGCGCGCCGGCGGCCACCACGGCCAGGGCCGATGGTCCGGATCGGGAAGGCGTCCGTCCGACATCGCCGGAGGTTCCTTGAGGTTCATTTACCCTCTCCCCGCCCTCTGCCATCTGATCGCTGCCCCAGAGGCGACCCCGGGGAGAGGGAGAACTTCTTCACCACGCCCGCGACGCCGTTCGGGAGGAAGAGCGTGACGAGGATGAAGAGGAGCCCCAGGACGTAGAGCCAATATTCGGGAAATGCGTTGGTGAAGACGCTCTTCGCGCCGTTCACGAGGCCCGCGCCGATCACCGGGCCCACCAGCGTGCCGCGCCCGCCCACCGCCGCCCAGATCGCGATCTCGATCGAGTTCGCCGGCGACATCTCGCTCGGGTTGATGATGCCCACCTGCGGGACATAGAGCGCGCCGGCGATTCCGCAGAGGACCGCCGAGAGGGTCCATACGAAGAGCTTGTACCAGAGCGTGTCGTAGCCGCAGAACATCACGCGCGCCTCGGCGTCGCGGATCGCCGCGAGCACGCGCCCGAACTTGGAAGTCACGAGGAAGCGGCCGAGCAACAGCGTGGCGATGAGCATGGCACCGGTGATCGCGAAGAGCGCCATGCGCATTTCCGGGGTCGCGATCGGAATGCCGAGGATGCGCTTGAAGTCGGTGAAGCCGTTGTTGCCGCCGAAGCCGGTCGCGTTGCGGAAGAAGAGCAGCATCGCGGCGTAAGTGAGCGCCTGGGTGATGATCGAGAAGTACACCCCCTTCACGCGCGAGCGGAACGCGAAGTAGCCGAACACGAACGCGAGCAGGCCCGGCACTGCCAAC
>WNFI01709737.1_pt1 | contig 18366 bp, 17 predicted proteins | sample 5400471 | NCBI WGS metagenome assembly WNFI01 (sample SAMN13153348, study PRJNA577476) | soil metagenome | isolation source: 100 cm saprolite on Douglas fir-dominated hillslope | place: USA:California | collected 2013-09-17 | reverse complement strand
GCTGGCGATCGAACTGACGCGGATAACCTTTCCCTATCTTCTGCTGATCACGCTGGTCACGCTGTATGGCGGGATGCTCAACGTGATGCATCGCTTCGCCAGCGCCGCGGCGGCGCCGATCTTTCTCAACATTTCGATGATGGCGACGCTGGCGCTCGCGGCATTGTTTCCAAGCGCCGGCCACGCCGCCGCATGGGGCGTGCTGATTTCGGGCTTCCTGCAGTATTTCCTGCTCGCGGGCGATCTCGCGCTTCATGGCGGCCTGCCGAGGTTCGCGCCGCTCAAGCTGGACGACGACGTCCGCGCGTTCTTCCGCGCGCTCGGACCGGCAACGCTGGGATCGATGGGAACCCAGCTCGCACTGTTTGCCGATACCATCATCGCGACGTTCCTGCGCTCCGGTGCGTTGTCCGCCCTGTATTACGCCGACCGGCTGAACCAGCTTCCGATCGGCGTTATCGGCATTGCGATCGGCACCGTGCTGCTGCCGGAAATGTCGCGGCGGATAACGTCGGGCGATCAGGCCGGCGCGATGGCGTCGCAGCGCCGGGCTTTCGAGTTCACGCTGCTGTTCTCGGTGCCGTTCGTGGCCGCATTCCTGACCGTACCGGATCTGATCATGCGGGCGATGTTCGCGCGCGGCGCCTTCACCAGGGCTGATGCCGTTGCCGCCGGCGCCACGCTCGCCGCCTATGCGATTGGCCTCATTCCATTCGTGCTGATCCGCAGCGCGGTCGCGACCTTTTACGCCCGCAAGGATACCGCGACACCGGTAAAGGCTGCGCTGACCGGCGTCGCGGTCAATGTCGTCCTGAAGATCATGCTGGTGGGGTCGCTGGCACAAGTCGGCCTGGCGCTGGCGACCGCGGTGGGTGCATGGATCAATCTGCTGCTTGTGATCGGCTTCGCGGTGCGGGCAGGGCATCTGGAGTTCGATCGCGCACTGTTGCGGGTCATGGCGAAATTCGTCGTCGCCGGCATTCTGCTCGGTGCCGCACTATGGTTCGGGGCGCGCTTTGCTGCGGCGCAATTTGCGCACCTGACCGCGCTGCGCGATGAGGCCGCGCTGGGGCTGCTGATCGTGGTCGGCGCCGGTGTATATATCGTGTCAATTCTGCTGCTGTTCGGCGGCGGCTGGATCAGGTCGCTGCTGCGCGGCTAGGGCACATCGTGTCCCGGATGCATTGTATTCTTCGTTTTCGAGTACCCCCGGCTCTTCTGCTCCGGCACGCGCCAAGATTGCTCTTCTCAGCGATCCGCTGCATTATAGAGCACAACCAAACTGCAATTGGAGATATGATGGCTCCCATCAAATTCGGCGTCGGTCAAAGCGTGCTTCGCAAGGAAGACGATGCCCTGATTCGCGGCAAGGGCCGTTACACCGACGACCATGCGCCTTCCGCGATGATGCATGGGCTGGTGCTGCGCTCGCCGCATGCGCATGCGAAATTCACCATCGATGTGGCCCGTGCCCGCGGCCTGCCGGGTGTCGGCGCGATCCTCACGGCTGAGGATGTCAAGGATCTCGGCGACCTGCCGTGCCTGTTCAATCTGCCTGACAACCCCTTCACCGGACCGGCCTATCCGATCCTCGCGCGGGACCTGGTACGCCATGTCGGCGATGCGGTCGCGTTCGTGGTGGCCGAAACGATCGAGCAGGCGCGTGACGCCGTGGAAGCGATCGAGGTCGACTGGACGCCGCTGCCCGCGGTGATTGGTGCTGCCAATGCCGTGAAGAAAGGCGCGCCGCAGGTCTGGCCGGATCATGCCGGCAACGTGCTGTTCGACGTGCCGATCGGTGACAAGAAGGCGACCGATGCGGTGTTTGCCAAAGCCCATGCGGTGGCCGAAGTTTCGATCGTCAATCCGCGCATCATCACCAATTACATGGAAACCCGCGCGGCAGTCTGCGAATACGATGCCAAGCGCGATCACATGACGCTGACGATCGGCAGCCAGGGCAGTCATCGGCTGCGCGATATTCTCTGCCAGAACATTCTGAAAATCCCGGTCGAAAAGATGCGGGTGATTTGTCCCGATGTCGGCGGCGGTTTCGGCACCAAGCTGTTTCCCTATCGTGAATACGCGCTGGTGGCCGTGGCCGCGCGAAAACTGCGCAAAACGGTGAAATGGGCGGCCGATCGCGCCGATCATTTCGTCGGCGATGCGCAGGGCCGCGACAACGTCACCACGGCGCGGATGGCACTGGCCGAGGACGGCAAGTTTCTCGCCATGGATGTCGATCTGATGGGCGACATGGGCGCGTATCTGTCGACGTTCGGGCCCTATATTCCCCATGGCGGCGCCGGCATGCTGCCGGGCCTGTACGATATCAAGACCTTCCATTGTCGCGTTCGTACCGTGTTCACCAACACCGTACCGGTCGACGCCTATCGCGGCGCGGGACGACCCGAGGCGGCCTATGTGGTCGAACGTTTGGTTGACGCTGCCGCGCGAAAACTCGGGATGACGCCGGATGCGATCCGGCGCAAGAATTTCGTCTCGCCACGCGCCATGCCCTACACCACCGCCACCGGCAAGATCTACGATTCCGGAGACTTCGCCGCGCATATGAAGCGGGCGATGGAGGTCGCAAACTGGAAGGACTTTCCCAAACGCGCCAAGGCGGCGAAGAAGCACGGCCTGGTGCGCGGCATCGGGCTTGCGACTTATGTGGAAGTCTGCGGCACGATGGGAGAAGAGACCGCCAATGTGGCGCTCGATCCCAATGGCGACGTCACGATCCTGATCGGTACCCAGTCGAGCGGGCAGGGCCATCAGACCGCCTACGCGCAGCTGATCGCCGACCAACTCGGCCTACCCCCCGACCGTGTCCATATCGTCCAGGGCGACACCGACAAGGTTGCGACCGGCCTCGGCACCGGAGGCTCGGCGTCGATCCCGACCGGCGGCGTTAGTGTCGAGCGAGCCGCCCGCAAGCTTGGCGCCAATCTCAAGGAAATCGCCGCCGACGCGCTGGAGACCAGCGCCGCCGATCTAGAGATCAGCGACGGCATGGTGCGGATCGCCGGCACCGATCGTTCGATCTCCTTTGCCGACATCGCGAAACGCGCCAATGATCCGTCGAAGCTGAACGCCAGCGAAACCTTCACCAGCGCCGACGGTACCTACCCGAACGGCACCCATCTGGTCGAGGTCGAGATCGACCCCGCCACCGGCAAGATCGGGATCGTGAACTACGTCATCGTCGACGATTTCGGCGTGACGCTGAATCCGCTGCTGCTGGCGGGGCAGGTTCACGGCGGCACCATGCAGGGCATCGGCCAGGCGCTGATGGAGCAGGCAGTCTACGATCCCAAGGACGGCCAACTCGTCACCGGCACGTTCATGGACTATGCGCTGCCGCGCGCCGCTGACGGCGCCTTGATCTCGTTCGAGACCCACAACATTCCCTGCAAAACCAATCCGCTGGGCGTGAAGGGAGCCGGCGAGGCCGGCGCGATCGGATCCTGTCCGGCGGTAGTCAATGCCATCATCGACGGCCTGTGGCGCGAATACAAAATCGATCACATCGACATGCCGGCGACGCCGGAGCGGGTGTGGATGGCGATCCGCGAACATGAACGGCGGCATCGGCTCTGATATTTGCGCAATTTCGCGGAATGAACCGCTTCGCCTGGTGTTGCACTGACGATGGCCGCGGCTGGCGACGAGTTGGCCGCGGCGCCATTTGGAAACGCTAGGGCATCTTTGGAAGAAAATGGAGAGCTGGTCGATGATACGAACTATCGTTGTCGTGGGGACTTTACTGCTCGGTGTCGGCGCGGTGACGGCGCAGCAGGATGTGGTCAACCAGGTTCAGGTGCTGATGAAGGGTAACGGAAAGAACGCGGGCGCGCTCAGCGCAATGGTCAAGGGCGACAAGCCCTACGATCAGGCCACGGTCGATGCCGCGCTCACCCAGCTGGATACCACCGCCAAAAAACTGCCGACTCTGTTTCCCGATAGCAGCAAGGGTTTGAAGCCGGAGGGCGACTACAGCGCCTCGCCAAAGGTCTGGGAAGACAAGCCCGGCTTCGAAGCCCACATCGCGACCTTTGGCAAGGCTGTGACCGAGGCCAAGGGCAAGGTCAAGGACCTCCGTACGCTGAAAGTGGTGTTGCCCGTCATCGGCAAGGCATGTGGCGACTGCCACGAGACTTACCGATTGAAGAACACCTGAACCGCATTCTGATCTAAGCAAGGAAAAAGGGGCGAGCGCCTGCTGCGCGCGCCCCTCCGTTTTTCTGGAATCCGTTTTCTGGAATACTTTGCGCCGCAACCTTACGTGGTCACTTACTTGGTTACTTGGCCACGGATTTCGCCGCCGGGATTAGCTGCGGTGTGGACGTTGACATAATATTTTCCGGCCGTCAGGTCGGCGGCCTGCGCGTCGGTCAGGGTGGCGCTGCCTTCCACAGGGCTTGAGGTGGCATTGGGGATCGCAACGGCGACGCCGGCGTTGGCGCCGGCTGCGGCCGGACCATGGAAATGCGCCGCGGTCGCGGGGCCTGACAGGCCCGAATAGGTCAGCTTCCAGGTCAGCTTCTTGGAAGCGGCATCGTAATCGATGTCGGCGGTGCCCTTGCCCGCGCTGGTGTTGGGAGGCACTTGGGACTTGCTGTCGAGGGTCGCCTTCATCTTTTCAGCGAAGGCCGGCCCGGCGAGGGCAACGGTGGCTCCCAGTGCGACGGTGGCGAGCATCATTTTGGCTTTTGACATGGTTTTCTCCCTGTGACGTGCAGATGATGATGATTTGAAACAAGGGCGTTGCGGATTTATTCCCGGATTGACGTGCAAATGCAGCAAAATTTCATCCAGGCAATCGTTGAAACTTTCCTTCAAATTGGCGATACGAAGTGCCCGTGTGACGCTGGATCGCCGAATGTTGCGACGACGACTTTTTCTTGGCGCGGTTGTTGCTGCCGCCGCGGGATTCGCCGTGTTCTGGTGGCCGACGATCCCGGCGGTTATCCCGGCCAATGCACTGCCCGCCTATACTCCTGATCTGGCCAACGGGCTCACAACGTTCAATGCGGGGGGATGTTCCTCCTGTCATGCGGTGCCGGCGCAGCCCGATCGCACCAAGCTTGGCGGCGGCCTTGCCATCCGCTCGCCATTCGGCACGTTCTATGCTCCGAATATTTCCCCCGACGCGGCCGACGGCATCGGGCGCTGGAGCGAGGCTGATTTCGTCACCGCGCTCGTCAAAGGCACCTCGCCTGAGGCGACGCACTATTTTCCGGCCTTTCCCTACACCTCCTATCAGCATGCCAGGCTTGAAGATCTGCGCGACCTGTTCGCCTACCTGAAGACGCTGGCGCCGGTGTCCGGCAAGGCGCCTAACCATCAAGTGCCGTTTCCATTCAACATCCGCCGCAATGTCGGGGTCTGGAAACTGCTGTTTCTGGACGGCAAGCCGTTCACGCCGGATGCCTCGCGCTCGGCGCAGTGGAATCGCGGCGCCTATCTGATCAACAGCCTTGGTCATTGCGCCGAGTGCCACAGCCCGCGCAATTTTCTCGGTGGCATCATCGCCGACAAGCGCTTCGCCGGCGGCCCCAATCCCGAAGGCGAGGGATGGGTGCCGAACATCACGCAAAAGGAGCTCGCTGACTGGTCCGAAAAGGATATCGGCTATTTCCTCGAAACCGGGGAAACGCCCGATGGCGATACAATCGGAGGCTCGATGGCGCGGGTGATCAGAAACACCTCGCAATTGAGCGCGCAGGATCGCGCGGCAATGGCGGTTTACGTCAAATCGTTGCCCGCAGTGGAAGGTCCGCCGCGGCCCAAAAAAGCGCCCGCGAAAGACAAATCCTGAAACTGTCGGTGCAGCGGCGCGGTTGCATAGTGGCCGATCGAGCCATGTTGAAGCCGGGGTTTCCGCGGCCGGCCCACTGTGGTTGTGTGGCGATCATTTCAGTTTGATGCGATTCCCCACTCCAATGAACATCGTCAAGGCCGTTTCGCTCAAGCTCGCAAGCACCATGATGTTCGCATTGATGAGCGCGCAGGGGCGCTACCTCGGCGGCTCCTTTCCGGTCGGCGAGATCGTGTTTTTCCGCGGGCTGTTCGCGCTGATCCCGATCGTGATTTTCTTCGGATATCGCCGGCAATTGCGCGGCGCGCTGCAAACCAATCGATTGTCGGCCCACTTCGTCCGCGGGCTGTTCAGCGTCTGCGGCACTTTCTGCACCTTCGGCGCGCTGGCGCGGCTCCCGATCGCCGACGTCACTGCGATCGCATTCATCGCGCCATTGATCACCGTGATCTTTGCCGCGGTGTTCCTGAGGGAGCACGTCCACGTCTACCGCTGGTCGGCGGTGGTGGTCGGCTTCGGCGGCGTCATCCTGATGCTCTCGCCCTATCTTGGCAATCATGCCGCGCTGAACACATCGATGATGGCGGGCCTTGCCTTCGCGCTGACCAACGCGGTCTCCTCGGGCGGCGCGACCATTCAGATCCGGCGCCTGACCGCGACCGAGACCTCGTCGGCGATCGTGATTTTCATGACGCTGATCGTGATGGCGGTCTCGCTTCTCAGCGCGCCGTTCGGCTGGCGCATGCCCGCGACGATATCGGAGCTCGCCGTTCTGGTCGGCATCGGCGTCGCCGGTGGTGTCGGGCAGATGCTGTTCACGGACAGCTATCGCCATGCCCCGGCGTCGTTTCTGGCGCCGTTCGACTACACCTCGATGCTGTGGGCGTTCCTGCTCGGCTATTGGATTTTCGGCGAAGTGCCGACGTCGTATGTCGTCGGCGGCGCCATGATCGTCGCGGGCGCCGGAATCTTCGTGATCCTGCGCGAACGCGCACTCGGCCTGAAGCGGCTGCGCGACACGCCGATGTCGCCGATTTCCACCATGGCCGATGACGACGCCGATCCGGACGCGTCGGTGCTGGCGAAGGCGTCCTGACCCGACGTGGTGTCCGATCTTATCCTTTAGCTCGATCCGAAGGCCTTGAAGGTGATGATGGTGTGGGTGTCCTGAATTCCGGGAATCACCTGAACCTTCTCGTTGACGAAGTGGCCGATGTCCGTGGCATTATCGACATAGAATTTCACCAGCAGATCGTAATCACCCGCGGTGGAGTAGATCTCCGAGGCAATCTCGGCCTCGGCGAGCGCATTGGCGACGGCATAGGACTGGCCAAGCTTGCATTTGAACTGGACAAAAAAAGGAACCATCGCGTTTCTCCGGAAGCTGTCGTATTTCGGTTACTATAGCGTTTTCGAGCGAAGTAGGCACCGGTTGCCCGAAGAAAACGCGTCGAACGCAGAGACAGAGCCAAAAACCATGCGCTCTGGCAAGCGAACTTGCTGCCCATAGCACCTCGCGCTAGTGTTTGCCATCGATGACGATTCCCATTGCGCTCACCATCGCCGGCTCGGATTCGTCGGGCGGCGCCGGCGTCCAGGCGGACCTCAAGACGTTTGCCGCCTGCGGCGTCTATGGCGCGTCCGTCATTACCGCGCTCACCGCGCAGAACACGCAAGGCGTGGTTGCGATTCACAAGGTGCCCGCGGATTTCGTCACCGCCCAGATCGATGCGGTGTTCGCCGACCTCGATGTCAAAGCGGTCAAGATTGGCATGGTTGCGCAGCGCGCGGTGATTGACGCCGTCGTCGCGGGGTTGCAGCGCTGGTCGCCAAAACACGTCGTGCTCGACCCCGTGATGGTGGCAACGTCGGGAGATCGATTGCTGGCGCCGGACGCCATCCAGGCGCTGCGAACGCTGCTCATTCCACGCGCGCAAATCATTACGCCGAATCTGCCGGAAGCCGCCGCGCTGCTGGATGCGCCGGTTGCCGCTGATGAGGCTGAGATCGAAAACCAGGGCAGGCTGCTGCTGTCGCTGGGCTGCGGGGCGGTGCTGATCAAAGGCGGTCACGGGCAGGGCGCTGACAGTGTCGATTATCTCATCACCGCCGAAGGCGTCGTCGCGCTTGCCGCGCCGCGCATCGTAGCCAAAAATACCCACGGCACCGGATGCTCGCTGTCATCCGCCATCGCGGCCGGTCTGGCGAAAGGCCAGGATCTGGAAACCGCGGTGCGTGGCGCCAAAACTTACGTCACCGCCGCCATCGCCGCGGCGGATCGTCTCGATGTCGGGCACGGCCATGGTCCGATTCATCATTTTTACGGGTTCGATTAGATGAATGCGGGCGTCGCTTGCTGACCTCTCCTCGCAAAGGTCGGGAAGAGGTCCCTGCGGCGGATCCGCTCTCACGCTCTTGTCATCGCGCCTGCAGCTTGCATTCGTGGCGTGGAGACCCGACGTCCTCCCCGCAACTGATTGCGCCATCTCGCCCGTGACGACGGAGGCTATTGCGATGTTTCCACGAAAAATCCGGTTTTTTTTCTTCAGCAATATTACCGTTTTGGCCATCGGCGCAGCGATGGCGCTGAGCGTGGTCGCGCCGTCGGCTTCGATGGCCGGCACGGCCGCGCCTGCCCGGAGCGTGTCCGCCGCCCGGGAAATCGGCAACGTAACCGGCGCCATGACGGATATCAGCGCTGCGCGCCGGCGGCACTACGCGCGTCGCGGCAGCGCTGCCGCCAGGGGCGCGTTCGGGAGCACCATTGGCGGCCCCGTTTACAGAAGCCCCTACTACCCCGTTTACAGAAGCCCCTACAATGACAGTTACCCGGGCTTTGGCTATGGTATCCACGACAACTCTGGTCCCCGGTCTTCTGGATAATTCGGTGCGAGACGACCGATCCGCCAAAGCCGCGGCGAGTCGCCCTGCCATCACCAGCGGCCCAATCCCGGATGAGCACCGGGCCCGCGCTTTTCGCGTGGCCCGGGGATCAGATCCACGGCATCCGGGTTTCCATCGGTGCCAGTGCGAGCCCGCATATCGACCCCGTCGCCTGATTGTCGTACTCGGTTGGTATCAGAGATCAGCAATGCTGATGTCTGATTCGCGTCGGACGTCTCACCGGATGGCGCATGAAAACCTCGGACCTGGACCGGACAGTTGTTGAAGCCGCCTATACGCGGTGGGCGCCGATCTATGACGCGGTATGCGGGCCGGTGATGGTGAAGGGCCGCCGCGCGGCGGCGAGTGCTGCGCGCGCGATCGGCGGCAAGATTCTCGAAGTCGGCGTCGGCACCGGACTGTCATTCGACGACTATGACGCCACCACGGAAATTACCGGCATCGATCTCTGTGCGCCGATGCTGGAGAAGGCGCGCACGAAGATGGCCAGCGGGCGCTATCCTTACGTCAAGGACGTGCGGCTGATGGACGCCCACGCCATGGCGTTTGCGGACGCGACATTCGATTGCGTCGTGGCGCAGTTCGTCATCACGCTGGTGGCCAATCCCGAACAGGTGCTGTCCGAATGTCACCGGGTGGTGAAGCCGGGCGGGCGGATTATCCTCGTCAACCATCTCTATTCAGAAGTCGGCGTTGCCGCCGCGATCGAGCGATGGGCCGCACAGCGGACGCGCGCATTGGGGTTGCGGCCCGAGTTCCCGTTCGCCCGGCTGCAGGCTTGGGCGCATGCCAACAAGGACGCCATTCTGGTTGAGCGGCGCAAGGTGGCGCCGTTCGGCATCTATACGCTGGTTTGTTTCGAGCGAACGGGGTCGACGCTTGCGGCGTAGACCGTCATCGCACCGTCATGGAATACTGTTAGCAGCTCGCGCATGGGAAGTGACGTGATGAGTGAAGAGGCTCCCGAGCGGCGCTTTCGCACTTTGTTTATCTCCGACGTCCATCTCGGAGCGCGCGGATCGCAAGCCGACCGGCTGCTGGATTTCCTCCGCACCCATGATGCCGATACCATTTATCTTGTCGGCGACATCGTCGATGGCTGGGCGCTGCAATCCAACTGGTATTGGCCGCAATCCCACAATGATTTCGTGCAGAAGGTGCTCCGCAAGGCGCGCAAGGGCGTCAGGATCGTCTACGTTCCCGGCAACCACGACGAGTTCCTGCGAAATTATTACGGCACCCATTTCGGCGGCATCGACGTCGTGGAAAACGCCATTCATACTGGCGTCGACGGCCGACGCTATCTGGTCATCCATGGCGATATCTTCGATCTCGTCGTGCAGAATGCGCGCTGGCTCGCCCATCTCGGCGACAAGGCTTACGATTTCGCGATCCAGATGAACCGGCTCGTCAATGCGTTCAGGCGCTGGTTCGGCGTGCCGTACTGGTCGCTGTCGCAGTGGGCGAAGCTGAAGGTCAAGAACGCGGTGAACTATATCGGCGCGTTCGAGCAGACGCTGGCCGGCGAGGCGCGCCGCCACGGCGCCGACGGCGTGATCTGCGGCCACATCCATTATGCCACGATCCGCGACGAGCACGGCGTTCGCTACATGAATTGCGGCGACTGGGTCGAGAGCTGCACCGCACTGGCCGAGCACGAGGACGGCCGCTTTGAAATCATCACCTGGACCGATCCGCTGCGACGGGCTGCGCCCGTGGCTTCGGTGGCGGCGCGTGCGGCCTGAATGCGAATTCTGGTCGCAACCGATGCCTGGCACCCGCAAGTCAACGGCGTGGTCCGAACCCTGACGATGATGGCGGCAGCGGCGAAATCGTTCGGCGTCGATGTCAGTTTCCTGACGCCGCAATCGTTCCGCACCGTCGCGTTACCGAGCTATCCCGATTTGCGCCTGGCGTTGCCGGGAGGTGCGAAGATCGCCCGCCTGATCGCACAGGCGCGGCCTGACAATATTCATATCGCCACCGAAGGGCCGATCGGGCTTGCGGTGCGCAGCTATTGCCGCAAGCGCGGATTGCCGTTCACCACGAGTTTTCACACCCGCTTTCCAGAATACATTTCAGCTCGGGTTCCGATTCCGGAATCATGGATATGGTCGGCATTGCGCTGGTTCCATGGCGCCAGCCACGCCGTCATGGCGGCGACGCCGGCGCTGGCGAGCGAATTGCGTGAGCGAGGTTTTCGCAACGTGGTGCTGTGGCCCCGCGGTGTCGATGCCCAGTTGTTTCGTCCCCGCGCCGCCGCCGATTTCGGCCTGCCGCGCCCGATCTTTCTGTCTGTTGGGCGGGTGGCGGTCGAAAAGAATCTCGAGGCGTTTCTCGAGCTCGATCTGCCCGGCACCAAGGTCGTGGTCGGCGACGGCCCGGCGCGCGCTGCCCTGGAGCGGGCCTATCCGCGCGCCGTCTTTCTCGGCTCGCTGCAGGGTGAGCCGCTGGCCGAGGCCTATGCCGCGGCCGACGTTTTCGTGTTTCCCAGCAAGACTGATACTTTCGGTCTGGTGTTGCTGGAAGCCCTGGCAAGCGGCGTGCCGGCAGCGGCGTTCCCCGTGACCGGTCCGCGCGACGTCATTGGCAGTGCCCCGGTCGGCGCGCTGAGCGATGACCTGCAACAGGCCTGCCTGGCGGCGCTCAAACTCTCGCCGCAGGACTGCCTGACGTTTGCCGCAAGCCAGACATGGGAAGCCTCGGCGCACGCATTCGTCAACAATATCAGTCAGGTACGTGCCGAACTCGGCTCCGGCGAGCAAGCCACGCCGAACCATCCGCGTTTCGCTGCCTGAACTTCATCCCTACGCCTTGCCGGCCCATCGCGGCGCGCGATACAAGACCCGCATGATGGATTCCCCCTCGAAGCTGCCGGTCACGTCCCAAGTTTCGCGGCGCCTTCAACAAGCTGTCCTCCATACCGCAAAGCGCGCGCGGCGGCGGCGTGGCGGCATTTTCGTCCGGCAATCATGCGCAGGGCGTGGCGGCGGCCGCGCAAATCCTCAACATGCAGGCGACCATCGTGATGCCGGCCGACGCGCCGCGCTCGAAGCGTGAGCGGACCAAAGCCTATGGCGCGGAGGTGGTGCTGTATGACCGCGATCGCGAGGATCGTGAAGCCATTGCGAGCGAGATTGCTGGCAAGCGCGGCGCAACGCTGGTGCCGCCCTATGACGACCCCATGATCATCGCCGGGCAGGGCACGGTTGGCCGTGAAATCGCCGATGACGTGGCCGCGCTTGGCGTGACGCCGGACATCGTCGTTGCGCCAGCATCCGGCGGCGGACTGATCGCGGGTATCGCGACCGCGATCAAGGCGCGCACTCCGCATGCTGCGGTCATGTGCGCCGAACCGGAGGGGTTTGACGATCACGCGCGTTCGCTGCGCGCCGGAGCGCGAGAACCGCACCGCGCCGAAGGGCACACCATCTGCGACGCGCTGATGGCATCGATTCCCGGCGTGCTGACCTTTGCAATCAATCAGCAGCTGCTGACACAGGGTGTCACTGCGTCGGACGCGGAGGTCGGGACCGCGGTTGCGTTCGCGTTCCGCGAGCTGAAGCTGGTGGTTGAGCCGGGGGGAGCGGTTGCGCTTGCGGCACTGCTGGCAGGCCGCATCGAGGCCCGCGGCAAGAGCGTCGTTATCGTGCTGTCGGGCGGCAACGTCGATGCCGAAATGCTTTCGCGGCTGATCGGTTAACGCGCGACGAAAAGTCACGCCGTCATTGCGACGCGAAGCAATCCAGTCCGTTCGGGCAGCGCTCACTGGATTGCTTCGTGACAAACACCGCAGCTGGGTCTGTTGACCGCATTTCCGGCCCGGCTCTCAGGAAAAGAAGGCGATTCTCTCAGCCTGGCTCATGCGTCGGATCGGCGCCAGCGCGTCATTCACGGACCTTCGGCCAGATACAATTCCGCTGGCGATCAACGTCGCGCCGAGCGACGGGTGGGATGGCATTTCCGGCTCCGGCTCCGGCGCAATGGTAGTCTCGGATGCCCGTTCGACAATGCCGGGTTCGACGAGTTCGGATTTGACGGTGTCGGGTTCGACGAGCTGCAGCGGCTCGGCAAGGTCTGAGTCGGCGATCTCAGGCTCGGCCATTTCCAGTGCGATCGCGTCCAGCACGGCCATATCTTGCGCGGTCTCGAAGTCGAAAGCGGTGGTTTCGCCATCCGTCTCAGCGATGTCTTCGTCCTCGAGTAAACCCGGGGGGGCGACTTCAGCCGAGGAAGTCATGGCCGTGGTGGATGTTTCGGCTATCTGCGAAGTCGCGTCCGCTGTGTCGTGCGCCGGTCGATCCTGCGTCGTTGTGCGGATCTCGTCGGGCATTGCCACTGCCGCGACCTCGACTTGAGCCGCGGCTTCGGCTTCGGAAACAGTCTCGAATGGTGGGCTTGCAGCTTCGGCTGTCTCCGTCGCCGCGGCAGGCGCTTCGCCGCGGGAGGTTGATGATGTCGGTGAAGTGGTTTCGGAATCGGACGACGGCGGTGCGGCACCGCTGCCGCCAAGTTCGCCGAGCCGCCGGATCAGCAAGTCGAATGTCGCGAGCACGGCCTCGCGCTTTTCCGCCGCGATGGTCTGCTGGTGGCTGGCGTCGATCGCGTTTACCTGCGCATCCAGCATATCGCAGATGCGCGCATCGGTGCCGTATTCGCGCAGCGTCCAGGCGATCTCCCGGATAATCCGCGTGCCCTTGTTCACTGCGGCGAGGGCCTCCTCGGCGTCAGGTCCGGACATTGTGTTCGCGGCGCTGGCTTTCGCATCGCTCAGCATGCCCCTGATCAGAACCAGCGCGTCCGGCAATTCGTTTGCCGGAGCCTGTTTCTGGGCGGCGATAGTCGCCTCGATTCGCGCCACCGCATCGAGTACCATGCTGGTGTCGGCGTTGCGGTTGCGCTTGCCGTATTCGCCGAGAAACCAGCGGCCCCGCGCGGTCTCCATGAACGCTTCGCGTATAGCATCGTAGTCCGCCTCGCTGGGGAGTTCCGCGCGAGCGGATATCGGCGATAGAGCGAAAGCTTCGTCGGCCATGGCAAACTCGTCGCGCAAATCACAGCGCGTTATTGTAACGATCAACATGATCCGCGGCGAATCGCAATTGAATTGATGCCATCCAAATCAACAATCCCCATCGCTTCGCAGCTGAGCGGCCGGCGATTCGCGACGCGGCTGGCCCTGTTCTACGGGGCGGTGTTCGGCTTGGTCGGCACTCACCTGCCGTTTTTCCCGGTCTGGCTGAAGGCGGAGGGAATCGATGCGTCGTGGATCGGGATCATCACCGCGGTGCCGTCGCTCACCCGATTTACGGTACTGCCGTTCGTGACCGGCTTGGCGGAACGACGTCAATCGCTGCGCGGCGCGATGATCGTCACGGCAGTTGCGACCGCGCTGGGTTTTTCGATACTGGGCACGTTGCACCAGCCGCTGGCGGTCCTGATCGCGTTCGCGCTGACCGCCAGCGCGTGGACGCCGCTGGTTCCGCTGACCGATGGCTATGCCTTGAAGGCTGTCGCCCGTTACGGCCTTAATTATGGGCCGCTGCGGTTGTGGGGCTCGGCGGCCTTTGTGCTGGGAGCGATGGCCAACGGGCTCCTAATCGATGTCATCGCGGCCAGAAACCTGATCTGGGTCATTGCGGCGGTGGCAGGGCTTGGCGCCCTCGTCAGCCTCTGGCTGCAGCCGCTCGAGGTCCCGAAAGCGGCGGCGGCGTCATTGTCCGGTGCAACCGCACTGCTGCGAGAGCCGGGCTTTCTTGCCATCGCCTTGGCGGCAGCGCTGATCCAAGGCAGTCACGCCGCTTACTATACCTTCGCTTCCATTACATGGCAGGCTTCGGGCCTCGGCGGGCTGACGATCGCCGGACTGTGGGTGTTGGGGGTGCTCGCGGAAATCGTGGTCTTTGCGCTGTCGCCGCGATTCACCATGTCGCCCGCGATGCTGGTGGTCCTCGGTGGCGTCTGCACGGTGACGCGTTGGCTGATCACCGCGCAGGAGCCGCCGCTGGCGATACTCGCGGTCGTTCAATTGATGCATGGATTGACCTATGGACTGACTCAGGTCGGCACCATGGGCCTTCTGGTGCGCCATGTGCCAGGTCACGTGATGGCAAGTGCACAGGGCTATCTGACCGCCTGCATCGGCATTGCCATGAGCAGCGCGGCGATGCTGTCGGGCATGATCTATGCGCACCACGGCCGCAGCGTCTATTACGCGATGGCGGCAGTCGCGCTGGCTGGCGCATTCGTGATGTGGCTGGCGCGCCACAGGGCGGATGCGCCTTACGGCCCCACCGATCAGCCCCAGAGTGCTGCGTCCGGCGGGTAGACGGTGCTGCCGTCGTAACGAAGGCCGCCGTCGCGATCGTTAGCCAGCAGCAGCGGGCCATCGAGATCGACGAAGCGGGCCTGCTGCGCGATCAGCATCGCCGGCGCCATCGAAAGCGAGGTCGCGACCATGCAGCCGACCATGATTTCAAGTCCAAGCGCTTGCGCCGCATCGGCCATCGCCAGCGCCTCCGTCAGGCCCCCGGCCTTGTCGAGCTTGATATTGACGGCATCGTAGCGCTGGCGCAGGCCATCCAGCGACGCGAGATCATGGACGCTTTCGTCGGCGCAGACCGCGATCGGCCTGCGGATGTGGGCCAGCGCGCCATCATGTCCGGCAGGAAGCGGCTGTTCGACGAGGGTGACACCGGCCTCGGCACACTCGGCAAGATTTTGCTCAAGGTTTTCCGGCGTCCACGCCTCGTTGGCATCGACAACAAGCTCGGATTCCGGAGCTTCCTTGCGTACCGCCTTGATCCGCTCACCGTCGCCATCGCCGCCGAGCTTGATTTTCAGCAACGGCCTGTGGGCGGCTCTGGCCGTGGCTGCCGCCATGGCGTCCGGTGATCCCAGCGAGATCGTAAAGGCGGTGGTACAGGCGCGCGGGGCAGGGCGGCCGAGCAATTCCCAGGCGCGCTGGCCTTTGACCTTCGCCTCCAGGTCCAGCAGCGCGCAATCAACCGCATTGCGAGCCGCGCCAGCGCCGATGGCGGCCTGCAGGGTCTCCCGGTCGAGCCCGCGGCGAAGGCCGTCCTGCATCGCGAGGATGGTTCCCAGGGTTGCTTCCGGGGTCTCGCCGTAGCGGGCATATGGAACGCATTCGCCGCGCCCGGTATGGCCGTCCTGGCTGATCTCCGCCACCACCACCACCGCCTCCGTCTTGGCACCGCGGCTGATGGTGAAGGCGCCGGCGATCGGCCAGCGTTCGATTCGGGCAACAAGCTTCGGCGATTTGCTGGAAGTCATTTTAAAATCTGGCAATTTCTGAACCGCAGGGTTGCTCGGCGCAACCAATTATGGCTGGTTAGGACCGTATCCCACAAGGCAGCGGCGGCGTGCTGGATTTTCTCTCCGCAAACTGCGGCGGCACAGGAGTTGGCATCGTGGACGGCGGCCCGACATTGGAGCGGATAGCACGGGGCAATGGTCTTGCACTATGTGCCGCAGGTTCGTGGACCGCCCGCTTTGCGGCCGTTCTGGAACAAATTGTCGGCGACGCCGAGAAGCTGAGGGGAAGTCGTCCCGACATTTTCATCGATGTGTCGCAGGTTTCCAAACTCGACACTTTCGGCGCCTGGCTGATCGAACGGCTGCGTCGCAGTCTGACTCAGGGCGGCGTGGAGGCCAATATCGCCGGCCTTTCGGCGAATTACGCCAGTCTGGTCGATGAAGTACGCAGGATAAAAGCTGCGCCCGTGCCGCAAGTGTCATCGACGACGGTCGTGGGGCTGCTCAATGAGGTCGGTCGCGGCGTGGTCGGCGCGGGCACCACCGTGCTCGGGTTGATCGACATGTTGGGCGCCGTGCTGGCGGCTGCCGGGAGAGTTATTATTCGCCCGAAGACGTTCCGTCTGACATCGACCGTGCATCATCTCGAACAGGTGTGCTGGCACGCGGTACCGATCGTGGTGCTCATCACCTTTCTGATCGGCTGCATCATCTCCCAGCAGGGCATCTTTCATTTCCGCAGGTTCGGCGCGGATGTCTTTGTTGTCGACATGCTGGGCGTGCTGGTGCTGCGCGAAATCGGCGTGCTGCTGGTGGCGATCATGGTGGCGGGACGGTCCGGCAGTGCCTATACCGCCGAACTTGGCTCGATGAAAATGCGCGAGGAGATCGATGCCCTGCGCACCATGGGCTTCGATCCGATTGAGGTCTTGATTCTGCCGAGAATGCTAGCGCTGATCATCGCGCTGCCGATCCTGGCCTTTCTCGGCGCGGTCGCCGCGCTCTATGGCGGCGGGCTGGTGGCGTGGCTCTACGGCGGGGTCGATCCGGAGGCATTCCTGATTCGCTTGCGCGATGCGATCTCGATCGATCACTTTACCGTCGGCATGGTCAAGGCTCCGGTGATGGCAGCGGTGATAGGGATCGTCGCCTGCGTCGAGGGGCTTGCGGTCGAAGGCAGCGCCGAATCGCTCGGACAACACACCACTTCCTCGGTGGTGAAGGGAATATTCTTCGTGATCGTGATGGACGGCGTATTTGCGATCTTCTTCGCGTCGATCGGAATGTAATCATGGCGGTCGAAACGCCCGACGCCATTATCCGGGTTCGTGATGTCACGGTGCAGTTCGGAGCCACCAAGGTTCTCGATCGCCTCAGTCTCGACGTCAAGCGCGGCGAAATTCTCGGCTTCGTCGGTCCCTCCGGTGCCGGCAAATCGGTGCTGACGCGCACGATCATTGGACTCGTTCCAAAGCTCAGCGGACGCATCGAGGTGTTCGGCATCGATCTCGACGCGGTGGACGCTGCAGCCCGGCGCGGCGTCGAGCGGAGGTGGGGAATCCTGTTCCAGCAGGGCGCGCTGTTCTCATCGCTGACCGTGCGGCAGAATATCCAGTTTCCCGTGCGCGAATATTTGAACGTTTCGCAGCGCCTGCTCGACGAAATCACCATCGCCAAACTTGGCATGGTGGGTCTCAAGCCGGAAGCTGCGGACCGTTTTCCGTCGGAACTCTCCGGCGGCATGATCAAGCGGGTTGCTTTGGCGCGTGCGCTGGCGCTCGATCCCGAACTGGTCTTCCTCGATGAGCCGACCTCAGGTCTCGATCCGATCGGCGCAGGTGATTTCGACGAGTTGGTGCGGACTCTGCAGCGCACTTTGGGCCTGACCGTTTTCATGGTAACCCACGACCTGGACAGCCTTTACACCGCTTGCGACCGTATTGCCGTTTTGGGGAACGGTAAGATCATTGCGGCAGGATCGATGGCCGAAATGCAGGCCTCACAGCATCCCTGGCTGAGGGCGTATTTTCATGGCAAGCGCGCCCGGGCCGTCATCGGATAGCTGGTATTGGAGTTGGTTTGATGGAAACGCGGGCGAATTTCGTCCTGATCGGATCATTCACGCTTGCGGTGATTGCCGCGGCGTTCGGGTTTGTCCTCTGGTTCCAAAATCTCCACACCACCAAACTGCGAAGCCCGCTGCGCATCGTTTTTGAAGGGCCGGCCGCCGGCCTGCGCAACGGCGGCAGCGTCAACTTCAATGGTATTCGGGTGGGCGAAGTGATGTCGGTCAAGCTGGACAACCCGCGTCGAGTCGTCGCGCTGGCAATGGTCGAGAACAACGCGCCGATCCGGAAGGACAC
>WNFI01401010.1_pt1 | contig 18369 bp, 17 predicted proteins | sample 5400471 | NCBI WGS metagenome assembly WNFI01 (sample SAMN13153348, study PRJNA577476) | soil metagenome | isolation source: 100 cm saprolite on Douglas fir-dominated hillslope | place: USA:California | collected 2013-09-17 | reverse complement strand
CCGCCCGTACTTCGTTTGATATAGTCCTGAAGCACGTGCTGCCAGACGATATAACTCAGGCGGTTCTCGCCCGGAAGGATGTTGCGCGCTATTTGCGCGCCGGCCATGGGCAGAGCGAGCTGCAGGCACGGGCGCGAATCAACGCATATCTCGACGAACTCCGCACCACCCAGCGGTACCCGATCTACCGCGCTCTGAAGCACCCGCTGTACCCGATCCTGCGCAAGGTTGAGCGCGTTGAAGAAAACGTCGGCATCCCGCAGCAGGCGACGCGGTCCGGCCGCGTCATCTACGTATCGAACCACAAGTCCCACCTGGATTACCTCGTCGAGCCGCTGGTGCTCGACGACAACGGGATCCGTCCGCCGGTCACCGCCGCGGGCATCAATCTCTTCGGCGGGCCGCTCGGACTGCTCCACCGCCACGTCACCGGCGCGATTCCCATCCGGCGCAACACGAAGGACCCTGCGTACCTCGTCACCCTGAAGGCCTATGTGGCGGAGCTGTTGCAGCGCAGCGACCTGCTCTTCTACATCGAGGGGGGCCGCAGCTACACCGGTGAGCTGAAGACGCCGAAGACGGGATTGCTGCACGCGACCCTGCAGGCGGACGTCGAAGGCTCCGTCATCGTGCCGCTGGCCGTCGCCTACGACATCGTGCTGGAGGATCACATCCTGCCGCATCAGGCCAGCACGCGCCGGTCGCGCCCGTTCGGCCGCGAAGTGGCGGAGATGGTCCGCTACGCGGTCGGCTACCAGTCGCGGGCGTTCGTCACCTTCGGCAAGCCGATCCCGTTGGGCGGCTACGACGCCGAGTCGCGGCGCGACGTGATGGCCCTGGGCCATCAGATCCGGGACACCATCGGCGCGCTCTACAAGGTGCTGCCAACGGCGATTGTCGCCGCCGCGATGCGGCCATCGACGACCCGGCGCGAGCTGGAAGAGCGGGCCGACGCGATCATCGACGCGCTGCGGCCGTCGAACGCCAACCTCGCGGTCCAGAACGGCCGTGACGCGGTGGAGGCCGGCGGGCAGATGCTGGCCGACCGCAACATCATTCATCTCGAACGCGGCGGACGCTATCGCGTCCGCGAGCGCACGGTACTGCGCTACTACGCGCGGACGATCCAGCACCTGCTGGTCCCGCGGCGCCCCGTCCGTACCCACTGATGTTTCAGATCGTCTCCAGGACCTTTTTCGACATTCTTGCCGGCAGCCAGTCGCTCAACCGCATCGCGTCGCGATACGGCATGCGCGCGGGCGGGGGCTTCGCGCGGCGCTTCATCGCCGGAGAGACCGTCGAGGAAGCGTTCGAGGCCGCGCGCCGGATCCAGGCGAGCGGCCTGCTGGTAACGCTCGATTATCTCGGCGAGAGCGTGGCGACGATCGCCGCGGCGGACGCGGCGACCCGCGCCTATGTCGGAATACTGGAGAAGATCGCCGCCGCGGCGGTCGAGCGCAATATCTCGCTGAAACTCACGCAGCTCGGGCTCACCATCGATCGCGCGACCTGCGTCGACAACCTGCGGCGGGTGCTGGACGCCGCCGCCGTCAGGGATTTTTTCGTCCGCATCGACATGGAAGGTTCCGCCTACACGGCCGTGACGCTCGACGTCTTCGACACGATGTGGCAGCAGGGGTACCGTAATGCGGGCGTCGTGCTGCAGTCCTGCCTGCCGCGCAGCGAGACGGACGCGGCCAGGATGAACGCCCTTGGCGCGCGGGTGCGGCTCGTCAAGGGCGCGTACAAGGAACCCAGGAGCATCGCCTATCGATCAAAGGCCGACGTCGACGCCGCGTTCGTGCGCATCCTGAAAATGCTCCTCGCGGAAGGGACATACCCTGCGATTGCCACCCACGATCCGGCAATGCTCGCGGCGACGCGGGCGTTCGCGATCGAGCGCGGGATCGATTCGGCAAATTACGAATTTCAGATGCTCTACGGCATACGACGTGACCTTCAGGCATCGTTGGCAAGCCAGGGATCCCGGGTCCGCGTCTATGTTCCATTCGGTCGTGAATGGTTCCCCTACTTCATGCGTCGGCTGGGCGAGCGTCCTGCCAATATCGGATTCGTGATCCGCGGCGTACTGCGCGAGCGCTAGAGTCCGTAAATATAGGCGGACGGAGTTTTTGGGGAGGGTCGGCGCCTGCCGATGTGTGTGTAGGCCAGGACACCGCCAACCACAGCTGTCTCCTTTCCTAAACAACCTCAACAGAACCTCGCCGGCCGATCAGCCGGGCAAATTGATGTAAACCGCTGAATTGGCTGAGGTTTTACCTCAGCCAGGCGGTCGTGGCATGCGACTTGATATCCCTGAGGTGCGAGGGGCGGAACCGGGCCAGTCGAGCCGGCGTCCTAGATGGAAGGTGAACAATGGTTACGAACTAGGTGAATCGCGCGCTGTTGCGCGTCAGCCAGTTTCTATGCGGACTTCGCGGGCACGATGCGGTGCTGCACTTCGAAGGCAAACGCGTGAACATGCGCTGCACATCGTGCGGACATGACACGCCGGGGTGGGAAGTCAACGGCCGCGGACCGCGCCAGAGCTACGAGGGCGACGCGCGCCGTCATGCGCTGACGCCGCAGCGGCTCGTGTTGCGCAAAACCGCCTGAGCAGGGGGCTACGCCCTCTGTTCCGATTCGCACCAGGCGCGTGCCAGCGCGGTCAGCGCATCGCGGCAGCGCAGCACGTCTTTGATCTCGACGTATTCCTCGACGCTATGAAGCCCGGCTCCGCCCGGCCCGAAGAGGACGGACGGTACCCCGGCGCTACCGAGCACGGCCGCATCGGTCCAGAAGCTCATCCCCACAAACGGCTGATTCTCTCCGGGCGCCTGACGCTGCCGCGCCTGTGCCAGCGCGCGCGGTAGATCGTGATCCGGCGACACTTCGTAGGATGGCCGCGCGAACAAGGTGGTCAGCGAGGCCTCGAACTCCGCGTCCGCGTCACGCAACCGCGCGAGGATCTCCTCGATCTCGCGAGCCGCGCCCGCCTCAGTCTCCCCACTAACTGTGCGCCGCTCCAGTTTCAAGGTGCAGCGGTCGGGATAACTGCTGAGTTCTCGTCCGCCTTCTATCAATGACGCGTGCAGCGAGGCCGTGCCCATGAGGGGATGCGGAGCCATCGCCTGGAGCTGGCGATCGAGCCGCTCGAGCTCGGGGAGCACGCGACCCATGCGCAGGATCGCGTCGCGCCCTTCACGTGGACGGCTGCCGTGGGCGGCACGGCCTTTCGTCTCGATCTCGAACCACGCAAATCCCTTGTGTGCGGTCGCGATCTGCAGATCCGTGGGTTCGGTCACGACGGCGCCGTCGGCCCGCCATCGCGTCACGAGCGCGTCAGCGCCGAGACTGGCGTACTCCTCATCGACGACCGCCGCCACGATCAGGCGGCCGGCATCCAGTCCGTCCTGCGCCATGACGCGCGCCGCGTCGATCATCGCGGCGACGCCTCCCTTCATGTCCTGCGCGCCGCGTCCGTAAAGCCGGCCGTCGCGCTCCACGGGATCGAACGGCGCCTTCATCCCTTCGACGCCGACGGTGTCAACGTGCCCACAGAGCATCAGCGAGCGCCCCTTGCCACGTCCCTCGAGAACACCTATGACGTTGGGACGCCCCGCGACCACTTCCTGCACCTCGACGTCGAGGCCGATGCGCCGGAGGTGGGCGGCGATCGTCTGGGCGATCTGCGCTTCCCCGGCGGCGCCCGGCACCAGCGACGGATTCACCGAGTCGATCGCGACCAGCTCTCGTAAGAGGGTGATGGCAGGGTCCATGGTGATTCGGTCCTTCGGTCCCTGGTCCTTTCGGTCCCGGGTCCTTCGGTCCCTGGTCCTCGGTCCCTGGTCCTCGGTCCCCGGTCCTCGGTCCTCGGTCCCCGGTCCTCGGTCCCCGGTCCTCGGCGCGCACCCATAGTATCGTTACCCGATGGTTCTCGAAGGGCGCGTGGCCGCGATCACCGGCGCTTCATCCGGGATCGGGCTCGCCTGTGCCAAACACCTCGCGCGGGAAGGTGTCGCCGTGGTGCTTGGCGCGCGCCGGGTGTCGCTGCTGGAGGCCACCGCCCAACAAATCAAGGGCGCCGGCGGACGTGCGGCGATCGTCCAGATGGACGTGACGCGCGAGGCAGACGTCCAGGCGCTGACCGCGATGGCGACGCGTGAGTTCGGCCGCCTCGACGTCATGATCTGCAACGCCGGATTCGGCTATTACGGACCGATCGACGAGACCCCGCCGGATGTCATGCAGCGGATGATGGACGTCAATTACATGGGGACGTTCTACGGCGCTCGCGCCGCGCTCCCGATCTTTCGCGCGCAGAACAGCGGCCATCTGATGTTCATGTCGTCGATCGTCGGCCGGCGCGGGATTCCCTTCATGGGCGCCTACACGGCGACCAAGGCGGCGCAAGCGGGACTTGCCGAATCGCTGCGGGCGGAGTTTGTCGGCACACCGATTCACATCACCTGCGTCTACCCAATCTCCACCCCGACGGAGTTCATCGACGCGATGGCGCGCGACTTCGGGCACAAGGTCAGCGGCCTCGGCCCCAAGCAGAGCGTCGACGATGTGGCGCGCGCGATCGTGCGATGCGTCAAGCGTCCCAGACCCGAGTTGTACCCGAAGCCGATCTCCCGCGGGCTGACCATCCTCAACGCCCTCGCGCCGGGTATCGCGTCTATGTGGACGCGTTCGAGATGTCCATCTACCCCGTCACGCGGGGAGAATACGCGCGCTTTCTCGAGGCCGCCGGCCCGGCCGGGCAGGCCGCGCCGCGTGACTGGACCGATCCGGCGCTCGCCGGCGACGATCGGCCGGTGGTCGGCGTGAGCTGGAACGATGCGCTTGCCTACTGCGCCTGGTGCGCAACGCGCCGGGATCCGCAACGCCTGCCGACCGAGGCCGAATGGGAGCGCGCGGCGCGCGGCGGCCGTGAAGGGGCGGCCTACCCGTCGGGCGAGGAGGTGCCCGACTGGATTCCCGACAGCGGGCGCGGGCCCCTCGCGGGCCCCTGGCCCGTGAGCATGGGGGAGCCGAACGCGTTCGGCCTCTACGGCATCGCGGCCAATGTCCACGAGTGGTGCGCGGACTGGCACGATCGCGGCTACTACGCCGTGTCGCCGGATCGCAATCCGCGCGGACCCGCATCCGGGTTGCGGCGCGCGTCGCGCGGTGGGTCCTGGCGGCACGCCGTCACCATCAGCCGCTCCGCCGCGCGCAGCAAGATCGATCCGTCCTACCGCTACACCGACTACGGTTTTCGCACGGTCCGGGGCGCAGCCCGATGAGGGTGGAATCCGGGGCGCCGGCGAGCTCGACGTCGCGGTCGCGATCGCGCGCGCCGTCCGCACGACCGGCGGCCGCGCGCTCATCGTCGGCGGCTGGGTGCGCGACCGGCTGATGGGCCATCCGTCGAAGGACATCGACCTCGAGGTCTTTGGCGTCGACGCCGCACGTCTGAAGGAGATCTTGAAAGCGTTCGGCGGCGTCAACACCGTCGGCGAGAGCTTCACCGTCTACAAGGTGGCAGGTCTGGACGTCTCGCTGCCGCGGCGCGAGTCGAAGACCGGACGCGGGCATCGCGGCTTCACCGTGTCGGGTGAGCCGGACCTCCCATTGAAAGAGGCCGCGCGACGGCGCGACTTCACAATTAACGCCATCGCCTGGGATCCGCTCACCGGCGAGTACGAGGATCCGTTCGACGGCCGCGGGGATCTCGAGCGGCGGCTGCTCCGCGCGGTCGATCCCGTCACATTCGGGGAGGACAGCCTGCGCGTGCTGCGCGCGCTTCAGTTCGCCGCGCGCTTCGAGCTCGACATCGACCCGGAGACCAAAACGCTGTGCCAGGCGATTCCGCTCGACGACCTTCCCGCTGAGCGGCTCTGGGGCGAGATCGAGAAGCTGCTGCTCAAAGCACCGAGACCGTCCATCGGGTTCGCGCTGGCGCTCGAGCTCGGCGTCGTCCAGCGGCTGTTTCCCGAGCTCGAGGCCCTCGTCGGCTGTGCACAGGAGCCCGCGTGGCATCCCGAGGGGGACGTCTGGATCCACACCCTGCTCGTGATCGACGAGGCACGAAAGCGCATCGACGATCTCGCGTATCCGCAGCAGGTGGCGGTCATGCTCGGCGCGGTCTGTCATGACCTGGGCAAGCCGGCGACCACTGCGGTCATCGACGGCCGCATCCGCTCGCTCGATCACGAAGAGGCAGGCGTCGGGCCGTCCACGGCGCTGCTGAATCGCCTGTCCGTCCATTCGCTCCAGGGGTACGATGTGCGCCGCGAAGTGCTCGGGATCGTCGCGAATCACCTGAAGCCGGGCATGTTCTGCCAGGCCCAGCCCCCGGTCGGGGACGGCGCGTTCCGCCGGCTCGCCCTGAAGGTGGACCTGGAGCTGCTCGCGCGGCTGGCGCGGGCGGATTGCGACGGGCGTGGCGGCGGCTTCGACTGTTCCGCGATGGACTGGTTCGTCCAGCGCGCGCGCGAGCTGGGCGTGGAGCACGCGGCGCCTGAGCCGCTCGTCAAGGGCCGGCATCTGATCGCGCTCGGCGTCGCGCCGGGACCTGGTCCCTGGTCCCTCGTCCCTGGACTTACCGATGCTTCGTACTGTCTGTTGTCTCGTTGTCTGTCTCGCGTTCGGCGCGCCGGCGTCGGCGCAGCAGAAGGAACCGATCGGCCGCTTCGCGGCGGACCTCCGCGGGATCTTTGCGCGGCACAAGGTCGAGCCGGACATCGCGCAAGGTCTTGGCGTCAGCGTCGCCAACCTGCCGGTCAGGAGCTTTGGCCTCGCCGCGGGCGCGCACTTCTATCCCTGGCGCACGAACAAGATCACGTTCGGCATAGGGGGCGAATTCGTGTTCGCGCGGGGCACGAACACGCTCGACATCCTGGGAGCGGACGGCAAGACGACGACGCAGAGTCCGACCGTCCGGCGCCACTTCACGTCGATCGCACCGGAGTTGTCGCTCAACTTCGGGCATCGCAACGGATGGAGCTACATCAGCGGCGGAATGTTCGGCCGCGCCAAGGTCTATGCCGATCGGCTGGACAAGCCCGCGACGGACGTGCCGGCGCGGACGACGCTCAACTACGGCGGTGGCGCGCGGTGGTTCACGTCCGAGCACGTCGCCTTCTCAGTGGATTTCCGGTGGTATTCGATCGCCGAGCAGCCCGCCGCGCTGACCGGCGTCGTCTTTCAGCCCCGCACGACGCTGCTCATCCTGAGCGGCGGGATTTCGCTCAAATAACGGCGATGGTGAGGCCGGGGCTGAGAGCCCGACCCGGCCTACTTCGTGTTCTTTCTCAGGAACGCGAGCGTGAGCGGCCAGGCGTCCATGGCGGCCTTCGCGTTGGCCTCACTCGATGCCTGGCCCTTGAGGAAACCGTGGCCGGCCCCTTCCATGACGTGGCTTTCGTAGGACTTCCCGAGCTTCTTCATCCCGGCGGCGGTGGGTTCAACCGTCGCTGTGACGCGCGCGTCGTTGCCGCCGTAGAAGCCGATGATCGGCGCTTTGATCTTGTCGAAGGTTGCGGAATCCACCACTTGCGCGCCGTCCACGGTCTTCATCGGCGGCAGGCCATAGTAGACGACGGCGGCGGCAAGCTCCGGCTGAGCGATGGCGTAGTTGAAGCTGGCGCTGCCGCCCCAGCAAAAACCGATGACGGCCGTCTTGCCGGTCGACGAGGGCAGCGACTTGCCGTACGCCATCGCCGCGTTCAGACGCGCCGCGACATCGTCCGGCGTCAGCGCGCGAATCGCCTGCCCGACGTTCGGGCCGAGCGACTCCGTCCCGCCGCCGTTCGGTCCTTTTCCGGAGAGGAGATCCGGGACGATCGCGATGAAGCCTTCTTGCGCGAGCTGGTCGCCGACCGCGCGTCCCCAATCACCCATGCCGCCGATGTCATGGAGGACGAGCACCACCGGCGCCTTGTCCGTTCGCTCGGGATAAACGGCGAAGCTCTTGAGCGGCGCGCCCGAAGGCAACTTGATGTCCACCCACTCGCCGTGGCGCGGGGAGCTCTTCAAACGCTCCGCCGACATCGCGTTATCCGGAGGAATCGCGCGGTTGTCCGGCCTGGCCGTTGTCTGCCCGAAGACGGGTAACGCCGCCAGGACAAGCGCCGCCACGGGGAAGACACCCATCACGTCTCTCCTCGAGCCGGAACGCTCCGGCCCCACGCCTTACTTGGTGTGCTTCTTCAGGAATTCGACGGTGAGCGGCCATGCCTGCTCGGTCGCCTTCATGTTGCCGGGGGCGTTCGCGTTGCCCCCCTGCTGACGAAGGAATCCGTGGCCCGCGCCCTCGAAGATGTGCGGCTCGTACGCAGCCTGGGCCTTCGCCATCTCCGCCTTCGCCGTTTCGATGTTCGCGTTGACGCGATTGTCGTTGCCGCCGTACAGGCCGAGGACGGGCGCCTTCGCCTTTGCGTACGCGGCGGCATCCGAGGGCATTGGACCGTAATACGACACCGCGGCATTCAACGCCGGCTGCCTGAGCGCGTAGAGGAAGCTCGTGCCCCCGCCCCAGCAGAAACCAACGGTGCCGAGCTTGCCGTTCGCGGACGGGATGGTCAGGGCGTAGGCGCGGACGTCGTTGAGGATCCGCACCTTGTCGTCGTCAGTCACCTTGCCGATCTCCTGCCGCGAGCCCTCCTCGCCGAGCTCGGCGCTGCCACCATGGCTCGGTCCCATGCCGGACATGAAGTCTGGCGCGATCGCGATGAAGCCTTCTTGAGGACTTGAGTTGAGCGATGGCGACGGCGTTCTTGTTGTCACCCGGCGCATCGCCGGTCGGCGGCAGGTTGGGATTGCGCGGCCCGGCGGTCGTCGTCGCGGGCGTCTGCTGCTCCATCGCATGGCCTGCGTGCGGGTCGGCCGCGGGAGCGGTCTGCGCGTTGGCCGGCGCTGTGGCCAGGGTAAACGCCGCGAACAGTACACAGCGCTTCATCGTGATCCTCCTGCCGGGCCTAAGAGACCCGGCCCGCATCAATGGGCCTCAAGCCGCGTTGCCGCGCTTCCACTCTTCGAACAAACGCGCAACGTTGCCAGCGACCGAATGAAGCGTCGGCGACCAGCCCAGCGCGCGCGACCTCGGGCTGCGCACGATCTGATCCAGCGCAAGCGCATCGGCAGACGGCCCCATCTTCTTTCGCGCCTCGGGGAGCGGGACGTGCCGGATGCTCGGCTGCGTGTGCGCGTGGGCGCCGAGCGCGGCGACGATGTCGTTGACCGTCTCGTCCCCTTCGTCGTTCGCATGATAGACGCCGGAGGCGGTCGGGGTGTTTACGATGCGTGCGTAAAGCTCTCCCAGGTCCCGGTCGTAGATGAGCGGCCAGTGGTTTTCACCGCTGCCGACGACCCGGACGAGGCTGTTGGCTGCGTCCTTGAACAGGTCGCCGACGATGCCGCGCGAGCTGCCATAAAGGATGCCGGGACGCACCACGCTGGCGCGCACGCCGGCGGCCGCAGTGTCGAGGATCCGCTTCTCGTGAGCGGGCCGCCACGACACGATCTCCATCGGATTCACAGGAGCGCTCTCGTCGACCGGCGTCGTCGCCGGTCCGAGCACCCAGACGCCGGACGTGTAGATCAGGAAGCGGTTGTTCTTCGGCGGGAGCATCGTCAGCACGTCGACCGCCGCCTCGTCGGCCGCCCGCGCGCGCGCGCCCGGCTGCGCCGCGGCGTGAATCGAACCCTCGGCCGCCGCGGCCGCGTCGCGCCACGACGCGGGCTGCAGCAGTTCGCCGATCACGGGATGCGCGCCGCGCGCCTGCACCTTCGCGGCCCCTTCGGTGTTGCGGACGAGCGCGTCCACCCGATGCCCGCCCCGCACGAGCGAGTCGAGCACCGCCGAGCCGACGTATCCCGTGCCGCCTGTCAGAAACACTCGCATGGTGGACCGGACCTCACTGACCAGTTTTCAATCATAATTCAGGACACATGACGAGACGCACGCTGCTCGACTTCTTCGCGGATGTCACCTCTGACGCCGCCGCGAAGAACGCGGCGTTTCTCGCCTATGACGACGGGTATCGCACGTGGACGTGGACATATGGCGATCTCGCGGCTGCCGCGCGCCGTTTCGCGCAGCGCTTGCGTGACGAAGGCGTCGCCGCCGGTGACGCAATCGCCATCTGGAGCGAGAACCGCCCGGAATGGATCGCGGCGCTCTGGGGCGCGCTCCTCGAGGGGGTCGTCGTCGTCCCGATCGACTACCGGACGTCGCCGGATTTCCTGCTGAAGGTCGCGGGAATCGTCGACGCAAAGGTGATCCTCGTCGGCGACGCGGTCGATGCCTCCGCGCTGGGCGATGCGCGCCGGATTTGGAGTTTGCCCGAGCTGTCGAGATCGAAGCCGGTCGGTTCGAATTCCCCCGAAGCGAAACCCGAGCCTCGAGCCTCGAGCCTCGGCCCCGCGACCACCGCCGAGATCATCTTTACCTCCGGCGCGACCGCCGAGCCGAAGGGCGTCGTCCTCACGCATAAGAACATCCTCGCCAACATCGTCCCGATCGAGCGCGAGATGGCGAAGTACAAGAAGTACATGCGGCTCTTTCGCCCGATCCGGTTCCTGAATCTCCTCCCGCTCAGCCACATGTTCGGCCAGGCAATGGCGACCTTCGTGCCGCCGATGCTGCCCGGGCTGGTCGTGTTCACCCGCAGCTACTCTCCCGACGACATCGTGCGGCAGATCCGCGAGCGGCGAATCTCCGTGCTCGTGTGCGTGCCGAAGATCCTCGAAGTGCTCCGTGACTACATCATCCGCGTGGCGCCGGAAGCGGCCGAAGCGCCTCCCCCCGGCATGCACTGGGCGCGCCGCTGGTGGCACTACCGACGGATTCACAAGCGCTTCGGCTTCAAGTTCTGGGCGATGGTTGTCGGTGCCGCCCCGCTGGATCCCGAGCTGGAAGCGTTCTGGGGCCGGCTCGGGTTCGTCGTCGTCCAGGGGTACGGGCTGACGGAGACCGCCCCGATCGTGACGCTGAACCATCCGCTCCACGCCAAGCGGGGCGCGGTCGGGAAGCCGATCTCTGGCGTCGAGATCAAGATCGCCGACGACGGCGAGATCCTGGTGCGCGGTGAGAACGTGACCACCGGCTACTACAAGGCGCCGGAGGCGACGCGCGAGGCGTTCCATGACGGATGGTTCCACACCGGGGACATCGGCGAGCTCGACGTGGAGGGCCGCCTGCTCATCCGCGGGCGCAAGAAGGAAATGATCGTGACGCCCGAAGGGCTCAACGTCTTTCCGGAGGATGTCGAGCGCGCCCTGAGCGAACAAGCTGGAGTGCTCGATTCCGCCGTCGTCGGCGCCCCCGTCGCCGGCGGCACCGCGGAACGCGTCCAAGCCGTGCTCCTGCTCGCCCCGGGGTCAGACCCCGACCTGGTGATCCGCAGCGCGAACGTGCACCTGGCCGACCACCAGAAGATCCGCGCGGCGGCCGTGTGGCCTGGAACCGAGCTACCGCGGACGGAAGGCACGCGCCGCACGATCGAGCCATCCACGACCATCGACGAGCTCGGCTTGAGCTCGCTCGAACGCGTAGAGCTGTTGATGGCGCTCGAGGAAGCCTTCCAGGTGACCGTGGACGAAACGGCGTTCACGGCGGCGGCCACCGTTGCCGACCTCGAAGCAATAACGAGACCGGTCGAGTGGGCGCCTGCCGCGGGACGACCGGGGTCAGACCCCGGCGCAGGAACTGCGCGCGGGAGCGGCAAGGAATACGGGGCGGCGGCGGCAGAATTCGCGTTCCCCTCCTGGAACCGCAGCCTGCCGGTGCGCGCCATCCGGCGGGCGAGCCTGCCGACGTGGATCCTGCCGCTCGGCCGCATCTTCGCGAGCATGACCGTCACTGGATTGGAGCATCTCGACCACATCGACGGCCCCGTCATCTTCGCGGCCAATCACCAGAGCCACTTCGACGGCCCGGTGATCCTCGACTCGCTGCCGCCGCGCTGGCGTTACCGCGTGGCGCCCGCGATGATGAGGGAGTTCTTCAACGCGCACTTCTTCCCCGAACGCTACGGACGCAAAGCGTGGCTCACGAACAGCCTGAACTACTACCTCTCGGCGTTCTTCTTCAACGCCTTCCCGCTGACTCAAGGAGGCGCCGGGACACGGCAGACGCTGCGCTATATTGGCGAGCTCGTCGGCAGCGAGTACTCAATATTGATATTCCCGGAAGGGCGCCGGACCGATACGGGCGAGATCGCGCGGTTCCAGCCGGGCGTCGGCATGATCGGCGCTCGGCTTGGGGTGCCGGTCGTCCCGGTCCGGCTGGAAGGGCTCGATCGCGTCCTGCCCCGTCACGCATTATTCCCCTCACGTGCGTCCGCACGGTGTACCTTCGGCGCTCCTATGTTGCTGACCGGCAACGACTACGCGGCCCTTGCCGCTCGGGTTGAAGACGCGGTCCGCAAATTGTGAAGGTTTACTTCCATGTGCCAAATGTGGCACAATCTTTGATTGTAGAGAGGAAAGCATTTGAGCAAGGATGATCTGATTGATGTGCAAGGTACGGTCGTGGCGGTCCACAGCGGAGGGCTGTATCGCGTCCAGTGTGACCAGGGTCACGAGGTGCTCGCACAGTTGAGCGGCCGGATGCGCCGCTTCCGGATCAAGGTGGTTCCCGGGGATCGGGTGACCGTCGGCGTCTCGCCTTACGATCCCGTCCGCGGCATCATCACCTTCCGCGCTCGCTGATTTAACTTTGAATCCCCATACAGCACAATCCGCCCGGCCTCGTCGACGCAGGCGCGGTGGCGGTGGTGGACGGCCCGGCCAGCCCTCGACACGAGGGACGATGCAGGCGCCCCATCGTCCCCAGGCGACCGACCGGCCACAGGCCATTTACGATCCCGCTCCGGTCAGCTTCGACACCCTCGGCCTGGAGCCGTCGCTGCTCGAAGGCGTCGCCGTCCGCGGCTGGGAGAAAACGACGCCGATCCAGAGCGCCGTCATTCCGATTGCCTTGGCCGGTCACGACGTCATCGGGTGTGCCGATACCGGTACAGGCAAGACCGTCGCCTTCGTGCTGCCGATCCTGCACCGCCTGCTGAAGCAGCGCGACGAGCACCCGGCAGGCATCGGCACGACGCGGGTCCTGATCCTCGCCCCGACGCGCGAGCTCTGCGTGCAGATTGAGGACGATATCCAGGGCTTCACGTATCACACGGCGCTCACGAGCATCGCCGTTTACGGCGGCGTCGAGATGGGCGCGCAGGAACGCGCGCTCAAAGCGGGCGTCGACATCGTCGTCGCCACACCCGGGCGCCTCATGGATCATCAGCGCAACGGCGCGGTGAACTTCGCGGGCGTCGAAACCTTCGTCCTCGACGAGGCGGACCGCATGATGGACATGGGCTTCTGGCCCGACGTCTGCCGCATCGCCAACACGCTACCCCCGAAGGACAAGCGCCAGACGCTCCTCTTCTCCGCCACGATGCCGGATGAAGTCATGAAGCTGCTGGGTGAGATCGTCCGCCAGCCCCAGTACGTGCAGGTCGGCTCCGCCGGCGGGCCGGCGCGGTCGATCACGCACACGACCGAGAACGTCCCCTCAGCGCAGAAAACCGAATGGCTGGCGAAGTTCCTGCGCCGGACGCAGGGGCCCATCCTCGTCTTCGTGCGGACCAAGTCGGGCGCGGATCGGCTGGCGCGAAAGCTCCAGAGCTTCGGGATCCGCGCCGCGGCGTTGCACGCGGACCGCACGCAGCAGCAGCGATCGGCGGCGGTGGAAGGCTTCCGCGGCGGGCAGTATCATGTCCTGGTGGCGACCGACGTCGCGGCGCGCGGCCTGGACATCGACGGCATCACGCACGTCGTCAATTTCGAGGTGCCGACGTCGCGCGAAACCTACGTGCACCGGGTCGGCCGCACCGGCCGCGCCGCCGCGACCGGCACCGCGCTGACGCTGGTGTCGCCGGAGGAATCACGCGCGCTCGAGGCGCTGCAGCGCTCGTTCGGCTCGGAGCTGCAGGGATGAGAGACGATATGAATCCATTTCCGCCTTCACCGTCGCCCGCGCCCGAGTCACCGTCGCCGTCGGCATCGCCATCCCCCGAGGCCCCGGCCGCCCCGCCGGCGGTCATCAAGTTCAAGTCGTGCCGGTGGCGCTGCGCCCCCGAGGACGGCGAGTTCTGCACCCATCGCGACGTGCTGCCGTTCGCCGGCAAGAACGACTTCAAGGCGGATTCCTGGTGCCCGGAATGTGCGTTCTACAAGCTACGGCGAACGCCCAAGAAGCGCGACTGGGCCGCGGAGAGGGCTAATAACTACTAACGCTCGAGATTGGCGATTGGCGATTGCAGATTGGCGATTAAACGGATTGCCGATTGCTGATTGCTGAGCTGATTGCTGATTGGGACGCCGTCAATCGACAATCCGTCAATCGCCAATCCGCAATCGCCAATCCGTTTAATCGCCAATCTGCAATCTGCAATCGCCAATCTAGACACGCTACTCGCTAAACTCTTTGGCGAGCTCTATCCATTCCCCGTCCGGCGCGAGCTCCTGATAGGTCCGCCAGTGCGGCTTCGCTTCCGGTGAATGCCCTGTCTTCTCCAAGGTCACCGCGAGGTAGAAGTGCGCGTCGGGGTAGCCGGGATTGAGGGTTACCGCGTCGCGGTACGACACCAGCGCGTCGTCATAGCGTCCCAGGTCGTGGTGGATGTTGCCGAGATTGAAGTGCGCCTCGAAGCAGTCCTGGTCGAGGCCGATCGCGCGTTCGTAGAGGGCCTGCGCCTCGATCAGCTCGTCCAGCGCGTAGTGGATGTTGGCCAGGTTGACGATCGCCGGCACCAGCTCCGGGTCGATCACCAGCGCCCGGCGATACGCGGCCGCCGCGTCCGCCATCTTCCGTTCGTCGCCGTCGTCCAGGCGGGAACCTTCGATGAAGTATTTCGCGGCGAGGGCCGCCTGCGGATCGGAAAACGGAAAGGCGTTGCCAGCCGCGATCGGATTGCCGGGGCGTTCGCGCGGTTTCCGCGGATGACGCCCCGGCAGGCTCACGACTTTGGCCGGCGCACTGACGGAGGCATGGAAGTCGAGCTGCAATTGCCCCTGGTGCTCCGCCAGCAGTGAGCGCAGCACTTTTTTCAGCGGGACGTCGCGCTCCAGTTCCGCCGCGAGCTGTTTGATCGTCGCCAGGTCCGTGAAGGTATAGAAGCGCTCGGTCGTTGTGTGCGCGGCCTGCCGGATGAGTCCCCACTTCTCCAGATAGCGAAGATGGTTGTCGGTGACCCGTGGATAGAGGCTGCGGATGTCGCGCGCACCGTAGAACTGGCGCCGGAGCGCGTCATCATCTGGAGCGGACGATGACATTGAGGCTCAAGATGAGACACGGCGCGGTGAAAGTCAATAGAAGATAATGTGCGCATGCTGCTGGCGGCCGACGTAGGCGGGACGAAGACGTTGCTCGGGCTCTTCGCGAGGGCGCCCGAGCGCCCCACCCGGATCGAGGTTGGGGAGTTCATCACGCTCGACTACGACGACGCCGTCCCCATGATCCGGGAGTTCCTCAAGGCGAACGGCCTCGAGGCGCGAGCGATCGAAGCAGCGACGTTTGGAGTCGCCGGGGCGGTGACCGACCAGGTGGCGCGGCTCACGAACGTGCCCTGGCTGGTCGACGCCGCCGCCATCGAGGCGGCAGCGGGACTCCGGCGCGTGCACGTCCTCAACGACCTGGAGGCGATGGCCCACTCGGTGGCGGTGCTCGAGCCATCCGAGCTGGCGATCCTCCAACAGGGCGTCGCGCAGCCGACCGGCCACGCCGCGGTCATCGCCGCCGGCACCGGACTCGGCGAGGCGTTCCTCCACAACGTCGACGGCCGGTTCATCCCCGGCGCCTCGGAAGGGGGACACGCGGACTGGGGAGCCCGGACGCCGCGCGAGATCGAGATGCTGACCACCCTCGTCCGCGTCTACGGGCGGTGCAGCGTGGAGCACATCCTCTCCGGTCCCGGCCTGGTCAACATCTACCAGTTCGTCCATGACGCCTTCGGAAACCGGACCCTCATCACGCCGGCGGCCTTCGTGCCGGCCCGCACCTGCGTCGGCGTTGGCACGATCGACGATCCCGCCAACCTGCCCCAAGCCATCAGCCGATCCGCGCTCGAGAAGCGCTGCGCGCAGTGCGTGGAGTCGCTCGATCTCTTCATCGCCGCCTACGGCGCCGAGGCGGGTAACCTGGCGCTGCGGACGGTGGCGACGGCGGGCGTCTACGTCGGCGGCGGCATCGCGCCGAAGATTCTCCCGGCACTCGAAACCGGCGCGTTCGTCGACGCCTTCCGCGCCAAGGAACCGCTGTCGGCGTTCGTGGCCACCATTCCCATCGCTGTGATCCTCAATTCCGAAGCCGGTCTGCTCGGCGCCGCGGTCCACGCCAACATAGCGGCGTGATACGATCCTCCGTTCGCGCTTAGGGAGGAATGAATGTTGTCTGTACGTGTGCGCCTGAGTGCGTTTGCGGTCCTTTTTCTCGTGCTTCTCGCGATGCCGGCGGCCGCTCAGCAGACCGGGTCGATTCAAGGCAAGGTCAGCGACGTCAGCGGCGGCGTTCTTCCCGGCGTCACGGTGGAAGCCCGTTCCGACGTGCTGCCCGGCCCCCGCGTGACGGTGACCGGCGCCGATGGCACCTTTGAGCTCCCGCAGCTGCCACCGGGCGACTACACGGTTACGTTCACACTGTCCGGCATGGCGCCGGCCACGAAAAAGGTGCGGGTGCAGCTGGCGGAGGCGACGCCGGCGAATGCCTCGCTGGCGGTTGGCGGGGTCACCGAGTCGGTGACCGTCACGGGCGAGGCGTCGCTCGTCGACAAGACGTCCGCCGCCATCACCAGCGGCATCTCGAACGACGAGATCACCCACGTGCCGGTCGGCCAGGAATACCGCGATCTCATCAAGCTGATTCCGGGCGTGCAGTATACGCAGGACGCGGTCCGCGGGCCGAGCTCAGGCAGCAGCGGCCAGGACAACGTCTACAAGTTCGATGGCGTGAACGTCACGCTGCCGCTGTTCGGCACGCTGTCGGCGGAGCCCGCGGCGCACGACATCGCGCAAGTCACGGTCATCAAGGGGGGCGCCAAGGCCGTCGATTTCATCCGCGCCGGTTGGCTTCGTCATCGACTCGGTTAGCAAGTCGGGCACGAGCCGCTACAGCGGCCAGGTGAGCTACCAGTTCCAGCGCCACAACATGTCGTCCGGGCTGAATAACGGCAGTCTGTCGCGCTACCAGCAGAACCGCAGCTGGACCGATCTGAACGTCGGCGGTCCCATTCTCAAGGACCGGGTCTTCTTCTACGGCTCGTACTACCGTCCCGAGGTGAACCGCGAGAACCGCGCGAACGTCTACGGCACTCTGCCCCGGTACCAGAGCACGCGGAACGAGGGCTTCGCAAAGGTCACAGTGACGCCGACACGAGCTATCTGAACTTCAAGTACACGCATTTCGCGCTGCTGACCCAAGGACGTCCGGACAACACGGCGAACGTGTCGGTTTCGACCGCCGCCGGCACGAGGCTCGATGTCGCCAACCTCAATCAGCTGGGGCTGCTGACGGTGCCGACCTTCATCAACGGCGCGGACGGCTACAACGCGTTCATCACGCCGATCGTCAACAACTACGGCTATCAGCTGAACGGCGGAGTGCGCACCGGGGGCGGCACCGTCGGGTTTAGCAGTACGTTCGACAAGGACAACTTCTTCCGCGACGCCGGTCAGATCGCCTACAACCTGACGCTGGCCGCCTTCGGGATGCGACACGACCTCCACGCCGGATATCTGCGCTCGGTCGATTCGGAGGATCTGACGCGCAGCTCGAACGGGTGGGGCTCGATCACGATACCTGGGGGCAGGACCAGCTTCCAGGGCACGCCCATTTTCTACGCCGCGGCCTTCCAGCAGCAGGGACTCGGCGCCGTTCCTACGATCCACTCCGAATTCCGCTCGCAGAGCTTCGAGGCGAACGACACGATCTACTGGAAGAACTGGACGTTCAACATCGGACTCGTCGCCAGCAACGACACGCTCTACGGGCAGGGACTGAGCACCTCGCCCGGGACGCTGTCCGGCTACGTGCTGTCGACCGGAACCACGACGGCGGCGCGCCAGTACCGGATGTACGACGTGCCGTTCAGCAAGTTGCTCCAGCCGCGGGTCAGCGCGACGTATGCGTATAACGGCCGGGATACGGTCTTCGCAAGCTTCGCCCGGTTCAATCCGATGGCCAGCTCGCTCCCGCGCGCCGCGTCGTGGGACCGCAACCTGGCGACCACCATCCAGGCCTACTTCGACGCGAGCGGGACGCTGTTCGCCGTCGATCCGCTGGCATCCTCGTCCGGCAAGCTCTTCGTGCCGAACATGACGCCGCCC
>WNFI01061476.1_pt1 | contig 18370 bp, 13 predicted proteins | sample 5400471 | NCBI WGS metagenome assembly WNFI01 (sample SAMN13153348, study PRJNA577476) | soil metagenome | isolation source: 100 cm saprolite on Douglas fir-dominated hillslope | place: USA:California | collected 2013-09-17 | reverse complement strand
CTTCAGACTCGACGAGCTGTGACAGTGCGGAGGGAACGGCTTCCTGGCCGATGCAAAAATGAATGGGGCAGCGCATTTCATCGGCGGGGTGATACTCGGCGAGCAGCGCCTCTTCCATTCGACGCAGACGCAGCATCTGGCGAAAGAGGGCCAGCAGCGTTTCTAGCGCGACGCCCGTGATATCGAGTTCCTGGTAGTGCCCAACGCTCGTAATCTCGAGATGATTCAGCTCTAGAGCCTTCGCAGTCTTCATACGTTCGATTCTCTAGGTTCCTTTGCGCGAGGTTCGATCCCGCCAGCCGCCAGAGCCATGTCCCATACTCTCAGCAGATAATCGCGCTTGGGGAACGGTTCCGCCGCATGTCGCTGAATAAACTGCAAATCCTGTCCTTCACAACACGTGACTTCCTGCCGGCCATCAAAACAACCCCAAAAAAAAGCGAAGCAGTAGTCACTTGCATATCCGATTTCTTTCGCGGAAAATCGCACCAACTCGCGCAGATGATCACATCGGTAGCGGGTTTCTTCCAGAAATTCACGCACAGCCGCCGACTCAAGGCTCTCTCCTGGCTCGACGTGGCCGCCGGGAAACACCCAGATTCCAGGGTCGGTGATACCCGGTTTGTCATCCCGCAGTTGTAACAATGCGGCGCCATCCGCTCGGAGCAGGACCACTCCGCAGACGACTCGATCGTGGTTCACCGACAGAGGTTCAGCCATCATACCACTGCGGACATTTCCGCTAACGACGCCGCGACACCGGTTTCTAAAGGCGTCGACTGGAAACCGGGAAAGGCACGAACGAGCGTGGTGATATCGAAGTGGCGATGGGTGATAGGGCCGCCGCGAGGCTGCAACTCCAGCTTCACATCACGCCCCGCCACGGAAATGATCATCCGCGCCAGATCGCCGAAAGATACGGCCTTTCCGCTGGCGGCATTCAGGACGCCCGTGCTCCGGTGCACCACGCAGAGCTTCAGGATTTCGGCGACATCGCGCACGTAGACATGGTCACGCTGTTCTTCTCCCTCGCCAAAAAGCCGAATGTTTCCTTCGGCGAGCGCCGTGCGGATGAAACGGTTCGGGCCATAGCTGTTGTGTGTATCTCCGGCCCCGTAGACAGCGCAGGGCCGCACCACGGCAAAAGGAATTTTCGCCGCCTGGCAAGCGTGTGCCAGCATCCTCTCCCGCGCTAGATGCATCAGCGAGTACAGGTCTAATGGTTCGCAACTGGATTGCTCGTTAATCAAGGATGAGCGAGCATCGTATACCGCATCGGAACTTACGTAAATTACGTGCGCGCACCTAGAGCGTGCCAGGGCTTCGCACAGTTGTTCCGCCATACGCAGGTTCTTCATGAGCGTGGTCACATCCCGGCCCTTGTCCGGAGTCAGGGCAGCGGTGACGATCATGACGTCATCCGGCTTGAGAATCACGCTGAGTTTTTCGACGGCGGATGAGTCGAGCAGATCTGCCTCACGGCTGCTCACCGGGCGACAGGCAATCTGCCCTTTTTCCAGTGCCTGAGCAAGTGCAACGGAAATGAAGCCTCGAGCGCCGAGAATAACCGCGCGCGCGGGTTTTTGAGCCACTGCGAATTGATGGGTAAACATAGTGAACGGATTCAGACGCCAAGCCGTTGATAATCGAATCCCAGTTTCCGGCAAGCGTCTCCATCGAGGATGCCATACGGATCCAGCAAATAGTTGCCGCGCATGGCTTGCTTGAGCTGGGCCAAAGGCACCTCGGAGAACTCCTTCCATGGGGTCATGACGATTAGCGCGTCGGCATTTCGCGCGGCTTCTAGTGCGGAATTGCAGCTTTGGACACCGGGGAATGCCTCGGTGTCAGGCTTTGCAGCCGGGTCATAGGTGAGCAGCGGGTAGTCCCACAGGGCTCGGATCAAGGCTAAAGCTGGCGAGTTCTTCGTAGAATGTGTGTCCGGCTTATAAGCGACGCCCCAGACGCCGAGTACCTTTGCCGGAGGCTGCCGGAGCAAACCTTTCTGGTACAGCAGGCGTATCGCCCAATCCTTCCGATAATGACTGTTCTGCTGCCACGCCGTGACCAGGCAAGCGTCGGTGCCGTGTTCCGCGGACAGATTTTTGACGGTCGCCAGATCGCGTTCCAGATTGCCTCCGGCGATACCCAAGCCGGGGCTGAGGTACGCGTGAGGCCCAATACGGCTGTCCAGGCGCAAGGCCGGCACGAGCTCCGACCAATCAGCGCCGATGTTTTCACAGACTTCGGCCAGCATATTGGACGTGCTAACGGAAGATACAAGGAAACAATTGATGGCGATCTTGCATAATTCCGCGCTCTCATAGCGCATCGGGAGCAGCGGGCAGCCGAAGGCGCGCAGAAACCTGCCATACGTCTCGGGGAAGCCCGCCGTCGGGTCAGAACAGCCGACCATGTAGCCCTCGGGCTTCAATGCGCGTTCGACGGCATTGCCGAAAATCAGCGTCTCGACTTGATAAAACAGTTGGAAGCGCGAAGACAACTGCCGCTGTACGCGCCGCGAAAAACCAGGAGGCACTTGGCTCAAGATCACCAGCGTAGCGCCGGATGCGGCGCAGCCAGCGACCTCTGCAATCAACCCTTCGAGTTGTGTCATGTCGCTTTGGTTGTGGCTGTCCGTGGGGACGTCCAGGGAAAAGAAAATTAAGGGACACACGCCAAGATGTTCGATCTCGGCGGTGTAGCGGACGCGAGCGCGATGGGCCGCAAACACCTCGGCGAGACCCGGCTCGTGCACTGGGAAGAGGCCTGCACGCAGGTTGTCCGGCAGGCCGGGCCGTGGATCAAAGCCGACCACTTCGAATCCCTGAACGGCTGTTGCCAGGCTGTAGACGATGCCGAGGTGCGACAACCCGGCAAATCCAATGGGGCCACACACACGAGCATAGTCGCTTCCTCATCGGGGCGCCCGCTGGGGAAAACGCGCTTGCGCACGGTGAGTGTGCTCGGACCCCACTTGCACAGGCAATCGATGTGGGCGCTTCCGAGTTCCCCAAACACATCGGCCCGGAACGTGTTGCGATAGGAAATCATGCTCACTTCGCAATCGATGGGTAGCTCGCCGTGAAAGCCGAACATGAAGTGGTCGAACGCTTGATTTTCAAACCGGTCCGCGCGCCACACCCGGCAGGGTCCCGGGACCTCACCGAAAAGAAACAGCACCATGTCGAGTAGATGGGAGCCTAGGTCGGGCAGTACGCCGGTCCCCCGGTCGCGCCACGGCGAGTTGCGTGCGTCGCGCGCCGTCCCGTTTCCATAGAAAAATTTGGCGCGGTAGATCTTGCCGATTCGGCCTGAGGCGATCACCTTACGAAGACTCTCCACATGCGGCTCGAATCGGTGATTGTATGCTGTGTAGGCGGCGAGACTCCTAGCTTCGGCACATCGCTTGAGCTCCATTACATCTGCCGTACAGGCAGCCAGTAGCGGTTTCTCGACAAGCCAACGCTTACTATTTGCCACGAGATAACGCAGGATTGGCATTTTGGCCGCATCCGGAGTGCAGACCAGAACGGCATCGTACGATTCCAGGGGAACTTCCGCAATTTCCTTGAACTGAGCTTGTGGCTGGATTGGATCGACCAAGGCTTGGACGTCTGCACCTGCCACAGCGAGCCTTTTCTTGCCCTGAATGCCCAGCCCGGCGACTACAACTCTCATGTACCAGCGGTCTTCCTGACGAGGTAGTGCTCTTTCATCTCCGCGTTTCGTTCGACGCGATCCAGCCTGCTCAGGAGTGCTTCGCGGTCAATTGGAGTGTTTCCATCCCGCTCACATGCCAAAGCCGCGGCGACCGAACCCAGAATCGAGGCAATGACCGGACATCCCGTAGCAACCAGCGCCAGGGTGGCGTACGCCAGGAGAGCATCTCCCGCGCCGACAGCATCCATCACATTGTCGGCAAAAGAATCCACCGTGAAGAACGAGCGGACGTTCGGGTCAGGAGCTCGGTAGGTGATTATGCCGCGCTCGCCCAGCTTCAAAATGAGAAAACGGCATCGTGCCTGGCAATACAGATTCAAGGCTAAGGGGCGGACGATGGAGTCCTGGTCGCCTAAAGCGAAGCGAGCCTCCCGCTCATTCGGAGTAAGTAGATCGAAACCCTGGAAGTCGAGAATGTTACCCCATCGCGTGGCCACCTGGCTGTCGGCGACTCGCAGCGGCCCTTCGGGAATGGCAGCCGTCAAATGCGAGGTCGTGGAGCCATTGAAAACGCCGTGGCGGAAGTCGCTGAACACTACGGCGTTCGATGTTGTAGAGGCAATAGACTGGCAAAAGTGCTCCAGAATCTTGTGCGAAATGGTGCGGTTGTCCACGGTGTCCACTTTCACCATGCGATATCCGCCGGCAATGAAAAGATTCTTGCGAGTGGTGGGCCGGGTGGGGTCGATCACGGCATCGCATTCCACGCCATAGTCCCGAAGGTCCGCTAGCACATAATCCTTGAGCGTGTCATCTCCTAATACCGTGGTAAACTTGACGTCCGCATTGGCTTTCTTCATGTGCTTGGCGACGATGCCAGCGCCTCCCACGAAATCCACTTGCTTCTCGAATCTCAGGCTGAACGTGGGCGTTTTGGTATTGCCGCCGATGAGAGTGCAATACGTGTAGGAGTCCACCACAGTGTCGCCGACGACGTGGACTTTGAGGCTAGCCAGTGATTGGACGGCCTCGCGCAGGCGCGCGAAGGTGATGCCTTCGCCCTCCATCAGCGCGTGCAGCTTGGAATACGGCAGCCGCGGAGGTGCGCTGTCGATAATTGCCGAGGAAGAATATACGATATCACCCGGGGTGAAGATCAGTTCGCCGCCATATGTTTCGATGGTTTCGAGCTCCTCCCGGGTCTTAGGGTGCAGGCCACCCTCGCTGTATTCGTAACCCTTGGCGAAGTAATCTGGCTGGATGATCTTCAGGTTTTCGATGGGTGTGGCGTTGGCATCGATCACCACGTAATCCACCACTTCGAGCGCTGCCAGGTTCATGGCGCGAAGATCCTGAGGAACGAACGGCCGGTAGTCTCCTTTGTTTATGTGAAGGTCGCTGGTCAGGCTCGCGATCAGGATGGCCGCCTTGCTCTTGGCGTAAATGAGGTGCCGAATGTGTCCCGGATGAACCAGGTCGAAAGTGCCGTGACACATAATAACCTTGTTTTCGCGGGGCGGAGGGCCGAGGATTTCGCGCAGCTGTGCCGGTGTTTTGATTTTGCGATTAAATAGGGACTGTTCCGATGGTGTCATGACGACGCCTTATTCCCCTTTTGGTCCAGAAATTCGAACCACGTCTTGGTCGCCTTTTCAATTGCCGGGATGTCCCAGACCGGAGCTTCACGCCAGTATTCTATATGGTCTAGCATGTTTTTCACCCCATCTTCAAAGGAAACCTTTGGTTTCCAGCTCAATTCCCGTTGGATTTTGGAGATATCAGCCCACGTGCAGTCGGGCTCTCCTGGCCGTTTTGGTATGCGAACTGTGGGCCCGCTGAGTAGTTCCACCAGGCGACTTACGGGCTGTGGCTTGCCAGCTCCTAGATTGTAGATTTCGTTGGTCTGCAGCGTAGTAGCGGCGGCATAGAATCCGCGAGCGACATCGGTCACATACAGGAAGTCTCGTGTCTGCGTGCCGTCCCCTACAACGGTAAACGGCTTCCCGGCGAGCTTCTGGGCGAGGAACACCCCGAAGACCGCGCCATAAGCTCCAGTGGTTTTGGATCTTGGCCCATATGCATTGAAGATTCGGATCGAGTTCACAGGCAATCGGTATACCTGCCCCCAATGCAACGCCGCCTGCTCTCCTTGATACTTACTCAAGGCGTACGGATATTGCGGTTGGATGGGCGCCCTCTCGGTTGTAGGTAACTCCTCGGCTAGGCCGCGGGCGCCCCTGAAAAGAAGCTGGTTGGGTTGGGTGGAGCGCAGATCTTGGTTCTCGAACTGCAAGTCTGGGTTGTTCCGATGTTGATCCAGATTTTGTAGCCGCCCACCCGCCAGATTATCGATGACATGGACCCGGAAACCTTCGGCAACCAGCAAATCCACCATGTGGCTACCGATAAATCCAGCACCTCCACTTACTACTGCGATTGGTTTCGATGCGCTCATCGGAGCGCCAATCTTTTCACCGTTTTGACGTTGACGTAGCTATCGTTCGCCATGCTGTCCTGAAACTTGCCGGCGCTGAAGGCGGCGCACAGGTCGCGGACGGCGTCCTCGATCGTGCGCTCTGGCCGATAGCCCAGCCGTTCTGCGATCTTCCGCGAGCTGACGTGATAGGAGCGGTTGTCGTTGGTTTGGGTGGTCTCGATGCGGATGGGCGCCTTCTCCGCGTATTCCTGCTCGACAACCGTTTTCGTCATCTGCGCCAACTGGCTGACCATGTGGTTCTCATAACCGGCGTTGAAAGTCTGTCCCGCCACCAACTCTTCCGGGTATTCGAGCATGCGCACGTACAGATCGGTCACGTCATCAATGTGGATATTGGGACGCTTTTGCGCTCCGCCAAAAACAGTGATCAGGCCCCGGTTGACAGCATGATTTGTCAGAATGTTCACGGTGAGATCGAAGCGCATACGGGGAGAGTAGCCGCAGACCGTAGCGGGGCGCATGATGACCGTGGTGAAGTCCGGCGACTGATACTTCAGCAAAATGGGCTCACACATCCCCTTGTACTTGTTGTACTCAGTCAGGGGCACGAGTGGGTGCTCTTCGGTGACCTCGGGGGCGTCGCTCACGCCGTACACCGAGCTCGACGACACATAGATGAAGCGGCGCACACCGGCGGCCCGGCTGGCCTTTACCAGCGGCTCGAAGCAATCATAGTTGATGGTCCGGCTCAGTTCAGGGTCAAGCTCGAAACTGGGATCGTTGGAGATGCACGCCATATGTATGACGCTGTCGACGCCCACCAGGCACTCAGCGTAGTGCTCAGTATCGCGGATGTCGCCTTTGGCCACTTCGAGATTCGGGTGCGATGACAGGCCCTGGTCGCCGAAAAGCATCAGGTCGTAGACAATCACGCTATAACCCGCCTGGAGGAGTTTTGGTACAAGGACACAACCCTTATAGCCGGCTCCGCCTGTGACCAGCACCTTTTTCATCATTTTCCTTTTCAACCCTCGGTTGCCTCCGCAGTAGACCGCTGTCGAGTTTCAGACGAGAGGTCTACGCTCTCCCACTTGGAGAAATGATGGCTGAGAAAACCTAGCCTAACGCGAATTCAAGGGCTTTGACAAGCGTTCGGTGGTGCACGCTCCACATCCCAATCCCCGGATCGTGCTTAAATCCGTGCAGAAATCCGTGAAAATAGACGCAGTGGAATGGTATACTCCTGCAAAGCCGACTCAAATTTCGCGATTGTCATACGCACGAAAGCACTCATTTGCCGGACGAAAGATTGACGATCATGATTCTCAGTCATTTCGACCTTCTTCGACACGAATTTTGCAGCTAGTGGTGACGTTTTGAACACATCGGCGGAGAAACTTCTCATCGCCCGTGCCGAGATCGAGGTGGCAGAGCCGGTGCCCGGTGGTCGTGGGAGACTGCTCCTTGATGGATTCTTAGGGATTGGTACCGGGCTCGCTTTGCTCTTTCCCTTGATAATGTTGGGCGCGCACAGCCTTCGTCTCTCCGGCATGGGTGAGGAGAGCGTCGGATACCGCTATTTCTACAGCTTGCGCATTCTTAACTCTGAAAATGAGCGACCTTGGCTGCCACAGGGCCAGCTAATGGGCGTGGTGCATGAGGCTATCCAACGCATCTTGACCTGGACAGGCCATCCGGCTTCCGAGGTCTACCCACGTATCGAACTGTTCAGCTATCTGGCTGCCGCTCTCCCTTTTGTCATAGCTATTCCGATATTTATTTGGGCGGTGCGTCCTCTCGACGTGTTCATCGGGAAGGTGTTACTTGCATTGGCAGCTATTGCGGTTTCGTATGAACCGCGAGCCGGTGGCGGTTATCACCTCGCTATACCTGATTACTATACGTGGGTTATTCCTTTGGCTTTGATCGCGCTCGGCTGGGTATTTCGAGTGCTTAGACAAGAGCCCAAGGGAGGCTTGAAGCGCGCGATCCTGCTCGGTATATTTGCGGGCTGCTGCCTGGCCGTAAAACCGACATATTGTGTGCTAGCGCTAATTGTGGCGCTTGTGCTTTGTGTCCGTTCTGCGACTGTGAGAGACGCCTTTACTCTCTGCTTTGCCTCTTCGTTCATCGCCGTGCAGGTCAGCTATCTCATCACTTTGCTCTATTACCGTGGAGACAATATCGTTGCGCTGCGTCACTTTGAACCTGCCGCCTTTGAAGGGCTGAGCAGGGATGCCGCGGGCAACGTCTGGCAATGGCTGGAGGTGGCAGTGCTGGGTAATTCGTTTGACGCCACGAAAATCGTCCTCGTCTGGCCATGTTTCTTGATTCTTGCTCTGATATACCTGCCGCGCCGTCTTGTCACGTTCAGCTTACTGCCCAGCGCAGTTCTCACTGTTGTGCTCGCCTATCAGCGGTTCTATCCACCCACTCTGATCGAACTGAACATGTTTGGGTTAACGGGTATGGCGATTTGGATACGCGAGGGGGGTCCCGCGCTGCGGAAGAACGTATCGGAATGGGCACGACACCAACGAATACGAGTAGGGATTTCACCCTTTTGGCTTGGAAGCGGCTTTGCGCTCGCGCTGGGGCTTCTGAGCGCACGCGGGATGTGGACATTTGTGCGGTTATTTGAGCCATGTTATGTCGCATCCGCTCAGGCGAATCTTCGGCTCGATAGTTTTCTTGCCGCTCACCCCGGGAGGACGTTATTCGTAGTGCCAGATAACAATTTCCGTCCTACGACAGTGGACAGCGCCATATACAAAGGCGGCACGAATCTGTACGAAGATGTCTGGGAAAAAGCGGCGTTTGTACCCTCTCTGTTCCCGAACCGCGACTACATCATTCATGCAGGTAATCTGGCGATCCATCCAGATCGTTACGATACGCTGGTTTACGTGGCGCTGAAAGGTCAGGAGAAGAAAGCACTGGAAGAAAATAGCGCGCTCTATGATATCCATCAGGATCTCTTTAGTTGCCCTTTCGAGGCCAACCTGAGTCTAGGCCCGACCAACTTCTTTCTGCCGGCAATTGCAAACAGCATCACGTTTCGATCGATGTATTCGCCAATTGCGTCGCATACGGACCGCGTTCTAATCGGTTGCGTCCGGAAGCCGGTAATTGGCGAGCGGCCCGCTGAGGCAAGTGAAAACGCAATATACTCGGAAGGCCAATTGCTGATGGTTGAAGATCAGCGGGTCACGCGATTGACCGGCGTGGAGGGCCAGGTTACCCAGGTGCTGACCCTGGGGGCATGGGATGAAGAACGGCGCACGTTGGCTGGTCTTCCCGCCGTGCGTCGATCGGAGCGCTGGGTCGTAGATACTTCCTCGATGCAACCAGCGGCTACCAGAAGGAACTTCGAGACTTTGGCGTCGTCGCATCCCTCCTCCGATTTTTGGCTTGGCCAAGCCCTTTCGGTCACAAGAATGTCGGATGAAGTGGGGACTTTTCTTCGAGTCCGGGCGCGAAAGCCGTTACTCTACGCGGGCGTCTACTCTGCCAAGCCGATTAACTCGCTCGATGGCGCTCCCATGACTGTAAGGGCGCAAGTGCGCACTTACGCTGGCCAGGTGGCGAGTCTCCTCGCGGATGACGTTACGCAGCCCAGCGGCCAACCTCGGCGGTATGAACAGAAGTCGAAACAGGCTGAACAATGGGCCGAATTGACTCTTCATATCCCGAAGATCCAGTTTGCCGAATCTTCGGATCACATTGGCCTAGAAATCGATCGTCTAAGAGGCGGGGACTACTTCGATATTCGTTTTCTCGAGGGGTACATTGGCGTCCGTCCCTAAATCCGTCTGGGAAGTAAACCGCACCGAGGTGGCGACCGCTGCCATGTCCGGCCTACACGATCTGCGCACTGCCGGCCGCGAGTGGGCAGTCCGCATCGTTAATCGGCACTGGCCGATGCTGATCGTGCTGATTCCTATTGCATTCACCTTCTACACTTGGGTGATCAGTAATGGGGTTCCCTATTTCACGGATGGAAACGAGACTTACTCGGCATACGCGCACGGGCGCAATATGTTCCTGTTTCATCCATTGGCCAATTCTCTGCTGACCGATGACGGAGTGGGACTAAATCCAACAGAGCACCCGTTCACATACACCCATCAGGGCAATTTACCCCGTTACTTTACCTATTTGCTCTTTCTTGTTGGAATCAGCAGTATTAAATGGCAGGTGCTGATCGCAGCACTCTTATCCATCTGGCTATCCTTCTGGTTCGCTTACCAGCTCTTCCGGCGGCCTCTGTTGCCGCTGGCCACTGCGTTTCTACTGAGTTTCCTGGCGTCGGATTTCCTTGGCGTGTTGGAGTGGTACGGGAATCTCTACCGGACTTGGCATCTGCCGTTGTTCTTTGGTTGCCTCTGGTGCACGCGTCGGCGTTCAAGGACTCTCTTCGCATGCACCATATTCTTTTTGCTCTTCCAGATGGAGTTTACATTCGCGGTGTTCACAACGGTGACATGTCTCGGGGTGCTGGCGCTGAGCTTTCGTCGGCCCAATTCCCTCAAGGTAGCAGTGGCGATTTGCGCAGGCGCATCTTGCTCCATCCTAGTGTTTTTAGCGCAGCTAATCACGTTTCTCGGCTGGAAGGGGTTTCAATTTGATCTTTCCACGACCTACACGGCCCGGAATTCGAACGACGTCGGTTGGCAAGCTATCCGTTGGTTTTATGAATCTCACAACTTGGTGATGTGGCCTTCCTTTTCAACGACGATTCATGGCTTCGGCCCTTTTATCACCTGCACGAACCAGTTTGGCGGGCTCATGTACGGTGACAGCATTTGGTTGCTAGCGTCGCTAGGTGTGCTTGGCAGCGTCTTGATTCAGGCAGGCAGAGTGCTGGCACCCCACTGGTACTGGAAAGGAGGGCCATTGCGAACGCTGGCTGTGTCGGACTCCCTGATGGCCATTTATCTGTGGCCTATGACCGCCGGATACCTGCTCCTAGGTTTCACGATGTCGGGGTATACACTCAGCGGGTACACACAGAGATGGGGACCGATGCTCGTGTTTCCGATTATGCTGTCTCTATTGTCTATGGCGTTTAACGTAGGTACTGCGGTTAAATTGATCGCAGGCCGCCTGCCTCCGATGAACCACTTTGCCGTGCTTGCCGGGCGCATTGCAGTAACGGGTCTCGCAGGATACTTTCTCTTTTTGTTGATTTCTCAGTCAGCACAGGCCTACAAACTCTATCCGCCGTTTATGCACGAGCCAGCCCATCTTCTTTCCGCGACTTATGCCGGACGAAGTTTCGTTTCGAATACGACCTACCCGCACATGATTGCCTGTTACACGCAAAAATGGGCATACTATTCCCCTCTCCTGTTCTCACCCGACGAAGATCTAGATCAAACCTACAACTGGAACGCTGGTCGCCTGTCGAATCAGGAATACAAGAGACCGGAATACTATTTATGTCAGGTAGTACCTTATAGGCGAGATGTCAAGTGCGATGAAGTTGCTCATGAAATGGAAAAACGCGGGCACGCGCTGGTTGCCAAGGGAGCTACATTCGCGATCCTCAAGCTCAACTGGAGGAGAATACCATCAACTCCATGATGATTCTCGCGGCAGCAGTGATATATGTTCTGGGGCATTTTCTATTGTACGCATTCTGGTTGCGGAAATTGGATGCGTTCCGGAAGGAGAAGGGCATATTTCGACTCCATCTCTTTTCCGCTGTTCCGCTAGCGCTCGTTGCGTTTGCTCTTGTCATGTCTGGCGCGATTGAAACACAATGGCCGGTGGTCCTAGGTGCGCTAAGTGTGCACGGGATCTATAGCGTGTCATTTTTGGAACTTTGGTCGCTGTCGCAGGGGGGCTACTCGCTTAGCATTGTGGAAAGGGCGGCAGAGGCGCCCGGTTTGTGCGACCGCGAAAGCTTGGCATTGCTCAGCGCTGTGCTATTTCGTTTTTCGAGCCATAGCTTGGGCGGCAAATCTGCGATCCCTGGGTTGACAAGTATTGCGGACAGGCCGTGGACGAATCGACAGAGCGTGACGAGTATGCCCCCCCAAGGTGACAGCTTGCTTGTTTGGGTTCTGGTGTATTTGATCGCCGCCCTTGGTCTGCACACGTTGTTATGTCACATCGTTCATCGCGGAGGAGCATTCGTGAAGTTTGTGCTGGCTGGTGGCACCGGGGGACTATCGCTTGGGCTGCATGCATTTTTGCGGCACCAGGCGGATGCAGAGGTAGCCTCTGGCCTGCTGGTTTACGCTTTAGCGTGCGAATTTTATGTATTTCTCTTTTCCATGGTCAGCAGCAGCATTTCGGTCTCTCTTCTTCTGATCTTGGGAAGAAACCACGCGACGCCGCAGGATTTGGAAATGTTGTACTCCAGCCACGGAATGATAGTACGTCGGATGGAAAAGCTTGTGACATCGGGACTTCTATCGCAGAGCGAGGGGGGGTACAACATCACCGAGAAAGGACGCCGGTTTGTCCAGGTGCTTGGCCGTCTGTGTACTTTTTTTGGGCACGGCAACGCAGGTGCCGGGGTCGCTTCGCAGGCTAGACGAGCTATGTTATGAGCTTGGAGAACGGACAGTTATGACCGGCGTGGGACCAAACGATCGCTTGAACCAATATCGGCACTACTTGTTCTTGTTGCTTCTCCTCTATGTAACCATCTATGGCTGGATCCTGATCAGTACGGATGGCATGCCGTTCGTCATGGACAATAACGAATCGTTTTCGGTTCTCTGGCACTCTTCGAATTTGTATCACTTCAGTTTTTGGGAGAGTTTTGGGTTGACAGATGAGGCGTTTGGTCCGGCCCCGGCGGCACACCCGGTACCGCATACGCATCAGGGGAACATGCCTCGTCTGTTTGGGTTTCTCATCTATCTGCTCGGCGCGCGTTCCATCGAGGCCCAAATCCTGATCACCACGACAGTCATTGGCACGCTGGCGGTTTGGATGATGTATCACTACTTTGCCCAGCTTGCCGGTCCGGTATTCGCGTTCATTTGCTCATCTTTCCTAATCACGGACTACCTGCTCTTCATGCAATGGCATGTTGTGACATATCGGGTCTGGTACGCATTTCTGTTCTTCTTGGCGTTGCTATGCGTCCACGGTATTTCTGGGCCCCGCAGCCGGCTCTGGAAATGGCTGATGGCCGCCACCTACTTGTTATTGTTTTATTTTGAGCTGGTGTTTGCCGGCTTGATGACGCTTTTCTGTGCGCTGTACACCCTGATTGTCTATCGCCGAACTCCGTCGTTGTTTAGGCAGGTTTTCACGGTACAATTTAAAGGAGCGGCTGCTGCTGTTGTAATTCTGTTTGCACAGCTGTCGGTGGATGCTAGTCCATACCGGAACCATCTGGCACTTATCCGATCGCAAACATATGTGAATTTTCAGGTCTACACGCCAGTACTGACTCTGATTGCAGTGATTCTAATATCCGCCTGGCTGCTCGGAGAGCGACAGTCGGTCTCGTGGACGGTGGTATCCAGCCGCATCCGGAAGACCATTTGCCTCAAGTCGCTGCGGGCGTGTTGGTCGCTTGCAGCGCTCGCTTTAGTGCCCGGTGCGTTGGTGCTCTGGATGAAATCGGGAGCACAGTTGACCCTCAATTCAGCATTGGGCGTCACCTGCGCAGGTTTGCTGTTCGCTGCGACGGTTCGACGCGGACCGCAATCTATACGCTGCCTGATTAGGCTTTACGCCGATGACCCGTCGCGCGTAGACGGCGCCATCCGGCTTGTGGCGGTATTGTGTGCTGGCATCCTCGTCTATTTCCTTCCGGATGCCCTTTCGCACAAGACCGGTCTCGTGGACAACGTCGGCCTGTTGGATGCCGCACTGGGGGCGTCATATGTGACGCTATTCTTAAGCGTGGCTTGCCTGGCCATACGCCCAGGGTTGGTCGTACGGCTATCGCGCGTCGCCAAGGCCGTTGATTCTGCGACGGCTGCACTCGACCAACAAGTCGGCTTCCGGACGCTCGCAGCCGGCTCGCTCTCGATCCTTCCGATCCTCCTTCTACTATTTCGCATCGTGCTGGGATCTAAACTCCGGGTCATGCCTTGGGTCGTCCTCCATGTCGTTTTTTCGGCGTCATCCATTCTTTCGTTTTTCTACTGGAAATGGTTTGCCCATGGGTGGAGCCGGCTGCGCTTATGGGGTTTCCGACTTACTGTAGGAGAGGTTAGCAATGCGGCACCCAGCGACGGGAAAGCGCTACGCCTGGGATTCGAAAGTGTCACCTGGCTCCGCGCCGTGCGCATGGTGGCGGCCATAGTCGCTGCTTTTCTCGTCCCATTCACTCTCGTGCTGCTGGACGCCAGAGTCGAGAATGGGCTCGTGTTCCAATCTTATTCCATCTCTTACTTCATTTTTTTGTGCCTGTACCTGATATGTTGCATTTCGGTCGTACGATGCGCTCTAAAGCCTGGGCTCGCGTCGATCTGGTTAGGGAAGCTGAGTGCCTTGGAGTCGACAGAGGCGAGCGTTGCGGAACCTCACCCTCCAACCGCCTTTGGCGCCAATAATACGGCGGGCTCCGCGGAAGCCGACATACAGATTGATAGCACTTTCGATGCGGTGGGACAACGGTGGGAGGGCCACTTCCGCACGGTTTTGAAAGTCGCCATCCTCTTCTTGATGCTGTTCTACGTCTTCAGGGTTGCCATCGTTGGCGAGAATGTCTTTGGCATAGAGCCGTCGCCAGACGCTTCGATCTGGACGTTTCCATTGCATGCGCTGTTCATAGGGTTCGCGGCGGCAGCCTCCACGCTGATTATCGTGCGACTCAGCGGCAAGGGCTGGACAGACTTCACTCAGCTGCGTGTTGGCACGGTCGCGGCCCTGGTTACCTTTCTCTGGGTGACTGGAAACTTCATCCAGCACCACTGGGAGCATTATGAACAGGACTTCTCCATCATCTGGATGAGGATCTTCACTTCCCGAACGGTCATTCTAATGGCCAAACTGGGTGTTTTCTCTGCGATCGGGGCAGGAACACTGATTATTCTATTCGGTAGCCGGCGCGTCCTCGGAGAGACCGGTGTGAAAGTATTACGCAGGGCCTGGATTTTCTTTTTAGTGGGCGAAGTTGCCTACTCAGTGATCTACTTTCTCTCACCCGGCTACGTTCTCACGGGCTATCAGTGGCGTCATGCTCCCTTTGCAGTCTTCTTCACTTGCGTGATACCGGCGATGGCGGTCTGCATTCCGTTACTCATGGCCTCACAAGCTTGGAACTGGTTCCGGCGACAGGCCGACGCGATTGAGTTACCCGTCTTCTCTGGCACGTTTGGTCGAACGCTGCACGGGGTGATGGGTTGCGCCGCGACATTCTTAGTCATCTTCATTTCCGGCTACTGGGCAGGCATGCAGGTAATGTACGCTCGCTTACTGCCTCCCGACCACTATAGTTTTCTCAAAGAGCTGCGGAAGCCTCCCTACAAAGGCAAGACCTTTATCGTAAACAATTATGCCGCACCCGTTGCAGCGATGACCGGCGATTGGGCCTACTACGACCCACTGATCACAGGCGGTTACGATCCTCGCATCGGCAATAGATGGCTCCGAACAGATCATGACTACGAACTGCCACACGACAAGCGCTACCTTTGGTTTAGGGACCGGCAAAACCAGGACTACGATAAACCAGACTACTACGCATGCATGGCCGGTCAAAACCTGACAACCGTGGTCGCCAAGCTGACAGATCACAAGAATCCGAGGCAGAAATTCTACAGCTGTTGGTCTCAAGGCATCATCGCAAATGTGGTTCAAGAGAATGTTTTCGTCATGGATTACCAGTTGAGCGGCACCGATGGGGAGGATTCCGGCTTTTGGGCGATTCTCAAGTTGGACTACGACTATCCACCCTACCTTGAACAACTGGGGCGCGAGAAACTTGACGGTGTGAACCTCTCTGTCATCCAAGATCGAGATGGGAAAGTGCAGGCGGTGGCAGATTACCGCTTCCTGCAGCTTAACGGAGAGCCGGAAGCTGGCTCGACGTTGGAAGTCTACGCATCCAACTACACCACCTGCGATGAAACGGATACAAACTGGCAACTGATTTACACGGGCCCAACTGGGCATTCAGCGGCGTTGCCCGATGGCTTCAGCGGTAAATTGCAAGCGTTCGTTACCCCGAAGACCAAGCACAAGGCGGGCCGGCGGTACTCCAGCCAAATCTTGAAAGTCCAACACGGCGACTTCGAATCCACGAAGGCTTGCACGGGGGACGAGGCACCCGCGCCGCCAACTGGACTTCGCGCTATCCACGCGAGCCCGACTACTATCGAACTGAGCTGGCGCCGATCACCTGGATCGCCACGTTATCGGATCGAAATGGCTCGCGGTAATGGCGTGGTCCAACATATTGGTAATCTAGCGGGCAATTCTCTAACATATCCTTCCTATTCGGTAGGCGATGTCGCGGATGTGAAATATAGCTTTCGCGTCAATGCCTGCGACACAAATACCGGCGCGTGTTCCTGGTACACGCCCACGGTGACAGCGGACAGCTCCACGTCTGAAATGCACGCGGAACCCGTGAACGAACTCCAGGCTTATCGCTTGTCGGCTCAGAAGGCGTATCTTGAGTGGACGCCCGCCGCTTATGCCCGGTACTACCATGTGGAAATGCGCGCCGAGGGAGGAAGTTTTGAAGAAGTTGATCGGACCGACAACAAACAGAATCGCGAACGGATTCCAGATCTAAACCCGGATGGTGAGTACACGTTTCGTGTGCTCGCATGCCGCGGGAAGGAGGATTGTGCGGCCTATTCGCCTGAGGCCACCATCGGCCGGTACACGGCCGTTCCCCCGCCGGTTCGGCTCAAGGCCGAGCGAGTGGATGCTACGGTTGTCCTCCTGTCTTGGAAGCGGCAGGACGGAAGCGATAACTACCGAATTGAAATGGCGGCTGGACAAGCAGGAGAATTCGAGGAAATCGGTGCAGTCGCCAACCGAAGCGATTACAGCGTGGCAGGTCTACGGTACGGCCACGCGTACCGTTTCCGCATCCGGGCCTGCCGTCATCCGCTGGGTGATTGTTCGACGTACTCTCCGTTAGCGGTAAGCGGGCCGAGCGAATGAATACCATGGGTCGATCTACTCACCTCTCACTTTGGCGTGGCCCAGACTTGTCACATGCCTTAGGCGGGCAAGGCTCTGCGAACCGGGGAAACTTAGGGTCTACTCCTTGCGTTCGGCAAGGCGCACTCCAAAGTCTGGCAAACGCCCACAGCCGTCAAGGCGGACTGCGGCCGGAGATATCGCGGTGCAACCTGCTGGATACCAACGGCTACCGGCAAAGACGGATGTTCGCGTTGGGTTCGTCAAGAAGCTTGTCGAACCACAATCCATTTTTGCGGTCGCGATCTCAATTCTCTTCGCGCTGCCCTTGATTCTGATCCTGGTCACCCGCGCGGAATACCTTGTATTCGCCAATGAGTCTCTGGCATATCGTTACTTCGCGTGCGCTCGGATTTGGGAAGGCGATCGGCGTACAGTATGGCTTCCGCAAGGCCAACTATTGACCGTTCTCCAACACTGTATCTGGTGGTTACTCAACCTTCTTGGAATTCACGACTTACGGATGCGGTTGCAGTCCTTCGGCCTGGCTACGACGGTTCTTACTACGCTTCTCGGTATCGCACTATAGTTTGGGTGGCGCGGAGCCGTATCTTGCAGTGGACCGACAAGGCTCTGGTAGCGTTCGCAACAAGCGGGGTAAGCATCACATGAACCCCACTATTCCAGTGGCGGAATGCGGCACATAGTGGAGAGGTGAGCACTAAACAAGAGGAACGGCGCGAGCTGTGGCGCCAGCGCATCGCGGAGCAGGAAAACGGCGGCCAGTCGGTCCGCGCATACTGTGGGGAGCGAGGACTGAAGGAGCCGGCCTTCTACGGGTGGCGCCAGCGGCTGCGGAAACAGAACACACCCGTTTGCTTCGCACTGGTGGAGACCAAGCCGGGAGTGGAAACGGCAGCACCCATTGAACTGCTGCTGGCCAGCGGCGACCGGCTTCGGATTCCGCGCGACGCCGCGACGCTCAAGTTAGTGCTGGCGGTGCTGCGGGAACCAGCGTGATCCACCTGCCGGCGAGCGTTCGGGTGTACTTGTGCACCTCGCCGTGCGACATGCGACGGAGCTTCGACGGACTGCACGCGCTGGTCACGGGCGCGATGAAACTGGATGCACTTGCCGGGCATCTGTTCGTGTTCGCGAACCGGCGCAAGGATCGGGTGAAGATTCTGTATTGGGATC
>WNFI01533225.1_pt1 | contig 18372 bp, 19 predicted proteins | sample 5400471 | NCBI WGS metagenome assembly WNFI01 (sample SAMN13153348, study PRJNA577476) | soil metagenome | isolation source: 100 cm saprolite on Douglas fir-dominated hillslope | place: USA:California | collected 2013-09-17 | reverse complement strand
ACCATTCGAAAATGGTAAGGGTTCGATCGTGACCCAAGGGCAAGATGATATTACTGCTCATGTTATCCGGGTAGATATTGAGCATGAAGTTGGGAAAGACCCAGTAATAGAGCGCACCGCTATCGGGCTGGGGAGATGCATAGCGTCGGCCGTCGGCAGCATCAGCGCGCAGAGGGGCGTAATGGGATGAGTAATAGCGATAAGTGTCGACGCGGGATTGTTTGTAATCCAGCTCGCGCAACAAGCCGGGGTGCGCCGCCGGGACATGGTAGCCCTCGAGATAGTTATCGATATAGACTTTCCAGTTACAGTGGATGATGTAGTTCCGCCGCTCGAAGTATTTGAGTTTGGCGAAATCGCAGCCCAGCTTTGCGGCATTCTCAGGAATATCGCCCAGTACTTCAGAGAGAGCGGGAGCGTGCGGGGCGAAGTTCACGAATACGAAAGGTCCCCATGTTTCGACTCGATAACACGGGAGCGACACGGCCCCGCGGTCCCAGTCTTTGACCCCCTCGAACTCGGGTTGGCCTTGAAGACGGCCATCCAGCAAGTACGTCCAACCATGGTACGGGCAGCGCAGCGTGGTGCAGTTTCCTTCGCCGCAGGCGATTGTGCTCGCGCGGTGCCGGCAAACATTGCTCAGCGCGCGCAGATTTCCGGCTGCGTCACGGACCACCACGGCCGGCTCGCCGGCGATGTCGCAGGCGAAGTAGTCGCCCGGGTTGGCGACCCGGTCCACGAATCCGACGGGCTGCCAGGTATGCCAGAAAATCTTCTCCTTTTCGAGAGCCAGAAAAACCGGATCCGCGTACCAGGGCAATCTTCCGTCAGCCGCGCCAGAGCATTGGTCTGCACGCCCGCGCCCAACGCTGCATCGAAGGCCACGGTATCCATTTGGTAGAAGAGGCTCTTGGTCAGCGTCATGGCCGAACTGGAACGAGTGGCCAGCTGCGCGGCGTACGACTGCACCTCGTGATCGAAGGCGGCATCGGGCAAGACTCGCGTGATCATGCCGATTTCGAGCGCCGTGCGGGCCGGAACGATCTCTCCGGTTGCGAGCAACTCTAGCGCACGCTTCTCCGAAACCGACCGCCGCAAAATCGCCATCACCATCGCCGGAACGAAGCCAATCTTGATTTCCGGGTAGCCGAACTGCGCGGACTCCGCCGCCAGGACGAAATCGGCAGCCGTCGCAATGCCGCAGCCGCCGCGGCCAGATCGGCGCCGGCGCAGAAATCGTTGCCAGCTCCGGTAATTAGCACCACACGAGCGGCCTCGCCCTTGGCTGACTCAGCCAAAGCGCGCCGGATCTCGGCAATCATCTCACCGTCGAGTGCGTTGCGCTTGGCGGGACGGTTCAGCGTAATGCGGGCGACACCCTCGTCAACCGAGTACAAGACCTTGCGATAGTCGCTCATCTGAATCGGACAGGCATCCCTGCCCGTCGAGAAGTCAACGTACTATTGCGGCAAAGCAAAAGTAAGTACCGCCGAACCGGATGGCATGGTCACATACTGCCGCCCACCCACCATGTAAGTCATGGGTGAATTTACGATAGGGCTGCCCGTATTAATCTTCCATAGATTCTTCCCGGTCCTGGCATCGAACGCCATCAGATAACCGTCGGCATCTCCGGCAAAAATCAGTCCGCCCGCGGTTGAGACCGTTCCCGCCCACGGCGCGTGGAAATAGCGGAAGTCCCACTTTGTCTCGCCGGTCAACGGATCCAGGGCTTTCAGCAGCCCCCATTCCGGCTCCTCCGTGAGGGCACGGGTGACGCTTCCCCAATAGGGCCGGCCTTCAATGTATACCGGGGCATTCGTGTAATAGACGTCGCACTGCTCGCGCACCGCAAAATAGAACAACTTAGTATCCGGATTGTAAGACGGCGCCATGAAATCAGCCGCGCCCGCGAGTCCGGGACACACCTGTGATCCTTCGGGCGACGGCTCCTGATGCTTCATGAGGATGGGCCGGCCCTTGGCGTCCAGTTCCGTGGCCCAATTCTGTCGCGCAAACGGCTTGCCCATCAGGAACTCGCCCGTTTCGCGATCCAGCACATAGAAGAAGGCGTTGCGATTCGCCTGCACCACCAGCTTGCGGTCGCGGCCTTTCCATTTGAGGTCGAGCAGCACAGGCGTTTCCGCGGCATCCCAATCGTGGGTGTCGTGCGGGGTAAATTGAAAATGCCACTTGAGCTTTCCGGTATCCGGGTCTAGAGCCACCAGCGAACAAGTGTAAAGGTTATCGCCTTTGCGTGTGTCGCCGTATAAGTCCGGCCCCGGGTTGCCCACACCCCAGTACAGCGTGTTCAATTGAGGATCATAAGTCCCTGTCATCCAAGTGGAGCCGCCGCCGCGCTTCCACGAATCCGCCAGCCAGGTGTCGCCGCCGGGCTCGCCCTTGGCGGGAACCGTCCAGAAACGCCACACGCGCTTGCCGGTCGCGGCATCGTAAGCGTCGATGAATCCACGAATTCCAAGTTCCGCGCCCGAGATGCCGACGATCACTTTGTCCTTGATCACAATGGGCGCGAGCGTGGCCGTGTACTGGCCGTTGTTGAACGGTGCCATCTCCGTCTGCCACACCAGCCGGCCGGTGCGCGCATCGAGCGCCACTACGTTGGCATCCGGCGTCACCATGAAGAGGCGATCACCCAGAATCGCAAAGCCGCGGTTTACGCCGTTTCCTTTGCGGCCCGGAGCAAAGGCGTGCTTGTACATCCACAATTGCCTCCCGCTGCGCGCATCGAGCGCATACGCGTAGCCGTTGCCGCCGGTGAGGTACATGACGCCATCGACAACCAGCGGCACGGTTTCAAACGACCCCGCTTGGCCTGTCTGGAAAATCCAGTCCAGGCGCAGATCCTTTACGTTCGCCGTCGAGATCTGCTTCAGGTCGCGATGCCGCACGGCGCTGTAATCGCCCCAGTAGGTTAGCCAGTTCTTCTGTTCATCGAGCGCATGGACCAGCCGCTCGTAGGTCACGTTCTGCGCCACCACCAGGGGGGCGATCGCCAGACAAAACACCGCGGCCGCGGGCCTCATCGGATTCCTTTCTCCTTCTTGACGCCGGCGCCTGCATTCAAATCTCCGCGCAAGCTGTCCAGATACGCCAGCAAATTCTGCAAATCGTCGCGGCCGAGAGAACTGTACGCGGGCATCAACGATTTCGGCTCGCGAATCACCTGTTGCACGTCGTCTTTTTGAAACATACGAAAATTCTGCGACGCGTCGCGCAACTGGACGCTAAAAGTATCTTCGTTCACGCGCACGCCCGTGATGCGCTTTCCGTCCCGCGTAACTACCGTGACGCCGGCGTACTCTTCCGGAACGTCAGCCGAAGGATTCACAAGGGATTCGCGGATGTATTCCGCCGAGCGGCCCGCGCCGATGCGCGTCAGCTCCGGCCCGAAAACGCTCCCTTCCGAGCCCACCCGGTGGCATCCGGCGCAGCCGCTGCGCTCATAAACCTGCCGGCCTGTCACCGCATCGCCCGCCACCGGCCCCGTGCTAGCCGCTTTTCCCGATGACGCCGAGAGCGTGCGCACATACGCCACCAGTCGGTCCAATTCGTCTTTCTCAAACTCGAACGCAGGCATGGTCGTTCCGGGCACGCCGCTCTTAATCACATTCTTGATATCGTCGTCGGCCGAGCCGTGAAGAAATCGGCCGGAACTCAGCGCCGGCCCGCGCCCGCCTCCGCCGGTGAGGCCGTGGCAGAACGCGCAATTGCTGCGGAACGTGGCCTTCCCGTCGGCAAGGTCGATCTCCGTCTGGCCCCACAGCGCCACCGAACAAAGTAAGAGTAAAGCAACACCGGCAATTCTCATAGAGGGAAACTAGTTATTCTATACGATCCGCGAACGGGGGCCACGCCACGCTATGGTACTTGTGGAGATAGCCATTACGCGTGGCGCAAAATGCAACCCGTCGAACTGGCGCGACAGATTGTTACCCGGCTGAAAGGGAGCGGCCATCAGGCTTACTTCGTGGGCGGTTGTGTGCGCGATCTGCTGCTCGGCGGCGAACCCAAAGATTACGACGTAGCCACCGACGCGCGGCCCGGCGAAATCTCCGCGCTCTTTCCAAAGTCCGACCTGGTGGGCGCGCATTTCGGTGTCGTGCTGGTGCACGATTCCGGCGCGCAGGTGGAAGTCGCCACATTCCGCAGCGACCACGCTTATGCCGATGGCCGCCACCCTGTCGCCGTCGATTTTGAAACCGACCCGCGTCAAGACGTGCTGCGCCGCGATTTCACCATCAACGCTCTGCTGCTCGATCCGGACACCGAGGAAGTTCTGGACTTCGTCGGCGGCCGCGATGACCTGCGCAATCGGGTCGTACGCGCCATCGGCGATCCGGAAACGCGTTTTCGCGAGGATCATCTCCGGCTGTTGCGCGCCCTGCGCTTCGCCGCGCGCCTCAATTACCAAATTGATCCCGCGACCCTGCGCGCTGTCCAGCGGCTGCACGGCCAGATTCTGAAAGTCTCAGCCGAGCGGATTCGCGATGAGCTGTCTCGCATCCTCACCGAAGGCGGCGCGCGCCGGGGATTCGAGTTGCTGGACGAGACTGGTTTGCTCGCTGATATCCTGCCGGAGGTGGCGGCTATGAAGGGTGTCGCACAGCCGCCGGAATTCCATCCCGAAGGCGATGTCTGGACGCACACGCTTCTCATGCTCCAACAACTGCGCGAGCCAAGTGTCACGCTGGCACTGGGTGTGCTTTTGCACGACGTCGGCAAGCCGCCCACGTTCCGCGTTGCCGATCGCATTCGCTTTGACGGCCATGTTGAGAAGGGCGTCGAAATGGCGGAAGCCATCCTGACGAGGCTGCGGTTTTCGAACGATCAGATCCGCCAGGTGGCCGCGCTCGTCGCAAACCACATGCGGTTTAAAGACGCTCCGCAGATGCGCGAGAGCACGCTGAAGCGGTTTCTGCGCCTGGAGAATTTCCCCGAGCATCTGCAACTGCACTGCCTGGATTGCCTGTCCAGTCACGGCTCTCTCGACAATTACCAGCTCGTGAAGGAAAAGATGGAAGCGCTGCCGCCGGCCGACTTGAAACCGCCGCCGCTCATCACTGGTGACGACCTGATCGCGGCCGGCTACAAGCCCGGCCCAGCATTTTCCCGGATTCTGGCGTCTGTCGAAGACGCGCAGCTGGAATCGAAAATCCGCAGCAGCGAGGAAGCCCTGGCACTGGTGCGCGCTCAATTTCCCGCGGGATAAGCCGGGGCGCTCTACGCCGGTTTGAACTGGAACACCATGTACAGCACGATGGCCACGATGCAGATCCCATCGTGCAGCGCTAAATGCTGCGCCCGCCCAACGTGACCACGTCCTCCACCAGCATGGTTTCTTTCACCACGAACGGCTCGCCGTATTTCGCGCCTACCAGGTTGCCGTAGAAACGCGCCACCGCTCCCAGCCTCTCGCGGATCTCCGGCTCATCGGGAAATAATGCGCCGCCCTCGGAATTGCCGCCATACTGTGACCGGTAACTGAGCAGAGCCGCCATGCGCCGCTCGAATTGCGCCGAAATGTCGACAACAAACGAGGGCGTGACATTGGCATAGATCGACGAGTAAATGATCTTGTAAGGGCGATGCGGTTCCGAGTACTCGTCCAGCTTTTTCAATCCCGCGAGAAAGCAGGATTCGTAACCCATCTCGGAACAGCGATAGTGATCCGGATGCCGTCCCTGCCAGTACGGCAGCACCACGACGCGCGGTTTCATCTCGCGGATCTTGAGCGCCAGCGACATGCGCGCGGAGATCGTGTTCTCGAGGCGCGCGTCCGGAAAATGCATATTCTCGCGCTGGCTGACTAGCAGGATCTTTGCCGACTGGCCGGCTTCTTCGATGCGCTGCTCGGGTGTTCCGCGCGTGCCCATGTCGCCCGCCGTCAGGTCAAGCACGCCGGTGCGATAGCCCTTTTCGGCCATCTTGATGAGCGTTCCGCCGCAGGTTTGCTCCACATCGTCGGGGTGCGCGGCAATCGCGAGAATATCGAGGCTCATGCGCGCGCCGCCAGTTTCTTCAGCAATTCACGCTCGCTCACGCGATACTTGAACGCCTTGCGGCCGTCGATCGCGATCACTGGAACCTCATCGTTATAGGTGTTTCGCAGTCCGGCATCGGTATCGATGTCGACCTCATGCAGCTCGAAGACCGCCCGCCCACGGACCGATTCCAGCACGCGCTTGGCATCGTCGCAAAGACAGCAGCCCTTGCGTGTGTAAAGGGTGACCTTCGGGGTTACAGCCATTACCAGTTGAGATCCTGCCGCCGCATATACTTCTCCCGCGTGCCCAGCAGATTCACGAGGATAATTCCGGCGATGAATCCGCCTATGTGCGCGAACCACGCCGTACCGCCTTGAGAAAGATGCGAGTAGCCAATGGTACCGATCCCGTTGAAGATCTGGATGAAAAACCAGAAAAGCAGCATCAGCGTTGCCGGCACGTCAATCGTCGTAATGAAGAAGAAAACGAACACCAGAGTCACGATGCGCGAGCGCGGAAATTTCACCAGATACGCACCCATGACCCCCGCGATGGCTCCGCTCGCGCCAACCATCGGCAGCCGCGAGCCCACATTGAAAAAAGTCTGCGTCAGGCCGGCCGCGATCCCGCACAGCAGATAAAACACCAGATACTTGGCATGTCCCAGAACGTCTTCTATGTTGTCCCCGAAAATCCACAGGAACCACATGTTGCCTATGATGTGCCACCACCCGCCGTGCAGAAACATCGACGTGACTAGTGCCGATCCGTGGAAGCGCGCGGGAATCAGCCCGTAGTGCGCGATGAAGTAATTTCGCGAGTAGTCGTCGAGCGTGAACTCATAGAGAAACGCCACCACATTCAGAACGATGATCAGAATGGTGACGATCGGACGCGAGTAGCTGGGCTGCGTGTCCCGAATTGGAAACATCTAGATGGCTCGATGCGCGCTGGCGCTGCGCAGTTCAAATTCCGGGTGCGAGCGCCGTTCGGTCCGCGTCATTAATGCCCGCACTTCATCGACGCCGCGAATCCCGCCGCGCGCGCCCAGCGCCATACAATTGAGCGCCGCCATGGCGTTCGAAAAGTCCAGAGCGTCGCGCATCGGCATGTCTTGCAAAACAGCATAACAGAAGGCCCCGTGGAACACGTCACCCGCACCGGTTGTATCCGCACAGTTCACCACAAAGGCCGGCGAGTAGAAGAATCGCCCTTCCGTCAGCGCCAAAGAACCGTGAGCGCCCAGCGTCATCGCCGCCACGCGCATCCGGTATTCTTTCTGGATCATCTGGAGCGCTTTGAACGGATCGCTCTCGTTGGTCCATTGCACAGGAAATTCGGAGCTGGCCACCAGGTAATCCACATACGGCAGCACGCGGTCGAAGCCGTGATAGATGGTGTCCACGTCCACCGTCACCGGCATCCCGGCTTCTCGGGCAATGCGCGCTGCGTGTTCCACCGCGGGGGTATCGTGACCATCGATGTGCAGCAGCCGCGCGCACGTGATCTGTTCGGGCTTGATCTCCGAGGGATCGATTCGAAGGCACTCCGGCCGCCGCCACAACACCGTTCGTTCGCCTGTTGTGCGGTCGATAATGATGTACGCCGATTGATTGGCGCACCCCTGCCGCAGTTGCACGTGATCGAGGTTGATGTCGGAGTCGCGCAGGCTCTTCATCTGGATGCGCCCGCGCTCGTCGTCCCCCACCGTGCCGATGTACTTCGTCTTCAACCCCAGCCGCGCGCAAGTCACCATGGCGCTCGCCACCTGCCCGCCCGGACTCAGGATCTCTTCCTGAAACGGGACTTTCCCCGCGTAAGCGGGAAAGTGCGGCACCACCAGCAAGGTGTCTGTGGCGTTGAGACCCACGCCGACCACGTCAAACCGAGGCATCTCTTGATTGTAAAGGCAGGATGGGTGCTCCCGCCCGTTCCTGGCACAAGGCGCTCAGGATGCGGATTGCCGCAACCTTTCCCCGCTCGCCGATTTCTCCGACTGGGCCCACGCAGGATGGGCACCCGTCGCCGCACGGGCATCGCGCCAGCAGTTCCGCCGTATCGCGCAGTAGCCTGTCGGTCATTTCATAGAGCGGCGCGCTCTGTCCCACGCCGCCCGGATAATTGTCGTAAAGATAGAGGTCCGGCGCGAACACCGCGGGAGGCGGCGCCGTTCCGAGCGCCACTCCCAGGTCGCGCGGATCGCACATCAGCCGCAGCGCCGCTATGCTTCGCAGAGCGTTGCCCAATCCGGTCAGCCCGTTCTGTTTTTCCGTCGGCGTCAGGTCCTCAAACTGGCCCAGAAAGTCTGCGGGGAAGCGCAGCCAGAACGCCGTGGTGTGCATCTCCTGCTCCGGCATCGAGAGCTTGCCTGCGCCCACATTTTCCAGAGTGTAGAACTTGATCTTCTTGAACCCCACAATCTGCCGGTTCACGCGCACGTCGCCATGCGCCCGCTGCGCGCCGGCCAAACCGCTGCTCTCGAATTCGCGGAGGATCTTCACTTGCGTGTAGTCGATGGCGTCGGTGAAATAATCACACTCCACCTGCCGCACATAGGCCTTACGCTCCGTGTAATCGAAACGTTCCACGTGATATTGGCGGGCTTCGTGAAGATAAATGGCTTTCTCGTGAAGTGAGGTCAGAGCCGCGGGAAACGAAACTTCGGCAATCACCACGGGCTCGCCTGTGATATCGACCACCACAAAATTGTCGCTGGTGACCGCGCGCAGGCTGATCGCATCCGCCGGATAGCTCTGCGAGGTCCAGTGCCACGCGCCGCCGGCGTGATGCAGGAAGCCGGCTTCTTCGAGGAAGCGGCACAAATCGGCGGTGTCGTGGGGGCCGAATTTCTCGCCATCCGCCAGCGGTAGCTCGAACGACGCGCATTTCAGGTGCGCCAGCAGGATCTCGAGATTATCGGCGTTGATGCAGGCGTGCTCGGGCGACTGTCCAAAGAAATAATCCGGATGCTCGATGATGAACTGGTCAAGCGGCGCGCTCGAGGCCACCAGCACCGCCGCCGATGCGCTCTGCCTGCGCCCGGCCCGGCCGGCGCGCTGCCACGTTGACGCGATTGTCCCCGGATATCCAGCCATCACCACCGCGTCGAGCGACCCGATGTCGATGCCCAGCTCGAGCGCGTTTGTCGCCACCACGCCGCGGATCTCGCCGTCGCGCAAGCGGCGTTCGATCTCGCGCCGCTCGCGCGGCAGATACCCGGCGCGATATCCGCGGATGCTGTCGTCGGGTACCGGCCCGCGGCCGCAGGCGTCGCGTAGATATGTCAGCAGAATTTCGGTGGCCAGACGGTTGTTGGCGAACACCAGCGTCTGCTGGCCGCGACTGATCAGCTCCACTGCCAGCCGGCGCGTCTCGTTGATGTAACTGCGGCGGATGCCCAGATGGCGGTTCACCACCGGCGGATTGTAGAAGACGAAATACTTCTCGCCCGCCGGCGAGCCGTTGCGGTCGACCAGCGCGAACGGTGCGAACGGTGCTTCCACCAATGCTTCGGCGAGCTCGCGCGGATTGGCGATGGTCGCCGACGAGCAGATGAACTGCGGCGAGGCGCCGTAGAACGAGCAGATGCGCTTCAATCGCCGCAAAATGTTCGCCAGGTGGCTGCCATAGACACCGCGGTAGTAATGCAGCTCGTCTATTACGACGTAGCGCAGATTCTCGAACACCTTGGCCCAGCGCGTGTGGTGCGGCAGGATGCCGCTGTGCAGCATGTCGGGGTTGGTAAATACGACATTTGCCCGGCTGCGAATGGCTTTGCGCGCGTCCTGCGGCGTGTCGCCGTCATAGGTGAACGCCCGAATTTCGGCGCCCAGTTCGTCCGCCGTCGCCTGAAAGCCATGGAGCTGATCCTCGGCCAGCGACTTGGTCGGGAACAGATACATGGCGCGGGCTTCGGGTTCGCGCAGGAGCAGATTCAGCGCCGGCAGGTTGTAGCACAGCGTCTTGCCGCTGGCCGTAGGCGTCACGATGACGGCATTGTTGCCGGATTCGATCTGCTCGAACGCTTCCGCCTGGTGCGTGTAAAGCCGCTCGATCCCGCGCCGTTTCAGTGCTTCGCGCAGCCGGCTATCGATCCTCGCCGGAATATCCTGGAACGTTCCTTCAGTGGCCGGCTGGCGCCGTACGGCTCGGACGGGGGAGTCGGGCTGGTCGATGAGCCGCTCGAATTCCCGTACCACAGCCGCCAGGCTGGACTCTTTGGTGCTCGCAAGCTGGAACATGCTTCGCCTTTTCTCTGCCAAGCGTACACGAAAATGTCAGGGGGAACAAGGGGCGAAACTTACGGCTGGCGGCGAATGAACTGGTACCGGTCGAGCGTGGCGGCTACAAGGTAGGCCGGCGCCTCGCGGGAAGATTTCTCCAGTCGAACCACTTTTCCGATGCAGCGCAGGTTGACATTGACGCCCTCGGCGTTGCCGATGGTCACTTCATATTCGATGGCGCCGCCGATCTGTACTTCGGCCTCGGACGCGAACAACACGCCGGTCGAGCTCATATTCCGCGTCAGGGCCGCGTGGGAGACTTGTCCCGCGCTGGTCCGCTTCACCCGGAGCGGCAGGTGCAATTCGAAGCGTTGACTTCTGCGTTGTTCGACCACGTGTACCTGTAGCCTAGAGGCTTTCCGGCACGCGGTCAATAGTTCGCGCTTAGTTCGAGTTATGGTACTAAGGTGGATTTTCGAACTTAGGGTCGAGTGGTGGCAGGTAGATTGGGGATGCAATCTGCTCCTCATGGCGCGCTGGCCAGTCGCGCGTGTCAGGACTATTCCCGATGAGTCCGTCGAGAACACGCACACCTCATTGTCGGCGCCGTGCAGACGGACCAAGCATGATCCAGCGGACTAACTTATGACGAACGCGGGAATTATAAACTCGGGAGGGATGTGACCGGGCAGATCGCATAACGCCGCTCCGCCCGGCAAAGTTGCTATACAACCTTGGCGAAAATGATGACCAGCGTGTAGAGCGCCAGCGATTCGATCAGCACGAGACCTAGCAGCAGGGCGAAGCGAATAGCGGCGGATGCGCCGGGATTACGCCCCATGCCCTCGGCGGCGGCGGCGGTGGCTTTGGCTTGCGCCAGGCCGCAGCCGGCGGAAGCGATCGCCATGGAGAATCCGGACGTGATGGCTACCCAGTGATAGTTGGCCTCGGGCGTTCCCGTAGCGGCGGCGGCGAAGATCGGGCTGGCGAAAACGAACAGCGCCAGGAGAATCAGAAGCACCTTGACGTTCATTGTGTTACTCCTCTTCTAAGATTTGCTTCCAGGAGGTGGTTCCCGTCATCCTCGTGCAGCCGGTCTCACACTGGAAGCTGCATAAAGCCGTGTAATTAATGTTGCTCGTGCGGCACGGTTTCGGAAAGATACATCATGGTCAGGAGCACGAAGATATAAGCTTGCAGGAATGAAACGAAGACGTGCAGCCCCATGAACACTGCCGGTGCGATCAAGTAAGTCAATCCAAGAAAAACTACCGTCACCTTTTCGCCCGCCAGCATGTTGGCGAAGAGACGAATAGTCAATGAGAGCGGCCGCGCCATGTGGCTGATGATCTCGATGGGCACCATGAACGGCGCGAGCCACCAGACCGGTCCCGCAAAATGCGCCATATACTTGAGCATGCCCTGCTGCTTAAATCCCATGAAGTTGTAGTAAATGAAAACCAGCACGGCACATCCGGCGGGCACGGATGGATTCATGGTCGGCGATTCGAACCCTGGAATAATGCCGATCAAGTTGCAGAACAAAATAAAGATGAAGAGCGTGCCGAGGAAGGGAAGGAACCGTGGGCCTTCGTGCCCGATGCTGCTGTGCGCTTCATCGTGCAGGAACGTATAGATGACTTCGAACAGGTGCTGCGTTTTGCCCGGACGGTCCATGGAGAGCCTGGGGCGCAGCACGGCGAACAGCACCACGATGATGGCCGCGACCAGGATCTGCATGGTGATGAAATTGGTCCACGGGCGTGCGGGATTTTCGGCATGTGTGCGCACCACCGACAGCACACTGTTGCCCAACCCAGCCAGATTGTCGTTGAACAATCGGGTCAGCCAAATTTCATGTTCCGGCATAGATGAGTTCGAAAAGGATCTCCAGAATAACAGCGCCCGCGGGTACGAACAGGCCGACTAAAGCAGCCGCCAAAGAGAGCGCGGAGAAATTCAATATAACATAGCCGCCCGCTGCTAAGAGCAGGTAGCGCAGCCCCAGGAACATGGCCACGCGCGCGCGTGGCGGCTTGCCGCGGGCTGTTTCGCCCAGCGAGTCCACCAGCTTCTTGAGCCAGCGGAAATTCAGGTAACCGGCAGCGGCACCCAACATGAATCCAAGGGCCCAGCGCCAGCCGCCGAAGACGACCGCTGCCAGCGTACCCGCGCCGCTGAGAAACGCGATGAGGAATCGAATGCGGCCGAGAGCGCGGCCAATGAACAGCTGCTCAGGATCCATCGTCCCCCGAGTCGCGCATCAGGCGGCGGATCAATTGCACAAAACCGGCCGCAATTCCCAATAGCAGAAACACGAGATAGAGGAAGTGCGTGCCGAGTGCTTTATCGAGCAGATAACCGATGGCGTAACCGACGAAGGTGGCGGCGGGCAGCAAGAAGGCCAGCGACGTGTATTCGCCCACCAGCGCAACGAAAGGTTTCTTGCTCACAGCGGGTTCACGGGTGGGTAATTCATCGCTTGCTCTTCAGCAGCGCTACGGCGCGCTCGGCGGTTTCCTGAACCAGAAAGCCCATTTTCGGGCGGCTGGGCTCGAAGTCGGGATGAATGCCGTTTTCCTCGAGCGCTTCGGTGGTGGCCGGGCCCACCGAGGCGACCAGCATTTTCGAAAAGGCCGCGCGCACGTAGTCTTCCAGCCCCTTTTCGGCGGCGACGCGCAGCAGGTGATCGATCTGCACGGATGTCGTGAACAGCGCCACATCCACTTCTTCGGCGGCGATGCGCTCGGCGGCTTCGCGCAGCGGCCCGGTGTCTTCGGGCAGTTCCCACTGGTACACGCGAACCGGCGTCACATCCGCGCCGCGCGAGCGCAGTCCGCTCAGCAGCTCCGCACTGGACTTGCCATATTCCTGTACGGCAATGCGCCGCTCGGGACGGCCTTCAGTGGCGCTCAGAACCTCGTGCCAGGTATTAGGTTCCGGCACTGTGATAGCAACGGGGACATTCAATTCGCGCAGGACAGCGGCAGGCTTCGGCCCACGCACCACCACAGTCATGCGCCGCAGAGCTTCGGCGAAACGGCCTGGTCCGAACTTCGCGGCGATGGCCTGATCCAGAATCCGGGTACCGACGCCGGTGAGCAGGATCATCATGTCGAATTCGCCCGCAAACAGCCGTTCGGCGAACTGGAAGGCTGCTTCATTGCGCTCGATGGGGGCCTCGCGCATGGACGGCGCCACAATCGCCTCGCCTTGTTGCTTGCGAATGAGCTGGGCCATCTCGGCCGCGCGCCGGCTTTCGAACGAAATGACCTTGAGACCGGCAAATGACATTTAAGTAACCGTAACTTATATCGGGCAGCGCCGCAATTTCCGCCCGGCCGGTGCGAACATGAACGCATGGACCTGCAATATCCCGTAGGCCGTTTCACATGGCCCGACGCAGTCTCGTCCGACGATCGACGGCGCTATATCGACGAGATCGAACAGACTCCCAAGAACATGCGGACTGCCGTCGCCGGGCTTTCGGACCAGCAGCTCGACACGCCGTACCGCCCGGGCGGCTGGACCGTCCGCCAGGTGGTGCACCATGTGCCCGATAGCCACTTGAACAGCTACCTACGCTTTCGCCTCGCGCTCACCGAGGACGAACCCACGATCAAGCCTTACGCCGAGGATCGGTGGGCGGAGCTGTTGGACGCGCGCACCGCGCCGGTCGAGCTATCCCTCGCGCTGCTCGATTCGCTACATAAACGCTGGGTTCTGCTGCTGCGGTCATTATCGGCGGCGGAGTGCGCCCGGAAATTCCGCCATCCGGAACTGGGCGAAGTGACGCTTGAAAAAAATCTGGCACTCTACGCCTGGCATGGCCGGCATCACGTGGCGCACATCACTTCACTACGCCAGCGCATGGGTTGGTAGCGGAGTGCGCCGGTCTCGGTCTATGATGATGGGTGCAAGCGAGTCTGACTGGAGGGATCACGGATGTCTATCGTTTCGAAAATGCGCGAGAAGGAGAGCGAAAGAGTTCAACCTGTGCCACCGCAGTTGAGCCCCGGCCAACCGCTTCCCGATTCGGTGAGGCATCATATGGAGACCTCCTTTGGACAAGATTTCTCCTCGGTGCGCGTGCACGAGGGCCACGAAGCCACCATTGTCGGCGCACGCGCGTTCACGAATGGCGACAACATTCACTTCGCTCCGGGCGCCTATGATCCGCACTCTGCGCACGGTCAGGAACTGCTTGGCCACGAGCTTGCGCACGTCGTGCAGCAGAAGCAGGGGAGAGATCTGTCAGCATCGAGGTAGACCGGCGGATTTCCCAGATGGTTTTTTCAGGTTTTCGGAAAACCTGGCGCTGTTTGAACAAGTGTGGCAATGATTGCCGGCAGCGATGCACCCACCCATATCGCCTTTAGTTCATTGTCCGGCTTCCAAGCGATGGAAACGGCACCAGCCAGGCACATGTACACCAGCAGAAATAGTGCATAAATAATCCACTACAGATTTGGGAGAGGCTGGCCAGATTGAAGAAGCTTAAAGAACCGCAAAACCTCAGGTGCGATGGAGCCTAAGACTCCCCACCAAAAGGCCGCGCGGCGTGTCATCTCAGCGGAGAGGCCGTCATAAACTGAATCACATCTCTAACATCTTGACCGGCGAAGCGCGCAAGGATGACGAGAATCGCCGCAACCCAGAGCGGGCTTGAAAAAAGCAGAATCCGGTGTCGAGACATCATTCTAAACATGACGCCTTCTTGGGCGATAACTTCGTTCTCTGAAGCCATCGGATTGCTCCCTAGGGGATGAGTTGGGGCTCCAGCGGACACTCCAAAATCATAGGGTAAAACACGCCTCCAAAGCAAGCTGTCTTAATAAAACCAAGAGCTTCCCGCTGTTTGGCGTCATGGCAAGAGTCTCCATTTTTCACCATGGATGTTGTGGGCAGCAAGACCTCATTTTTCCCTATTCAATGATTTTGATGGCCAGCCTGTCAGGTACGTTTCGGCTTATCGGAGGTTCTACGCTTCGCCTTGTCTTCGGGTTCCGATTTCGGCTTGGCTGACGCGTCCAATAGGCGCGAACACCACGGCCTCAAAATGCCCGGCGATCCCGCTTCGCTGCCGCGATATACTGCGCTTGATGCTGCAGATCATCTCCCCCAAAGATCCGTTTGATGCCATCGTGGTCGGTTCCGGCGCGACCGGTGGCTGGGCGGCCAAGAAGCTCACCGCCGCCGGCATGCGCGTGGCGCTGCTTGAAGCGGGAAAGAAGATCACACCGCGGGATTTCACCGAGCACAAGCGGGCGTGGCAACTGCCGTACCTTGGGATGTCGCCCAAGATCCGTCAAGAGCGACCCATTCAGAGCCTTTGCTACGCCTGCCGCGAGTCCAACTACGAAAGGTTCGTCAACGACCGAGAAAATCCGTACACGCAGGAGAAGCCGTTTCACTGGATCCGGCAGCGCGTGCTGGGCGGCCGTTCCATGAGCTGGGGCCGGCAGAGTTATCGCATGAGCGGACAGCGTCTTTCTGCCGGGAATGGAGATGACCTGCGGCGAGCATATTTTGCGGAAAGCCGTGATGGACAAAATGGGGCGCGTGGTGACGATCGGACGCGTGGCTATCCTCACTAAGCAGCATAACGGGCGCGCCGCATGCCATTACTGCGGGCCGTGCGAGCAGGGCTGCGTTACGTTTTCCTACTTCAGCAGTCCGTGGACGACGATCGCCGACGCGCAGAAAACGGGGCGTCTCACGCTCTTCACTGATGCGGTGGCGAGCCATGTGGTGATGAAAGACGGCAAAGCGGCAGGCATCGCTTACCTCGACCGCGTCACGCGCGAGCCCAGGGAAGTGCGCGCGAAAGTAATTCTGCTGTGCGCTTCGACGCTCGAATCTACGCGCCTGCTGATGAATTCCAACATTTGCAATTCGAACGATGCGCTGGGCAAATACGTGATGGATCATATCTACGGCGGCGGCGCGTCGGGCCGGATGCCGGAACTCGAAGCCAGGCCGTGGGCGGGGCCGCCGGACCGGCCGAACGGAATTTACGTGCCGCGCTTCCGCAACGTGAAAGAGAAATCGACCAACGGGTTCATCCGCGGCTACGGATATCAGGGCGGCAGCTCGCCAGGGTTCAACTGGGGCGCGAAAGGCTTCGGGGCGTCGTATAAGAATGGTCTGCGGCAGGGCGAATGGCACATGAGCATGTCGATGTGGGCGGAATGCCTGGCGCGCAAAGAGAATTACGTCGAGATCGATCGCGATCGCGTGGACGCCTGGGGCATTCCGGTGCTCAAGATTCACGCGGAGTACGGCGACAACGAAAAAAAGCTGTTCGACGACGGCAAGGAGCAGGCCGCCACCATGCTGGAGGCCGCGGGCGCCAAGGACGTGCGCACCCACGGCGAATATTCGGTGCCGGGCTTCTGTATTCACGAAATCGGCACGGCGCGCATGGGCAACGATGCGAAGACCAGCGTGGTGAACCGCTACTGCCAGGCGCATGACGTGCCTAACATCTTTGTGACCGATGGCGCCTGCTGGGTATCTAGCGCGTGCCAGAATCCGACGCTCACCATGATGGCGATTACGGTGCGCGCGTGCGATTACATCCAACATGAATATGCGAAACAGATGGCTTAAGGGCGGGCGGTCATATTGCGGCTCCGCCGCGCTTGTACTCCTGGCTGCTTGCGTGCCGTCGGCACGCGCCGCCGACGAACCGCGTCAACTTTTTGCGCGCGAATACTTCCATACCTTCGCGCACAACAATGCCGTGCTCGAACGGATCAAGCCAGGCGAAGTGATTTTCACGCGCACGCTCGATTCCGGCGGCCAGGACGAAAAGAGCGAGCAGCGCTCGCAGCCCTCGAATCCGCTTACCGGACCTTTTTACGTGGAAGGCGCGGAGAAGGGCGATGCCATCAAACCGGATCTGGTGCGGAAGGGCAGTGAGCGCCTGGTGCGATGGGATATCAATCTGGCCCGCGGGACGGTGCGGCTGCGCGAGCCGGTGAGCAAACGCACGCCACTCGAGTTTCCTGCCCGGCCCATGTTGGGCTGCGTGGGCGTGGCGGCGCCGGGAGAATTCGCGCCCACTTCGGAGCCGGCGGGTTCGTATGGCGGGAACCTCGATTACAACCAGATTGGCGAAGGCGCGACCGTGATTCTGCCGGTCTATCATCCAGGCGCGCTGCTGTTTATGGGTGACGGGCATGCGCTCATGGCGGATGGCGAGCCGACGGGCACTGGCGTCGAGACCTCAATGGATGTGGAGTTTTCTGTGGATCTCATCAAGAAGGCGAAGGTGACGGGCCCGCGCGTCGAGACAGCCGATTATTTGATCAGCGTGGGCGCGCAGCCGGAATTCGAGAGCTCGCTTGACCGCGCGCTGCAGCTAGCCACCACCGACATGGTCGAGTGGCTGGCGAACGATTATCAGATGGAACCCTGGGCGGCGCACATGCTGGTTGGGTTCGCGGGCAAGTACGACGTGGTGACGATACAGGGGACGATGGCGCTGAGGATTCCGAAACGATATCTGCCGGCGCGGCCGTAGACGGCCAAGCACTGGCTCAGTTTGCGCAGGATCAGCTTGCCTTCGAAGGTTCCTTCGCCGCCTTCGCTGGCATGCATTTCGAGCGGCTCCAAGGTTTCGCCCGCCGAATCGATAAGCCGGAAGCGCGTTTCCCCCGCCGGCACTTTTAAATCCACCGAGAGCGTGCGCTGCTCGCCCAGGTGCATCGGGCCCTTCACAGGAAACATGCCTTCGTGGGCGGGCCGGCCTCCCAGTTCGACGAACTCGACATTGTCGAGCGAAATCGCGCTCTTAGCCTGCGCCACTACGAAAAACAGGCCGATTCCAGCAATGCGCACGCGCCAGGCTCCGGCTTGCGGGCGTGTCAGGATGAGCACTTGTCCCGAACGAAAACGGTTGTCATTAACGTCCGGTTCGCCGGCATGGACTTCGGTGTTGGTCGGGCGGAGAACGGTGATGGATTGCAGGCACTGCAGCGTGACCGTGACCAGCAGGCTTTCGACGGTCGAGTCCACTGGAAAGCTGAATTCGCGCGAACCGGTGGAAAGGATTCCCGTTGAGCGAAAAATGGTGTCGTCGTGTTTATCGGTGTACTGCATCAGCACCATGGAGCGGCCGGCAGTACACCGATAAA
>WNFI01090317.1_pt1 | contig 18372 bp, 16 predicted proteins | sample 5400471 | NCBI WGS metagenome assembly WNFI01 (sample SAMN13153348, study PRJNA577476) | soil metagenome | isolation source: 100 cm saprolite on Douglas fir-dominated hillslope | place: USA:California | collected 2013-09-17 | reverse complement strand
CGGTGGAAATCCATGGTGGCGAAGTCGGGCAGCAGCGGCGTGAGCAGCACGTCGGCAGGATCGCCCGCCAGGCGGCTGCGCGCCACGCGCACCTCCACGATGTCGAGCGAGGTCATGAAGACGTTGAAGATCGAGGGAATCGACGCGCTTTCCTGCTTCGGCTTGCTTTGCACCCACCTCGGACGCAGCCGCTCCAGCCATCCTGGAACTTCGCGCGGCGCGACTTCCCGGTCCCGGCCGCGATCGCGGTACGCGCCGAGCTTGCCCCAGCTCAGGTCGACCGCGATCACCAGGTCGGCGCCGAGCGCCCGGCACATCGAGACCGGCACCGGGTTCACCAGCCCGCCGTCGACCAGCACCGCGCCGTTTCGGATGACCGGGGTGAACAGCCCCGGCATCGCGCAGGAAGCGCGCACCGCGTCGAGAACCTTGCCTTCCCGCAGCCAGATCTCGCGCCCCGAGTCGAGCTCGGTAGCGATCGCGCCGTACGTCACCGGCAGCGCGGAGATATCGCGGTCCTCGAAGATGGTGCGAAACAGCGTGAAAAGGCGGGTGCCGCGGATCAGGCCGCCGCGCCATGAGAGATCCATCAGCCGGACGACCGTGGTCCAGGCGAGCCCGGTGACCCAGTTCTCCAGCCGGTCGAGCTCGCCCGAGGCGTAGAAAGCGCCGACCAGCGCGCCGATCGACGTGCCGCACACCAGGTCGGGCTTCACGCCGCGCTCCTCGAGCGCGCGGATCGCGCCAATGTGCGCCCAGCCGCGCGCGCTGCCCGAGCCGAGCGCGAGTCCGAGGCGGGGTTTGCGGCGCAGGCTTTTAGATTCTCTCGAAGATCGCGGCGATGCCCTGGCCGCCGCCGATGCACATGGTCACGAGGGCGTAGCGCTTTTTCGTGCGCTCGAGCTCGTAGAGCGCCTTCACGGTCAGGATCGCGCCGGTCGCGCCGATCGGATGGCCCAGCGCCACCGCGCCGCCGTTCGGGTTGACCTTGGCCGGATCGAGGCCGAGGTCCTTCGTCACTGCCATCGCCTGCACCGCGAACGCTTCGTTCGATTCGATGACGTCCATGTCGGAGGGCTTGAGGCCGGCCTTTTCAAACGCGCGCTTCACCGCAGGAATCGGTCCGAGCCCCATCACCTGCGGCTCGACGCCGGCGTGCGCGTAGGCGACCAGCCGCGCCAATATTTTCAAATTCATTTTCTTTGCAGTCTGGGCTTCCGCCAGCACGACTGCTGCGCCAGCGTCGTTGATACCCGAGGCATTGCCGGCGGTGACCGTGCCGTCTTTCTTGAACACGGTCTTCAGCTTGGCGAGGTCCTCCATGCTTGCGTCCTTGCGTACATGCTCGTCGATCGTAAAGTGCTCCACGCCTTTTTTCGATCGTATTTCCGTGGGGACAACCTGATCCTTGAAATACCCCTTCTCAATCGCGTTGGCCGCCTTGCGGTGCGACTCGATCGAGAACTGGTCCTGCTGCTCGCGCGTGAAGCCGTACTTCGCCGCGATGTTCTCCGCCGTCACGCCCATGTGGCCGTGCCCGAAGGGGTCGTGCAGCGCGCCGGTCATCGCGTCGACGACCGCCGCATCGCCCATGCGCTGTCCCCAGCGCCCCGAGGGCAGGAAATACGCGGCGCGGCTCATGCTCTCGGCGCCGCCGGCGACCGCAACGTCGCAGTCGCCGAGCAGGATGTGCTGCACCGCCGAGACGATCGCCTGCAGCCCCGAGCCGCAGAGACGATTGACCGTCAGGCACGGCGTGCCGACCGGCAGACCGGCATCGACCGCGGCGACGCGCGACAGGTACATGTCCCTGGCCTCGCCGTGGATCACGCTGCCCATCACCACGTGGCCGACGCTCGCCGGATCCACTTTCGCGCGGGCTACGGCTTCCTTGATGGCAACGGCGCCGAGGCGAGTCGCCGCAAGGTCCTTCAGCGCGCCGCCATAGTCGCCGATCGCCGTGCGCGTTCCCGAAACCACCACTACCTCGCGGTCGCTCATTGCAGCCTCCCGTGCAAATCGTGCTCGCCGGCGCGCTCGATCAGGACTGCGGCGAACTCGCCGACCCCGGCGCGGCCCTTGAAGCGTACTACGCCGTCGATCTCCGGTGCGTCGGCGCTGGAGCGGCCCAGACCCGGCTCATCGACGAGAACTTTCATGGTCCTGCCTATTTTCGCCTTCAAGCGGGCGCCACTGATCGCCGCCTGCACCTGCATCAGCCGGCCGCGCCGTTCTTTTCTCACCTCGTCAGGAACTGCGTCCGGCAGAGCGTTGGCTGCAGCTCCATCCACCGGCGAGTAGGCAAAGCAGCCGACGCGGTCGAGCTGGGCTTCCTTCAAGAATTCCAATAGCTCGGAGAACTCCGCTTCGGTTTCGCCCGGGAAGCCGGCGATGAAGGTGCTGCGGATCGCGATCTGCGGACAGATTTCTCGCCACCTGCGGATACGCGCCAGCACGTTTTCGGCGCGCGCCGGCCGTTTCATCAGCTTGAGAACGCGCTGGCTGGCATGCTGGAACGGCACGTCGAGATACGGCAGGATTTTGCCTTCAGCCATCAACGGAACCACGTCGTCGACATGCGGATAGGGATAGACGTAATGCAGCCGCACCCACACTCCCAGCTCTCCCAGGGTTTTGCACAAATCCAGCATCTTTCGCCGCGCATCGAGGGGATGATGCAGAAGCTGCAGCGGTGATTGCAACCCTCGGAGATTTTCAGGTAGGCGTAGTGCCGCGGAGTCAGTTTCACGCCGATATCTGGAATTAAATCAGTATACGGATCGTGCGGCTTAGGCAGATGGGCGTGCACGGCATCCATGACCGCCGCGCTGTCGTGAGGACCAGTGACTGCAAGCACTGAGGGATGTACTTTTTTGATCACCCCCTCTTTAGCGCCAAGGCACCCGGTCACCACGACTTTTCCGTTCTCGGCCAGCGCCTCGCCGATCGTCGCCAGCGATTCCTCCACCGCGGCACCGATGAAGCCGCAGGTGTTGACGATCACCAGGTCCGCGTCGGCAAACCAGGGAAGGAGAGGCCCGAGAACATGTTGCGCGCCTGGCTCTGCATCTGCTCCTGGAACTGCGAGAACATCTTCTGGCTCTGCTCCATGTACGCCTGCATCAGGCTCTGCATCGCCGGGCCTTGCAGGTTCATGAACTGCGCCCACAGCTCCTGCGAGGCGCGCGAGTTATCGCCGTACATGCGATGCGACTGCTCCTGCAGCGCCTTCTGGATGTCCTGGAACGCGCGGATGTTCCTTTCCAGGTAGCTGCCCATCATCCCCTGCATCGCGTTGCCGTAGGAGCGGATCAGCTGCGACAGCAGGTCGGAGGAGAACATCGGCACGCCGCCCGATTCCTCCTCGAGGATGATCTGCAGCAGGATCTGGCGCGTCAGGTCGTCGCCGCTCTTCGCGTCGATCACCTGGAAATCTTCCTGCTTCAGGACCATCTGCTTCACGTCGGCGAGCGTGATGTAGCTGGACGTCTTGGTGTCGTAGAGGCGCCGGTTGGGGTACTTCTTGATCAGCCGGACCTGGCCCTGCATTCTTGCCTCGCGGCTTTCCTGAGGTGACGCCGACATGGGGCCTAGTCTACTCCTTAATACATGTGCTGGCCGCCGTTGATGGAAATGTTCGCGCCGGTGACGAACGCGGCTTCCTCCGAGCACAGATAGATGATCAGGCCGGCAACCTCCTCGGGCTTGCCGAGCCGCCCGACCGGGATCTGCGGCAGGATCTTCGAGTCGAGAATTTCCTTCGGAATGGCGGTGACCATCTTCGTGCCGATGTATCCCGGCGAGATGGTATTCACTGTCACGTTCTTGCGCGCTACCTCGAGCGCGAGCGCCTTGGTGAAGCCGTGGATGCCGGCCTTGGCCGCCGAGTAGTTGGTCTGCCCGAAGGCGCCTTTCTGCCCGTTGACCGACGACACGTTGATGACGCGGCCCCAGCCGCGCTCGACCATGCCGTCCATCACCTGCTTGGTCATGTTGAAGCACGAGTCGAGGTTGGTGCGCATCACCTCGTCCCAGGCGGCCTTGGTCATTTTCTTGAACGTCATGTCGCGCGTGATGCCGGCGTTGTTGACCAGGATGTCGATCGGGCCGCACTCGGCCTGGATCTGGGCGCACTTGCGCGCGCAGTCGTCGTAACTGACGACATCGACCGGATACGCCGAGAAACTGTGGCCGCGGCCCTTCATCTCCTCGAGCCAGGCCCGGTATTTGGTGTTCGACGGCGAGTAGGTGACGACGACGCGGTATCCCGCGTCGGCCATCTTTGTCGACACGGTTTCGCCAAGGCCGCCCATAGCTCCGGTGACGACGGCGAGCCGTTGTTGCACGGTGCTGCCTCCTCCTCCAGGGGGAGCGGTCAGTCTACATCATGTGCATTCCGCCGTTCACCGAGATGTTGGCGCCGGTGATGTAGCCGGCTTCCTCGGAGACGAGGAACGCCACGACGGCAGCGATCTCCTCGGGCCTGGCGAGCCGGCCCATGGGGATGGAGGCGATGATCTGCTCGCGGATCTCCGGCCGGATCGCCTTCACCATGTCGGTCTCGACGTAGCCCGGCGACACGGTGTTCACCGTGACGCCCTTGCGCACCACTTCCTGCGCCAGGGCCTTCGAGAAACCCGCCATGCCGGCCTTGGCCGCGGAGTAATTGGTCTGCCCGAACTGGCCCTTGATGGCGTTGACCGACGAGATGTTGATGATGCGGCCCCAGCCGCGCTCGCTCATGCCGTCGATCACCTGGCGGGTGACGTTGAACACGCTGTTGAGATTGGTATTGATCACCGCCATCCAGTCCTGCTCGGTCATGCGCTTGAACACCGAGTCGCGCGTGATGCCAGCGTTGTTGACCAGGATGTCGATGGGGCCGACGATCGAGCGCACCTGATAGAACATCTCGGCGCAGGAATCGAACTCCGCCACATCGCCCTCGGCGGCGTGCACGCGGTAGCCTTCACCGCGCATTTTCTCGATCCATTCGTTCTTGGGCTCGTAGCCGGGCAGGCAGCCGGCGACCACCGTGTGGCCGGCGCGTCCCAGGCGGCGGCAGATTGCGCTGCCGATGCCGCCCATGCCGCCCGAGACGAAGGCGATGCGCGACACGGCCGGAACGGACTCGTCGCGCCAGGACTCCTGCGACACGACCGGCGCTTCCGCTTGATTTCGCATTTTTTTCTTTCTAGCGCTCGACGGCGAGGGCGACGCCCATGCCCCCGCCGATGCAGAGCGCCGCCAGGCCGCGCTTCGCATCTCGCTTCTGCATCTCGTGCAGCAGCGTGACGAGAATGCGGCAGCCCGAGGCGCCGATCGGGTGCCCGAGCGCGATGGCACCCCCGTTCACATTCACCTTGCTGGTGTCCCAGCCCATTTGCCGGTTCACAGCGATAGCCTGCGCGGCAAAGGCCTCATTGATCTCCATCAAATCGAGGTCCTTCGGCTCCCACCCCGCGCGCGACAGGCAGCGCTTGGACGCCGGCACCGGCCCCATCCCCATGTACTTGGGGTCGACGCCGGCGGAAGCGAAGGCCTTGATGCGCGCGATGGGCTTCAACCCCAATTCTTTTGCTTTTTTTGATGAAGCAAGGACGACGGCCGCGGCGCCGTCGTTGATGCCCGAGGCGTTGCCCGCGGTGACGCTGCCGTTCTTGTCGAACGCGGGCTTGAGGCCCTTCAGCGCATCGAGCGTCGTGCCGTGCCGCGGATACTCGTCGTCGGCGAACACGACCGTCCCCTTGCGGCTGGCGATCTCGACCGGAATGATCTCGTCCTTGAAGCGTCCCGCCTTCTGCGCCGCCTCGGTCTTCCGCTGGCTGGCGAGCGCGAACTGATCCTGGTCCTCGCGCGTCACCGCATATTCCTTCGCCACGTTCTCCGCGGTGACGCCCATGTGGTACTGGTTGTACACGTCCCAGAGGCCGTCGATGATCATGGTGTCAACCATCTTCGCGTCGCCCATGCGAAAGCCGTCGCGCGAGCCGTTGATGGCGTGCGGCGACATGCTCATCGACTCCTGCCCGCCGGCGACGATGATGTCCGCGTCGCCGTGCGCGATCGACTGCGCGCCGAGCATGGCCGCTTTCAGGCCCGAGCCGCAGACCTTGTTGATGGTCATCGCCGGAATCATGTCCGGCAGGCCGGCGCGGATGGCCGCCTGCCGCGCCGGGTTCTGCCCGGTCGCGGCGGTCAGCACCTGGCCCAGGATGACCTCGGAAACCTGTTCCGGCGCCACCCCGGCGCGCTCCAGCACCTTGCGGATGACGAGAGCGCCGAGCTCGGAGGCCGGCATCTTCGCCAGGCTGCCGCCGAACTTGCCGATCGCAGTGCGGGCCGCGCCGACGATGAGAATGTCTTCCATGCAAGTCTCCTAATCGACCTTCTGCTTCACGTAGCGACCGGGCGCAGGCTCGATCGGCTTGTATCGCGCGCTGCCGGGCGCGCTCGGTGCCGGGCGCGTGCCGCCGGCGTGGCGAGCGAGCCACTCGCTCCAGAACGGCCACCAGCTGCCGCGCTCCTCGCGCGCATCTTCCAGCCACGCATCGGGATCGTCCGGATAGGGCTCCCCGACCCAGTAACTGCGGCGCTTCTTGGCTGGGGGGTTGACTATGCCGGCAATGTGCCCGCTCGCGCCGAGCACGAACGTCTTTTCTTCACCCAGCAGCGAAAGCGTGCGATAGGCAGAGCGCCATGGAACGATGTGGTCCTCGCGCGTCGACAGCACGAACACCGGCAATTTCACTTTTCCCAGATCGACCGGTACGCCGCAGTTCACCAGGGCGCCGGGCTGCTTCAGCCTGTTCTCGAGATAGGTGTTGCGCACGTAATAGCAGTACATCGGCCCAGGCAGGTTGGCGCTGTCCGAATTCCAGAACAGCAGATCGAACGCCGCAGGCCTGGCGCCGAGCAGATAGTTGCTGACGACGTAAGGCCAGACGAGGTCGTTGGCGCGCAGGCTCGAAAAAATGAACGCCAGGTCGGCCCCCGGCAGGATGCCGCGCTCGCCGATCGCCGCCTCACGGGCCTGCACGCTCGCTTCGTCGACGAACACGCCAATCTGCCCGGTTTCGGTGAAATCCAGCATCGTCGTCAGCAAGGTGACGCTCGCCACCGTGTCATCGCCCTTTGCGGCGAGCACCGCGAGCGCCGCGCCAAGCAGCGTGCCGCCGACGCAGAACCCGAGCGCGTTCACTCGATCGCTGCCGCAGATCTCGCGCGCGGCGCGCGCCGCCGTGAACACGCCCTTTTCCAGATAGTCGTCCCAGGTGAGATGACTGATCTCCGGCCCGGCGTTGCGCCAGGACAGCATGAATACCGTATTGCCGCTCGCGACGGCGTGCGCGACAAAGGAGTTCTCCGGCTGCAGGTCGAGGATGTAGTACTTGTTGATGCAGGGCGGCACGATGACGAGCGGGTGCGCCGCGACCTGCGCGGTGGTCGGCGCGTATTGGATCAGCTGGATCAGCTCGTTTTCGAACACCACATGCCCCGGGGTGACGGCAAGATTGCGGCCGACCTCGAAAGCCCCCTCGTCGCTCTGGCTGATCCGGCCCTTCTGGACGTCGCCCATCAGGTTCGCCAGGCCGCGTGTCAGGCTCTCGCCGCGGCTCTCTAGCGCCTGCTGCATCGCTTCGGGATTGGTCGCCGCGAAGTTCGCCGGGCACATCGCATCGATCCACTGCCGCACGGCAAAGCGTGCGCGCTCCTTCGCCTGCGCGTCGAGCTCGACGCCCTCCACCAGCTCTTCCAGATAGCGCGACGCGAGAAGATACGATTGCTTGAGGTAGTCATAGTAGGCGTTGTCGCGCCATTCCTTCGCCGAAAAGCGCCGGTCGCCCGGAGCGGGAGCGGCCAGCGACGCGGACTGCCCGGCGAGCAGGGCCGACCAGAGCCTCGACTGCTTCTCGAAGTACGCGGCCTGCATCGCGCCCAGCTTTGCGCTGTTGCGCTGCAGGTCCGCCAGCCACGGCGCCGCGCCCGCCGAAGCAGGCGCACTCGCCATCAGCCGCATCCAGCCCTGGGTCACTTCATTGCTCGATTGCGCGATCGCGGCGAGGACGGCATCGGGGGAGCCAAGTTGCATCGCGGCCGATTTTGCGACGCACAAGAGCCGCCGTCAATGATTATTAAGCTACTGAAATATAGTACTTTTATCTATGTGAGCCAGACCAGCGCCGCCATGCGGCCGGTGGCGCGCTCGCGGCGATAGGAGAAGAAGCGCTCGGGCTCCGAATACGTGCAAAACCCGCCGCCATAAACGCGCTTGACTCCGCTCGCCTCGAGCCTGCGTCGGGCAACGGCGTACAGATCGAGCAGCCAATGCCCAGGGCGGGTGGCCACGAAAGCGCTTTGTTCCTCGGGGAGAAAGGCAGCGCAAACCTCGTCGCCCACTTCGTAAACGCGCGGCCCGATCGCCGGCCCAAGCCAGGCGATCAATGTCCTGGACCCCATTGCTCGCACCGTAGCCTCGATCACGCCCGACGACAGGCCGCGCCATCCCGCGTGTGCGACGCCGACGACGCTCCCGTCCGCATCAGCGAGGATCACAGGCATGCAATCGGCAACCATGACCGCGCACACCGTTCCCCGGCAGCGGCCTACGGCAGCGTCTGCCTGCGGCTCACCGCCGGCGCTGTCTGCATCGATCACCGCGTTGCCGTGCACCTGGCGCAGCCACTTCGGTTCCGCGGGCAGCTGCGCGCGCAGCCTCGCTCGACCCGGGGCGCCTCCCGCCATATCGCCAAAGGGGCGCGTCGTAACGATCGCCTTCACGTTGGAGGGCACCGGCCAGTCGGGTTGGATCAGTTCCATCAGCCTTCGTCGCGCAGCTTGTCGAGCAGGCGCTTGAGGTCGCGCGGCAGCGGCGAGTGCCAGGTCATCACTTTCCCGTCACGCGGATGCCGCAGCGACAGCTCGGCCGCGTGCAGCGCCTGGCGCGGGAAGGCAAAGCCATGGCGCGTGCCGCGACGGTACACCACGTCGCCAACCAGCGGATGACGGATGTGCTGGAAGTGAACGCGGATCTGGTGCGTGCGCCCCGTTTCCAGCCTGCATTCGACCAGCGCCGCGTGACCGAAGCGTTCCAGGACGCGAAATGCGGTGCGCGCCGGCTTGCCGCGGTGCGTCACCGCCATGCGAATCCGCGCGCGAACGTCGCGGCCCACCGGGGCATCGATCACGCCGCTCGCCGGCGGATCGCCCTGCACGATCGCGAGGTACACGCGGCGCATCGTGCGATCGGCGAGCTGCTTTACCAGGTCGGCCTGCGCGCTGACGGTTTTCGCCACCACCAGCAACCCGCTAGTGTCCTTGTCGAGACGGTGCACGATGCCGGCCCGCGGCACCCCGGCCAGCGCAGGCGCATGCGCCAGCAGCGCATTGAGAAGCGTGCGGTCCGGCTGGCCCGCGCCCGGATGCACGACCAGGCCCGCCGGCTTGTCGATCACGATCAGCTGCGCGTCCTCGTGCACCACCTTGAGCGGCATGCGCTGCGCCTGCGGCGAGGCGAGCTCGGGCGCGGGCGGGGGCTCGAGCACGATGCGTTCGCCGCCCGCGACGGGATGGCTGGGCTCTGCGCTCTTGCCGTCGAGGGTGATATGGCCCGACTTGAGCCATGCCTGCAGGCGGTTCCGCGAGTACTGCGGGAACAGGCGCGCCAGCGCCTGGTCGAACCGCATGCCGCCGAGCCCGGGCGGGACGGTCGCGCTCATCGCCGCGACGAAGGCCGCGTCCCAGTCGGCGTTATAATTTTTCCTTCCCATGCGTTCAAGTTTACTTGGTGGTCTCGCCATCGTGAGCGCGCTGTTGCTCGCCGGCTGCGGGTTGCTTTCCTCGGCGCAGGAGGACGAGTCGGTCGGCTGGTCGGCCCAGCGCCTCTATGGCGAAGCGAAGGACGCGATGACCGCCAAGGAATGGACGAAAGCCATCAAGTACCTGGAAAAGCTGGAAGCGCGCTATCCCTACGGCCGCTACGCGCAGCAGGCGCAGCTCGAGGTGGCGTATGCGCACTACAAGGACGGCGAGCGCGCCTCGGCGATCGCCGCCGCGGATCGCTTCATCAAGCTGTATCCGAATCATCCCAACGTCGACTACGCCTACTACCTGAAGGGGCTGATCAACTTCAACGAGCTGCAAGGCGGGCCGCTCTCGTTTCTGACCACGCCGGACATGACGGACCGCGACCCGAAGGCCTCGCGCGAAGCGTTCGAGGCGTTCAAGGAGGTCGTGACCCGTTTTCCGGAATCGAAGTACGCGGAGGACTCGGCCGCGCGCATGCGCTATCTCGTCAACGCGCTCGCCTCGCACGAAGTGCACGTAGCGCGGTATTACATGAAGCGCGGCGCCTACCTGGCCGCCGCCAACCGCGTGCAGTTCGCGATCCGCAACTACCCCCAGGCGCCGGCGATCGAGGAAGCGGTGTACATCCTCGCCCGCGCCTACGATTCGCTCGGCATGACCGACCTGCGGGACGCCGCGGACCGCGTGATGCATACCAACTTCCCCGACAGCCGCTACCTGAAGCCCGACGGCCGCCGCAGGAACGCCCCCTGGTGGCGGATCTGGGATCCGGACTGGTGATCAGGCCAGCCTGACCCGCTCGTCGGCGATGTCGTGGCGGAAGAAGCCCTCGACGTCCGCAAGGCGGCGCGTAAGTCTCATGGGCGGCAGGCTGCGCAGGATGCGCCGCCCGTACGGGCGCGCCACCAGGCGCGGATCGCAGAGCATCAGGATGCCGCGGTCGGTCTCGTCGCGGATCAAGCGCCCGGCGCCTTGCTTGAGCTGCAGCACCGCTTGCGGCAATTGCAGTTCCGTGAAAGGGTTGCCGCCCTCTGCGCGTATGCTCTCGATGCGCGCGGCCAGGACGGGATCGTCCGGCGGAGCGAACGGCAGCTTGTCGATCACCACCACGGAGAGCGCCTCGCCGCGCACGTCGACGCCTTCCCAGAAGGACTGGCTGCCGAGGAGCACCGCGTTGCCGAGCGCGCGGAAGCGCGACAGCAGCTCGCTGCGCGATCCCGTCCCCTGTACGAGAAGCGGAAAACCGATGCGGCTGCGCAGCAGCTCGTGCGCGCGCCGCAGCGCCCGCAGCGTGGTGAAGAGCAGGAACGCGCGCCCTCCACTCGCCTTGAGAACGGGTAGCGCCGCCTCGATCACCGCCTGCGTGAACGCCGGGTCGTTCGGGTCGAGCGGCAAGCCCTTGGGAACGTAGAGCAGCGCCTGGCGCGCGAAGTCGAACGGGCTTGCCCAGCGGCGCGTCTCGGCATCGGGCACGCCGAGCTCGCGGGTGAAATGCCTGAAGTCCTCGCCGACGGCGAGGGTGGCGGAAGTGAAGATCCAGGCGCGCGGGTGGTCCATCATCTGCCGCCGGAACAGCTCCGCGGACGAAAGCGGCGTGACATGCAGCTGTGCCGCGTGCCCGTAGACTTCCACCCAGCGTACCTCGGCCTGGCCCTCGCTCTCGCGTATGCGCGCGAGAACCGCCGCCGCGCCGCCCGCTCTGCGCGCGCACGAATCCAGCCCCTCCGAGCGCTCGGACTGCTCTGCGAGAGGCTGCTCCAGTTCCTTAAGCGAAAACTGCAGCTTCTCAAGCGCGCCGGGGAAATCCGGCAGGCGCAACGCCTGCGTCCAAGCGAGGCGCGCGCCGGGCTCGCCGAGCGCCAGGCGCAGGTCGCGGGCGGCCTTGTCGAGCCGCGTTGCTACCCGGTCGAGCTCGGGAGACGCGCCGCCGGCGGCCCGCAGCTCGAGACGGGCATCGCGCGCCAGCTCGGTCAGCTGCGTGGTCGATACGTTTTCGCCGAAGAACATGCGCGCCGTCTCGGGCAGCTGGTGCGCCTCGTCGAAAATGAGGGTGTTGCAAGCCGGCAGCAACTCGGCGATGCCTTCGTCGCGCAGCACCACGTCGGCGAAGAACAGGTGATGGTTCACCACCACCAAGTCCGCCGCGAGCGCATTCCTGCGCGCGCGCATCACGAAGCAGTCCCGGTAGTCGGGACATTCCTGCCCGAGGCAGTTGTCGCGCGTCGACGTGGCGTGCGCCCAGACCGGCGCGTCCTCGGGAACGTCGGCCAGGTCGGCGCGATCGCCGGTCGTGGTGCTGGCGGCAAAGCGCTCGATGCGACGCAGTTGCGAAGCTTCCTCCCGCGAGGCGAGGCGACCTTCGCTAGCCGCGCGCTTCATGCGGTAAAGGCATACATAGTTCGCGCGTCCCTTCAATAACGCCGCCGTAGTGCCGCAGGCGAGCGCTTCGCGCACCGCGGGAAGATCGCGGTCGTACAGCTGGTCCTGCAGCGTTTTCGTCCCCGTCGAGACGATCACCTTGCCGCCGGCGAGCAGCGCCGGGACCAGGTAGGCGAAGGTCTTGCCGGTGCCGGTGCCTGCTTCGGCGACGAGCACGCCCGTCCGCTCGATCGCATCGTGGATGGCGGCGGCCATCTCGAGCTGCTGGGGCCGCAGCTTGAAGCCGGCGACGCGCTCGGCAAGCGGCCCGTTGGCTGCGAAAGCCCGCTGCAGCGCGCTGTTCAGTTTCCGATCTCCTCGACCTTCACCCAGACGCGCCGCGTCTCGGATGTGCGTGAAGCGCTCGCCGCACCGATGCCGCGGTTGTCGCGCGCGCCGGCTTCGGCTACGGCGCCAAGAGAAAACCATTCCCCGAGCGGTCCGCTCACCGTGCTGACCGTCCGCTGCGTCTCGCGCTGCGAACCGATGTCGATAAAGACCCTGTCCCCCGCGACGCGCGGCGCCACATCGAAGCCGGTGCCGATGTCCTGCATCACGATGGTTTCCTGCGCCACCACTCCGGCCGGGGTCTGGATCCTCTGGCGCTGCATCACCGGCCTCGATTGTCCCGTGGTGATGAAGGCGCGGCCGCCCTCGAGAACAACGAGCCGCTGGTCGACGCGGTCGGCGGCCGTTGACCGGGCGCCTTGCGCGCGCACATCGACGCGCGAGCCACCGCCTCCGATTCTGCCGCCCGCCTCGATGCCCTGGCTGGCCGCCTCCAGCGAATCGTCGAAGCGCACGGAGATTTGCAGGCGGCGCGGCGGCCGGTCGATCGCCTCCAGCGCGCGCTTGATCTCGGCCAGGTTCGCCGGGCTTGCCCGCACGATGAGCTGTCCGGACTGCCCGGTGAGCGCGCCGCCGGGCTCGACGAGCGGCTGCAATACCGGAAGCACCTGGTCGACCGTCCGATGCCGCAACGGAATGATCTCCAGGGCTTGCTGGGCCAGGCTGTGCACGGCGCAGCCCGCCAAGACCGCGGCCAGGACTGATCGGACCCATTGCATGCGGTTCATTTTCATGGATCAACGCGCGATCTGCCGTTGCGTCTACCACCGGCAATGAGAGTTATTATCGTTGGCTTCTGACCAGCCGAGGACCCAATGCCTATTTTTTCAGTAAAAAACGCTCTCTGCGGGATTGTCCTCCTGCTAACCGCGGTAAGCGCCATGGGGCAACAGCAGGTAGTAAACATTTACTCTTCGCGGCATTACCAGACCGACGAAGCACTATACGAGGGCTTCACCAAGCTCACTGGAATCAAGATCAACCGCATCGAGGCGGGCGAAGACGCGCTGATCGAACGCATCCGTAACGAAGGCTCGCGCAGCCCGGCCGACGTGCTGATCACCGTCGATGCAGGCCGGCTCTGGCGCGCCGAGCAGCTCGGCCTGCTCCAGCCGGTGAAGTCGGCCATGCTGCAGCAGAGAATTCCCGAAAACCTGCGCGAGCCCGGCGATCAATGGTTCGGCTTTTCGACGCGCGCCCGAGTCATCGCCTACAACAAGGCAAAAGTCCGGCCCGCTGAACTCGAGTCTTACGAGGATCTCGCCGACTCTAAATGGAAGGGGCGCGTTTGCATGCGCTCCTCCACCAGCATCTACAACCTCTCGCTGATGGGCGCGCTCATCGATCACCTGGGCGAGCAGAGGGCCGAGGCCTGGGCGAAGGGCGTGCGCGCGAACCTCGCCCACGAGCCGAAGGGAGGCGACTCGGACCAGCTGAAGTCGGTCGCGGCCGGCGAGTGCGACGTTACGGTCTCGAACCAGTATTACTACGCGCGCCTTGCCCGCTCTGAAAAACCCGAGGAGCGGCAGATCGCCGGACGAATCGGGATCATTTTCCAGAATCAGAAAAGCTGGGGCACGCATGTGAACATTTCGGGTGCCGGCGTGCTGAAGAATGCGCGGCACCGCGACGCAGCGATCAAGTTTCTCGAGTATTTGGCAAGCGACGACGCGCAGCGCTACTTCGCCGACGGCAACAACGAATGGCCGGTAGTGGCCAGCGTAAAGGTGGACAACCCGGTTCTCAATGCATTTGGCGATTTCAAGCGCGATCGGCTCAATGTCGCGCTGCTTGGCCGCAACCAGCCCAGCTCCCAGAAGATCTACGACCGCGTCGCCTGGAAGTAGCGCTTCGAGACCACCAGCACCGGGATCAACCCGACCGCGACGATCACCAGCGCAGGCAGGGCGGCTTCGCCGAGCCGCTCGTCCTTCGCCAGGTTGTAGGCTTCGATGGCAAGCGTGTCGAAGTTGAAAGGCCGCAGCGCGAAGGTGGCCGGCAACTCCTTCAGCACGTCTACGAAGACCAGCAGCGCCGCCGTGGCAAGAGTGGGGGCGAGAAGCGGCACGTGGACGCGGAACAGCGTCGCCGCCGGAGTGCTGCCGAGCGAGCGCGCGGCGTCCTCCATGTTGGGAGTGATCTTCGCCAGCCCCGCTTCAGTGCTTTGCAGCGCCACCGCGAGGAGCCGGACCAGGTACGCATAGATCAGCGCGGCTACGCTGCCGGTCAGCAGCAGGCCCGGGCTGACGCCAAACGCTTCCTCGATCCAGGCAGCAAGCGCGTTGTCCAGCTTTCCGAGCGGCACCAGCACACCGACGGCGATGACGGCGCCCGGGATCGCGTAGTCCAGGCCGGCAAGACGGTTTGCGGCCGCGACCAGCCGGCTGCGCGTGAGTCGCGCGGCGTAGGCCATGACCATGGCCAGCACCACGGCGATGGCTGCAGTGAGCCCGGCGACTGCAAAGCTGTTTCCCACCAGGGTGAGAAGGCGCTGGGCCAGATGGACGGTGTTTTCGCCCCACGCGAGGTGCGCGAGAAGCAGCGCGGGAAGAACAAATCCAAAAAAAAACGGCGCGGCGCTAGCCACCAGAGCGAGTGCCGCCCTGGTGCCCCGCAGCCGGCGCAGCGGAGCGGATTTGCGCGGCGCGGCCACATGGTAAGCGGCGCGGCCCCTGCTAGCCCGCTCGAGGCCGAGAACGAGCGCAACGAAAAACAGCAGGCACGCCGACAACTGCGCAGCCGCGACGCTGTCGCCCATCGAAAGCCAGGCCTTGAAGATGCCCGTCGTAAAGACTTCGACCGCGAAGTAGGAAACAGTGCCGAAATCGGCGAGCGCCTCCATCAGCGCCAGCGAGGCACCGGCGACGATTGCCGGCCGCGCCAGCGGCACCGCGACGCGGAAGAACACACCCCACGCCGAATGCCCGGCCAGGCGGCCGGCCTCCAAGGCGCTGCGGGGCAGCTCGAAGAACGCGACGCGCGCAATGAGATAGACGTACGGATAGAGGGCGAAGGACAGCATCGCCGCCGCGCCCCACAGCGAGCGGATCTCCGGAAACCAGTACTCGCGCGCCTGCCAGCCCGTAACGGCGCGCAACGCGGACTGCACGGGCCCCGTGAACTGTAGCCAGTCGGTGTATGCGTACGCCATCACGTACGCCGGCATTGCGAGCGGCAGCATGAGCGCCCACTCCAGAAAATCGCGGCCCGGGAACCGGTACACGGTCACCAGCCAGGCGCAGACGACCCCCATGGAAATTACACCCCACCCCACCGCGAGAAGAAGCAGGGCTGTATTCCAGACGTAGCGTGGCAGCCCGGTGCCGGCGAGATGCGCCCAAGTATCCGTGCCGCCGCCGAATACGCTCGCCATGATCGAAACGATTGGAAGCGCGAGCGCAGCGGCGATCAGCAAGGCGGCGCTGCCAAGCAGGCCCACGCGGTGCAAAATGTTATTAAATTCTTGAATTATAAGGAGGTTGCATTCTAACTATAATGCGGCCATGAACGGCGAGCGGCCGCTGGTCGAAGTCCAAAACCTGCGCCATGCCTATGGCGCTCAAGAAGTCGTTCGCCAGCTCTCGTTTTCGCTTCCTAAAGGCGCCATCGGGTGCCTCCTCGGACCGAGCGGATGCGGCAAGACCACCGTGCTGCGTTGCATTGCCGGCTTCGAGTCCGTGCGCGAAGGGACGATCCGCATCGGCGGGCGCATCGTATCCGGGCCGGGCGTGATGGTGCCGCCCGAGCAACGGCGCATCGGCATGGTGTTTCAGGATTACGCGCTGTTCCCGCATCTTCCGGTCGCGCAAAATATCGCGTTCGGGCTCCACGCCGCGCCCCGCGACGTACGCTCGGATCGCGTGCGCGAGCTTGCCGAGCTGGTCGGCCTTGCGGCCGCGCTCGAAAAATATCCTCACGAGATTTCCGGCGGCCAGCAGCAGCGCGTCGCGCTTGCCCGCGCCCTGGCGCCGCGCCCCGAGCTGCTGCTGCTCGACGAGCCGTTCTCGAATCTCGACGTCGATCTGCGCGAGCGGCTATCGCTCGAGCTGCGAGAGATCATCAAGGCGAGCGGCGCCACCGCGATCCTGGTCACGCACAATCAGCATGAAGCATTTGCCATGGCGGACGAGATCGGCGTCCTGCACCAGGGCCGCATCCAGCAATGGGACAGTGCCTACAACCTTTACCACCGGCCGGCGAACCGCTTCGTCGCCGACTTCGTCGGCCAGGGCGTATTTCTGCCCGCGAGGGCGCTCGACTCGCACAAGATCGAGATCGAGCTGGGCGTGCTGACGGGCGAGAGGATGCCGCTGGAGGGCGGCGAACTCGAAGTGCTGCTGCGGCCTGACGACGTGGTGCACGACGACGCCGCGCCGACGCAAGCCGAAGTGGTGCACAAGGCCTTCCGCGGCGCGGAGATCCTGTACACGCTGCGGCTGCAAAGCGGCAGAAAGGTATTGGCGCTGGTGCCGAGCCACCACGATCACGCCCTCGGCGAACGCATCGGCATCCGGCTGGATGTCGATCACGTGGTGGCGTTTCAGCCGGAATCCTGATCCCTCAGGTTGTAGATCGCCCGCAGCTCGATGATGAACTCCTTCCCGCGCAGCGCCGGCGGGATGGGCACCAGGGGCTTGGCCCGCTTGAACATCTCGAGAGCCTGCGAATCGAGCACTTCGTGTCCGGAGCCGGTTTTCACGCTCGCCGAGGCGATCATGCCGTCGGCGTCGATCACCATGCGCACCACGACGTCGCCTTCCCAGTTGTTGTCCATGGCAACGCGCGGGTAGCGCTTGTAGCGCTTCGCCGCGCTGATCAATTGCAGCCGGTACTGAGCGAGCGTTCCCGCGTCCGGCGCCTCGGCGGCGAGCGCGCTGGCAGCGGTCTGCGCTTCAGTCTTCGCGACCGGGCCGGCCGCGGGTTCCCCCGCAGACTCGGATGCTGCCGGCGCTGCGGGGGCCATTGGCGCAGGCTGCGGGGCCGCCTGCGGAGCTATGTTGAGCGCTTCCGGATTCGGCACGGGAACCCGCGTGGGAATCTGACGCGGTTCGGGCCGCTGCGCCGCCGCCGGCGGAATCGGGGGACTAGTTGCGACTACGGCCGGCGCGGGTTGCCGCTCCATCAGCCGGGCGACGATGGGCGCGGGCTCAACACGTATGCGCTGTGACTCGCGCAAATCCGGCAGACCAAAAAGCAGAACCGCGTGGAGAAGCAGCGATAGCGCAACCGCGTAATTCAATACGTGGTTGTGCCCGGCATACCTGCCCGGCTCGCCTTGCATGACCGCGCTCATGGAGCCGGTCAATATAGCATCTACGCTCTGCGCAAGGCCCGCCAGACCTTCTCCGGCGTGAGCGGCATCTCCAGGTGCAGCACGCCGCGCTCGTGGAGCGCATCGAGAACCGCATGCACGACCGCCGGGACCGCGCCGATCGTGCCGAGCTCGCCGCAGCCTTTGACGCCGAGGAGGTTGGTCCTGGAGGGCACGCTTTCGTCGAAAGCGCTGCGCAGCGAGGGCAGCTGGTCGGCGCGCGGCACGCAGTAGTCCATGAAGGATCCGGAAAGCAGCTGCCCGCTGTCCTGATCGTAGATCGCCTGCTCGTACAAGGCCTGGCCGACGCCCTGCGCGACTCCGCCCTGGATCTGTCCTTCGACGATCATGTGATTGATGATCCGGCCGATGTCGTCGCAGCTCGCGATGCTCGCGAGCTGGACCTCGCCGGTCTCGGCGTCGATCTCGACTTCGCAGACCTGGGCGCCGTTGGGCCAAGAAGGTGTCGAGGGCGTCTCGGTAGCCGA
>WNFI01019252.1_pt1 | contig 18378 bp, 18 predicted proteins | sample 5400471 | NCBI WGS metagenome assembly WNFI01 (sample SAMN13153348, study PRJNA577476) | soil metagenome | isolation source: 100 cm saprolite on Douglas fir-dominated hillslope | place: USA:California | collected 2013-09-17 | reverse complement strand
GGTCCGCTCGAGGTCACCAAGGAGGGTCGCGGCATCGTGATGCGCGTCCCGCTTGAGGGCGGCGGGCGGCTGGTGGTCGAGCTATCGCCAGACGAGGCCATTGCGCTAGGCGAAGCGCTGAAGACGGCCGTCAGCTGAGCCTTGCCGAAGGCCACCCAGGTGACCCTGCTGCCCGCGGTCGCCCCGCGCTTCCTCGGCTCCTGCCTATCCTCCCCCGTCGGCGGCACAGCTGAGCCTCCTGACCTCACCGCCGTGCCGGTCAGCGCCGAATCCGGGCGGAGCGCTCAGGCCGATCCCGACGGCCCCGGCCCCCCCGCTCCGCGTGTTGCCAGGTGCGCTACTCGGGCCGCTTGACCGCGGCGAGCAGGCCGTCCCCCACCGGCAGCAGCAGCGGCACGAGGCGCTCATCCACCCGGACCTGCTCGCAGAGTTCCCTGACAGCGACCGTGTCCGGGTCGCTGCGGGCCAGGTCGGCGACGCGGTCACCCGATAGCGCGTTGTCAAAGGTCACCACCCCGCCCGGCCGCAGCAGCCGGAGCGCCGCGACCAGGTACTCGGGGTACTCCTGCGGATCGGCATCGCAGAAGACGAGGTCGTAGGCGCCGTCGGCGAGCCGGGGGAGAACCTCGAGGGCCCGACCGCTGATCAGCCGGTAACGGCCGGCGGGGAAGCCAGCGGCAACGAACACGGCGCGCGCCAGCCGCTGATGTTCCGGCTCGACATCGACACTGGTCAGAACGGCTCCGGGGCGCATGCCGCGGAGTAGCCAGAGGCCTGACGTGCCGCAGCCGGTGCCGATCTCGACGACCGACCTGGCGCCGATAGCTGAGGCGACAAAGCGCAGGGCAGCGCCGGTGACCGGCCCGACCGGAGCAGCCCCACCGACCTCAGCGGCGTTCTGCCTGGCCGTGAGCAGGAGCTCATCTTCTCCCGCGAAGTCGTCGACGTAGGCCAGGGTGACCTCCGCGTTCACGATGTCTGCCTCCCCGGGCTGTGCTTCCCGCTCGCCTCCGGGGCGCTTTTGTGGAGCGCACCTCCGGCCCCTCGGCTGTCCGTGCGGAAGCCTAGTGCACCTGCTGTGACCCGGGAACCGGCCCGGCCGTCTCGGCCGTAGACTCCTGCGTCGGAGGCCAAGCCGTCGCGCGGCGAGATCCGGGAAGCCCGGGCGCGGTCATGGCGTTGCACAGTGTGGGAGCGGTGGAAGGGGGATGCCCGTGGACGAGGGCCAGCCGTCGCAGGCTGCCGCCGCCGAGTGGACGCCACCTAGCTGGGATGACGTGGTCCGGGATCACTCGGCTCGGGTCTACCGTCTTGCCTACCGGCTTACCGGAAACACCCACGACGCCGAGGACCTCACCCAGGAGGTCTTCGTACGGGTCTTCCGGTCGCTGTCCAGCTATACGCCAGGGACGTTCGAGGGCTGGCTGCACCGGATTACCACGAACCTGTTCCTGGACATGGCACGCCGCAGGCAGCGGATCCGGTTCGAGGGGCTCGGCGAGGAGACGGCAGCGCGACTCGGTGACGGCGGCCCGTCGCCCGCGCAGGCCTTCGACGATCGGCACCTCGACACCGACATCCAGGCCGCGCTCAAGGCCCTGGGGCCGGAGTACCGGGCCGCGGTCATCCTCTGCGACATCGAGGGCCTGTCCTACGAGGAGATAGCCGCCACGCTGGGGATCAAGCTGGGCACCGTTCGCAGCAGGATCCACCGCGGACGGGCGCAGCTGCGAGCGGCACTCGAGCATCGTCGCCCGAGGCATCCCGGCGAGGCACGCGTGCTGCAGCGGCGGGCCCCCGTGGGGGCCAGACTCGCACCCGGGAGGCAGCCATGACCCATCTCGGGCATCGCCTTTCCGCTCTGATCGACGGAGAGCTCGATGCCGTGGAACGCGATCGAGTGCTTGTGCATCTGGCCGGGTGCGAGCCGTGCCGGGGAGAGGCGATCGCGCTGCGGACGCTGAAGCGGCGGATGAACGCGCTGGGCGGGGCCGCCGCCGATGCGGCACTGACCCGTCGACTGATCGGGCTGGCCCAGCCGGGCAGCCCCTCGTCGCCGGACCAGGCCGGCCAGGAGCCCTGGCCCGGGATGGCGGCATCTGACCCCATCGGGCCGGGACGCGGCGGCCGGGAGGTCCGGCCTGCCTGGTATGTCGCCTGGGGCGCCACTGCCGTGGTCGTGGTCGGCGTGGGCACCGCGGCGTTCCTGGCTGGCGGTGGCACGGCTCAGCCGGGGCCCAGGGTCACGCCAGCGGTAGACACCAATGTCTTGCAGCACGACCTGATGGACGGCGTGGCCCCCGCGCCCTCCCTCCCCGGCCGACTGCGTACGAGCGAGAGCTTCACTTCGCACGCGCCGTGAGCTCGGATTCTGGCAGCGGATGGCCCGCGGCCTGCACCGGCTCGCCTCGTGGATCAACCCGCTGCGCTGATTAGGCCTATCACGTCCGGCTCAGGGGGATGTATGCGTGCAGCGGCGGCCGCAGCCCGTCCCTGACCCGCAGGCCGCCTCGGGGAGGCACACGATGTCCGATGGGTCCGTGCGCGGCAGCGCGCCCGATCCGCCCGGCCCGGATGATCCTCTGGAACCGTCCGCTGCCGCTGATCCCGCTCGTGCCGCTGATCCGTCTCGTGCCACTGAGCCGGCTGACGCCGCCCGGACGGCTCGTGCCGCCGATCCGGCTTGTGCCGCAGATCCGCCCTATCCGGCCGACGTGCCAGATTGGCAGGGCCTGACCGGCTCGTCGCATCTGTACGACCTTTCCGGCCCGGCCGGCCCGCCCGCCGAGGACCCGTTCGCCCCGCCCGGAGGACTCCGGCGGCCCGGCAGGCTGGCCAGATCCAGGCTCATGGTCGTGGCCGTGATCACGATGGTCATATCGGCGCTGGCCGGAGGCCTGATCGGCGGGTACATCAGCTCCTCGGCCGCCGGGACGCAGCCCAGCTACAGCCTGGGGACGGTTCCCCCCGCCCTGACCACCCGCCCGCCGGATTCGGTCGCCGGGATCGCGGCCCGGGTGCTGCCCAGCGTCGTCATGATCAAGGTGGACGGCGCCGAGGGCACTGGCTCCGGCTTCATCATCAGCGGCGGCTACATCGTCACCAACAACCACGTGGTCACCCTGGACGGCCAGCTGACGCACGCCACGCTGCAGGTTGTCTTTAACGGCGGCCAGACGGAGCCTGCCAGGCTGGTCGGCACCGACCCGTATTCGGACATCGCGGTGATCATGCCCCAGCAGGCTCCCCATGTTCCCGCGCTGACGCTCGGCAACTCCACCGGCGTTCAGGTCGGAGATCCGGTCGTGGCCTTCGGCTCGCCCCTTGGCCTGGCCGGCACGGTGACCAGCGGCATCGTCAGCGCGCTGAACCGGCCGCTGCAGACGGCCGCGGGCAGCACGGGCAGCGCTTCCCAGGTCTTCTACGACGCGATCCAGACCGATGCTCCGATCAACCCGGGTAACTCGGGCGGGCCGCTGGTGAATGGGCAGGCCCAGGTGATCGGCGTGACCTCGGCGATCGACACGCTGGGCGGCGACCCGGCGATCGGCGTCCAGGGCGGCAGCATCGGCCTCGGGTTCGCGATCCCGATTAACCAGGCGCGGCTCGTGGCCACAGAGCTCATCAGGACCGGCCAGGCCGCGCACGCCGTCCTGGGCGCGCTCATCAGCACCAGCTACCGAGGAACCGGCGCGCAGATCGCCCTGCTGCGCGTCGGCGGTGTCCCGCCGGTCAGCCCGGGCGGGCCCGCGGCCCGGGCGGGCCTGCGTCCTGGCGACGTGATCATCCGGTTCGCCGGACAGCAGATCGGCAACGCAACCGCGCTGCTCGACGCGGTCCGTTCCCGGCAGCCGGGCACTCGGGTACCCGTCACCTTCACGCGGCACGGCGTCAGCCACACGGCGACCCTCACCCTCGGGTCGGCCGAGTCATTACGCTTCTCAGGGGGGGCCCGCTCCGCGAGTCGACCTTGAAGAGGGTCGTCCCCGCTAGGCCTAGGGCCAGCACTGCCCGCGCGACCTGGGGATGAGGCCGGTGCCTGTCAGCGCCGGCCGGTCCCTGGCCGGTTCCGCCTGATCGGCTGGAGACTGCGGCCGGCGCCGGCCGCTTCTGCCGCTCAAGGCTCGCGGCTTCATGACAAGCGGCCCGACGGTCTACATTGGACTCAGCGGACCCAGTCGCGACGCATATGCCGCGACTCGCCGGAAGATGCCGGAGCCCCCTCGTGTTCGATCTGTCACTGCCCAAGCTCCTCATCCTCGCCGTGCTCGCGCTGATAATCTTCGGCCCCGATCAGCTGCCGAAGATCGCCAGCCAGGCCGGGCGGGCGCTGCGGGACCTGCGCCGGATCGCCGACAGCGCCAGGGCCGACCTCCAGGAGGGCCTGGGCCCGGAGTTCCGTGATTTCGACATCAATGACCTGAACCCGCGCGCTTTCGTTCGCAAGCACCTGCTGGACGACATCGACACAGACCACAACGGCAACGGCAACGGCAACGGCAACGGCAACGCAGGCCGGTACTCCGAGACGGAGCTTCCCGAGACACAGTTCTCCGAAACTCCGGGCGCGGCCACGCTGCCGCCCGGCGAGAGCCCGCCCTACGACTCTGAAGCCACCTGACGACTTCGTCCCATTTCATCGTCTTCGTCACGGTAAGCGGTTCGCCAGAGCGGATCATGACCGCCGTGAATGTGAGCTCAGTTCACTCCTGTGTGCAGCAAGGTCACGTTCACCGGCTTCTTGGCCGGGCCACCGGTCACACCGGGGTCAGGCCGAGCGGGCGCCCGGCGAGGCTACGGGACCGGCTGGCCAGCTGGTCGGCGATCGCCGTGAGCTGCCGGGCCGCGGGGGAGTCGGGATCGGACAAGACCAGCGGGGTGCCGCTGTCCCCGGCCTCGCGGAGCCGCATGTCGATCGGCACCTGGCCGAGAAGGGGGACCCGGGCACCGACCACGCGGGTGAGCGTGTCAGCCACGACCTCACCGCCGCCCGTCCCGAACACTTCCACGCGCTCGCCGCAGTGCGGGCATGGCAGGTATGACATGTTCTCAATCACCCCCACCACCCGCTGGTGCAGCTGCGCGGCGAGCGATCCCGCCCGCTCGGCCACCTCGGAGGAGGCGAGCTGCGGGGTGGTGACGACGATCAGCTCCGAGCCCGGGACCAGGTGGGCCGCCGAGATAGCGACATCGCCGGTACCCGGCGGCAGGTCCATCAGCAGCACGTCCAGGTCGCCCCACCAGACGTCGGCGAGGAACTGCTCGAGCAGCCGGTGCAGGATCGGGCCGCGCACCGGCAGCGGCTCGTTGCCGCGCTTCATCATGCCGGCCGAGATCGCGGCCACGCCGTGTGCCGAGGGCGGCATGATCATTTTCTCGACCTGGGTCGGCAGCCCGGTCACGCCCAGCATCCGCGGCACCGAGTGACCGTAGATGTCCGCGTCGAGCAGGCCGACCTTCAGCCCGGCGGCGGCCAGCGCCACGGCCAGGTTCACCGTGACGGACGACTTGCCGACGCCTCCCTTGCCGCTGGCCACCGCGTACACCTTGGTCAGCGAGTCCGGCTTGGCGAACGGGATCACCCGCTCCGGCCTGCCGCCGCGGAGGTTGCTCTGCAGGGAGCGCCGCTGTTCCTCGCTCATCACGTCAAGCTCGACCCGGACCCGGGACACGCCGTCGAGCAGGCTGACCGCCGCGGTCACTTCACGGGTGATGGTGTCGCGCAGCGGGCAGCCGGCCACGGTCAGCCAGACATCGACGCGCACGCTGCCATCGGCGGCGACGTCAATGTCCTTGACCATGCCGAGCTCGGTGATCGGACGGCGGATCTCGGGGTCGTTGACTCCGGCGAGCGCCTTTGTGACCTGATCGATCGTGGGCGGCGCGGACACGACGCGCGGGGTTGCCATGACCCAATGCTACGGAGCCGTCGGCGGCCCGTCGAAAGCAGCGTCCTAGGATCATCGGAACGGAAAGACCGTGGGGTGGGTGCGGCCGGGCCCGGCACGCCGGATGCGGGCGGGCCGGGCCCGCCGTCCGTCTGACCGGTGCGGCACGCGGGGCGGCGTGATTCGGATGCCGGCCGCTGACGGCGGTCCCCTCTCGGAGGTTCTGATGGCGGAACTGCAGCAGGTCGGCCTCCGGCATCCGGCCGCCGAGCTGGTCAGGGATATTCAGCGCAACCGCACGCGCGGGCGCGCCGCGCCTACCGGATCTCGGCGAAGACGCTCCGGTACCTGGCCGAGCGGCCGAACCCGGACGGCCTGATCTCGATCGCCCGGCTGCCGGATACCGACCCCGAGGCGTTGGCGTTCGGGCAAAATGCCCTCATTCTGGCGATTGACGGGATCGAGATCCCGGGAAATCTCGGGACCGTGATCCGCACCGCGGACGCGTGCGCGGCGGACTGCCTGGTGCTGACCAACCGCCGGACCCGGCTGACGCACCCCAAGGTGCTGCGCAGCAGCCAGGGGATGAGCATCAGGGTCCCCGCGCTGGAGTTCGATGAGGTGGCGGACGCGATCTCGTGGCTGGACTCCCGCGGATTCACCGTCTACCTGGCCGACACCGAGAACAGCTCGAACTACCGCAGCTGCGACTTCGCCGGGCGGACGGCCCTGGTCGTGGGCAGCGAGCGTTATGGAATCTCTCCGCCCTGGCACGCGGCGGGCTTCCGCAGGATCGGGATCCCTATGCTGGGCTCCGCGGATTCGCTGAACGTCGCGGTCTCCGCGGCGGTGCTGCTGTACGAGGCGCGAGCGCAGATGAGCAAATGGTGAGCCGGGTGGCGCGGGCGACGGGGGGGCGGCCGCCGGCGGGGCGGGCGCCGGGTGGGGAAGGAGAGCCCATGACGCGGGGCAACCGGTCCAGGAGGTCGTGCCTGGCCGTCCCGGGCAGCAGCCCGCGGTTCCTGGAAAAGGCCCAGGGCCTGAACGCGGATCACGTCCTGCTCGACCTCGAAGACGCGGTCGCGCCGGAGGCCAAGCAGGACGCGCGGGGCCAGGTGGTCGCCGCGCTGCTGTCCGGCCACTGGGCGGGCAAGGTCACCACCGTGCGGGTCAACGGCGCCCTCACCGGGTGGGCCTACCGCGACGTGATCGACATCGTCGAGCAGGCCGGCCAGCACCTGGACGCGATCGTGCTGCCCAAGGTCAGCGGGCCGGACCAGGTCGCGTGGCTCGACCTGCTGCTCGGCCAGGTCGAGCAGGCGACCGGCCTGCAGGCCGGCCGGATCGGGATTGAGGCCCAGATCGAGGACGCGCGGGGGCTGGCTCAGGTGGACGCCATCGCGGGCGCGTCGCCGCGGCTCGAGGCGCTGGTCTTCGGGCCGGCCGACTTCATGGCCAGCCTCGGGATGCGGTCCCTCGAGATCGGCGCCCAGCCGCAGGGGTATGCGGGAGGCGACGCGTTCCACTATCCGCTCCTGCGGATGCTGGTCGCCGCCCGCGCGCACGGGCTGCAGGCCATCGACGGCCCGTACGCCGCGATCGGCGACGACGACGGGCTGCGCCGGGCGGCCGGGTCGGCGGCGGCGCTCGGCTACGACGGGAAATGGGTGATCCACCCGGGGCAGATCGAGATCGTGAACGCCGCGTTCTCGCCTGGCCAGGCCGAATACGACCGGGCTGAGGTGATCCTGGAGGCCTACGAGTACTACACGACAGTCGAGAACCGGGGGGCCGCCCGGCTGGACGGCGAGATGATCGACGAGGCCACCCGCAAGCTGGCCCAGGTCGCCGTGGCGCGGGGCCGCGCCGCCGGCCTAACCAGGACCTCCCGGTTCCGGCCCGCGCCTACCCCGCCGCCCGCGTAGCCCCCGGCCCGCCTCGCCTGACCCGCCCCGCCGGTGGGGTCAGGGCACGGACTCGATGAGGGGGTAGGTGTACGGGGCGCCGTTGCCGCGGGTGCCGCCGGTGCCACCAACCACCCAGCAGCGATTCCCGCAGGCCAGCGCGCTCAGGTAACCGTGGTGGTGGGGGGCGTGCACCGTGACCGGTGCCCAGCCGCCCCCCTGCCAGCGCAGGGCGAGGGGGCGGGACTTGTCGGTCATGCCCAGCAGCCAGCAGCCGTCGGCGCCCGAGCAGGTCAGGTCGACGGGGTAGGCCGGGAGGCTGGTGGCGGCCGGCGTCCAGTTGCGGCCGTTCCAGGTGTCGGTGACGGGGTGGGAGCCGGGGAAAGCCGCCAGGCACAGGGTCGGGCTGGCGCAGCCGAACAGCGACGGGACGAGCCCGGCGTCAAAGCCGGTGCTCGCGGGCGGCTGAAGGCTGCCGCCCGGGACCAGCGGCGGGGCCGGTGCGGGCATCGCCTTCCAGTGACCGCCGGAGTAGCTCGCGGCCGCCGGGGCGCCGCCGAGCAGGCCCAGGGCCAGGCAGCGCCCGGCGGCCGGGCAGGAGATCTGCTCGGGCTGCAGGCCGCCGCCGACCGTGGTCGCGACGCTCCACACCGATCCGTTCCACTGCTCGAGAATGTCCCTGGTCGTGCCCGTATGTGACTGCGCGCCTCCGATCGCCCAGCACGCACTCGCCGACGCGCAGCTAACGTCGTTGAGCTGGCCGCCGTCCAGGGCGGGCGAGGGCGCCAGCTGCCACGCGCCGCCGGTCCAGTGGTCGATGATCGCTGGCCCTCCGGCGGAGCTGCCGCCGACGGCCCAGCAGTCGCTGGCACCGGGGCAGGCGATGGCCTTGAGCGCGTCTTTCCGGGCGGGGAGACCCCGCACGGCCACCGTGCGCCAGTGCCCGGCCGTCTCCAGCCTCAGCAGCGGACCGCGGCTCTCCGACAGCGTGTTGCCGCCCGGAGCGCTGGCCACCTGCCCCACGGCCCAGCACTGCACCGCGTTCGGGCAGGCAATCGCGTTCAGGTAGTTGTCGGGGTACTGCCTGGTGGCTGCGTTGGCGCCGAAGTGATGGATGATCCATCCGTCGGTACCCGCCACCAGGAGGGCCGCGACGATCACGGCGAGGCCGATCACCTGCCGTCGTGACGGCTGGGATGAGCCAGTCATCAGGGCTCGCCGCCGCTGGCCATGCCGCTCATCGGGAAACCCGCCTCCGCTCGCCTGGCGCATCGCCCTGGAATGATATCGGCGAGTGCGGCTCGGCCACGCACGGTGGCTCTGGTTGAGTCACGCACCCCGGGCATGACTCATGTCGGGTAAACGCCCCGGGTGGCCAGGAACTCCGGGAGCCCCTTGGTGAGCGGCAGGAGGGACAGGTCCGCGGCCGTCACCCAGCGCACGTCGTCGGCGTCGTCGCCCGCGGCCAGCTTGCCCCCGGTGACGACCGCGAGGTAGTCCCTGATGTCGATCACCGCCCCGTCCCGGCCCGGCAGCTCCGCCGTCCCGACCAGGCGGCCGCACGCCACCAGCAGGCCGGTCTCCTCGAGAATCTCCCTGACCACCGCCTGCTGGTCGGTCTCGCCCGGCTCGATCCGGCCGCCGGGCAGTGACCACAGCCCGGCGCCGGGCTCGTGACCGCGCTTGATCAGCAGCAGTCGCCCGGCCCCGTCCTTGATCACCGCGCCCACGCACGGGACCCGCCTGGTCGCCATGCGTTCAGTATGTAGGCGTCCATTAAATTCGCGGGCCGGGCGGACGCGGTACTTGACGTCTGGCGGCCGACGCGTAACCGTCAGTTGTCATGAGGACAGCGCCTACCTGCCCGCGATGCGGCGGCCCGGTGCGCGAGCCCAATGCCTGGTCCAGCGCGTGGCAGTGTGACGTGCACGGCGAGGTGCACCCACTGCGGATGGCGTACAGCACGTCCGCCGAAGGGCTGGAGGGGCTGTTGCGCGGTGCGGCAGTCCCGGTGTGGCTGCCCTGGCCGCTGCCCACCGGCTGGCTGGTCACCGGCTTTGCTGGCGCGGGCGACGAGCGGAGCGGCACCCGCGGCTGCGCCGTCGCGCTGTCCGGCCCGAACCCGGTCGGCGGTCCGGGCGAGATGCTGCTGGTCTCCGAGGAGCTCGGGGTCGGCCTGGGGGCCAGGCTCGCCGGCCTGGCCGGGCCCGACCCGGGCAGCGACTTCGCGGCCCGGCCGCCGCACGCCGTCGTCCGGTTCGGTAACCACGAGTTCCCGCTCTGGCATGTGGACGCGCCCGAGCGGGCGGCGTTCGCCGGGGAGATGATGGGCAACTGGCTGTGGCTGATCCTCTGGCCGGACACCGCGGGCATGCTGCTGGTCGAGCCGCTGGAGCTGCGGGACCTGCGCGATCCCGGCCAGGACCTGGACCTCCCGTTCGGCGCGCCGTCGCCGATGCTGCCCAGCTAGAGTCGGGCAGCGTGCGCGCCGACCTGCACACCCACAGCACGGCCTCGGACGGCACCTGCCCGCCCGCCGAGGTGATGCGGCGAGCCCGCGCCGCCGGGCTCGACGTGATCGCGCTGACCGACCACGACACGGTGGCCGGGCACGACCAGGCACGGCGGGCGCTGCCGCGAGGGCTGACGCTGCTGCCGGGGATGGAGCTGTCCTGCCGCCTGGACGGCCACAGCGTGCACATGCTCGCGTACCTGTTTGACCCGGCCCACCCGGAGCTGGCGGCCGAGCTCGCCAAGATCAGGGAGAGCCGCGTGCGCCGCGCCCGGGCGATGGTCGCCCGGCTGGCCGAGCTCGGGGCGCCCGTCACCTGGGAGCAGGTCAGCGCGCTCGCCGGGGACGGCGTGGTGGGCAGGCCGCACATCGCGCGGGCGATGGCCGAGGCCGGAGTGATCGAGTCGCCGGAGCAGGCGTTCGGGCCGGACTGGATCGGCGCCGGCGGCCGGGCCCATGTCACCAGGTACGCGCTTGATCCGGCACGGGCCGTGGCGCTCATCCGGGACGCGGGCGGGGTTGCCGTTCTGGCTCATCCGCGGGTCCCGGAGCGCGGCTGGGCGGTGCCCGACGACGTGATCGCCGGCCTGGCGGCCACGGGACTGTCGGGAATCGAGGTACATCACCCAGATCAGGACCGCTCGCAGCGGATGGAGCTGCAGGCCCTGGCCGACCGCCTCGGCCTGGTCGCCAGCGGCGGCAGCGACGATCACGGGAAACTCACCGGCTACCGGATCGGGTCCGATACGATCACGCGCGATGCATATGAGCGGCTGGTATCGCAGGCGACGGGCGGCACCCCGGTGAGCGGGTGGTGAACTCGTTCTTCGATATCAAGTTCTTCTGGGAAGTCTTCGTCACCCTGCTGGTGATCACCGACCCTCCCGGCATCGTGCCGGTCTTCCTCGGCATGACTCGGGGCCGTCCCGCGACGGAGCGCAGTCGGCTCGCCTGGCAGGCTGCGGTGGTGGCGTTCGGGGTGATCGTGGCATTTGCCTTGTTCGGCCGGTCGATACTGAGCTACCTGGGCGTGGAGCTGCCCGCGCTGCAGACGGCGGGCGGGCTGGGCGCGATCGTGGCCACGATGCTTTTCGTGCAGCGGACTAACGGCCGCGGGGACATTGTGGCGTTCGGGCTCGCTATTGTCACTGTGATCGTCGTGCTCTGGCTGGCGATGCGGTTCTCCGGCGCGATACTCCGGATACTGCGCGACAGCGGGGCGGAGCTGCTCACCAGGATCGCCGGATTGCTGCTGTCGGCCATTGCGGTGCAGCTGATTATCGGCGCGGTCCGTACGCTCGTTAGGCAGGGCTGAGGCATCGCGGCGGAGGCGCGCAGATGAGCAAGGAGGCAGGTCGTCATGGAGGCGCGGATCGAGCGGGCTGGAACCGCCGTCAACACCTGGATAATCGGCGACGCCGAGGAGGTCATCGTCGTCGACCCGGGCCGCGATGCCGCCCCGGTGCTCGCGGCGGTGGGCGACCGCGAGGTGATGGCGGTGATCTGCACTCACGGACACGCGGGCCATGCCGCGGCCGCGGTCGAGGTGGCGGCCAGGGACGAGGCACCGGTGGCGGTGCATCCGAAGGACCGTGTCTACTGGCGCGAGGCGCATCCGGACGACGATCCGGAGATCGACATGGAGGACGGCGGCATTTTCGAGGTCGCCGACGTAGCGCTCGAGGTGATCCATGCGCCCGGGCACAGCCCCGGCTCGGTCTGCCTGTACAGCGAGGACCTCCAGGCCGTCTTCTCCGGAGACGTGCTGTCGGCCGCCGGTCCGGTCCCGCACGAGAACGAGTTCCCCGACTTCGCCCGGCAGCTCAGCTCGATCGGCGAGCAGGTGCTGACGTTGCCTGGGCAGACCCGGGTGCTGCCCGGGCACGGTGATGAGCTCACCGTGGCCGCGGCGGAGAAGCGCTTCGACTCCTGGGTAACCGCAGGCCCCGTCATCAGCAGCTCGGACTAGTGCACCTCTGCGTAAGCTCACCGCCAGCACCACTATGACGCCAAGGCCCGGCACCGGGGCGGTCACCCGCCGCGCCCCGGCGCAGCGCGGGTCGCGGCGGTCGCGGCAGTTCCGGCGGCGGATTTGTCCGGTGATTGGCCTGAGTGGTTTTCCGGTGAGGCCAGGATAGAGAGGTGCAGCAGCTCGGCTTCGAAGGCATGCCGCGGCGTCTGTATACGTGCACGCCGACGAGGCTGACAACCTGGCTGGATTGTCCGCGCCGGTACCGGATGACGTACCTGGACCGGCCGCCGCCGGGCAAGGGCCCGCCGTGGGCGCACAACAGCCTCGGCGCGAGCGTCCACAATGCGCTGGCCGGGTGGTGGCGCCTGCCTGTCCGGGAGCGGACCGTGTCCGCCGCCGGGGAGCTGCTAGAACGCGGCTGGATCGAGGAGGGCTTTGCCGACTCCCTGCAGTCTTCCCGGTACCGGAGCTGGGCCAGGGGCATGGTGGAGGCGTACGTGACCGGACTGGATCCGGCCAGCGAGCCGGTCGGGGTGGAGCGCACGGTCGCGACCCGGACCGAGCTGATCGCGGTATCGGGCCGGATCGACCGGCTGGATGACCGGCGCGAGCCAGGCGGTTCCGGCGACCTCGTGGTGGTCGACTACAAAACGGGCAGGCATGTGCTGACCGTGGACGACGCTCGGACGTCACTGCCGCTGGCGCTGTACGCGCTCGCGGCGGGGCGGGTGATGCGGAGGCCTTGCCGGCGGGTCGAGCTGCATCATCTGCCGACCGGTCGGGTGCTCGCCTGGGAGCACACGGACGAAACGCTGGCCCGGCAGCTGCGCCGGGCCGAGGACATCGCAGCGGAGTGCGCCGCGGCGGACCAGCTATTCCGAGGCGGCCCGCCCGGCGGGGAGCCGGGGCCAGCGGCGGGGCCGGCGGGGCTGCCGGCGGCGGGGCCGGCCGGGCTGCCGGCGGGGCTGCCGGATGACCGGGTCGACGAGGTCTTTCCGCCCCGCCCCGGTTCCTGGTGCGGCTGGTGCGATTACCGGGCCCGCTGCCCGGAGGGAAGCGAGGCTTCCGAGCCGCGCCGGCCATGGGACGGGCTGGGCGCCGGGGATGCGGCCTCTCCGGACAGCCCCGCCGATGCCGCTCGGCCCGGGGCCGCAGGGCCTGGTGCCGCAGGGCCTGGTGCCTCAGGGCCTGGTGCCGCAGGGCCTGGTGCCTCTGGGCCTGGTGCCTCACTGCCCGGCGCCGCCGCCCGGCCTGGCATGGGCGCGGCGGCCCCGCCGGAATGACGGCTGCCGGCCGGGCGATTCGCGCTGCGCCGCCGGTAGCTGTCCTCGGCCGCACGCCAGAACGCGGTGAGCGTGCTTGCGGTGGTCTCGGGGGCCTCAACGGCGGGGGAGTGGCCAGCGCCCGGTATGCAGACTCGCTGCGCGCCGAGCCGCCGGGCCATTCGCTCCTGGACAGCCGGCGGCCAGGCATCGTCGTTCTCCCCGTAGAGGACCAGGATCGGCGGCCCGCCGAGGTTCGCGAGTTCTGCCGTGCGATCAGGGCAGGCCAGGAGGTACCTGGCCATGACGACCAGCCCGGTTGGGCTGTTGCTCATCATGCGCTTGTGCAGGAACGCGATGATCTGCTCAGGCACACCGTCGGCTCTGGCCTGCGGCTCCATGTGCTCATCCCAGAGCTTCCCGATGGCGGCGCGCAATTGATCGGCAGGGCCGCCGGCCGCCTCCAGCGCCGCTAGCATGCCGCGGAGCAGCCCGGCGCGCTGGCCGGAGAGGCTTCCGGGCCCGGAGCTGAGGAAGGTCAGCGACAGGATCGGCGTCTGCCGCGCCAGCGCGGCCTCTCGCGCGATGAGCCCGCCAAAGGAGTGCCCGAGCAGGTGCACGCCCTGGCCGTCGGGTGCGACAGCGTCGGCGATGGCGGCGATGTCGGCGGCAAGCTCGCTCGCCGCGTAGCCGGCCGAGTCCAGAGCACCCTCGCTCTGGTACTGGCCGCGCATGTCGATCGCGATTACTTGGCGGCTGGCCGACGCGAGCGGCTGGAGCACGGGGATGAAGTCTTCCTTGCTGCCGGTGAAGCCCGGCAGGAGCAGCGCCGGCCTTCGCTCGCACACGCCGATGGCGGGCTGCGCCCCGAGAGCCGCGAACGCACCCCGATGACTCTGAATCGTCACCGGGCGGACCTGGCCGGGCAGATCAAGGTACTTGGGCGTGCTCACAGAGTGGCAGCGTACCTATCGGGACTTGGCATCTATCTCCCGATTGCTGGAGACTCGGCTGAAGGCTGCCCAAGTGCCCGCCGGGCGCCCGCACCGACCTCGCGAATGTCCCGGTCATCCGGGCCTGTCCTGACCGTAACCGTGGGACGTTGCCGCCAAATGACGCGTAGGTGACGGCCTGGTTATTCGGCCGGCCGGGTTACGAGAGCCCGAGCTGCCACGGGCGGGAAACCCGGCCTGGCGGTCCGGCTTGCCTCTCGCCACGCCCCGAGTACCTTCGTCTTTGCCGGTCAGCCCTCCCCGGCCGGTCCCGAGGGGCTGGCCCCGGTGGCCTGGCCTGCCGCGCCACGCGCGCGACGCCGGGGCTTCCGCCGCCTGCTGGCGGGCTGGTGTCGCCCCTGGACGGCCTCGTCGGCCGCGGGATTGCGGGTCTCGGCCGTCACGGGCGGCTCGCGTCGCAGCTCGCCCCGGCTATCGCGGGCAGCCACGCCTGCCCGGGTCCGGTGGCGAACTCGCTGTCCGCGCTGGCCGGCCTCGCGGCCTCTGGCTGAGTCGCCGCGGCTGGCTGAGTCGCCACGGCCTGCCCTGGTGCGGGTTTCGCCGCGCACCGTATGTGTGCGGTTACGTCCCGTCTCCCCGATGTCCTCGAGATCCTCGGCCTCCAGGCCGAGTCGGCCGCGCATGGCGGCCGGCAGCGTTCCGGTGATACCCGGCGATATCCGTAGCGCGCTGTACAGGTGCTCGGATGTGGAGTACGTCTCGACGGGCTCGGGACGGCCGAGGCCCAGGGTGTCGTCGATGAGCTTCCAGCGTTGCAGGTCGCGCCAGTCCACGAAGGTCACGGCCACGCCGGTGCGCCCGGCCCGCCCGGTCCGGCCCGTCCGGTGCAGGTAGGCCTTGTCGTCCTCGGGACACTCATAGTTGACGACGTGCGTGACGTCATCAACGTCCAGCCCTCGGGCGGCCACATCGGTCGCCACCAGCACGTCCACCTTGCCGCTCCGGAAGGCTCGCATGGCGCGCTCCCGCTGACCCTGGCCGAGGTCGCCGTGAACGGCCGCGGCGGCGAAGCCACGCGTCGTCAGCGCGGTCGCTACCTGATCGCAGGCTCGTTTGGTCCGGCAGAACACGATCGTCAGGCCGCGGCCTTCCGCCTGCAGCACCCGGGCGAGGACTTCGATCTTGTCCATCTGGTGCGCACGGAACACATGCTGCTCGGTGCTCGGCACGAGCGCGGTCTCGTCGTGATCCTCGGCGCGCACGTGAGTCGGCCTCCGCAGGTGGCGCCGCGCCAGCGTGACCACCTCGCCGGGCATCGTGGCAGAGAACAGCATCGTCTGCCGCTGCACCGGAGTCAGCCGGAGGATCTTCTCGACGTCGGGCAGGAAACCGAGGTCAAGCATCTTGTCGGCCTCGTCGAGCACGAGGCCGTGTACGTCCGACAGGTCCAGGTGACCCTGTCTGATCAGGTCAAGCAGCCGGCCGGGAGTCCCGACGACGAGATCCGAGGTGGCCAGGGCCTCGATCTGCGGCTCGTAGGCGCGGCCACCGTAGACCGTGACCACGCTTGTACCCAGGCGCGAACCCGCGATCCGGAGATCATCGGCGACCTGGATAGCCAGTTCCCTGGTGGGCACGACGACTAGGGCCCGGGGCGCCGAGCGCCTGCCGCCGGGGCTTTCGTCGAGCTGTTGCAGGATCGGGATGCCGAACGCGAGCGTCTTGCCGGTTCCGGTCCTGGCCTGCCCGATGAGATCGTGTCCGTCGAGTGCGATCGGCAGGGCCAGCGCCTGGATCGGGAAGGCGGTGCTGATTCCCGCGGCCTCAAGGGCGGCGCAGATCGGCTCGGCTACCCGCAGGTCACGAAACGTGCGCTCCGTGCGGTCAGGCTGCTCTCGGTTGTCGTTCAGCGTGTCAGGCACGGCGCTCGCGTTCTCCGGCGCGTCCTGCATGCTCCATGTATCTGTGGTCAGGGCTTCCGCCTCCATCAGTGGCTCGCGGCCCGGCCGGGTGCGGTAGCGCCCTTGGCCGGCGTCGCGAGCGAGAAAATCGACCCCTCCGGCGGTGCCGTCATGCGAGGCATGAAGATACACGCTCGCGGAGAGGAGTCAGCGCGACGTTCCGGGACGATCACCGTACTCGGCAATCGCCGCGCCTCACGTCCTGTGTAACGACGAGTGGGGGCTACCGCATTCCTGACGCGGATTGCAGACAGTGTAGCAACACCGATCGCGCTGGCCGCAGCCAGGCGCGCCCGGGCCTCGCGGCGGATTGTTAGGCTGCCGTGGTGACGCACAACGGTTCCGACGGTGCTGCGCCGCCGCGTGCCGCTGGGGAGGGGGAGGTCGCCGCCAGGGCGCGGGTGGCGGAGCCGGGTGACCCTGCTGGACCTGGCGTGGTCGACCTGCTCGGCACCCTGGCCTACGCGTCTCTGGTGGCCTTCTTCCGGCTGACCGACGATGCAGCGCTCGCGGTCTCGCTGGCCGACAAGGCCGCCCTCGCCGAGATGGCCGTGGCGGAGTTCGGTCATTTCCAGCTGCTGCGCCACCGGATCCAGGAACTAAATCTCGATCCCAGCGAGGTAATGCACCCGTTCGTGGCCGCCATAGACGAGTTTCATTCCAGAACGGCGCCGGCCGACTGGCTGGAGGGGCTGGTGAAGGCCTATGTCGGAGACGGCATAGCGGCCGATTTCTACCGTACCGTGGCGGAGTTGCTCGACCATCAGACGCGGGCACTCGTTCTTGAGGTACTGGCCGATACCGGGCATGCCGAATTCGCGGTGGCCCGGGTGCGCGAGGCCATCGAGGCCGATCCCAGGGTCGCGGGGAGGCTCGCGCTATGGGCGCGGCGGCTGGTCGGCGAGGGACTCGGGCAGGCACAGCGGGTCGCCGCGGAGCGAGAGTCGCTCGCCCGTCTGCTCGCAGGCGGGGACATCACCCAACTGGGCCAGATCGGCAGGATGTTCGCGCAGCTGACAGACGCTCACGCGCGCCGAATGGCAGCACTCGGCCTGGCCGACTAACCGCTCACGATGGGCACCGGACCAACTGGCTACCTGAGAACTGCGTACCCCGCCCGGCCAGGCGCGGGGCGGGCGCCGGCTTCAACCGAGGATTGATCAGCGGCCGCGGCTCAGAGCGCGTTGCCGAACCCGATGCGGCGGGGCTCCGTGCCCCCGAGCTCGAGGTAGGCGATCTTGTCTGCCGGAACCATGACCTTGCCGCCCTTGTCATCTGCCAGGATAAAGACGGTGCCATCGGCAACCGCGGCCGTGAGGGTGCGCTCTATCTCCTCGAAGGACGATTTGGTGTCCACGACGAGCTCTCGTGGCACGGACTGGATTCCGATCTTGACTTCCATGGCACTCCTCCCGCCCCCCGGCAAGAAAATTTGGTCCAGATACGCTGTGCCTGCAGCGTCCGTTGACCAGGTTTCGACGGGTCAGGCCAACAGGCGACAGAAGCGACCAGCCCTGTGCTGAGGCTAACCCGCAGCGGGTGCCGGGCGGACCAGCAGGCCGGCCGTGCTGGACGGGTCTGGTCAGCCGGTGCGCGGCCAGCCGCTGATCCCTCGCCAGGCCAGCCTGGCGAGAAGCTGCTCGGCGGCGTCCTTGGGTATTGCGCGGTCGGTGCTGAGCCAGTACCGGGAGCTGACCTGAGCCATGCCGACCAGGGCCATGCCCAGCAGGTGTGCCTCGTCGTCAGACAGACCCGCGTCCTCGCGGATGAACTGGCTGATCATGTCGGCGCAGGCGTACATGGTGCGGTTCAAGCGCGCCCGCACCTCGGGCTCGTTGCTCAGGTCGGACTCGAACACCAGCCGGAACGCCTCGCCGGAGCTGCTCACGAAGTCGAAGAACGCCTGGAAGGTGGCGGGCACGCGCT
>WNFI01578192.1_pt1 | contig 18380 bp, 18 predicted proteins | sample 5400471 | NCBI WGS metagenome assembly WNFI01 (sample SAMN13153348, study PRJNA577476) | soil metagenome | isolation source: 100 cm saprolite on Douglas fir-dominated hillslope | place: USA:California | collected 2013-09-17 | reverse complement strand
TAAGGCTCCCGTCGAACCCCTCCAGCCGCAAAAGCGCTGTAGGCGGCGGTGACATCTTTCACGGTTGATCCGAACGCTCCGAGATAGATCGCCGGCACCCTCGGAATGTCTGGTGCAAAGCCGGCCAGCGTTGCCAGCGCATGCACTTTGTCGAGCGTGGCCTTTTCGCCGACCCGGACCGTCATGGTGTTTCGCGAGAAAATGAGGCCATCCCGAGCCGGGAGTGTTCCTCGGTTGGTTCCGTCCGAATTGTTCGGCGCCCAGCGCGGAGCGGTATGTACTTCGCCCGGCTGTAAGGGATCGTCACTGATCAGGGTGCCGGGAAACAATCCTTCTCCATAAGCAGCCGCGTAAACAAACGGTTTGAACGTTGAGCCGATCGGTCGATAGGCTTGCAGCGCCCGATTGAATTTGCTGTCCCGAAAATCACGTCCGCCCACCAGCGCCCGGATAGCGCCGCTGCGATTATCCAGAACGAGGGTTGCTCCCTGCAAATAGGGAGTGGGATCTTCCGCCGCGCGTTCGGCATCGGTATAACTGGATTTTCGCGGGTGTTTATAGTCGGATTTTCTCTCTACCTGTTCCAGCCAGTTGTCGATGGCCGATTCGGCCGCTGGCTGGAGGACTGGATCAAGAGTGGTGTAGATCCGGAGGCCACCGACGTCGATCTGGTCTTGGCTCACGATCCCTTGCAGTTCTCGATAGAGCGCATCCATGGCGTAGTTCTGCTGAGGTACCGACGAACGCTTGCCCGTGATCTTCAACGGCGAGCTTTTCGTGGCTTCTGCTTCCTGTACCGTGATCATTTTGAGTTCAACCATGCGATCCAGCACTTCATTTCGCTGAGTCGTCGCACCAGTCGGATTCTTCAAAGGCGAATAACGATTCGGACTGCGGATCAAGCCGGCCAGAGTAGCCGCTTCGGTCAGGTTCACGCTGGACGCCGGTTTTCCGAAGTATGCCTGGGTAGCGGTCTCCAGTCCGTAGTAACCCGATCCGAAATAGATACGATTGGTATAAAAAGCGAGAATCTGGTCTTTGCTAAACGATTGCTCGATCCGGAGCGCGACAAAGGCTTCCAGAATTTTTCGGCTCAAAGTTTTGCCGCCGAGATCGAAACTGTTCCGGGCGAGCTGCTGGGTGATCGTGCTGCCACCTTGCAGTAGAGTGAGGTGGGTAAGATTGCTGGCAACTGCGCGAAACACTCCCACCAAATCAATTCCGTGGTGTTCAAAAAAGCGGGAATCTTCCCGAGCCAACAAGGCTTTTTTGAACAAAGCCGAGATTTGGTTCGACTCCAATAGAATCCGGTTTTCGCCGTACAATCGGCTGTAGACATTTCCATCTTTGTCGTAAATCCAGGAACGTTCCGGAATGTGTCCGACCTGCTGAAGGTCGAATGAGAGCGACTGAATAAAATAAAACAGGAACAGCAAAAGCGCCGCTACTCCTGCGCTGAAACCCAATCCGAACAAGAATCGCCCTAGCCCGCAAATTCTAAACCTGGCGTGGAGTGACGCATTCATTGCGGGCTAGATAGCTGCAAATCGTCCGGCTGCTGCCGGATAATTTGCAGCTTTTTTCGACGGCGCGATAGCTCTCAATTTGATTCGTTTAGAAGATCTGGCCGGGTCTCAGCCGTCTTTTTCTTGGCTTGCTCCAAACGCCACTCGCTAATCGCTCGGTGATTTCCGGAAAGCAAAATTTCGGGCACTTTCCACCCGCGAAACTCGTTCGGGCGCGTGTATTGAGGGTATTCGAGCAAACCATCGCTGAACGAATCATTGGTGACTGAGTCACTGTCTCCGAGCACGCCCGGAATCAGACGGGCCACGGCATCGACGACCAGTACCGCTGCGATCGCTCCGTTGGTTAGGACGAAGTCACCCACCGACAATTCTTCGTGCGCCAGATGTTCCGCTACTCGGTGATCGATCCCTTCGTAGTGGCCGCCGATCAAGATCAGATGCTCTTCATTGGCCAGCTCTCTCGCGATCGTCTGATTAAAGCGGCGTCCGCCCGGCGACATAAGAATCACCCGGGTACGATCGGTCCGAATCGCTTCCACTGCGGCGAAGATCGGTTCCGGTTTCATCACCATACCGGGTCCGCCACCGTACGGTGGTTCATCGGTCAGTCGATGCTTGCCGGTTGCCCAATCACGAATGTTTAAACAGCGAACCTCAATGAGCCGATTCTCCTGCGCTTTTCCGAGAATACTTTCGGTGAATGCGCCTGCACACAATTTCGGAAAGAGCGTGAGGATGTCGAATTGCAACATGACTGAGGATAGTCTCGCCTCTTCCGTCCACGCGTCCAGTTCCGATCATTTCGCTAGCCTGGAAATCATACAAGTGCGCAAGCACTTGTATGATTTCCAGGCTAGGGGCTGATCGGTGAAGGCGTTGGAGTAGGTGTTGCCGGGGTTGGGGTAGGCGTTCCCGGCGTTGGAGTGGGTGTTCCGGGAGTCGGGGTTGGTCTTCCTGGAGTCGGGGTTGGCGTAACCGGCGGCGGGACAGTGAGCAGCGTACTAGGATCGGCCGGGTTTCCCTCGAGCGAGGATAGGCCGAGGCCATTTTGCAAGACCAGGTCCACGGCCTGCCGAAGGTCAAAAGAGCTTTCGGACGATCCAGCCTGGATCGCCGCATCGATGATCGCTTCCGCCAGAGTCACAGCTTCCGGAAGCGAGGTTGTCTTGTAACCTAATGCGGCCGCTAATCTTCGTCAGGCGACCATGGGTGATCGCTCATCATAATTGGGTGGATGTTCAGAGAGGTCCACTGGGTTGGCTCAAGCGTTCGGCTCTACGACTGGCCAGGAATGTTGCCGCAAGCCAAGCGTTAGCTGACCGGCTTCCGGTTCCGGCCAAAGTGGTACCTAACCCTTATCGCAAAGAAGTCTTTAAAGCCGCTGCCAGTGGATCGCGGCAAAAGGATCTGATTTTTGTCGGACGGCTGATTCGGGGAAAAGGGGTTCACGTGCTGATAGAGGCACTGCGCGAGCTGGATCACAGGGGGTATCGACGAGAATTGACGATAGTGGGGGACGGCCCGGCGCTCACAGAACTCAGGCGCGCGGCCGAGGGACTTTCAGTCGAATTTGTCGGCGCTAGACGCAACGGCGAGTTGAGCGATCTACTGGCTGGCCATCGGATATTAGTAGTTCCCTCCGTCGATCCCGAGCCGTTCGGAATCGTGGCAATCGAAGGCCTGGCATGTGGCTGTGTAGTGGTAGTAACTCGCAATGCTGGACTGGTGGAGGCGGTGGGTACGCATGGCGTGCTCTGCGAACCTGGCGATCCGACTCCTTTGGCCAACTCTATCTTGGAGGCCGACGCGGCTTCGGGTCGGATGGATGGAGTTGCGGAACATCTGGCGCGACATGATCCAGAATCTGTGGCCAACGAGTATCTGAAAGTTTTAGAGGCAGCGATCGAGGATAAATAGCCGCGAAAGACCGCACAAATCGCAAAAAGGATGCTACAGAGACTTCTTCACCTTCAGCCCGGGGATTCGCGAGAAATGCGGATCGGTTGTGACGACTGCTGTGCCGACGGCAAGAGCACAGCTAGCAATCACCAGATCGGTCAGGGGCAAGACGGCCCCACGTCGATCTAATGTCCAAGCCAAGTTCGTGGCCTCCCGCCAGATCCGCGTATCCGTTGGCACCTCCGTCATCAAGTCGAACAAGTCTGATAGCTCATCTCGAATTCCCATCGAGCGTATTCCTCGCAGCACCTCCATTCGGATAACTCCGCAGACAAAGAGTTGGCCGCTCAACAGGGAGGGCTTGAGCAGGTAAAGAATGTCCTCACCTCGGCGAAGCAGATCGATGTAGATGGTTGAATCGACCAGCATTTCAGGCCTGCGGTTTTTCCCGCTCGCGCAACGCCTTTAGGTCATATTTCGGATCGAGAGCGCCTTTCAGTTCGTCCTCGCTTCTTCGCGGTCGGGCGTATAGCTTCGCCATCTTGGCCGTCCGTTCCGCCTGGCTCAACGCATAATCAATCGCATCCTTACGTGTCTTCAGCCCGGTTAGTTCCATCACTCGACGCAACTTCTCTTCGTCCAATTCCACCGTCGTTTTCACCCGTATAGCAATACGGGAGAATGACCCACTTTTCAATGCATATTATCCTACGGAAACGGCTGCCAGCATGAGGCTCGGTCGACCGCTGAGGTCGAAGAACTTGACCACCTTCGCCTAGCCCGCAAAAATCACCCGCCATGAGAATTGACGCGCCCATTGCGGCTAGAAAGCTCTTAAACAGGCGCTCCACGCCCATTTAAGAGCCTGTTTTAAAATAAATGAATCGGAACAAACTGTTTTTAGACTCTCCTCTCCAAAAAGCAGCGGAATTTTCCGGCGTAGCCGGAGAATTCTGCTGCCACAGCCTGCATCGCTCAAAAATCTCTAAGGATTTGTGAGCGATGCAGGCTAGAGCGGCCCCCTACCGCGAGCTCGTACCGCATTTAGTTTAGGAAAATCTGCGTTATTCGCGTCAATTAGCGTCAATTCGTGGTTTTTCATCGCCTTTGGTTGCGGCTTTGCTTCCCTTGTTCCTTTTCGAGAATTTCATGATCACCGTGAGCCATCCGACAGTGAATCAGTATGTCCGGGCGTTGGTGACGGCTCTGGATCGCCACAGCGAACTCCGGGAATTGCACACCACGATTGCAATCGGACAACGCTCGGTCGGCATCGCGCGACGCAAAATCCGTCAGCACCCCTATCGGGAAATCCTGCGCCTACTCGGTCAACGTTGGCAACACGATTGGCTGGTTCGTCATGAATCGGGCTTGGTAACTTCGCTGCCATTTTCCCGTTTTTCCGGAATAGTTCGCTGAATTCCATGCGGGTGATTCATCCGGAAAGCGACTGGCTTTGGCTGGCCAGCGAAGCAGGGATCGGCGCTATTTTTTTTGCGATCGTAATTGTGGCGAGCCTAATCGCGAGACCTGCGCAATCCGCAGATCCTCCGGAAAAAGATGTGCTCTTTGCTGGATTCATCGGTGTCTTAGCCTTTCTCGGCCACACGCTTATTGACGTGCCGGCTCACCGGCTGGGAACTATACTCCCTGCTTTGTTTGTCCTGGCTCTCTGCACGAAGTCGGAGCTCTTGTCGTACCGAGCACGATGGATTCCCTGGCTCAGCCGCGTGGCCGGAATTGCTTTGATCGGCTTGGCCCTGTTCCTGAATCGAGCTACCTCGATTGCCAATGCACCCCGGCAAGAGCTTGCTGAAGGAAATTGGGGCGCCGCCCGAACGAAAATTGACGAAGCGCTCACTTTCACTCCGCTCGATTGGTCGCTTTATCTGATGCGGGGTTCCACCAACATTCGGGTCGGGAGGTGGATAGAGGCGCTCGGCGACTTTCGCGCCGCCCGGGTCCTTGAACCAAAATTGGCTGTCGTGCCCTTTGACGAGGGGTGCGCATGGCTCGGCGCTAATTCGGCCTTGGCGATCGCTGCCTGGAAAGAGGCGCTCAAGAGAGGCTCCGACGACAGGAATCTGTATCTGCAGATGTTAGACAAGTCGGTGCCTTTTCCCGAGGTTCATCAAGTTACGTTGCGCCTTTCTGATGACTATCTAAACTTTGCTTTTGCGGCGCTGCTGAGCGGTTATTCCGACCAGGCGACGCTGGATTTTATCGCTAGCAAACATTCAGAGCTTACCGCCGAACAGCAGGTAATCTTCAATCGAGCTATGAGTCGGCGGTCTGCTGAAGAACGAGACTACCGGCAGGCGTATGATTTAGGTGCAAAAACTTTACAAAAGATAGCGTTTCCGCCACGAGGCCATTTATCGGAAAACGAGTACCGGATTGCATTTCTGCGAGATCCGACCGATTTCGGTGCTGCCTACAATCTTTGTCTGATTCTGCTTGCCAGAGACCGCCAGTCGGAAGTGCTTCAGATTCTGGAGTCGGTCACCAAGCAGGCTGGTTGCCCGGAATATTTTTATGTCATGAAAGGGGACCTTCTGGCTTCTAGGGGCAACTGGTCCGGAGCTTGGGAGGCGATCGCCAGTCTCGTACACTAAGTCCCGCGATTTATGGCTGTGTATCCTCTTGGACCCATTGGCGATCGAGCGCAGCGAGGAGTTCCGTACGCACCCGAGCGAATTCTTCCTCAACTAACGCCAATAGCTCGGGGGCGGCCCGCAAAGATCCCTCCCGTCCGAGCTTTTCCAGCTCTTGGCAAAAATCACGTAAGCGCCCAGCGCCCAAGTTGGTGGAGCTTCCTTTCAATTTGTGAGCGGCATTTTCCAGATCGACGGCGTGAGAGCTACGCAACGCGGTGGCTGCCTTCTCAATATCATGCGGAGCAGTTTCCAGGAAGAGCTCAATCAGGCGCGGTATTATGTCGCCCATGCCCGCGTCAACGATTGACTGGAGATTTGTCGCCGGGGGAAGCGCCTCTGGATGCGCCGGCTCGGTATCTGCTGATTGCATATTCGCGGTGCATCGCTCCAATACCAGAGCCAGCGCGCGCGCTTGAACAGGCTTGGCCAGATAATCATCCATTCCTGCAGCTAAGCAGTTTTCGCGGTCCTCTGGCCGGGCATTAGCCGTAATCGCAACGATCGGGGTGTGCTTCCCACGTCCCTCGCGCCGGCGGATCTCGGCGGTCGTCGCATAGCCGTCCAGTTCCGGCATGTGAATATCCATCAGGACTACATCGTATTGGTTCTTATCGAATAACTTCAGGGCTTCGACTCCGTTGAGAGCAAGATCGACCTGGTGACCAAGCATGCGAAGTTGATATAGGGCGACCTGTTGGTTGACCTCGTTATCCTCGGCGAGAAGAATACGCAATCGCTTGGCGGCAACCGTCGACGATATCGATTCCGCTTTATCAGCGGATGTCTCGGGCCGGTCCGCCTTGATCCCAAGCACCGCGCACAAGGTTTCGAATAGCTGCGACTGTTTCACCGGCTTGGTGATGAAAGCGTCTATTTCGCCGCGTATGGACTCGCTCAATTCGCCGGGCTCCATTGAAGTGAGAAGAACGATTTTCACCGACGCTATGGCCGGATCGGCCCGGATCAGTGCGACCACCTGAATACCGCTCAGTTCCGGCATGTGCGTGTCGAGAATCACGATCGCGAAAGCATCTTCTTGAGCGGCGGCACGGCGCAGAGCATCAAGCGAACCGGGACCAGTCGAGACCGTGCTGTCTCGCATACCCCACGACGCAACCTGGTAATGGAGAACCTTTCTATTGGTTGAGTTATCGTCTACCAGCAGTACGCGCACATCGCGAAGATCTCCTGCGACCGGCGCCGCGGGTTCCAACATCTCGGTTCGTGCAAATTTGGCGATGAACCAGAATGTCGAACCGCCATCAGGAGTGCTTTCCATCCCGATCTTGCCGCCCATGCCGGTCACCAGTTCTTTGCATATGGCTAATCCGAGTCCGGTACCACCGAAACGCCGCGTCGTTGATCCATCGGCCTGGACAAACGGGCTGAAGAGAAACTTCTGGTCTTGCGGTGCAATACCGATCCCAGTATCCGAGACTTCGAACCTGACGGTGGTTGTGCCCCCACTTTCTGAAAGCCAGCGACAATGCAGAACCACTTCTCCTTGGTCCGTGAATTTAATAGCGTTACTCAAAAGATTTGTCAGTACCTGTTGCAGACGAAATGGATCGCCCTCGACCGACACCGGCACCTGCTCCTCAATGAGGAGGACAAGTTCGAGATCCTTTTTGCGTGCGGATTGGGCAAACAAATCGATGACGTTTTCCACTGTTCGATGAAGATTGAACGGGGCATTCTCGAAGCGAAGCATGCCAGCCTCGATTTTTGAGAAATCGAGAATATCGTTGATGATCGTAAGAAGCGCATTTGCGCTCGACTGAATGGTTTCGGCGAACTCCCGTTGTCGGGAAGACAGTTCAGTGTTGAGCAGGATTTCGGTCATTCCCAAAACCCCGTTCATCGGCGTGCGAATCTCGTGGCTCATGTTGGCCAGAAATTGAGATTTCAACTTCGCCGCGGACAAAGCGGCGTCACGAGCCTCTTTTAAATCGTCGCTACTCTGTCGCAGAGCTGCTTCAGCTCGGCGGCGCTCCAAAACATCGAGGTGCGCCAGCCGGTAGAGTAAACCCAATATAGCGACCTGGACCCCAAACGCGATTCCGGCGGTTCGTGCGGCGCGGCGTATGCTCTTGCGGTCAACGGTGCTGCGGCTTTCGTGAAGCTTTCGCTCTTCCGCCTTCATCCGATTTAGAATGTTGCCGCTCTCATCCAGGTATCCCTTGTTTAGCTGGTCCGCCAGCATCGCTCGCGCGGCATCAACCCCGACGGTCCGTCGCAGATCGATCACCTGGTTCACCGATTCTAGCCGGGTCTTTAGCGCAGAACGCAGTGACGGGATGCGCTGCTGTTGGACAGGAGTGTCGGCGGTTGATTGCGCCAGCTTTTCCAGCTGCTCGGGAAGCGCTCGCTCGGCGCCGTCGACTCGACTAAGGAAAGTCTCATTGGCGGTCAGCAGGTATCCACGTTGGCCGGCATCCAGGTCGATCAGGGAATCCAGCAGTGTATCAAGCTGCTCGATTACTTTGTCGGTATGTCCGACCCAACGTTCGGTAGACATGATCCGGGTTGCGTTCTGATAAAGCACCAAGCCAACAATCAGCGAGATGACGAGCGCGAACAGAAAGCCGGCCAGGATCTTTCGTTCAATGGCGCCCAGTCTCATGAATTACCATAATCATACGGCATTGGTAGAATTACTAGAATCAGATTGCGGTCGATCGGGCCAGCTATTTGCCAGAAACTCGCGTGAAAAGTCTCATTGTAGCCAGCGCTGAAATTGCCGGGAAAGTGGACCTGCCCAGGATGCGTTTTCTTGAACCAGCCGATATCATGCACCCTCCGGAGATATCGCCAAAAGCGCTATACCGGCGCAGCAAATCGAGCTCCCGACAAGCTCGGGGTATCTAAGCGGCTAGTTTCGTACTTGATCAATAAGCGCAAAACTCCCGCGCCAAAGCACGGACTAGAGATCCAGGCCCTTCTCAGGAAACAAGAAACAAGGCGCTCCGCCCAGGACTCGTAAGGAGCGCTAAAGATCGACCAGCCCCTTCGAAATCCTGTCGTCGACCTTCTATAACAAAGGAATCCTGTCTCCGATTTGTATGTTGCCACGAGATTTGACGATCACCCATCCTGTTTGGTCAGTCTCTGTTTCGCAGCTCACAAGTTCGCCCAAGTGACCCAACTTGAAATCGGTGACTTCGTGCTTGTCCGGCCATTTCAGATTGATCCGCGTGCCGGCAGGAAACTCGTTTTTGAAAAAGCTCATTACGATTGCTGAATCCGCTTTCATTGTGCTCCTCTTATTCAATCTATTATCGCAACGCGGGACTGTCGCGGGCCTATTTAGAGGACCATTATCGCCGTGACGGGAAAGGCAGGCATGACGCTAATATGTTCTTATGAACACTTCACACGCCCGCGAAAGTTCCTGATTTCGATCTCTACTACGTCGCTTATTTGAAAAGTGACCCGGCCAAAGAACCAGTTGCCGCCAGCTACAGCGCACCGGGAGTACTCTCGGAAGCAGCGCACAAAACCGGCGGAGCAAAGGCGGATTTTGAACGCAACGAAAGACATGCTATTTCGCGGATAGGACACTGGCACCACCTCTTCTGGACTCTTATCGTCCCGCCCTCCCAAGAATGTCGTCTGCCGCAGTTGCCTCCTTAGCGTTGAACAAGCCAGATAATCACTGCGACAATAATCCAAAAATCAGCGAGCACCGCCAGGCCGCCAAAAAACCAGCAGAGCACTTGCGCAACAATAAGAACGCCGGCAGTTCGACCAGTGTCGCGTCGGTAGCGATTAGCTTCAGTGCGGCAAAGAATAAGTGCGGGTATCAGGAAAAATGACGCTACCGGAACACCATAGATCAGAAGAAATAAGAGCAGGCCGAAAACGGTGAGCGTCAGACCGACATACCCCTTTGTTTCCATCCCGGTTGGCGTTGGCGCCGGTGAGCTTTGAGACATTGGCGCGATCTTGCGTATGTCTGCGGGAACCGAACCCATCATAGGCGCTGATAAGACCGGAAAGAACGGGAACTGGCTCCAAGACGGTGCACGCTGGCGCTGTACTCCGGTAGCTCGCCCGTTTTAAAGCACATCACGCGTGTTTCATCGCCAACTTGAATCCTCAGGCGTCCCGGACCGTGCACCGAGATGTTAGCCAACTCTGCGTTCCTGGGATTTCTGAGAGGTACAGCATGAGCAGCACTACCAAACACTTCCGTGTCTAGCTGGACGTGTGAAACATCTTCAGGCACTTTGATATGGACCGAAGCTGAAAAACGATCGCCTTGCTGTTCGAAGCGGGTGACGTAACCAATCAGGGGGAACATGCCGAGGAGCTTACGGCTTGCGCCGGCACAAACAAGGGGAGATCGCGACTCGACCAACACCACCGCAACGAACTCGGGCAACGGGCGAGATTCCTGAATGCATATTGTACTAGGGTGGAGTCGGCACACGATAGGAGAAGGGCGTCAAACAGAAGCCGGGCCTTTTGCATTCGCGATTTCTTCAGCGGTTTTAGCGCCAGCATTGATGAAATCCGCAAGTTCCAGCTCAGCGGCTACTCCAATCATATCCGCCAGCCAACGAGCGGTCATCAAATCTTGTACCTCTTGCGCAGCTGGCTTTTCCATGGTCCCTGGCGGCTGGTTCGGTTTAAGCTCCATATTTTTTGCGCTGAATCTGCCTGTCGGCTATTTTGTTCTTCTAACTGCCGAGTGGATCGACAATCGTCGGAATAGACCACCGTTCTAAGAACGGCCATCACTTCTTGTCTCAGTTGCCGCAATCGTTGTCCTGATTGCCATTCCCGATGGCTTACGACGGTTGGCCGAGTAGTAATGAAGAGCGCCTCCGCCGCGCGTGTGAAGCTTTGATGCTGCGCGACCGGCTGAAAGCTCTCAACTGTCGGGGCGCAAATTCCGTTGACAGATTACAAATGACAGATTCTCGCGAGGCGGTTCTAGAACGGATTTCCGCTAGAATCTCTTCCCAGGACGATCCTTTCGCCGAGCAGTTCTTTGGCTTGAAGTCTGCCCTTTTTCAATTTGTCGCCAGGGAGCGCGAAGTACCAGAGGTTTTTCAGAAACAAGCCGTTTTGCATATAACCGCCTTAATTGCTTGAGTTGTTCGATGATGCTCGTGCCTCATCACGAGGAGTCCCATTTTCTTATGCAACCGCCTTTATAACGAGCGACGGAAAGATCAAAATTGCAGCGAAATTGATCGGACTGTAACATTTCTTAGAGCTGTTTTGTGACTCGACCTTATGGTTGCTCTCCTGACTCTGCTGTCGATCGAAAGATCGTCCACGGCTTGATCGGTTTGTTTGGCTTTTGGGATTTTGGCTTGAATACTCCACGCCGATCGCTGCCGCCATCGGAACGATATTTCGCCAAAAGCCGGAGGTAACGAAACGCATCTCGCATCGGCTTGATCTTACTTCGTTCATCCCCATAAATTGTTCGAATCGGCACAAATTCAATCTGAAACCCATGGCGAGCCGCCAACAAGAAATTCTCAGTCTCAAAAGCGAATCCATCGTGCGATGCGTGCAAGAATGGGAGCAGTTCGTAGCGAACCATTCGGGCTCAGTTTAGCGCTGGGCGCATAGATTGTGTTAGTTGCGGAATCGAAGGCCATGGTGCGAACTCCCAACTCGGTTTGCACCACTTCGTCTATCGTATAGGAGTCGGCCGAATCCTGGCGGACGACCGTCAGTGTGCCGTCCCCGCAACAGGCGAAGACGCGTCGGCGCACCGGATCGTACACCGTGGCATCGACCCATTTTCCGATCGGAAGGGTGGCCACGTTTTCCCCGGAGAGGCTGTCGACGACCAGGAGAGTCTGATTCCTGCAGCCGATAAAGAGCCGATCATGCTGCTGGTCAATCCCCATACTACAGGGGCTGCTCCGTGCGGGCAACGGCCAGCGCTCGATGACTTTGGCTCCAGCGGCATCGATTTTTAGCACCTCATCCTTGTCTTCAATATTTACAAAGATTGCGCCTCGCCCATCGGTCTGGGCGAATTCAGGCTGGCCATCGAGAGACAGCGTACCGACAATCTGAGCGCGGACCGCGTCGATTATGGTGGTGTTACGGCTATCCCCATTGAAGGTGAAAATGCGGCGGGTTACGGGTTCGTAGCAAATCGCGTCTGCGTCGGGTTGGGCATGGATTGTCCTAGTTACTTCCAAGGTTTTCAGATCGAAGAGGATGACGCTTCCCGTGTCACCATCGCTGACAAATCCGCGATTCAACTCGGGCACCAGTGCAACCCCATGTATTTCCTGGCCAGGGATCGAGCCAATCTCAGTTCGACTCGATAGGTCGATGACGACCATCCGATCTTGATGAGCCACATAGAGACGATGCTGCTCTGCTTGCAGAGTGGCGTAATCCCAGTTTCCATCTCCGCCTACCGGAATCCGGTCGCTAACCGTCCAGCCGGGAGAGGCAACCGCCCGCAGACATGAAGTTGTCGAGAGCATGACGATCGCGCTAACTTCACGAAAGATCTTCATCCAAATGCCCGTGAACTGAAAGATTCTCATAAGCGAAAATCCTCAGAACAAGATTCTTAGCGAGGTTTCAACGAACGGAGCGTTGTTTGGTGAGGTCTGTTGCCCAAAACGAATATATTCGAACTTTCGGTAAACCGTGCTACCCGCCTCGGTTTCCAGCCTGACATTCTTGAACAGCTGTAGCCGGACACCGCCGCCCACGCGCACTTCCGAATAATCAAGCAACGCATTGTTATATTTCGTGCTACCGACATTGGGTCCGAGGCTATTTGTACCGACATTCTTTCCGACCCGGAAGGTTCCGCCAGCACCCTCGGCGTTCGCGAAGAATGTGATTCGAGAGTTCAGATGAAAATCTACTTCCGGTTTTGGGAAAACCAGATTGAAGGTCCAACGGTCGTTGGGTTCCCAGTGCACTCCGGCCTCCGGTGTAACTATCCGGCTGGAGTTGGTCTCTAAGGCGGCACCAAGGACGAAATAGAGACTATCGTCGGCGCACGGAGCGTAGCGTAGGCCGATCTTTCCGCCAATCCCAAGATCATCGCTGCTCAGACTGACGAAATCGGACGCGATCCGACCTGAGACCTCACCGAATAGCGTGAGTTTATCAGAATATCGATAACGAAGACCAACGCCGAGCTCGATCTCTTCGAGCTGAGACCGCAATGGAATCATTGGTTTCGTTCCTGGCTTCAGCTGGGGAAGATTAAAAAAGAAGCCTTTGTAGGATGCTCCAATTGTGAATGCCAGCGAATCGGTAATCGGAACACCGAGGTCCAATTTACCGAAGATGTCTTGTTCACCGATATTCCCAAGTGGAAATCTTTGGCCTCTGTTATTTCTAGAGTCGGCGTTATTATCATTGAAGCTCGCACTACCAACCCATGAATAGTCAACTGCAGCCGAGAGTTCGTATTGAGGGTGCGGTTGCAGTGTCGGCAGAGGCACCGGGTTCTTTTCGAGGTTCTGAATTTCTTCTTTTCCGGCGGATTCCTGGCCATGTGCACCGGAAGCACCACTGAATAGAACGATGATCGTCAAAACCGATCGAGCCGAGAATCGGGGAGTCTGACAGTGGAGCCAAAACCAAGTAGAATGATGTTTTGAGTGCGGCATAGCGTGTATGGAATTCGTTAGGACGGCGTTAATAGAAAACGTCGGCTACGTGGGAACTAATGATTCCGGATGAACGCGGAAAAAGCCGGACGAGTGCCGGGAGTGAGGAATCGAGCGCGGTGGGGGCGTACCGGCATAGCGGCGTGACCGTGACCGGCGTGATGTGTGATGGTAGGGCGAAACCCGACTCCGCAAAGCCTACGTCGCGGCCAAGCTGAACGGCGTTGCTCAAACTTAGAACTCGGGCGCGCCGAAGTCTTGCGAAGGCGGCAGATCCAGCGAAGGCAGGATCTGTGAGCTTGGAATGTGCATGTTTCGGTAGCGGTGACTGTCCCTTTAGTTCTTTCTATCGGCGCCGCGAAAGGATCTGCCCGAAGCTACCATCTCACAAACAGCTGCAAGACTCAGTCGCCATCGTTGGGATGGTATCTCAGCGCACGCGATCATGGCGACTGCGGTCTCTGGTTGTGGCGAGCTAGTAACTTCGCACAAATTCTTGAGGTCAGGTGCGTCAAAGAACCAAAGGGACAGTCGCCGCTACCGAAAACGCTCCCCGTCATCCCATCACATCGACTTTGTCCGAACAACGGCCGAAGTCGGGTACGCCGATACGCGTCCAGCCCTCCTTAGCCGCGTAAACAAGCAATCCTCCGCGCTGGTTAGCAAAGGATTGAAGAGTCGTTCCTCAATTCTACCATAACGCCTTGATGAAGACGAAGAAAGTGCCCCGTGAGCGCAATCCTTTCCTGCTATCCGGCAAGCTGCGGTGGCGGCTATTTCGTTGGATTTTCCCTCGGCGTCAGGGCGTAACAAATAGTGGATTGAGCCAAGATGCCAAGCCTGACTGATTGGTTTGCTTCGTTGTAAGACGATGATGAAAGGTTGGGCGGTCCGTCCCGGACCGCCGCTCACGATCTGCTAGAGAACCGCTAAATCTGTGATTCTTTTTCCGCTGTTGTTACTATTTGCTAACGCGCTGAGTAACGATTCGAGTGTCATCGAAAGATCTTTCAATTTCGGCGTCGGAAGCGCCCTCTCGGCGCTCCTCCTGGTCCTTGCGCTACGCTCGACCGGAGAAAATCGTGTCGCGCGTTTCGGTTTCGCCACCTGCGCCCTCACGTTTACGTTCGGCGCATGCATCGAGCAGATTGCCTTCTGCCTCGGTCAATCGGCTCAGTCGCCGACCGTGCTTCTAGCCGGCGACCTTGCCTTCTGTGCGGCGGCGGCTTGGCCGGTGACGATTCTTGGACTTTGGGCGCAGGGTCCCTATTCATCTGCTTGGAGACGGAGGGTGGGACGAGCGGTTTTCGCGGCGGCCTGTTTCAGCGCGGTTTTGCTGAGCTTCGCCCATGGTATCGGACTGCTTCCGCACCATATCTATTACGCGCGGGACATGGAGAGTCCGGTGGAACGGTTTGATCTCACCGCTTACAACGGCCTGTTTTTCCTTTGGCTCGGTGCATTCATCTTCTTGCCTGGCCGACCGCGAGGACGACTCTCCTGGATATCCATAACCGCATTACTGACCGGTATCACTCTGGTTACGATGCGTGCATTGGAAGAGCATATCAAAAATGTCCCGTCCTGGGTGCATTCGTTACTCATCTTTTGTAAGCCATTCAGCATACTGCTCGTCGTCGCTGGCGGCCTTTTCGACTTTTCTCGCTTTCGCTTTAGCGACATTTTCGCGCAAAAGGGCCTCCGCATTTTGCTGGGAGCTTTGCTTGCTCTGGGCAGCTCATTTCTTGCTCGTACGGTTTTTGGATTATCGGTGGATGAAAATATGCATTCGGGCGCCTTAGCGGTGCCCGGATTCGCTGCAATCTTCTGGGTCGCGATCATTTGCTATGCGAAAATCACGATGCTTAGCGATTGGTTGGTCGATCGGCAAATTTTCCGCCAAGCGGATTACCAGCGTGCGCTTAAGTCATTTCGCGAAGCCATTGCGACCGAATCCGAACCGGCGACAATCTTTAACACGGCAAAAGAACTGGTGAGGAGCGCGTTGCGTATCGAAGACGCTAGTGTCCGTTCGAACGGCACCGTGCAGGTCGATTCCGCCCGGGCACTCTCCTCGGATTTCACCCGGGACGGTATGTTCCCAATCCAAAAAGGGGAGGAACCGGCGCCATTTTACCTCGCGATCTCGCCGGGTCCCGGTCGCCATACGCTTTTCAATGCCGAGATCGATTTTCTGCGGGAAGTCTGTCTCGCAATTGGGCGCCGTCTGGAAGTAATCGACCGCGAAAAAGAAAATATCGAAATGGCTCGCCGAGAGGCGCAGCTATTTAAACAGTTGGTGGAAGCGGAGCTCCGAGCTCTGCGAGCTCAGATCAATCCCCATTTTCTGTTCAACTCCTTGAACAGTGTCGCTGCCTTGATTACGGCCGAACCGCGAGCCGCCGAAGAGATGATAATCCGACTAGCCAAGATCTTTCGACACGTGCTAACTCATCACGATCGCCCCTTCAGCTCGATCGACGAAGAGATCTCTTTTCTAGAAACGTATTTACAAATTGAAAAGGTCCGATTCGGCGAGCGCCTGCAAGTTCGCTTTGATATTCAGGAGTCAGTATTGCAGTTCTTGGTACCAACCCTGATCCTCCAACCATTGGTAGAAAACTCAATCAAGCACGGATTAGGACCGAAGGCCGGCGAGAACCGACTGACGATTCGTGCTCGCCAGCGATCGGATTACCTTGAAATAACGGTTGAAGATAATGGTGTAGGTACGAGCACGCCAAAGAAGCTAGTCGGAAGAAGCTCCACCGGGTTTGGGCTCCGGAACCTGGAAGAGAGGCTGCAAACCGTTTACCGCGGCAACGCCCGGTTCTCTTTTGAGAGTCAGCCCCAGATCGGATCTCGCGCCCAGATTTTGATTCCTATTCCAGCGTCAACAAAGGAGATCGATCCGACACCTAATTATCTTTTGTCTCCTTGAGCAGCATCAAAAATGTTTCACCAGGGTATCGTTTTTGGGAAATATATCGAAATAAGTCCGTCGTTCGCTCGCGGAGGGCGTCAAAGCGAGCATTAAGAACGATCGGCTGAGTGGGTCAAAAAGATGGCACGATCAAATTAAAAAGCGCTCTGAGATCGGCACCAAATGTCGCCAGCGAATACGTTGCAATGAACATCGTAACGCAGAAGGCAACCGACCATTTTCGCTGCAGCTTCAGAATCTTGAAAGCGACACGCGAAATCGGCAATCTCTGGCTTGCCAGTACCATGAGTGCACCGAGCGCTGCACCGCACAGGATATCCGAAAAGAAATGAATCCCCATCGGGATCCTCATTAAGCTGGAGAGCGCCGCCAAACATAGAGCTGGAATGCCTAACCGCTTGCCACCATGTAGCCAGATGAGAAGCGCAAGTCCGAAAAGCCATGTGGCAGAGTCCGATGGCCAAGACGAGCGTCCTTCCCACATGTGCGGTGGTACACCAATCGGCCAATGTATTATGCCGGTCAGATTAGGATCATATAACGGGCGAGTCCGAAAAAACCCGATCATCGGGAGTATTTTCTGCAGTACATTGGCCACGAGTCCCGAAGATCCTATTGCGACTGCACCTGCGAGCAGCCTCATCCGACACTGATCAGATGCATTCTTATTCCATAAGAACACGAGCAAAGCCGTAAGCGGCACGGTGCTTAGTATGTAGTTATTGCAGAGTTGCCATATAAAGCCATCGATCAGTGCGTTTCGACCTGCAAAGCTGTTAGCAAACGTTGTAATTGTATAATCCAGATTCATACGAGCGTGAAAACGGACCCGACGCGCATCCAAACCTTACCGTTTGACTAATTTTGGGCTCATTATGTAAGCGACAAAGGTCTTGTGGGTTCATCCCTTCCTTATTGCTGCCATATATACCATATTTTTGGGAAAGAATCGACACCTTTAGGTAGGATTTTTGTTTTATCTGCGCCCGGTGTGTTCGTACCGGCTTCACGCTCGATCTTGAATCGGGTAAGGCGACATTGTTAAACATGTGCCGCTCGATCCATATCCTCCAAAACAAAGGTTGGCGGTCCAGCACGGACCAGAGCAATGACCGGCGTTGTCAGTAAGATAGTAAGATGATCGCCCGAGTATGATTCGAGCAACGATTTAGCGAGCTGCGATAGGGGAAGGCGCTTGTTTGTATGCCCTCGCAGATTTTAGTAGACTCGAAGAGCTTGTACCAACGGTCGTTGATGTGGAGGATACACCATTCGGTCAATACTGGAATTCTGGGGAATTCAGGCGATTGCCAGGCTGATAGCGTGCCGGGGGAACTAACAGCGCAGCATTTGATTATCAATTTTTTAAAATGAAGATTATTTAAATATTCATTATGTAGGGATAGTTTACCTGGGATCACCAAATTGGTCACTGGAGTAATGATTTCTTTCAATCGTTCATGTCGTTGCACAACCGTTTTGCCGGTCAGGTCGCGTCCATCAGACCAAAGTAAGCCGAACAGGAAAAACACAACCGGACAGTAACTTGCGTTAGTCCAACCTCAGAAGCGATCTGTGCTAGAGAGTATCCTCTTTTTGATACTAGCCGTTTCAGTTCGGCAATTAGCCGCTGAAACGTAAGCGTCACGCCTAGCACCTCTGTTAGAGCCGGCGGAAATGTTGTAGGAGGAATCCATGACATTTACGGCGGAGGAGCCCGGCCAAATCATGAGTC
>WNFI01619503.1_pt1 | contig 18383 bp, 17 predicted proteins | sample 5400471 | NCBI WGS metagenome assembly WNFI01 (sample SAMN13153348, study PRJNA577476) | soil metagenome | isolation source: 100 cm saprolite on Douglas fir-dominated hillslope | place: USA:California | collected 2013-09-17 | reverse complement strand
CGTGGCAATAATGTGCCAGGGCGCCGCAATAATAAAAAAGATCAATGCACCGCTGATGAAGTGCAGTCGCCGCCAGGTATCGCGCAAAAAGAGCTGCCGCGTAAGCGCCAGATAAACCAATGCTCCGCCCACCGGAATCACCAACGCGATCAGCCCTTTGAGCAGCATGCCCACTCCCAGAGCCACGGCCAGGAGCGCGGCCCATCGCCGAGAATGGGATTCGTTCTCACCAAGATCAGGATCAAGCGCGCGTTGGAATGACAGGAAGCAAACGCAGACGGTGAGCGCCACCATAACGTCAGGTATGAGAACGCGGGTGAATAAGAACAGCCCGACGCACGTTACCAGTGACAGGCCGGCGTAAAACCCAGCGCGTGCGCCAAACGCCCAGCGGCCATAGCGCGCGGTGATCCAGCACAGTAAGACGGCAGCCAGCGCTGTGGGAATACGCGCCACCCAGTCGTGAATGCCCAGAATGAGGTAACAAATGGCAATGAGCCAATATGACAGTGGGGCTTTTTCAATGTAGGGTACGCCGTCGAGATGGGGAATCACCCAGTCTCCAGATTGAATCATATTGCGCGCAATCTGCCCATGCACGGCATCAACATCGTCCATCAGCCTGGGTGGCGAGACGATGCAGCCAAAAAATACTATGGCGGCCACCACGATGAGAATCAAATCGTAGCGTGGACGCGGCGCGGAAACATCCCCGATGTCGCCACGTTCGACGTGGTCTTGTTGTTCCATGATTTCTTTCACAGAAGAAATGAGCAGACCTTCCATCATACGCTGTCGATGTGCTCTACCCCGTCGTGGAGTTTGCCAACGAAGTCCAGTCTCCCTGCATCCGCGCAATCGCGGGCTACGCACACCAAATTGCGCACCCATTTTAAACAGAGGGTTTGTAAACAATTGTAAATAGTAAAGAAAAACACGAAACCAAAGTCCAGCAGCGGATGATCCGCCAATAAAAATCTTAAAGATGGGCGCTACTTTAATCGTTTTCTCGTGTTGGCATCCGGGCACGATGTTCTACAACTTGGCTTTTCAAAAAAAGCTCATTGGCGTCGAAACAGAACTCCACGCAGCGGCACGTTGCCGGGAAAAAAAATTCACAAAAAATAACAAACATACGAAAAAATGCGATCTAAACTCGTGCTAGCTTTGCCTGCCGAACAAGGGCCGCTGTTGCGTCCTTGGCATCTTTTTGCGAGCGCACGCGCAACCTTTGATTCGGGGCAGTGTTCTTGTTTTCAGCTGCAAGGCCTGCTCCGCTTTCGCGCGCGGAAGCGGCTCGCAAGGCGCCTGGGAGAAGAAGCATGCGGTTCACAAAGGTAAACTTGGCCGCCACCCTCGCGGTAGTCTCCGCGGTTTCTTATGTGACATTTGTAAAAGTAAAAGCGAGCCAGGAAACTGACGACCGTGTGCGCGCAACCGCAGTCTGGAACCCTGCCGGAGAAGACCTGAACGAGATCAATACTCTATGTGAAACAGCGCAACCTGCGGACTACAACGAATGTTTTATCGACGAGATGGGAGACTACGCTTCATCACAAGCAGTGGCATTTGCCCAGTCTCTTGCTGGACAAAAGCAGGCGCGCGTGGGTTATCTAAAAGGCCTGCGCGAGGATGGAGGCGTGGACATTGGGTACGTGGCTTATCCCTCGTCTCCTGAATTCAGTCAGGGCTGGGTGCTGGTGAATGGAAAACCTGCCATCGTCAACGCGGATGATCTGAGCCTGTTGCCCCAATCAGAGATGGAGAAGGACCCCCGGTTTGCCACCCTGCGCGCCAAGCATCCGCAAATCCGCCTATGGGATGACGAGAATGACCGCAAATCGGATGCCTTGCCGCAGCAACAACCGCTCCCAGCAGGCGGACAGCGCTTCATCATCGATTATTCTCTTAAAGACCTCTGCCGCACTTGCACGCTTCTGGGTCATGCCAGCTTTGGTTTTGATTTCAATCCCGCAGGTAAATTCCTGGGAGCCAGGTTTGTTAAGGTGTCCGCGGTCGGGCCCTTGTCGCAGAAGATTCAATAGCGGTTGTGCTCACTCAAACGTTAAGCCTGATCTTTTACAGATCTTTGGCTAGCCTATTCTTCGCTCCGGTGAGACATTAACAACTCGTCAGCCGTTGTAGGAAGAGCGGGAGCGAGCCACGCGAACACGGCCGTCGCAGCAAGTGCCCCAAGAAACTGCATGCAAACAAATCCCGGCACATCCGCCGGGCGAATACCCGCAAATGTGTTGGTCAAGGAGCGCGCAATCGTCACGGCAGGGTTGGCGAATGAGGTGGATGCGGTAAACCAATAGGCCGCCATAATGTATGCTCCAACGGCGAAGGGAACGGCAGAAAGCCGGGTCCTGGAACAACCCCAAATCACGGCCAGCAAACCGAAACTGGCAACAAACTCACTGAATAACTGCCCCGGACCGCTCCGTACATGCGTTGATCTTTGCAACAGTGATTCGCCAAACATGAAATGGGCCGCACCAACGCCTGCCACTGCGCCAACGCACTGGCCCAGTATGTAAGCCGGCGCCAGTCGCCAGGACAAGCCGCCCTGGGTGGCGTCAGCCAGGGTCACTACAGGATTGAAATGAGCGCCTGAGATGGGACCAAACGTGAGAATCAACGCAACCAGAGCAGCCCCTGTGGCGAGCGTGTTCTCCAGCAACACCAAGGACAAGTTACCAGCGGACAATCTCTCCGCCATGATGCCGGAACCAACGACGGCAGTAAGCAGGAAGGCAGTCCCGAGTCCCTCAGCAATGACCCGTTTGGTCGCGCTAACTTTTTGCGCCAATCACTCTTCTCCTATTTGCCGGCAGCTGCGCGTGCAGAAGTTCTGGCTGGAGCAACCCTGGCCTCACTAACAGTGCATGCGCCTTCTTTGATTGCCTGCTTCAGTTTCTTAGTGTCAGAGCTGAACATCTTGTCCGTGAGCGCGATTTTGAGATACGCAATGAGCTCTTTGTATTCAGGCTTGTTGTCCTCGACCAGGCGGTAATAGATGCGATACCCTTCACGCCGGTCAACCACCAAACCTGACCGTTTTAGATAGGTAAGGTGGCGTGAAACATTTGACTGCGAGCTGCCGACCACGTACTGGATATCGCAGCCACAAAGTTCACCACGCAAAAGCAAGTTGATGATGCGCAGGCGGTTGATGTCGGCCAGACCCTTGAAATAATCCTCAACGTTCTTCATCCCACTATGTCCCTTTGTGCGTGAATGTTTTTCCTCAACCGTTTTATGGAATACCGATCTTGGTGTATTATTCTCGCGTCCCACAGTGTATGCATATAGACGCATAAAGTCATTAATAAAACACTCTCAAAGAGGTCCTATGCGCGGACGGTATAGCGTTTTGTTCCTTTGCACCGGCAACTCCGCCCGGTCCATCATGGCGGAGGCGATTCTCAAGCTCAAGGGCCGGCCCAGTTTTACCGCCTACAGTGCCGGCAGTCACCCCAAAGGCTCGGTGCATCCCGCGGCATTGCGGCAGCTTGAAAAGGCCCTTTTGCCCACGGACGGTTACTGCAGTAAGAGCTGGGAAGAGTTTTCCACGCCAGACGCACCGCATCTCGATTTTGTATTCACCGTCTGCGATAGCGCCGCTGCCGAAGTGTGTCCGATCTGGCCCGGGCAACCCATGACGGCGCATTGGGGCATTCCCGACCCCGCCGCAGTGCAAGGTGCGGATGAAGACATTGAAAGGGCTTTCCACGAAGCTTTCATCATGCTGGACCGCCGAATCAGCCTGTTTCTCTCTCTACCCTTAACAACTCTGGATAAACTGGCTTTGCAAAGCAAGATCGACCAAATCGGCAAAGAGTAGAGGCAAAACTTTCCGCTTCACACCCCAAACAGATTCGTCCGCAGCTTCTGGTAGTTGTTCTCCTGGGCCCAGAGGTTAAGAGAGACAGTGGCCAGTTCATCCACTACGGGCACGGCATTGCCGTTCTTGGTAAGGTCAATGGATTTGATGTAAGTGCGGCAGGTATCGCAAGCGTCCACGCGGACGTAATCGAAATCCTCGGCGATGAAGATCGGCAGATGGTCTTTATTCTCTTCCGCGCAATTCGGACAAAGCACCCTGCGGAAGAGCCATTCCGTGGAGCAGAGCGAGCAAACCAGAAATCGCTTGCCCCCGTCGCCTTCGGGACGCAGCACTGCGACCTGCGGCTTCGACCCACAAAAAGGGCAAAGCTGCGGCGAGGCTTCCGTGGAAGAATCTATCTTCTCCGCCAGGTATTCGGCGAAAGGCTGAAGCAAGGCATGGGCAAAGAATTCATACTCGGCCAGCAGTTGCTTGTTTTCCGTTTCGTGCTGCCAGACTGCGGCCAGAAGCTCCAATCGTTCTTCGGGGGAGGCCTGCGCCAGCGCTCCTGCTGCGTTCTTCAGGACGGGAGAGCCGGCTTCACTTACCAAGGAAAGGAGCCCGGAAAAATGACGCACCAGGATGGACACATCATGGCTGTCAGAAGAGGCTATATTTTCGTAAACAGTTTTTTGAAAGCGGGCAAGGCTTTGATAAAACTTGAGCAGTTCAGCAACCGCCGAATGCTTTTTTGCAAGCTCACCCGCCCGCGCGATGCGACGGTCCCAGGAAAACCCAGACATGAAGTCCTTTAGCTCTTGCGACCGGTGATCTTCTCATACCACAAGCGATGGTGCGTCCGGGCCCATGCCGCGGGGACCTTGCCGTCCGTCATCGCCTTCATGCTGCCGGGCGTCATCCATACGCTCATGTAGACATGAATGATGAAAGCGGCGATGGTAATCAGCGCGGTCACGGAGTGGATGAAGACGGTGATCGACAGCACCCAATGAAGATTGGACGGCATCCGCTCCGGGAACCACATCACGATACCAGTGATCAGCAGAATGATGGTGCTGTAGAACATGGCCCACCAGAACTGCTTCTGGCCGGCATTGAAGCGATCTTGCGCCGGGACCATTTCATCGTGGTTCTGGATGTAATTCTTGATGTTGTCTTTCCACTTCTGGTCGTTGTCATGGGCGCCCATGTCGGACTTCCATTTCGAATGCATCCAGAAGATGGTGACCAGATAGACCAAACCGATCCATGGGTGCCAGAAGCGTATGGTGCCGCCGCCGCCAAGCACGGCAGCCAGCCAATACAAATAAGGCGTGAACAGCGCCAGCCCCGTCAGCAAAAGATAGGTATAGGCCATGCCGTTCACCCAGTGATAGGCGCGCTCAGGGTATGTGTAACGTTCCACCTGAGCTTCCGGTGCAGCAGCGCCAGGACGTGCAACCACTCCGCCGCTCATTGCTTCACCCCTTCTGCCTTGTCGACTACCTTGGGACCGAAACGTATGTAATGCATGAACACGCCGAGCACTCCGACCGCCATGCCCACTCCGCCCAGCCATTTCAGCGGGCCTTTCCACATTTTTACGAAGAACGGGATCTGCGGATTGGCCGGCAGGCCTCCGTATTTCTCGGGATTCTTGGCATCATGGAGCACATAGATCACATGTGTGCCGCCGACGCCCTCCGGATCATAGACGCCCGCGTCCTTGTGAGACGTATTCGCTTTGAGCTGAGTCACGCGCTTGTTGGCTTCGAACAGCATGTCTTCTTTGCTGCCAAAGTGCAGGCAGCCAGTGGGACAGGCCTTGATGCAGGCTGGCTCCAGCCCCGCGCCAACGCGGTCAGAGCACAGCGTACACTTATAAACTTTCTTGGTGGCAGCGTTGAATTTGGGAATATTGAACGGACAGCCAGTAACGCAATACTGGCAGCCAATGCAATGCTCCTGGTTAAAGTCCACGATGCCGTTGGTGTACTGCACAATTGCGCCGTCCGCCGGGCAGGCCATCAGGCAACCAGGATCTTCGCAATGCATGCACTGATCTTTGCGCATGAGCCACTGCAGGCCGTTTTCCGTTTCGACTTCATTGAACTTGATCAGGTTCCAGAAATTCCATGCCGTATCCGGCATGGTTTGGTAGGTATTGTCGAAAGTGGTATCGCGGAACTCGTATCCGTTCCACTCCAGGCAGGCAACCTCGCAGGCCTTGCAGCCGATGCAAGTGGTGGTGTCCACCAGCTTGCACACATCGTAGTCACGGGAAACCTTATCACCCGGCGTGCCGCCACGGTGACCCGAGATCGCTTTGACTTCCAATGTTCCATTGCTCATGGCGTCAGCTCACTTTCTCGATGTTCACCAGAAAGCCTTTGAACTCCGGTGTGTAAGCTGATTCGCTTGGTGACCATGGCGCGTGCAAAGTAAACACCGTACTCCTTGCCATCCTTGGTGCCGCTACGGGCGCTGGTGACCTTGAGTTTGTCACCACCCTTGATTCCCTTCTCCGCAGCGAGTTCTTCAGAAATCTCCACGAAGGGTTCAGGCACAAGCTGCATGTTCACGGGATTGTTTTTGGTCCAGTAGTGATAGTGTTCTGTCAGCCGGTATGTGGTACAGGGATAGGGGAATTTATCCGCAGTTCCGTACTTATCCATGTCTGTCTTGTATCTCTTGACCACTGGGCTGTTGGACTGCTTCGGATGCAGCGGATTGGCGATGGGACTCTCGACTGGTTCGTAGTGCTCCGGGAAAGGACCATCCGCCATAGGCCCAAGCGGCACGAACAACCGGCCCACGCCCTCAGGATTCATGATGAACGGACCCATGTGGTCTTTGGGATTGGAATCAGCCTTGAAGTCCGGCACGTCATTGCCGGCCCACTTGCCGGTGGCCTCATTAAACCAGACCTGTTTGCGGCTGGGGTCCCAGGGCTTGCCTTCCAAGTTGCAGGAAGCGCGGTTGTAAAGTACGCGACGGTTTGCCGGCCACGACCAACCCCAGTTGGGATGTATGCCGAGGCCCGAAGGATCCTCCGGGTTCCGCCGCTGGGTGTTCGAACCACCGTCCGGCCAGGAACCGCAATACAGCCAGTTGCCGCTTGATGTGGTGCCATCGTCTTTCAACCACGCAAAGCCGGGCAGTTGCTGTCCTGCTTTCCAATCCGTCGGCGTCTGCTTATCATCATGCAGATCGGCCAGCGCCTTGCCGTTGATCTCTTTAGCCACCTCGGTCAGAGATGGACTACCGGGGTTCGTGTAACCCCAAGTGAGGTTCAGGATCGCATCAGGGAACTTGCCGCCTTCCTTCTGATACAGTTCGCGCACCTTAAGGAAGATGCCGGCCAGGATGGCGTGGTCCAGTTTGGCATCACCCGGGGTGGGTACCGCGGCCCACTTCCATTGCAGCCAGCGCGCCGAATTAACAAAAGTACCGTCCTTCTCGGCGAACCCGGCACCGGGCAGGCGGTAAACCTCCGTGTTGATCTTCTTCTTTTCGTCGTCGGTGATTCCTGGCGACTCCCAGAAGCTGCTGGTTTCTTCAGGATAGATGTCGCACACCACCAGCCATTCTGCTTTCTTCAGACCGTCAATGTTCTTTTGCGAGTTAGGTCCAATGGCGACGCCGTTCATGCCAAAGCTAATCAAGCCTTTGAGCTTGCCGTTATACATGGCGTCCCACTGCTCCACCCAGGAGAACTTGCGATCGATCTTAGGCAGATAGTTGAAGGCCCAGTCATTTTCCTTTGTGGCCTTGTCGCCATACATCGCCTTGAGGAATGAGACTGCAAACTTGGGCGTGTTGGACCAGTAGTTGAATGAGTCCCACTCTTTAGGCTTGGCCGCGGTAGGCGTAATGCGTTTCAAGTAAGCGGCGAAGTCCGTATCGGCAGGCACCGGCATTTTGAGATAGCCGGGAAGAATATCGAACACACCGGCCATATCGGTTGCACCCTGGATGTTGGAGTGTCCGCGCAGGGCGTTGACTCCGCCGCCAGCGCGACCCATATTACCCAGAAGCAGCTGGATCATGGCCGCTGTGCGGATGATCTGAGCGCCGTTGGAGTGCTGCGTCCAACCCACCGAGTAGATGATTGAAGCAACTTTCTTCATGTCTCCGTCTTTGCGGACGGAGGTATACATGTCCCAGGCCTTAATACAGTCTTTCGCAAGGATGCCAGTGATGCTTTCCACCATCTCTGGCGTGTAACGCGAGAAATGCTTTTTCATCAACTGGAAGACGCACCGGGGATGCTCCAGAGACAAGTCGTAAGCCACGTTGGGCGGCAACGATGGCGGAGGCGGCGGTGCCGGCGCTTTCCCGGCCACGGTTACTACTTTGAGCGGAAGTGGAGGAGCCGCGACCTTGGCGGCGTCAGCGGTTGCCGGACCGTCACCGGCAGCGATGGCCGCGGCGGCGGTGCCGGTCACATTTCCGCCTTCTTCATAATTCCAGGAGGAAACGTCGTACTTCATTCCAGCAGCGTCGTACCCTGAGAACAAGCCATCATCGGCCAGCTTAAAGCCCTTCTTGATGACCAGCGCCGCATTCGTGTAATTGATGATGTAGTCTTTGTTGAAGCGGTTGTTCTGGAGAGCATAGTTCAACAGCCCGCCCAGGAAGGCGATATCTGTACCCGTACGGATCTGGCAAAAGTGGTCTGCCTGTGAAGCCGTACGCTGGTAGCGCGGATCGACCACGACCAGTTTGGCGTTGCGTACCTTTTTCGCTTCCACTACCCATTTGAAACCGCAAGGATGGTTTTCCGCCGGGTTCCCGCCCATGATCAGCATCATGTCAGCGTTCTTGATGTCCACCCAGCCATTGGTCATTGCGCCGCGCCCAAAAGTTGGTCCCAAACTTGAGACCGTGGGGCCGTGTCAAACACGGGCCTGGTTTTCCAGGTAGCAGACCCCCAGGCTGCGCATGGTCTTTACCACCAGATAGTTGAATTCGTTAGTGTCTGTGCATCCGCCGTTCCAGCCGATGCCTTCGCAGCGGTTTACTGTCTTGCCGTTGGCGTCGGTCTCGATGAAAGTCTCATCGCGGGTCTTTTTAATGTGATGGGCGATCTCATTGATCGCATCTTCCCACCTGATATCTTTCCACTCCGTAGAACCGGGACGGCGCACCTGCGGCTGCTTGAGCCGGCGATCGTTCTTGATTTCCTGGTAGAGTGACGCGCCCTTGGGGCACAGGGTGCCGCGGTTGATGGGATGATCAGGGTCGCCCTCAACGTGGACCACCTGTGCGGTCACGTTTTTGGCCTTATCGCCGAGCGTGTGGATAATCACGCCGCAGCTCACAGAACAATAAGGGCAAGTGGAACGGGTCTCAGTAGTGCGCGCGATCTTTAGTTCTTTCGCTTGCGCGAGGACCGGGCGGGCATCAAACCCAAGAAGGAGCGCTGCAGTTCCGCCGGCTCCTACCTTGAAGAAATCACGTCTCGATAAGCCCATAGAGATAGCCTCCTGGCAGGCAAATCAACGACCGTCACTTAAATTTTTAAAATCCCCAACAACCAGACAACCTGAAGTTTCAGAACGCCTTACGCCCGATATCAAAATTCGACAACATGCTAGAACCGGACAGGCGAAATGTCCATTAGTTTTTTCTGAAGGGTGTTAGAGAGCTCGGTTCTCGCTCCTGTCTGTGCGCAGTGCGGCAGTCGCCACTCCCTTTCTGGCGTCCTTCCTGATATCCTGTCCGGTTTCACACTTCCTGAGGACGGCGACCTATGCTCAGTATGCAAGGCAAGAATGCGGTTGTCTTTGGAATGGCCAATAAACGCAGCATCGCCTGGGCCATCGCCCAGCGTTTGAGCGATGCTGGCGCCAAACTAGCCATTACCTACCAGAACGAGCGGCTGAAATCCGAAGCCCATGATCTGGTCACATCCCTGCCCGGTGCAGAGCCATTCCAGTGCGACGTCTCAAGCGATGCCGAAATTGAGCAGTTCTTTGCCAACATCAAGCAGCGCTTCGGCCACCTGGATGCCCTCGTGCACTCGATTGCCTTCGCGCCGGCCGAGGACATGAAAGGGGATTTTCTCAATACCACGCGAGAAGGCTTCCGCATTGCCCATGACGTAAGCGTTTACTCGCTCATAGCTGTATCGCGCGCGGCAGCGCCGATGATGACCAACGGCGGCAGCGTCATTACCCTCACCTACTTCGGCGCTGAGAAGGTGGTGCCGGGCTACAACGTAATGGGAGTAGCCAAAGCCGCGCTGGAGGCCTCTGTCCGCTATTTGGCCAATAGCCTGGGCCCAAAAAATATTCGTGTGAATGCCATCTCCGCTGGCCCCATCAAGACGCTTGCCTCAAGGGGCGTGGGCGATTTTGGCACCATGCTCAAGAACCACGCCGAACACGCGCCTTTGAAACGTAACGTCGATTCAAAAGAAGTCGGCGATACCGCTCTGTTCCTGGCTTCCGACCTCAGCTCGGGCATCACCGGCGAGACCATCTACGTGGATTGCGGCTACAACATCATGGGATTTTGACGTTTTTTGAATCCCGAGCATTTGCGAGGGATCCCTATCATCTTCGTTGCATTGCAGGAATCGGACCATGTCACGAGTCAAAATCTTTACTATTTACGTTGTCTTCGATCTTGCAATCGTAGTCGGCGTGTTGTTTTGCGTGTTTCAGCGAATGCCGGTCGGTAAGTATCTGGTGCCAGCGATTGTGCTGTTTGTACTCAACGGAGTGTGGCTGGTTGTGATGACGGTGAGAAGCACGCCGCCTCGCTCTTCTTAGTCCCGAGAGAAGCTTTTTTCTGAAATCCCGGGCGGCAGCAAGGGATCCCTATTATCAGGATAATTTTCAGGTGAGCAGCCGGGGCGATGGTGGACGGCGCTAATATTCCTACCAACGATAGCCGTTTTTCGATAGGGCTCCCTCGCTGCGCTTCGGGATTTCAAAAGAAGCTACGCTCGAGATGTGAAAACAATACTTCGATCATCTCCTCTTAGACTCTCAATCGCAATCTCCACATCCCTCTCCTTCGCAAACCGTTCAAACTTCTCTCCCCATTCAATGAGCAAGATGCTCTGCGGGGTCATCAGGTCGTCAAGGGCCAGCGTGTCCAGTTCACGCTGCGTGTCGATGCGGTAAAGGTCGATATGAAAGAGCGTAACCTGCGGGCCACGATATTCGTGGATCAATGTAAATGTTGGGCTGGTGACGTCTTCTGCTTCCGCCGCCTGGAAGCCCTCAGCAATGCCTTTGACCAGCGTGGTCTTCCCTGCTCCCAAGTCGCCGCGCAGCAGGACTACGGAACCGGGCTTGATCTCGGCTGAGAGTTTACGCCCGAGTTCTGTGGTTTCATCAGCGGAATGAGTGGTAAAGGTCTTCATCGCTGGAGGTAGGCAAACTTACTGTGGGATTCCTCTTCACAAACGGCGAAAGCTTCGCCCAGACAATTGATGATGTCGGTGGCAATCATGGATTGCTGGCCATAAAGAGACGCCGCGATATCGCCCGCCAGACCATGAAGATATACAGCCCTGGCGACGCCCAGCGCGGTCATCAGGTCTCTGGCCTCGCGCATCTTGGTAGACATTTTTTGGGCAACGACCTCGGCCAGCTTTGGATCATCTGACTTACCTGATTTCCCCAACAATTTTTTGATCTCCTTGCCTTCCGGGTCCTCCCCCGGACGCCACATAGGGACAGCTCCTTGCAGCGGCCTTTGCCCAAGGATGCCAGCGACAACCCCGGTGAGCACATCGCCGGAGCCGCCTTTGGCCATGCCTGGGTTGCCCGTTAGACTGATCCAGACGTGGCCATTAGGAGAGGCAATCACAGTTCGATGTCCTTTCAAAACGACGCAAGCATGCGTCTGCTCCGCGGCCCGCAGGGCTGCCCCAACACGATTCGCTTGCACCGCCGTCGTCGGAACTCCCAGGAGCCGCGCTATCTCCCCCGGATGCGGCGTGAGCACGCGGAACGAGTAGTCGTCAGCATCAGGCTGGATTTCTTCAGCTTGTCCGGCAAAAGCGTTGATGCCGTCAGCGTCAAGGACCAGCGACGTTGCGCAAATACTCACAAAATCGCGGATGAACTCAGCGGTGTCTTCATTCTGTGAGAGTCCTGGCCCCAGGGCCACAACGGTCTTCCCTTTCAACAGTTGCTCGCGCCGCGCCAGAGCCAGGATTGAAACTGTGCCCTCAGCATTTTCTTCCAAAGGCTCGGTCATAAGTTCCGGAGCAAAAGCTGCTACACCCGGCTGCACAGACCGGGGAGACGCCACGGTGACGAGTCCAGCGCCGGTGCGAAGGGCCGCCATTCCCGCCATGGCAGCCGCCCCGCTTTTGCCAATGGAACCGCCGACAACAAGAACGTGACCAAAGTCGCCCTTGTGCGCATCCGGGCGGCGTTGCAGCGCCAGGGCCTGCACATCAGCGCTCGTCACCACGTCCTGGCGCAAAGAGGCGTGGCTGGCCACCAATTTAACAGGAGAGCCAATGGTCGCGACGGCAACAGGGCCATCTGTAAGTTCGGCAAACACTAGCGCAGGTTTGGCTGCGGTGAAAGAAATGATGGCGTCTGGATGGACAAAAGACGAGTAATCAAACGGCGTGCTATAGGTGTCCGCGTCGACGCCAGAGGGCAGATCGACCGCCAGCACCCACCCGGGCGATTTGTTCATGCGAATGATCGCCTCTTGCGCAGCCCCCTTGATCGGAGGCTTGAACCCCGTTCCCAGGATCGCATCCACGATCAGCTCTGCGGTGAGCGCCTGTTGCGCATCAGCTTTGTCGAAGCCGGACTCATCCGCGATCCAGAGCGGCTTCAGCGCCAGCTTCTTGAACATCTCCGCCGCGTCGCCGCGAAGATCGTCGACGCCCTTAGCTAGCACCAACACGGAAACTTGTTTGCCTGCTTCCCGCAGCTTGCGTGCGGCCACAAAGCCGTCACCGCCGTTGTTGCCCTTGCCGCAGACCACACAGACCGTGTTGAACTCGAAGTGCTTCTGAGCAAACTCGGCCACCGCGGCACCGGCGTTTTCCATTAAGGTAAGCGACGGCACACCATGTTTTTCTGTGGTGACGCGGTCGATCGCGCGCATCTCTTCTGCGGTAACGATTTTCATGAGCGAGAAGGAGCGATCTGCCCCGCCAAGGCTTCAAGTTTGCCAAGCTGCGCCGGCTCACCCATGACGATCAGGTAATCTCCCGCGCCGATGGAGTCTTGAGCGAGGGGATTGAACCGGGTCTGGCCGTCAGAGCGACGGATGGCTAGAATCATGACCCCGAAATCCCGATGGATGCCGGAGGTCCCCACCGTGGCTTCCGCAAGCGGCGACTGCCGGCCAATTTTGATTTCTTCAATCAGCATCTCTACGGCCTGGTAGCGATCGGTGGCGATGTCAAGAAAATCAAGGACGTTGGGACGGAGGAAGCTTTGCGCAATCCGGTGCCCGGCGGCGGCGTAAGGAGAAATGACCACATCAGCCCCGGCGGTCTTTAAGTGTTTTTCCGCTCGCTCTTCGGTAGCGCGGGCGATGATCTTCAGCTTCGGGTTCATGGTCTTGGCAGTCAGCACTATATAAATGTTGGTGGCGTCCGTTGTGGTGGCGGCCACTAAGCCACTGGCGCTTGCAATGCCCGCGTCACCCAAAGTCTTCTCGCTGGCCGCATCTCCGATCAGCACCAGCCATTTGGGATCAAGCTCCGCCACGTGCTGCTGGTCGGTTTCCACAATCACAAAAGGACACGGCTTTCGGTCCAGTTCGCGGGCCACACTGCTGCCCACACGGCCCGCGCCGCAGATGATGTAGTGGTCTTTCAGTTTAAGAATCTCGCGTTCCATCCGGCGTTTCCCGAAGACTTTTACCAGTTCGAATTCTAGCAAAGCCTGGGTCAACGACCCGATCATCAAGAAAACCAGCGCGACGCCGGCGATAATCAGCGCCGTATTAAAGACCCGGCCCGCATGGGAAAGCGGATGCACCTCCTGGTAGCCGATGGTGCTCAGGGTAATCACTACCATGTAGAAGCTGTCAAACCAGCTCCAATGCTCCATATAGTGAAACCCGGCAGTCCCCGCGGCCGTGAGCAGCAGCAGGGCAACAGTCACAATTTTCAGCAGGCGAAAGCGATGGAGGTTCAGACGCAAATCCCCTTCGCGTTCATTCTAGACCAATGGTGAAAGTTCAATGCAGAGAATGCAGCCAAGCCGAGCCGATCACTTTAAGCGACATCTCCACGCTGCACCCGGCTGTGGTAACGTCCGTAGAAAAAATAAATCAGCATTCCAATCGCCAGCCATCCCCCCAAACGGAGCCATGTAAGCCCGGTGAGGCTCACCATCATTGCGAGAGAGATCACAATTCCCAGAATTGGCGTCACCGGTACCCACGGCGTCTTGAACGGCCGAGGAAGTTCCGGATTGCGGCGACGCAGCACCCAAACACCCGCACATACAATCACAAACGCCAGCAGGGTGCCGATGGAAACCATCTCATCCAAAACATTAATAGGCAGCGATGCCGCAAGGACGGCCACAAAAAAACCAACCGTGAGAGAAGAAATCCACGGTGTGCGAAAGCGCGTGTGCACGGCGCTAAACAATTTCGGGAGCAACCCGTCTTTCGCCATGGAAAAGAAGACGCGCGACTGCCCCATCAACATAACTACAATCGTGCTGCTCAGGCCCATCAGTGCGCCGATTTTTACCAGCAGGCTTCCCCAGCGCACTCCGGTGCTGTCAATGCCAACCGCTAGCGGGTCCCTCACAGCAAGGAACTTGTAACTGACCAGACCTGTCAGCACTCCCGCCACAAGGATATATAGGATCGTACAGACCACCAGCGAACCAAGAATACCGATGGGCATGTCTTTCTCCGGGTTCTTGGCTTCCTGCGCGGCGGTGGAAACAGCGTCAAATCCTATGTATGCAAAAAAGATGATGCCGGCCGCCCGCAAGATCCCCGACATTCCAAACTCTCCGAAGTTTCCTGTATTCGCCGGGATGAAAGGATGCCAATTCGTCGTCATCAGGTCCGGATGCTTCAATAGATAATTGGCCCCGATGACGATAAACACGATCAAGACACAAACCTTTACGATGACAATCAATGAGTTGAAATTCGCCGACTCCTTGATCCCTATGACCAGAATTAACGTCGTAATAATGATCGCTAGAAATCCCAGCAGGTTAAAGGCGCCATGGGCATGCGGCAAGGTTGTCGTGGAAGGCGGGAGCTTGATTCCAAAATCACCCAGCAGGCTGATGAGGTAGCCGCTCCATCCAGAAGCGACAGTGGCGGCGCCGAAAGCGTATTCCAGAACAAGGTCCCAGCCGATAATCCAGGCAAAAATTTCGCCCAGGGTCGCATAACCGTAGGTGTAAGCGGAACCCGCAACCGGGATCATTGAGGCAAACTCGGCATAGCACAATCCAGCAAACACACAACCGACAGCCGCAAAGATAAATGAAAGGATAATCGAGGGGCCCGCATGCTCCGCTGTCGCCGTTCCGGTAATGACGAAAATTCCGGTGCCAATGATGGCCCCGATTCCCAGTGTGATCAGATTGGTGGGGCCCAAAACCCGGCGAAGACTGTGCTCCCCCGTTTCCTTCGATTCAGACAGTATGGTGTTAAGCGGCTTGGTCGCCAGTAAATTGGCCATTCGGCACTCCTCGCTTAGGAATAGACGCGGCTAATCAATAAAAGTCTGGCCATTGTAAAACAAAAAACCCTCCGCCGCAGCGGAGGGTTGAGGGAAACATTGACTACTGCTATTTCGATTGCAAGGACGTTGCCGGCCCTGCCTGGACCTTGCTGTGCTTGGCCCCGTAAGTAAAGTAGATCACCATGCCAATGGCCAGCCAAATGATCAGTCGCAGCCAGGTATCGCCCGGCAGTGAGCGCATCAGCCAGAACGCAGACAACATTCCCGCAATCGGAGTGAAGGGTACCCACGGAGTCTTGAACGGACGTGGCATATCAGGGCGTTTGCGGCGAAGAACCCACACGCCAGCGCAAACGATCACAAAAGCCAGCAGGGTCCCAATACTCACTAATTCACCAAGAATGCCAATGGGGATCAGGGCCGCGAAAAACGCGACACAAATGCCGACAATGATGGTTGATTTCCAAGGCGTACGGAACTTGGGATGGATCTCCCCGGCCCACTTCCACAACAAGCCATCACGTGACATGGAATAAAACACCCGCGACTGACCGAGTAACATAACCAGCATGACCGTGCTTAACCCGGCGATGGCTCCGATGTTCACCAGCAGGCTTCCCCACCAGACCCCGGTGAGCGACATGGCCAGCGAGACTGGAGCAGCCACATTGAGTTGTGAATAGTGCACAACACCGGTCAGCAGCAATGAAACCACAATATAGAGGACGGTGCAGACGCCCAAGGAACCCAGGATGCCAATGGGCATATCCTTCTGCGGGTTCTTCGCTTCCTGCGCTGCCGTGGAAACTGCGTCAAAACCTATATAGGCGAAGAAGACGACTGCGGCGCCTCGAGCGATCCCGGACCATCCATAAATCCCGTACTGGCCGGAGTTGGGAGGAATGAAGGGCGTCCAATTGGCTTTGGCCTGGCCCATGTGATGTGCCACGTAGTTACCGGCAACGGCAATGAAGATGAGAACGGCAGCCAGCTTCACGAACACAATGGCTGAATTAAAGTTCGCTGATTCCTTGATGCCGATGACCAATACGGCTGTCACCAGCAAGATGCCCAGGAACGCAACAAGATTGAACATCGCCGTAACGTGCGGCAGCGTGTGCCAATCAATTCCGGAGTCAGTCAAAGTTTTCTGAACGGTGGCCAGAGGCATCCAGTTGTTTTTATAAAAAACCATCTGGGTACCCGGCACATTGATCAACGTCGGCGGCAAATTGATGCCGAACCCCTGGAGAAAAGCAACAATCGTGCCCGCCCATCCAGAAGCCACAGTTGCCGCGCCAAAGGCATATTCCAGAATCAGGTCCCAGCCGATAATCCAGGCAAAGATCTCACCCAGGGTCGCATAGCCATAGGTATAAGCAGAACCGGCGATGGGAATGAGCGCGGCAAATTCCGCATAGCACAAGCCGGCGAAGACGCAGCCGGTTCCCGCGAAGATATAGGAGAGCACAATCGCGGGCCCGCCAAACTGGGCAGCCGCTGCTCCGGTCAAAACGAAAATTCCGGCGCCAATGATTGCGCCAATTCCGAGTGTGATGAGATTAACCGGTCCCAGTGCGCGCTTGAGACTGTGCTCGTTTTCCTCTTTGGATTCAGCGAGCAACACATCCATTGGCTTAGTCGCCAGTAAATTGGCCATGCAACGGTTCTCCTTTTTTATTTTTTGCGCTCAGACCTGCTTCAGCGGGGCGCTCCGGCGCGACCATATGAAGTACACCGGAATTCCCAACAGCACGATGATCAGGCCCGGCCAAGTGTATTCGGGTTTGTAGCGCAATAATACGACATCAATAAATAAAGCCATCACAATATAAATGGCGGGAAGTATCGGATAGCCAAAGGCGCGGTATGGCCTATCGGCCTGGGGCTGAGTGCTGCGCAGCACAAACAAGCCGCCAATCGTCAGCACATAAAAAATCAGGACGGCAAAGATCACATAGTTGAGCAGGTCATTATAAGTACCGGACAGGCAGAGGACGCACAGCCAAAGGTCGAGATCAGAATGGCAATGGCCATCAAGCCCGCGCCGCTGTCGCCAAACATCTGTTGCAGGGCTGCCGTGCCCACGCGGTCTGAAGTCGCATACTTGATACCACGGCCAACAACATCCGTGGAGGCCGGATTGCCGTCAAACGGCAGGTGGCCCAGATAAACAAAGTTCGCCGCAACATACAGCAGGATCACCACGCCCGTCCCCATCGCGAGTGAGAGCGGCAGGTTGCGCTTGGGATCTTTGACCTCGCCAGCGGTGAAGGTCACGTTGTTCCACGCGTCAGCGGAAAACAGCGAGCCAACCTGCGCAACCGCCAGGATCGTCAAGACTCCAACGAACGGCCCTGCCATCATGCCGCTGGCAGAATGGGGCATGTCGAGCCGCCAGAAGTTGCCGTAATTCGCGTGAATCGCCTCCGCGTTCCTGGCAACAAAAATTCCCGCCACCACCAGCGCAGCGAGCGCGGAGACCTTGGCGATAGTAAAAATGTTCTGCACCGTCGCGCCCAGCTTCAGGCCGAAGATATTGAGCACGGTCAGGAAAATGATGATCACAATTCCGCATAGGTTCTGAGTGTTCAAACCCACATCCATGCCGCCAAGAACAATCTGGCTGTTGACATGCCACTGCGGAACTTTTGCAATGTGCCATATCCAGGTAGTGGCAGAAATCCCGGGGAAGAAGTGTCCCAGAAACTTGCCGAAAGCCACGCCCACGGCAGCCACCGTGCCGGTCTGGATCACCAGGAAGAGCGTCCATCCATATAGAAAGCCCCACAGCGGCCCGAGCGATTCGCGCAGATAGACGTATTGTCCGCCGGCCTTGGGCATCATGGCCGCCAGCTCGCCGTAGGAGAGCGCGCCCACAATCGTCATAAA
>WNFI01664843.1_pt1 | contig 18391 bp, 17 predicted proteins | sample 5400471 | NCBI WGS metagenome assembly WNFI01 (sample SAMN13153348, study PRJNA577476) | soil metagenome | isolation source: 100 cm saprolite on Douglas fir-dominated hillslope | place: USA:California | collected 2013-09-17 | reverse complement strand
TATTTTTCCGGGACCAAGCTGCACTGGATCCTCGCCAATGTGCCAGGCGCCCGCGACAAGGCGCGGGCCGGCAAGCTGGCGTTCGGCACGATCGACGCCTGGCTCATCTGGCATCTGTCCGGCGGCAAGTCGCACTACACGGACGCGAGCAATGCGTCGCGCACGCTGCTCTACAACATCCACGAAGGCTGCTGGGACGACGAACTGCTCGAGATTCTCGACATTCCGCGCTCGGTGCTGCCCGAGGTCGGGCCTTCGAGCGGGATGATCGCGCAAACGACAGGCGACCTGTTCGCCGGCAATATTCCGATCACCGGCGTGGCCGGCGACCAGCAGGCGGCGCTGTTCGGCCAGTGCTGTTTCAAGCCGGGCATGGTCAAGAATACCTACGGTACCGGTTGTTTCATGCTCATGAATACCGGCAGCCAGGCCAGGGAGTCGCGCAACCGACTGCTCACGACCGTGGCGTGGACTCGCGCACACGACACGAGCTACGCGCTGGAAGGCGGTGTGTTCGTCGGCGGGGCGGTGGTGCAGTGGCTGCGCGATGGCCTGGGGATGTTCCGGTCTTCCGCGGAAGTCGAACCGCTCGCGGCGAGCGTCGCGGACAGCGACGGCGTTTATTTCGTACCGGCCTTCACCGGGCTGGGCGCGCCGCATTGGGATCCGTATGCGCGCGGAACGCTGATCGGGCTCACGCGCGGCACGACGCGCGCGCACGTCGCGCGCGCCGCACTCGACGGCATCGCCTACCAGGTGGCGGACGTGCTTACCGCGATGCAGGCGGACGCGGGCATCCCCTTAACCGAGCTGCGCGTGGACGGCGGCGCGGCAGCCAACGATCTGCTGATGCAGTTTCAGGCCGATCTGCTCGGCGTGCCGGTGGTGCGCCCGCGCCAGCTCGAGTCCACCGCGCAAGGTGCGGCTTATCTGGCCGGACTTGCCATCGGCTATTGGCAGGACGAAGCGGAAATCAGCTCGTTGTGGAAAGCGGACCGGGCATTCGAACCGTCAATGAACGAAGATCGTCGCGCGGCATTCCTGGCAGGGTGGGCGAAGGCGCTGGGCAGGGCGAAGGGGTGGCAGATGCCGTGACGGACGTGACGGCGTGACGGTCGTGACGGGGCAAAAGCTCGCAGAAAAAGGCGCGAAGCGCAAAACCTGCGTCGTCACGGCCGTCACGGCCTTTTGCGGAATTGCTGAATTGCCGCATTTCAGCTATTCTGCAGAAAGTTCATTGAGGGGGCAAACACATGAAAGAGAGCGTGCTGGTCACCAGTCGTGGCCAGATTACTTTGCCCGCCGGTGTCCGCAAGCGTCTCGGCATCAAGGCCGGAGGCGTGGTCCTTCTCGAGGAGCGCAACGGTGAGGTGGTCCTGCGGCCTGCTGCCGTGTTGGAGATCGAACACTATACGGACGAGGACATCGCGAATTGGGATAAAGACGACCGATTGACCGGTTCGGAGCGTGCTGCGATCGCCAAAAAGACCAGCCGCCGCAAGTGAACCGGGTTTTCCTGGACGCCAACGTGCTGTTTACGGGCGCGCACAATCCTGCGGGAAAGGCGGCACTTGTCGTCGCACTCGGCGTCAAGGGCAGGTGGGAAGTCGTGTCGAGCAGCTACGCCGTCGAAGAGGCACGCAGAAACATCGCCTCGAAGTTTCCACAATCCCAACCACGCCTGCAGGATCTGATCGATTCGATCTCGGTTATTGCGTCGGGCTCCGGGGCGGATTGCCCCGTCAAATTGCCGGAAAAGGATCGGCCGATCATGGAGGCCGCCATTCGCAGCCAGGCCACTCATTTGCTCACGGGAGACTTAAAGGACTTCGGTGCGTTGATGAATAAGCCGCGGCAGACGGCCGGGATCGTGATTCAGACTGTGGCGCAGTATTTGTCCTCGCTGTGAAATCCGCTAGAATCCTCCCCTTTTTCGAACGGTCTCCGGCAACATGGCATTGATCGTCCAGAAGTACGGCGGCACGTCGGTGGGCTCGACCGAGCGCATCAAGAATGTCGCGAAACGCGTTGCCAAGTGGAAGGCCGCCGGCTACGACGTGGTCGTCGTAGTTTCCGCCATGTCCGGGGAAACCAACCGGCTGATCGCGCTCGCGAAAGAGATCCAGGCGCAACCGGATCCGCGCGAACTCGATGTCGTCGCCGCGACCGGCGAACAGGTCACCATCGGCCTGCTCGCGATGGCGCTGATGGAGCTCGGCGTCAAGGCACGCAGTTATACCGGCGCCCAGGTGCGCGTGCTGACCGACGATGCGTTCAACAAGGCGCGCATCCTGGAGATCGACGAAAGCCATATCCGCCGCGATCTGAAGGAGGGCTATGTCGCCGTCGTAGCGGGCTTCCAGGGGGTGGACGCCCAGGGCAACGTCACCACGCTGGGGCGCGGCGGTTCGGATACTTCGGGCGTGGCGTTCGCGGCGGCGCTGAAGGCGGACGAATGCCAGATCTACACCGATGTGGATGGCGTGTATACGACCGATCCGCGCATCGTGCCCGAGGCGCAGCGGCTTAGAACCATCACCTTCGAGGAAATGCTGGAAATGGCGGGCCTGGGCTCGAAGGTGCTGCAGATCCGTTCGGTCGAGTTCGCCGGCAAGTACAAGGTGCGGCTGCGCGTGCTCTCGAGCCTGACCCCACCCGACCTCCCGATCGCGGAAGAAGCCGTTTCGGGCACGCTGATCACTTTTGAGGAAGATGCAGACATGGAACAGGCACTGGTAGCCGGTATCGCATTCAACCGGGACGAAGCGAAGGTCACGGTCCTGGGCGTGCCCGATACGCCTGGCATCGCGTATCAGATCCTCGACCCGATCGCAGTGGCGAACATAGAGGTCGACGTGATCGTGCAGAACGTCGGCCGCGACGGGCTCACCGATTTTTCCTTTACCACCCATCGCAACGACCTGAAGAAAACGCTCGATATCCTCAAATCCGTCTGCAAGCACATCGGCGCGCGCGAAGTCATCGGCGACGACCGGATCTGCAAGGTCGGCCTGGTGGGCGTGGGCATGCGCTCGCATGTCGGCGTGGCCAGCAAGATGTTCCGCACGCTGGCCGAGGAGGGCATCAACATCCAGATGATCTCCACTTCGGAAATCAAGATCACCGTGGTGATCGACGAAAAGTACATGGAACTCGCGGTGCGGGTGCTGCACAAGACTTTCGACCTGGAACAGCCGCGGTAGGCCAGCGGCGCTGGCGAGACCTTGATGTCGGTCGAGAGAAATTCCCTTGCTTGCCCCAGTATGCACGCACGGCCTGGCATCATGTAATTTCTGATTTCACGAGTGCCGAGGAGGCCCTCACGCGCGGAGACAGGATGAAAAACCGGAACACGAGCAGATCACGATTGTCCAGCGCCGTTGGACTGGCCGCTTTGCTTGCCGCGGCTTCGTGGGGTGGCGCATCCCGGGATGCGCTCGGCGCCGACGCCGAACGCGGGCGCTTGCTGCATGACACGCATTGCGTTTCATGCCATGGCACCCAGGTCTACAAGCGCGACAGCAAGGTCGCGACAAACTACGCCGAGATTCACGCGCAAGTCGTGCGCTGGGAAACCAACCTTTCGCTGAACTGGAGCGCGGGCGACGTCGATGCCGTGGCGACCTACCTTGCGCGGACATTCTACAGGCGGCCCTGCCCGGATTGTTGAGAGCGCCGCCGGGCGATGAATCGATCTGTTGGTTCGACGCCCTGATCGCGCTCGTCTTCGCGGCCCGCTCTGCGCGCCTGCCCGGCCACGAGGCCCGGCTCGAGGCCATTGTCCACTCGGCAATGGACGCAATCATCACTGTCGATGCCAGGCAGCGCATCGTCCTGTTCAACGCCGCCGCGGAGCACATGTTCGGCTGCAGCGGAACCGAAGCCATCGGCGAGCCGCTGGACCGTTTTGTTCCGGCACGGTTCCGCGCGGCCCACGTCGGATCGCCTTAACTTGAGCGTCAAGACGGCGAGCACGCACAAGACCCACATTCTGGAAAAGATGAAGCTCGGTTCGATCGCCGAACTGGTCCGCTACGCGCTCGAGCACAGTCTTCTGGACTCGAAGAGCTAGGTCCTGCGTTCCGGCGCTTTCACCGTAGGACTATTCGGACGGCAGGCAGGATTTTCCGGCCAACGGAATTATACGACCGGCCGGAAGTGCAGCCCGGCTTTGTGCGCTCCGAATGCATGAAACCACGCATCGATATTTGATGCGCACGCCGCATAAATGAATATGTGCGGCTAACAACACTTTCGTTCCTGCTGGATCGGCGGGCAACGGACCGATCCGAACGAACAGAATACGCAGCAATCTCCTGGCCAGGGGCGCAGCAGCGTTTTGCATCTCGTGCATTCGTAATAGAACTGGCAGGCGTCGGTCGGCATGACCTCCTGTTTTCGGAAGCCGCACTGCGGGCAGGTGATAACAGACTCAAGAATCGTTGTGCTCATCAGCCGCTCACTTGTGGACAGAGGAGGGGAAACCCGCATTGGTGGTTGCCTTGACCAGAGTGGCGATATTGGCTTTATCCGGATCGAACTTCACCGTCGCGGTCCTTTGCCCCAAGTCCACCTTGGCATCCATGACGCCATCCACCCTTTGCAGAGACTTCTTCACGGTAATCGGACACAAGGAGCAAGTCATGTTCTGAACGTCGAGCACGACCGTTTCGGGCGATCCGGCGAAAGACAGCGTAGCCGACGCAAGAGTCAGTGCGGCGATTGCAGCGAGGTTGCGCATTGCAGTTTCTCCACTCAGTAGAACAGGGGGGCGACCCAGGGCACCCCGAGCAGACCGAGCAGCAGGACGCTCACGATCCAGAAGGCGATGCGCTGACGCCTGGCGGTCCGCGGGTTCGCGCAGGATGTCCCCGGCTCGCAAACCTGCGGTACAAGATAGAGCTTGCGAAATGCGAGCCCCAGAAATATTAAAGTCAGGCCGACAAAGATCGGCCGGTAGGGCTCCAGCGCCGTCAGGTTGCTGATCCAGGCCCCGCTGATGCCGAGCCCAAGCAAAACAAGTGGTCCAACGCAGCACACCGATGCCCCGATGGCGGCCAGGATACCGGCTATCAGTGTGCCTCTTCCCGTCAGTACGGTCATTTCCATAACTCCAAAGGCGAGTGGATCAGGGGTAGCATAGAGGCCGTACCCTAGTCCGGAATCAAGAGGTAATTCATGCAGGATAAACTCACCATTGGACGGATCGCCCAGGCTGCGGGAGTGAACGTCGAAACGATCCGTTACTACCAGCGGCGCGGCCTGCTTGACGAGCCGGAAAAGCCGCTGGGCGGGCATCGGCGCTATGCGTCCTCTGCGGCGAGGCGAGTGCGTTTCATCAAGCGGGCGCAACAACTTGGCTTCACGTTGCAAGAGGTGAAAGGCCTGCTCCTGCTGGAGGATGGCCAGAGCTGTCGCGAGACCCGCACGCTCGCGGAGCACAAACTTGCCATCATCGGCGCGCGGATGGCCGACCTGAGTCGAATGCGCCGCCTGCTCAAGGGCCTGATCGCCGAATGCGAAGATGGCAAGCGGCCGCGCTCCTGTCCGATCATCACGACCCTGTCCGCCGATACCTAGATATCCTTCAGATGCGTCTTCGTCGCACCGGGCGAGACTGATCCGGATTGCCCGATTCAAACTTGTCCATCCATCCGGCCATTGTGCATGACGATGATGCGGGTGCCGATATCGACAGCTTCTTCGCGGTGGTGCGTGACATATACCAGCGTAAATCCCAGAGCCGCGTGCAATCTCAGGATCTCGCCGCGCAAGTGCAGGTTCAGTTCATGATCCAGGCTGGACAGAGGCTCGTCCATCAGCACGATGGAGGGATTGGTCACCAGGGCGCGCGCCAATGCTACGCGCTGCTGCTGCCCGCCCGACAACTCGCCTGGCGTTGCGTGTGCGCGATCAACCATGCGCACCATATCCAGCACTTCCATAATCCGGGTCGGCTTGTCGGCGAGTTGTTTCGATTTGTCGTAGCGCAGCGCAAACTCGAGGTGCTGGAACACGGTCATGTGCGGCCACAGTGCGAGTTCCTGGAAGACCATGCCGATATGGCGTAGTTCCGGTTCAATCAGGTTTCGTCCGCCTGTGGCGGCTTCCTTGCCGTTGATGGTGATGGCGCCTGAATCGGGAATCTCCAGTCCGGCCAGCAGGCGGAGCACCGTGGTTTTGCCGCACCCTGACGGACCCAGCAAACCCACCCGCTCGCCACGCTCGACAGACGCCGAGATCGCATCGATGACCCTGCGGCCGTTGTAAATCTTCAATACATTTCGCAGTTCGATGGCATTCATCTGTGACTTGCCGCGGCCCGAAACAGTGAACCCAGGACAGCTAAAGATATCAAGGTAACGGCTACCATGATGACGCACAGGGCGGCGACGAGATTCGGCGCGCCGTTGGCCATCAGAGTATAGATGCGTACTGGCAACGTATCCTGTCCGGGCGGGTAAACGAGCATCGAAGCGCCCAGATCGCGCAGACAGAAAATGAACCCGATCAGCCAGGCGGCGATCACGCCCGGCAGGGCGGCCGGCACCACCACATGGAGAATGCGGGCCAGCCATGGAGCGCCGGTCATCTGCGCCGCCTCTTCAAACGATTGAGGCACGTTGGCCAGAGTTGCAAGCATGATGCGACTGGTCAGTGCAGTGTATTGCGCCACGTAGGCGAGGACTATGATCGCGGCCGATGCGTAGACGAAGTTGGTCACCGGTCGATTCCAGAGAGCAATCAGTCCAACGCCGATCACAGTGCCGGGCAGCGTGAATAGCAGCAGCGCGAGCGTATCCACCGTGCGCCAGAAGCGAACCGCACGATGGTGAATGAGGTAGCCGCAAAAGAATCCGAACATCGTTAACAGCGAAGCCCCAAGGAAGGCAAAAACGAGGCTACGCCCCAGGCTATCGGCTGCCTTGTCCCACGCCTCAATGTAGGCGAACGGCGATAAAGACGACGTGACCAGAGCGAGCAACGGCAGTGCGACAGTCGCGGCTGCCAGCAGCCCGACCGCGAGGAGAGCTGGGGCACGCCAGTGGCCCAGCGAAACGAGCAGCATCCGCGCGCCGGACGTTATGGGTCGCAACCGATATGTTTTTTCGCGCAGCCAGAACCGTTCCAGCGCGAGTACAGCAAGGGTGATACCGAGCAGGGGAGTCGCCGCTGCCGCTGCCGCGCCGAAGTCGTAAAAAGCGGAAAACTGTGTGAGCGTTTCGACCGGAAAAACAGGATAACGCAGAAACATCGGCACGCCCACCTCACCCAGCGCGAGCAGGAACACGAGTATCCCGCCGAACAGAATCCCGGGCCTGATCATCGGCAGCGTGATGGTGCGCAGGATGCCAGGCCAGCGTGCGTTCAACCGTGCAGCTTCTTCGAGGCGCGGGCTCACCGCATGCACATAGACCACAGTCAGGATCATCACAACTGGCATGAACGCGCTCACCAGTACCCACACGCAGCCAGGTAATCCAAACAGCCAATCCGACAAGAGTTTCACAGCCGGATCTGGGATGGCCTTCGCAAGCAACCCGTCCCCCGCCAGCACGTTGAACCACGACACGGCGAGAATATAGGGCGGAATAAGCAGCGGAATCGATAGCAGCACCCCAAGCGCGTGCCGGAACGGGAGGTCGGACTTGCCCAGCAACAGCCCAAGCGGTACGCCCAGCATCAGCGCAATTCCCGCTGTTAACGCAGCGAGCGTCAGGCTATGTCTCATGGGAGCCCCATATTCCCGGGCATTGGCAAATAGCCGTTCGTAAACGGCCAATGTGAACTTGCCATCAACGACAAAGCTCTTGCCCAGCATCACCCCCACGGGCAGCAAGCCGATAATGAGCAGGGCGGCAACGATCAGCAGTAACGTGAGGCGCCGCTGCAAGTCAATGTCCCACCCAGTCCCGAAGCAGGGGCTGGATCAGCTGCATCTTCGCTGCGACGGCTGCGTAGTCCACCTTCATCACTTTCAAGGTCTCCAGGGGGCGCACATCGGGGGGCGTAGCCACGTCAGAATGGAGTGGTATTTGCCCGGCGTCGGAATAGGCGAGCTTTTTTTCCGTTTCACGCGAGAGCAGGTAGTCGATCAGCTTCTTGCCTTCTTCGGGGTGCGGCGCGCCCTTGATCAGCAGCACGGCATTCGGGACGATGAAGCAACCCAGGCCGCCTTCCTCCTGATCGGGGTAGACGCCTTCGACCGGCTGTCCCTGTTTTTGACGGCTGTGCACATCATCGGTGTCCGCCAATGCGAATTGAAATTGTCCCGTGGCGACCTGATCCGCACTTTCTCCGTTGCTGGACGTAATCTTGACGCCGTTCTTGCGCATGGCATCGAGGAACGCCTTGGCTCTGGCATCGCCCCACACGATGAATAACGCGGCGATGTGCGCCGTCGTGGTGCCGAACAACGGATTGGCGATCACCGCCTTGCCATTGAAACGCGCATCGGTGTAAGCCCGGATAGAGACCACCTTTTCCTTGAGCGACTGATTCACGATCAGTATGCGTCCCCTGGCGGAAAATCCGGTCCAGTGTCCATCGGCATTGCGAAACTGCTCGGGGATGCCTTGCGCACTGGGCGATCGATACTGGGCCGACACGCCCTGCTGTCGCAGCACCTCGGCACGAATCGGCTCGTTGGCCCAATACACGTCGGCCTGCGGATTCGCCTTCTCTGCGATCAGCCGGTTCATGGCACCCGCACTTTTGGTTTCCTCCGTGTCATAGAGCGCCTTGACCTTGGTGCCGGTTTCGCGCTCGAAGTCCTTCAAGATTGGTTCTGAGAAGACTTGGTCCTCGCTGACATAGACCACGACAACGTTATTGCCCTGACGAAGAGCCGTCCAAACTGCGCCCACTCCCGCCGCCACCACAACGAGGAGCAGCAATATCGAGATACGCCTATTCATGCGTCACCCACGATTGGGTAGGCAACTGACGCCCTGCGCCGGTCACTCGAGCTGTAAGCCACAAAGCCTGCCGATTGCGACGGCGCAGCGCTCGATTCATTGGGCAACGCGCCAGGGCGAGCGATCCTGCCATGTCTTCAGGACGCCCGTCGCCCACGCCGGGGTCTTGTCCTTGTGGCAGAGGTTGCAGGCATTCGGAATTTTTAGCGCATCGCTCTCCGATGGCGTGATGAAGCGAAAGGTGTGGGCGCGCACGTTCACGTCCCCGATCGTCTGTTCGATCTTGGGCATGTGGCAGGCAATACACTCGTTGCCAGCGCTGCCGGCCTTGTGATGCGTGTGCGCGTCGATCGACGGCGCGTGTGGACCAATTGCCGCATTGGGGCCGTGGCAGTCGAAGCAGATATTCTTGGCCGGCTTCCACAGGATCGCCTCGTTCTCGGTGCCATGCACGTCGTGACAGTTGAAACAGGTGACGCCGCGCGTGTACATCAGGCTTTGCACGAAGTCGTTGCCCTGCATGCGGTTCTTGTGCCCGGTTCCTTCCGCAAAGTGCGTGAACGACTGCTCGCCCAGTTTGTGTTCTTCCAGCTTCCAGTAGTCGACCAGGTTTTTGCCCACGTCAAAGCCCACCGGCCAGTCGAAGTATTTGCCCTGAATCGGGTTCTTCAGTGGCTGCCCCTGCGAATGACACTGGATGCACACGTCGTTGGCCTGCACGTAGCCGAGCTTGGCCGGATTGATGATGTTGGGGCGGCCCTGGTGCGCGACATGCTCGCTGCCCGGTCCGTGGCAGCGCTCGCAACCCACGTTCCACTCCGTGACTTTCTTGGTAGCGATGTCGTAATTCACCGAGTGGCAACCGTCGCACAGCGGGCCGGTCGGCCGCTGGAAGTTGTCCGGCGGATACAACGGCGCCCACCAGTCCGTGCCGTTCTTCACGAAGTACGGCCGCCACATCTTATGTGTAACGTCCCACTGTGCGGGAAACACGAAATAGTCGTCGCCGACCTGCTTGAAGTAGCGCTGCTTCCATTTGCTGCCGTAGGTGAATGCGACGTCGTCCTTGGTGAAGGTGAGCAGCGGATCGGGCTTGGAGAGATCCGGAATGATCGCGTCCGGATGCGCATGCGGATCCTGCACCACATTGGCCATGCGCGTCTTCGACCAGCGGCCGTAGATCTCGGTGTGGCAGTCCTTGCACGCGGCCGAACCGACGTAGTGGGACGATGCCACCGTTGCGACCGGTTGCGCGTACGCCGTCTGCGGAGAAGGGGCAGCGGCCTTGGGAAGCTGGCGGAGATAAGCGCTGACCTGCCAGATCTTTCGGTCGGGCAGTTCCCGTGCCGGCATGCCGGTATGGCGGATGCCGTTCCTGATGTGATAGAACAGCTCGCCGTCGCTCTGGCGCTGGACGTCGGCGCTACGTAGATCCGGGGGATGCGGATATTGACTGCCGCCGATGTCGGTCTTACCGCTGCCGTCATAGGCGTGACACAGTTCGCACTTGCCGCGGAATACCTCGTGCCCGGCGGAGACATCCGCGCTGCCTGCGGCGGTGCTCAGCGGATTTTTCATCGCTCTGAAGTTGGCGGGTACGGTGCGATGCAGAAGCCACTGCGCGATGCGCGCCTCCAGGGCGGGCGCATCGCCCCGCGCGCTCGAGCCTTCCCACACGATGAAGGCATACAGGCCGCCAAGTAGCGCGGCTATAACCGCAAAGCTCACTAAAGTGATCTTTAACGCTTTGTTGCGAGTCATGTTGGTCTCCTCACCGCTCACTGCCCGGTTTTCCCGCACTACCGGGGCGTTTTCTTATTTCTCTCCCAGCACCAGTTGAACTCCAAGATAGGCGATAAAAGTCGGGGTCGTCGGAGCGTTAGTGAGTCCGGTGCCAACTGACGCGAGCAGCTTAACTTTGGGGCTCAATGCCTGGCGCAGACCCAAGTTCCCCACCACGTCGCCGCGGCCCAGAAGCTTCTCGCTGAAACGGCGCACTTCTGCCATCAGCTCGAGAGCGTCGGACACCTCCAGCGCACCTAAAAGGCCGATTATCCGCTCGCTATCTTGCGCATGAAAATACTGGTAACCCAGGTCGCCGATAATTTTCGTCTTACCGAAGTCGTAACCGACTTGCAGCGGCAGCAACAGGTTGGGACCCGGTTCAGCGATGCCCCGCGCTACGGAGCCAGGGGAATTTTCCACCTGCAATTGAGGATACACCGACATGTCGAAGCCGTTGCGCTCCTGGTCGAGGAAGCGCCACTTCAATCCAAACAGTGAATCGTCCAGCCCGCTCTTCACGCCACCGCCTTCCGGTGCGTTGGCATATAGCCAACCGGTTTCATACTTGAGCTGGATGTGGTCGCCCAGACCGTAGTTGAAGTCAACGTGCGGAAAGCTGCGCAGCCGCTCCTGCCGAGTACGCTGCTCCAGATAGGCGAAGTTGCTCTCCAACACACCGCTGCCGGGCGTGCCGGGATCGTCGGTGAGCATCGGCGGGCCGCCTTGTGCAAACGACGATGGCGCGGGACCGAGACACAGCACCACCGCGAGCGCAGCGAAGAACACCACTACAGTCGGTTTGCCTCTGGTCATTCACAACCTCGCATGAAGGCGCGTTGCACTATCGTGGTTCCCGTCGGGTCACTCGGGTGTCATCCCGATAAGTGGCAGGATCGCTTATGAGTTGCTGTCCGCTCCAGCCACCACCCAATGCCTTTATCAGCGCGACGGTAGTGAGCATCTGCGTGTTCAGAACTTGCAGCGCCAGGCGCTGTGCCAGCAGCGAAGTGCGCTGCGCGTCGATCACATCGATCAGCGCAACCAGCCCTCTGTTGTACCGGGCGGTGGCCATTTGCGTCGCCTTGTCTGCGTTCTCCAGTGCGGTCGCCTGGTATTGCGCTTGTTCATCGAGGATACGCAGTCCGGCGAGAGAACTTTCCACTTCCTGGAAGGCCCGCAATATCCGGTCACGATAGACGGCGAGGTTCTCCGCATAGGCCGCCTTGGCTCGATCCACGTCGAAGCCGATGCGACCCGCATTGAACACTGGTTGCCACAACGACGCACCCATCGCCCAGATTCTGCTGCTCTGGTTGAATAGGTCGCTGGCGTCGAAACTTTCGACGCCCACGGCACCCGTAAGCCGGATGGAAGGGAAATAGGCTGCCTTGGCCACGCCGATCTCGGCATTTCGCGCCGCGAGGCGGCGCTCCGCTTCGGCAATATCCGGCCGTCGCTGCAATAAGTCCGAAGGCAGTCCGACCGGGATCGCGGGAGCTTTCAGATCGAACGGCCGTTCGTCGATGTGAAATTGCTCAGGTTGAACACCAACGAGCACCGCGAGGGTGTACGCCAATTCGGCTCGCCGCTTGGTAGCAGCTTGCGCGTCGGCCTGCGTAAACGACAGTTCGGTCTGCACCCGCGCGAGATCGAGCTCGCTGGATAGACCGCCCTTTGTACGCGCGGCAACGAGGTCTCGGGCGTGTTTGCGAAGCGCGATGTTCTCGCGCAAGATACGCAGATCCTCGTCGCTGGCTCGAATGAGGAAGTACGTTTGCGCGATGTCCCCCTCGAGAGTCAACAGCACTGTGTAGTAGGCAGCGAGGTTCGCTTTCGCCTGCGCGTCCGCCGCCTCAGTCAGTCGACGGATTTTTCCCCAGACATCCACCTCGTAGCTGGCATAGAGCGGTACCCGAAAGTCGTTGATGTCATAGGCCACGTTCCCGGGTTGTTTGCTTGGCTGGTCGGGGCGGGTCTTGGAGACGGCATAACGGGTGGCGCTGGGATTAAAGTTCAGCTCCGGATACAGGAATGACCCGGAGATCCCGGCGACGGCCTGCGCCTGCTGCACTCTCGCGGCCGCAGCCTGGAGCCCGAGATTGGTCTTCTGAGCCTGGAGTTCCAGGTCGTTCAGGGCAGGATCATTGAATATCTCCCACCAGTCGCCGCGGGCGAGAAGATCCTGGGGCACCGCCTCTTTCCAGGGCCCGGACTCTTTGAACGCGTTCGGAATTGCCTGTTTCGGCCGCGCGTAGTTCGGCCCGACCGCAGTGCAACCCAGCACAAGGGCGCCGAGGACCCCGGTAAGCGCTAGAGCGACGTTCCTCCAGGCTGTGCCATGGTGTGGCCAGCCTAACGAGCGATCCGTTGCACGTCGCTTGAGGATTTCCATTTTCATATCACGCTCTGGGCGAGGTCGTAGCAGTGGCGTGCTTGTCTAGACCTTGGCAGCGGATGGGGTAACCGCCGTGCCAGGTCTGATCTCATCCGTTCCCCGACGCAGAATGGTGTCCCCTGCTTTCAACGCCCCATAAACCTCGACGAGATCCCCCACGCTGGCTCCGCGTTTCACATTGATCCATTCCGCTTTGCCGTCTTTGACGCGGATGACAAATGTGCGCTCCGTCGTCATGACGATGCTCGTTGGCGGCACCAGCAGCGAAGGGCGGTCCTTTCGCACCGGCCAGGTCACCTCCGGATACATTCCCGCAGCCAATCTCAAAGCCGCGTTATCCACATCGAGTTCGACCGCCATGGATCGTGTTTTCTCGTCCACGGAATGCGCGATTCTGCGGACAACGCCACTGAAATCCTCGCCCGGGAACGCTGGCACGGTAAACGGAACTCGCACACCCTCGACGATGCCGCCGACGACCGCTTCTGGCACGGCAACGACCAGCCTCAATCGCGACACCTGTTCCAGTCTCAGCGCCGGCAATTGCCCAGCCCCCGCGTTGGGTCCCACCAGTGCGCCGGGATGAACGTTACGCTCGGTGATGACACCGCCAAATGGTGCGGAGATCCTCAGATAGGCCTCCATGGCACGATAGGCGCGCGCAGACGCCTGCGCGGCCTCGACGGAGCCGCCTACCGCTCGCATTTGCGCTCTAACCGCGTCCGCATTCTTCTGCGCATTGATCAAATCGATCTCCGCTACCGACCCCGGCGCATCCGCTGCGACCGACCTCATCGCCTCGTACGCGCTCTGGACTGCAGCGAGTTTCGCTTCAACCTCGGCCTGCTGCAGTTGCAGCGCCCGGACTTTCGACTCTGCCTCAGCGATCTGCGCCGTCATTTCAGGCGCAACCAGGGTAATCAGCACCTGCCCCTGCTTGACGGTGCTCCCCCGGTCTACGTTCACCTGGTCGACGAAGCCTGTGACCTTGGAATGGAGAGGAACGCTCAGGTACGGACGCAGCTCGCCGGGCAGCTTCATTTCTCTCTCGACCGGCTTGGATATCACCTGAACGATCTCGACGGACGCCGGCGCGGCGGGCCCAGCCGCCAGTATCAGAGCCACAGCAACTTCAGCCACGATCATAATATTTGCTCGCTGGGTTATCAGGATTCAAGGACGCCGATCCGGCTCCGGCACGAGACTGCAGCAGACTGTAAGCAGCGGGCAACACGGTCAGAGTCGCCACCGTGGCGGCCAGCAGACCGCCAATCACGGCACGTCCAAGCGGCGCCGCTTGGGACCCCTCGCCGTATGCCAGCGCCAAAGGAACCATGCCGGCCATCATCGCCAGGGCCGTCATCAGGATCGGCCGTAATCGCCCGACGGCGCCGTCTTTGACTGCGTCCTGAACGGACATGCCGCCTCGGCGAGCGTCCTCCGCGTAGGTCACTAACAGGATGGCGTTGGCAACGGAAATTCCGATAGCCATGATCGCCCCCATGAAGGACTGCACATTGAGCGTCGTGCCAGTCAGCAACAGCATCAGGATGACACCCAGAACCACGGCCGGGACCGTGGATACGACGGCAAGCGACAGGCGTACCGATTCGTAGTTTGCCGCCAGCAACAGGAAGATCACGACCACTGCGAAGACTAGACCCGTTCGCAGACCGGAAAGCGTTTCCTCGAACGCGGGAGCCTGGCCGCGCAGAAAGACGTTCACGCCTCGCGGCGCTTCTCCGGCTCCGGCGACGGCTTGCCGGATCTTCGTGATCGCCTGCCCCAGGGGCATTCCATACACGTTCGCGGTGAAGCTGATGACGCGCTGCATGTTGTAGCGGTCTACTTCACCCATGGTGGTTCCGTAGCGGAGGCTTGCCACGTCACCCAACAGTGGTCGGGACGCCGAGCTGTTCGCGCCGTCAGGACGCATTACCGGCATGCCTTGTAAGTCTTCCAAGGAAGTGACTTTGTTTTGGGGCACCTCGACCTGGATCTGGAAGGCATTTCCACTCTTCGGGTCACGCCAGAAGTTAAGGTCGGTGTTTCGGGATGACGAGGTGGCCGGCACCAGCGATCGACCGATATCGGACATGGCCAGACCGAACTGACCCGCTCGATCTCGATCGATGGTCACATCGATGGTCGGATAATCCAAGGGTTGCGCGTATTGCAGATCGCGCAGGAATGGAAGCTTGGCCAGTTGCACTCGCACGGTCTCCGCGAAAGGACGACTGATCGCCAGGTTCGGAGATTGCACAGCCACCTCGATCGGCGTCGGAGAGCCGAAACTCATGACCTGACCGATGATGTCGGCCGGTTCGAACGAGACGGTTGTATCGGGCAAGGCTTCCTTGAGCTTCCCGCGCAATTCTTCTTCCAAAACGCTTCCGGTGTGCGGGGCTGAGGATTTCAGCGCGAGCTTGAGCACGGCTTCGTGCTGACCATTGGTAAACAGGTAAATCGGGTTGATCGGATAATTGGGCGTCGCTACGCCGATGAATCCGGTCGTAATCTCGACATTGTCAGGACCAACCGTCTGCTTGATGACATCCATCGCCCGCAATGCGATGAGCTCGGTCTTCTCGACCCGAGTTCCTGTCGGTGCACGAAGTCGCACCTGAATCTGATTGGTTTGAACGGTCGGAAAGATCTCCGCTCCCACCCATGGCAAGAGAACCGCGACCAGTCCACCGCAAACTATGATGTACGCGATGACCAGCGGCCATCGGATTCGTTGAACGGTTTCGAGATAGCCTGCGTACCGGGAGCGAAACTTCTCAAAGAAGCCATGTCTCTCTGTGCCGTGCTCATCCCTCATGAATCGCGCCGCAAGCACGGGCACGAACGTACCCGAGAGCAGATACGAGACGACCATGGACAGCCCCACTGCCAGGGATAGCGGGACAAACAGCTGCTTCGCAGTTCCGGCCATAAAGAACGACGGCAGGAATACCGCGAGAATGCAGAGCATCGCCAGCAGCAAGGGGAATGCTGTCCGCTTGGATGCCTCGACCACGGCACGCGCCTTCGGCAGCCCTGATGCCCGGTGCGCGTGGATGCTCTCGATGACGACTGTGGCCTGGTCGACGAGTACACCCACCGCGAGTGCGAGACCACCCAGCGTCATGATGTTGATCGTCTGATCCAGGGCCCAAAGGCCGACAACGGCGCCCAGCAAAGCGAAGGGTATGGTGGCGACCACGATCAGTGAACTCCGCCAATCGCGCAAAAACAGAAGCACCATCAATCCGGTCAGTACGGCGCCGAGTAGCCCCTCAAAGATCAGGGAACGTAGAGCGCCTACCACATAGCCCGATTGATCGAACACCAGGTCGATCTTGACGTCCTCTGGCGCGGCTGCCCGCATCTTGGGGAGTGCATCCCGTACTCGACGCACGACGTCCAGCGTCGAGGCGTCGGCGCGCTTGGTCACGGGAATGTAGACCGTGCGTTTGCCATCCACGTGCGCGTACCCGACGACCAGGTCCGTCGTGTCGGCGATGGTCGCGATGTCCCGCAGGTATACGGTCGGACCGGATCCCAATCGAAGCGGGGTGTCGAGCAATTCCTGGATGTTTCCACCGAGAGCGGCGTTCGTCGAGGAAATGCGCAGGAGGTCGCCGGTTCGGACATTCCCGGATGGCAGCACGGTGCTGCCTCGACCGACAACGGTGACGACGTCCTGCGGAGAGATTCTGTAGCTGCGCATCTTCTCGGGATCGACCCGGACCACGATGGTCCGCTGGCTCCCGCCGAAAGGGGGCGGCGCTGAGACGCCGGGCAGCGTAGCGAAGATCGGGCGCACGCGGTTCAACGCGATGTCTTGCATCTCGCCCGGCGTGCGAGTCGCGCTGGAGAAAACGAGTTGCGCGACCGGAACGCTGCCCGCATCGAATCGCATGATGAAGGGCGGGACCGCACCGGGAGGCATGAACGCCCTTGCCCGATTGACATAGCCGACCACCTCGGCCATCGCCTGACTCATGTCCGTGTCCGGATGGAACACGAGCTTCATCATGGCGATACCCTGGATGTTCTTCGATTCGACGTGCTCGATCCCGGTGATGTAAAGGAAGTGGTACTCGTAGTAATAGGTGAGATAGCCCTCCATTTGAGAGGGGTCCATACCGCCGAACGGCTGCGCCACGTAGATGGCCGGCGCCCCGAGCTTGGGGAAGATATCCGCCTTCATCCGGGAAATCGCTCCCCACGCGGCCAGTACGATGGCCAGCACAATCACGAACACCGTGACTGGACGATCCAGTGCCACCGACACCAACCTCATTACTTTCCTCCCTGGACAGTTAGCGTCCCTCCGCCAGCCAACCGATAACTGCGGATTCACTATTCAGCGTTGTGCCGCACCCGCGCCAGGCCATCGGTACGTCGTTAGTCACGACTTGGGAGGCCAGCCATGCGGCTCGTTCTGACAGAATTGGCACCATGCGTACAGTGCGTCATATATGACCATTCCGTGCTTCAGCATTTCGTGGTCGTCCTTAAAGTTATGCGACAACCCCAACGAGATGGCAAACAGTCCCGGCGCCTCGGGCGCCAGATCCAGCCGAGAGGTATCCGCCCCACGCACGATCACGGCGAGCGTTGCCAGCGCCGCATCGGTTAGCCGATATTTGCCCAGGAAGGCGTCGAAGCTGCAACGTTCGCCCTCGTGCGATAACTCCACACCGGGGATGTCATAGGGAATAGCCCCCTTCTCCTCCGCCACATGTAATACGTCTTTGGAGGGCACGAATAAAAATTCCGGCACCTTGTCGATAAACCGTTCAATAAGCCAAGGGCAGGCAATCCGATCGATCTTGGGCCGTTCGCGCGTCACCCACTTCATGGCGCGCTATTTACCGTCCCAAGAGAAGTCGTCAAACGCCGTAACGCTGTCCGCCTTGGTCCAGACGCCTACTGCCCCGGCGCCAACGATGTGCGAATCTTCCACATCGATGTACTGCTTGCTATCGAGAGAGACCTTGATGCGTTTGCCCGTGAATTCCACGCGGAGCGTATGCCATTGATCGACCTGCACGGGCGCATCCACATACTTGATCGTTTGTCGGCTGCCCCGCGTCGTGTGATAAAGAGAGACATTGTTCTCCAGCGCGTTGGCGCGTGCGACATAGTAGTTGTCGCCATCCTTCCAGCGCCACATCACACCGCCGGCCCGGTCTTCGCTGCCTTGCATGGGTTTGAACTTCACCTCGACGAAGCCGTCGGTAATTACGACGCCTTTTTTTGCGCACCACGGAAAAGTACCGCTGCCCGATTGCTTCAGGAC
>WNFI01705852.1_pt1 | contig 18394 bp, 11 predicted proteins | sample 5400471 | NCBI WGS metagenome assembly WNFI01 (sample SAMN13153348, study PRJNA577476) | soil metagenome | isolation source: 100 cm saprolite on Douglas fir-dominated hillslope | place: USA:California | collected 2013-09-17 | reverse complement strand
CATATCGCCTGCAGCTCCGCGGTCTTGGCTGCAATTTGATTATCTAAGTCGTTCAAGATATCCGCCAGCGCAGGTGGATGAAGATCTTTAGAATCTTCAGCTGTCTTGGCGCGCAGTTGCTGTAAGGTCTTGATGTAGTCGCCGATGTCCTGCTTCTTTTTGGAAAGTGCGGGAGCAGTCGGCGCGGTCCGTTTCAGCAAAAAGGGCTCTCTACGTGTATACAAAGCCGGGATCGTCCATATTTTGAAGCTTCTGGCCGCCTCTTGCGGTGGGACGGCGGCATCGTAATTCGCCACAAAACGGGAGCGCGCGACGGAGAGAGCTTTCGCCCATTCGATCTCGGTTCCGGCGCCACCCACAGGGACTTGCCGGATCATCTCCATGACTTTCGGATAAAAGAATTGACAAAGCAGATGGGCGTGCTGCACATCGATGGCCTCGCGCATGCCCAAGGCGGCGGGAAAGCCGGCCCGGACCAGACTGCTGGCGAGGCTGCGTGCATCCGCCGCCCGGGTGGCGCTCTCACAGCAGTTTAGGGTAACCAACCAGGTGTTTTGATCGGGATCAGCACTCTGCCGCAACTCACGTGCCGTGATCGCGATGGTTGGATCTCGTTCCGCTTCCCAATCGGTGTAACTGCCAATGCGAAGGTAGGCACTCGCCTCTGCCGTGCCATGACAGAAAAAATGCAGAATCTGCGGGCGAGTGTCTTTGATGGCATCCAGGAGACTGCTTTTGTCGGCGATCAATTCGGCCGTGACCCAGGGGAGGTTCGCGGCCTGTATGGCGTTGCGAAGCTCTTCTTCACCAGCGAACACGGTGACCCTGACTGGGAGAGAGTTCGGCTCCTGCAAATGCTTTTCTATAGTGTCACGAACATGGTCCCACTGCGGTTTGGCAGGTGCCCGGGTCAGGGCCGTACTGCCTGCGGCGGAGAGGACCACGGTGATTCGCAATGGAGGTTGCAGCGTATAAACCGGCACCGGTTCGGTTTCGATGACTTCGCGCGTGCGCACAATCGGCCAGCGTTCATCGAGGGCAAAGAACTCCGATGCTCCATCGATGCCCTGTCCGTAAACCGCTTCCCAGGGAAGCTGGTCGGCAAGAGGACATTCGTCCACGCGTAAGCAAATGGGACTGCAGCCGCCCTGTTGTTGCTGGAGCGCCGCCTCGATGGCAGGAGCAATGGCGGGATGAGCATAGAGTTCGTCAAACAGTTTCTTGCCTGCCGCTTGCACGCGGTCTCCGGAACCGTCCCCCTGGCGCATCTCGTTAAAGGGAGGCTGGTCAGGAACGGAAGCAAGCGCGAACAGCGTGTTCTTTTGCAAGTATGCTTTGGGAGACTCCAACGAGAAGCGGGTAACGCCATCGTTGCTTCCCTGAAAGTGCACTACGGTCCTAGGCATTGCCTTCTCCCTCGCCGCCCACCTTTAGTTTCAGGGCATGTCTCCGAAACACGTCGGCAGTGAACTTGAGCGCTTCGGCCTGTCCGCTTTGCAATATTTCAGCCTGATCTCCAGGAGCGGTTGAAATCAACTGTGCCAGGGAGCGCTCCAGGTTACGCTGACCGGAGGCAAGCCAACTCGGAGTATTTTCCGAACCCTTGAAGACGTTGGGCATTCTGCCGGCAAGAGTCAACTTGTTGAGAAGTTGTTCTGACTCATCCGCGGTCACCGGCATGGCCCAGTCAGGATGACAGTAAAGGCTGATGGCGGGGGATTCCGGAGCGGGAGCCTCCTCAAGCGCATAGGCATATTGGTAGGCGCGATTGAGGTTCACCGCCGCGGGATCCAGCAGCATGTCGTGAAAAAGAACCGGGCCGGGACGGATCCGCGATATCTGGTCCTGCAGCAGCCGCAGTCCCGCTACCGAGTAGTTCCCGGGCTGCGAGCTGAAGGCCACCGACCAGGCCCCCACCTGGTCCAAGAAAGTGCATATCTGGCGCGCGCCCACGAAGCGGCTGCGAGCTGAAAGCCACCGACCAGGCGCCGACCTGGTCCAGGAAAGTGTATATCTGGCGCGCGCCCACAAAGCGAGAGTACAACTCATCGTCATTGCGAAGGGGAGACTGGGAAAAGCACAGAAACCCGTCTTCGCGCCCCAGGTAACCATGGCAGAAGAAATGCACAAGGTCGGCGCTGAGAGTACTCATGGCGTCCCGCATCCAGAGCAACCACGGGCTCTCAAGCTCCGCAGTAGAGGCTTCAGGAGTAGAATCCTGCTCGGGCACGTCATAGCGGGAAGCCATGCCAGGATCGTAGACTCTGATTCTGCAATCGGAGTGGCGCGCGAGCACGTCCTTCAGCACGTACTGGGCGCTGGCGTCAACAAACACGTGAAACGTTGTGTATTGCCGGATGTTTTCCGGAACGTGATCAAAATAGTAGTGGATGACTTCAGCGGGCTGCAGAGCCTGGATTCGCATCTTGGCGGCAGGAAAGCTGAAACAAACCACAACATCGAGCGATCCGTAGGAAACAACCGGTTGTACTTCGCTATAGCCCAGGCGAAGGATCGGGACGTGGAGCCAGCTTTGCAGTAAAGATTCCCAGGGAACAACCGGTAGATATCCGGATGGTAGAGGGAACGCGAGCCACAAGGGCTGGCCATTTTGCTGGATAACCTGAGCCAGCGACGCCGCGATGTGGTCGGGAGCCTTGTAGCCGCTTTCCGTGCTTTGAACAGTGCGGGCCTGGGCCAGGCTGAGAGGCAATCCAATTTCGCTCACTGTCGCTTCCAGCAAGCCAACCTGCTCGTTGTTAACCTTAACCTCAAAGAGCACACAGCTTTCACTCTCAGACGTTGACCGGGGGCCGCCGGCCGCGAGCGCCAATGAGATACTTACGACATTCAGTTGCCGTTCCATGATCCGTGGGGGTGCAGACATTGCCATATTAGAGTTGCTCCCCGGACACGAGGCTGAGATGCGCCCATGCCGTGAATTGCGTTGCTACATCGCCATGACCCTTAATCTGGCCGGCGGAGCCGTTCAGTGCGACCACCTGGTAGCTGGCGTTATCAGGATACTTGGTTTCCGGCGCCGTCACGTCGACGGTATTACTTTCTCCAGACTTCAGGCCACCCGGCCCGAAACCACCCAGAGCGGCAAACTTGCTGGGAGGGACGCCGGCAATCCTTGCCTCTCCCCAATCTGAGTCGCGAACCACGGCAAGGTGGAACAGCTTGGTCAGCGGAACATCATGGCTGCTGAAAGTTGAGTAACCGCCGGTCCGGCCTTTGCCGTCGAGGTTATCGCCAAAGCACAAGTAGGAAATGGCAGGCTGCAACAACAGCACGCTTGCTGCCGGTTTTGCCGGAGAGCGGGAACACAGCGCGGACAACATCACTTTGCAGCCAAAAGAGTGTCCGATCGCGTGAACACGAAGGTTTTGCTCCAGCAACTTGTGTAACAGGAGCGGGCCAACACCGTTGTAACCGACCACACCAGCGCGGTCTTTCATGATGAGAACACTGGCGACGCGAACCGGACCTCGTGGATCGAGCCATGTGAGCGCGCCGCCGGCAGCACGAAGCTGCTGATCCTCCGTCTCTCTGGCAAATCCCGGCCTCTGGCCTGCGGCCGGCGGGGCTGGCGATATCTTTCTCCAAAGCGCGAGCAGGTCGTCGGGCGTAAGGTCAACCGGCGCCGAGCCGCCGATCTCTACTTCATCGCTACTACGGGCTGACCGCTGGTAGATAGGCAGAAGAATGCTGGCCAATTCGCGGGCCTCGTCGGGCTGAAGCGTGGCACCGCGTTCCACTAGTTCATACAGTCGCTGCGCACGGGAGGCCTCGACTTCCGAAGCTACCTCCTGAAGGTTCTGCTGCTCCGATGTTGCCGCTTCGTCGCGTTCCGCTGCGGAGGGCAGGGCGGCAATCTTAGGAGTCTCCTCCCAGGGCAGAACCATCCAGGTGCTTGGCCAGATCACGCCGACGACAATCGGGCGATACTTGGCAGGGTCGTTCAACTTCAACTGATCGCGTAACTGGAAATAGAGCCCGAAGAACTCACGATAAAGATGGAGTGCATCTTTGAAGACATTGTTCCAGCCGTGGGAGAAAACGTGCACATCCGTATATCGGCCTGAGCCGGTTTCTTGTAACAGATGAGCGAGAGTAAGAGGACTCTGGCATTGTCCATTTTTATCGAAGGCAATCAGATAGAGAGGCGCTGCATTGCCCGACTGAAGCGAGAATGTTTCGTAGGGGCCGACCGCAAGGAAATCACCCACAGTGTCCTCCGTCACAACTTACCACCGCGAGCGGGCCAATGGTCACCGAATCCTCGGATTCCATGGTGGAAGGTAATTTGCCGATCCATTGCCGATATGCGTACATAGAATACTGATGAGACACGTTCACTGGCAAGGGAGAAAACGGGTTTGTCCTTTCTAATGCTCCGCAGCTTGATCTGAATCTCACTGCCCACCCTTGCCGGGTCACCAACGACAGAAGTGTGTCCAACGATCAGCTTGCCAGTTAGCGGTTCCCCGCGCGAATCGCCCCGCCAATCTGATCACAAACTAGTCCATCGTCGTTCACGTCACCCTATCTGCGCGCCGCAGAAGATCCAGATGTCATAAATGCTGCTAGTGACCCGACTGAGCCCTAGGCATTTGAGTATTTACGATTAGAGCAGCGCCGCTTAGACTGCCTATCAACGAGTCTACAAAGCGGCGATCAACAGATCCAATTCGGTGGCTACAATCCGGGCGTAGCGGTCCCAGTAGTGGGTATGGGCGCCAGCGCCAATGCAAAACTCCAGGCGTTTGACTCCATCAGTGGAGCTAGATTTGATTGCCGACGCGGGAAGACCAGCGTGGCAGTCCCCTGTCCACATGTAGGCGCACCGATCCGTCCTCCATAAGGAGCGCCCGACATAGTCTCCACTGCGGTAGCAATTAACCCACAGCGTGACGCCTAACAACTCGCTGGGGTCAGGAAGCTGGCCCTTGGGAATATCGGACTTGTTCCAGCAAGTCATTGTGCTTTCATCTGCGTGTCGTGCCCAATGATACAGGTGGGGAAAGCGCAGTCCGTACAACTGCCGCAAAGGAGAGCCCATGGTAAAAAAGTAGATCGGAATCTTCCTGGAGTCGGATGACCCTTGGCTCGGACCGAGACTCTGAAGTTCCGGATCGTAGCTTCGCAGGTTTCCCTGAGACTCCTTCTTAAGAAACCGCAGCAGGTCAGCGGTTATCACTGTTCCCTGACTGTGCGCGATAACCACAATGCCGTCGTAGCCGCTATTTGCATCGGCTGAGTCTTTTCTCCATTTGCAGAGATACCGCAATAGCGAGACGTAACGTCCACAAATGCGAGCTTTCGGGTTGGAGTCGAGAGGATGTTCCCGAAACCAGTTATCGACATCAAGAAGAATATCGAGCACCGGACGGAAGCCGAGAGCTAACTTCTTAAGCCGCCCACGAACCAGAAAGAGGCTGAGCAATCCTGTGCCGCTGACCACTGCGGCTGCAAAGGGCTCCCAGCCTTTGAAGAAAACCGACAGAGAAAAACGCAAGGGCAAGAAAATCATGGTCGCGATGTACAGGATGAATCCCGAGACGAATAGCCCGTGAAAGGTTAGCGTCTGCCATCGCCCCAGACGCAGCGACTCGTCGCCACGACTGCGCGGAGTCGACTTCACTGGGAATACCTCTGTCCACACAACTGGGGCAAGGCTCCAGATGGCGGGGAGAAGGGAAATGCCTGCAGCCAACAGCAGAGTCTCTAAGGCGATGCCGAGACGGGGCCTAACAACTCCAATAATTGCGTCGACGGTGTTGACAGGGAAAAGACGACACCAGAGCGGAACATAGGAGGTGTGCGGCAAAAACCTTGCCATAGAAGTGGCTATCACATGCCAGAGAGCCACAGTCACGATCAGGAATGCCAACGCCGGCAGGCTGAGCATCAGCAGACCTGTCCACCTGCTCCTACGAGCAAGTTTGTCTGTTTTGCGCGAAGAGAAGACGGCAATTCCTCCGATTACCCAGGTTCCCATGCCAAGCAAAAAAAAGCTGCCCCAGAAAAATAGCAGGGAGATATCACAGAGTTCGAACAAACGTACCCAAAATGCGACAACACTTTGATGGCCAGGATCCGGAGGGCGCCAGAAGAGTGAACCGACGCCGGCAACGAGGATTGCTAGGGCTAAGGTTCCCGCCCATTTCATTGCGCCGGGCCGACGGCGATCATATACTGCAAGTATCAAGAGCAATAGCAGCCCTACAATCACGGCTACCACGAAGCTGGCGACGATTTGCAAGGCGTAGTTCCAAGGCTCCTTTTGGGAAGGAACCCTGGTGGCAACGCCGTATATAGCCCCGGCCACCAAAACCAAAGGGGAGAGCCATATCCAGGGATTGAGATTTTTTTTTGCCAGGAGACGCCAAAGCAACCACCCCAGGCCCACAATCAATACCACGCCCAGTCCGCTGGCCGATAAGACAAGTGCGGTCGTCGCGTTCTTCAATGAATTTGAGGCCACCACCATCACGACCATTCCGAACATGAGCAAGTTGAAAATCGGAATCGGAACGGTGAGGACTCCGGCCGTAACGGCCTGAAGTTGTCGGAAGATGCGCCAATCGCGCGTAGGGTGGTGCAACGTTGCAGCATTTACTGTATGCACGCCTAATGAAGGCAAGTGAAACAAGAGTTGATACAACTCAGTGAATATGCTGAACATTCCCGCCTTTAAGCGTGAAAGATCAGCCCAATAGAGTTCATACACGTGAACATCAATGGCGGGCTGCCCGTTTAGTGGCGCGCGTGTCCCCTCCATGCGGAGAGTGCGGTAAGTATCCTCGGGTTCATCACCGCGGTAGTTGCTGAGCTGTCCTTTTGTGAATTGTTACCAGAAGTCTTCGGCCAAACCGTCGCCGCTTTCCGCTTTCTGGCCAGATTTTAGGCGGTCTTTAACCCATGTATTGAATGGTCCGCGAGCTTCCTTTTTTCGGATCTCTTGGATTTCCTCTTCTTGTGGGGGCTTCGGAAGCTGCACGATGGTCGGCCGCACATCTAGCCGTATGGTTTCTTCATGAAACGGGTAGTAGACCGGCGACTGCGGGCCAGCCTGAAGTGCATCCTGGCATGGCTTTTGGCCAACATTGAGGTCTTGCAGCAGGTCGCCGATACGGTGCGCAGTTTCAAACGGCGCCTGATCACCAACACCGTGCACGGCTATGACGGCAACCTTCTTTGTTTTTCGAGCGTTTTCCATTTGACTCGGCTCAAATAGGAGCTATGTAGTCCCCTTGATCTTTACCGTGTAATCCTTCGTGTTGGGATTCAGATCCTTTTTTGTGGCTTGAAACGTGAGTGTGCTTCCGTCCGGGACCACCTTCTTGAGGGTCACGGTGAAATGCAGGCTGGCGCTATCATTCGTCTTGGTTGTGTCGGTCTTTACCGTATCTTTATCAACGTATTGGTCTACGGTCGCGTTCTTATCGCCGGGGACGGTAATCTTGATAACGCTCGGGGCTGCGCCGTCCAGAAAGCTACCCGTGATATTTCCAGTAATCGTCGAGCCAGCCTTCCAGGTGTCGACAGCATCTCCCTTGTCCACTGCGACATCGCCGGCAGCCGGCGGCTTAGGGGTGTAACTCACCGGCAGCACGAAATCCATGCTCTTCACAGGGGTCTTCTTGGAGTCAGTCGCTCGTCCCGTCCGGAAGGTCAATACCGGTCACGCTGGGAGTACCCCCGGCGAGGAAGCGCCCGCTGATTGCCGTGTCCAGAGGGCTGCCGACCGTCTGCCATGCGTCATTCCCCTTATCGAAGACCACGTCTGTAATGCCTCCCGGGACCGTGGTCACGTCCACTGTCATTACCCCTTGCACCAGGATATTAATCGTGTTCAGGCTGATTTTTTGGACTGTTGTCTGTACCGGGCCTGCGATCGCGCATGGATCTGACCCTCCGTCTTGTTGTGCGGGTGGTGCTCCTTGCAGGGTGGATTGTGGCTCCTTTTTGGCCGGTTTAACGGGGCAATCCATCATCAGAAGTGAGAGCATCTTCTGGTCTCTGGCCGCTTGCGTCTCTTTAGTTTTCGAACTCGCTCTTTCGGGTACGCAGAAGTCGTTGAGGTTTGTGTCATTCCATGGGCATCCCGCAGCAGCCATGTCCTCGAGAAGAATCTTCATTTCATCCACGTCCGATTGCCTGAGACAGACTTCCGGCTTCCATTTGTGACAATCTTTGCCTATGTGTCGATCTATAAAGATCTGAGCGGGCGCGAAAAAGAGAGCGGGCGCGTTTAGGAAGATATTCCTCATGCCGGGCGTCAAAAACCGGTCAATGGGGAAGAAGGCGTAGACGATGTCCGAGTTTTCCTTGGCGATGACTTTATTGGTCTGGAAGCCGAAGTCACTGACGCGGTTCAACTGCGGTACCGTTGCGTCGGGCCAGAAAGCCTGCAGTCCGGGGACGAATTGCCCGTTGTACTCACCCACGTACTTCAGGGCATTCGTGCTGCGGAAAGCAGGAAGTCCCGAGGCCACAGTCCCCACCAGCACCGTAGCGCGAATGAAGCCGTTGCGCCAGGTCCAGGTTGAAGCGTCCATTAGTTCACCGCGAACCACCCTCGATTCGACGCTGGCCACCTGGCCCGGACAACTGATACCCTGAGAGTTCTCTGGCACTTCATCACAGGCGCCTTCCTGGTTAGGACGCAATCCACTCAATGCCCACTGGGAGTAATCCACAAAAATGGAGTGCAATATGAAAGACGCGTCTTTGCTTTTATTGTTGATCGTTACTTGCACGACGGCATAATGGCGGCCTACTTCCTTGCTGAAGACTCTTTCCGCTTGCTTGCGAGGGAGTAAGACAACCTGGGCGTTTACATTGTCCTTGACGTTCGTGGATCCGTTCAGGGCTATGCCGGCGGCGGTATCGGCCTGCAGCGCTTTTTTCGTGGCGGTCGCCGCCGCCTTCTGCGCTTCCGCAGCAGCGTTCCTGGCTTCCTCCGCGGACTTCTGCGAATTCTTTGCCGAATCCCGAGTGGGAACATTGGTCTGCTGAGCCTGATTGCTGCCCTGCTGCTGGCCCGGAGCTTGGATTGTGTCGGCAGCGCGTGCTAAACACGCGCTGCAACAAACGAAACAAATCAAGGCGATCATCAACCAGCGCAAAATGATTGGACTGATCCCGGCATTGATCATAGTTTCTCAATTCTCCTAATAGCGTTCAGTCGGATGCCCTCAAGTTCGACGAGCAAATAGACCATCTGGGGTCTCCGTTTGAGGCTTTTCAGCCTCCTCACACTGGAATGAACGTCTTTGGCAATGAATGTCCTTTTTGTTCTGGGTGGCGACTAATCTGATGGCTACGACGGCCAAGCTGTCGTTCCAGTGCGTTCCTGTCGGCTGCTACCCTGCACTCTGTTTGATCGCCATTACTTCCCATACTCTGGATCAAATCGGTATATTTCTACCTGTGGCTTCCTTAGCGCAATGTGAAGCAGCAACTCCCCACAGGATTGCAAAGCTAATCGGCAATCGCATCAGCCAGCCTGGCATTGCTTTTTGACGGGCTCGCATTTCGAAGAAGCAGGCTTACAGCGAACTACTTTTGGTCTATGTTAAGAACTATGTAGGGGTGCAGTGCAGCAGACTATATGCTTGCGACATCCCGATGTCAATATCAAATGACTACCCACTAGGTTCATTAAAATAATTTCATGACCGGTGGTCGCAGCCGTCGGGGTGGCGGTTCATAAGCGATTCGCGATGAAAATCAGGATCCATGTTTCGATTTTCTGCCAAACATAAGTATGGGCGCGCTCGCTGGTAAATATGCCGACTTCCATGCTAGGAGGCTCGGTACGTCCTTTGTCGTTTTTGATTTTGTTCCGACGGGATGAATCATCACGCTAAGAATCGATGAATGTCTTGGTCTCCAGCCACACTTAGGACGACATGGTTGGCTTCATCGAATTGCGTTGGGAAAGCCCAGAAAGGCCTAACAGGAGAATCTCGATGTTCAAAGCTGCGTTCGTCTCAGCCTTTGTATTGACAGTTGTGACATATGCGGTGTTCTATTACTTTCAGCCAGCTTGCGGTCGTGGAAGGGCAGATGATCCGTTTTTGTAAAGCAAACGTCCCGTTCCACGGTCTTCCAAAACCATGTGGTTGTGGAACAACTGCAAACGGCCTGGCAGTCTGTTGTAAATCAATTGTTTAGGCAAGGCGATTGCAGGGGTTTTTTGGAACATTTGCGGGCTGCGATCACGCTGAAAAGAATTCAATTAGATACTGGACAAATTCATCAACCGTTTTTCCGGGGCTCCAGACAGGTTCAAGTATCCTATATCTGATTCCCGCGTCATTGATGGAGACACGAATTCCGTCTGATTCGGTTGTGGCCAACGCTTTCCTGACCTCCAGATCCGTTACCTCTGCAACTTTTGCTTTCAATAGCGTGCCTATGTCAGGAACGAATCTGCTCATTGTACGGACTAATTCAATCGACGGATTGCGATCTTCAAGGGGCACCACGCACAGCGCGAAGGCGTGCTCCGTATTCGCGGCCAGCTTTGCTTGAGTGTGAGTCATCGCTGCAGAAGAGCCCAGTGTCGATTTCAACTCGACAAAGAGCTCCTTTTTGGCCGTACTGACTCCGAGCAGATTTTCCTGGTCGCCTTCAATGAAATCGCTCTCGAATGCGAAGTCGCTTCCTATAGGAGCTCGCCTTAGGCGGAGGCCCAAAGCCCGGATTTCTGGAGAGGTAAATAATTCGGCAAACAGCGCTTCCACGAGCGCTCCAACTTGTTGATTCTTATGAATTCGCTCCCTTATCTTCTTACGCTCTCCGAACTCCGCCAGCAGTTCTGGATCGGATGAAACCATGTCGGCAATTTCTTCAAGCCGTTGCGGGTCGTTATTGCCGGCGCTGAGAATTCCTAAAACTGCCCTTTCCAATTTGGCCATCTGGTCCGTTGGTAGGTCGAGGGCAGCCCGGCGCAGATCGCTCGGGCTGACTCCAAGCCGCGCAAGAAGAGTGAAAATCGATTCGTCCGCAAGGCGATTCATCAATACTTGATCGTCTTTCAACAATCGCGCCAGGCTGAGGGACGATACATGCGCGGCATGACCACGGCTCTCGAAGACCCACTTTCTATCTCGAATTGCAGCGATCCATGCTGCAGAATGGATGGCGTGCAGACTCCCGCAGCTGCATTGGAGCTGTTTGTATTCCAGATCACCGGTGGTCCGGGGCACAACATGGTCAAACAGAAAGCCAATCACAGCCGTAGATCTGGGCTTGCTGCTCCGAGCCCCGTCCAGTACTCCTCGGTCTTTCAGGGTCAGGAATGCTATGTCCGAAACATCGACCGGGGCAAGAATGTGTTCAGCGACATCGGTCGCAGGTAAGGCTTCCATCATGCCAGATATCTCGTCCGTGTCGAGTAAACGAGAAATCCTGATTACCGGATCGGGAGCGCACACCGACTGTTCACAAAGGTATTGCCAATCGCTGGCCTCCAAAACCGCGACGTAACTCGACGACAGAATGTGCTCGAAGGGAAACAAATCGACAAAAGGTTTTGCCGTGTCAGGCCATACTTCAGCAGGTGCCAACATCTGGCCAGAAGCAGACGACAGACATTCGACTCCTTTGGAATCCGTGGCACGCACAAGGAACGCATAGGTCTTGATGTCATCACTTCTGCCGTTCCTGATCAGCCAGCGGAGTAGACGGCTATTCGCAGCGGCTGAACTCTGGGGGAGGATAGTACTTTTGGGTGCTCTCGCTGCGCTTAGCACCAAACCCACAAGTTTCTCTTGGTCGTACGAAGAAATGAGGTCTTGGACAAACGGAGCAATGCGAGTATCAAGGAGCTCATGCCGAATTCCGACGCCAAGAAGCATCGCTATGTCTTTGAGCTCCTTGTCGATGCCCTTGTCGGCCAGCAGCTTCGGAAGCGCCACAAAATTCCCAATCTGATTGGGTACCAGATTCGCGTTGGTCCAGTTTGTTTTGCACTCGACGAGAAGCGCTAACAGCCGGTTCAGCCAATGAATGGGATCGACGGATCCACCAAGGGCCTCAGACAATGTTTGAAGATTGCCAAGACTCGTGACTTTGGCAATGAGTGCTGCTGGGTTGATTTCAGTTAACGAGGAAGTAACGCCGAGTTGATGCCACCCCTGTAGAGTCTTGTCCCAGTACAAGGCCAGCTGCGAGTGGATCACAGGTTCGTCATATAGGTCCTCAATCAATGCATGAAGCGTATGGCAATGAGCTTCTGGCACGCCCACAGGAAAGATCACCTTACAGGGGGTTAGCAGGAGATTGGCAGTGGTTTCGGCGACGTTTTTTTTCGAAATTAGACCCTCTGCGGCAGTCTTCAATTGCCTCTGCATCCATTCTCCGTCCAGCCAATCGAATTTCGGGCAAGGCATTACCGCAGCCAACCGATGAGGGGAGTCCCATCGCTGGTCCGTCGCCACATCGACCAGTGAGTGATATAGGCCCCAAGCCTTCTCGACAAGCGCCTTGTTCATCACGTTCGTCTCACTCTTGTCGTCGGAGCCTAAGTAGAGGCCATTCCTTTCGTCCGTCGGAACTCCTGCAGCCGCATTGATGAGGAAGGGGAATGGCACCGACTCCGTACCGAAAAGGGGAAACGCAACAAACATGCGCGGCACATTGCCCGGCGCAAGAACCGACAGACGGTTCTCGATCTTTCCCAGCAACAATCCGATTGCAAGATCATTCTCACTCGCAATGGCCACATAGGTCATGTCATTGGGACGATTCGGGTCGCCCACCTGAATAAGATAGGAATTGTGGGTTAGCGGCTCTTTGGCAAGGAGTTCATATCGGGCCTCAAAGTGCCCGCTTAAGGTAATCGATTTGATTGTCGAGTTGAAGGCCATGACGGCAACTGCAATGCTGCTGAGATCCAAGACCACTGGTCGGATTAACTCGGCGTTAGTCGCTTCAGTAAGGGGGTACTCGAATTCCGTCCAATTGTCATCGTCGGCCGTTGCGCGTGAAAGGGACTCAAGGAGTTGCACACGAGACGCTGCCATTGCGTGCATTAGATGCTGTGGAGTCGTTCCAGTTCTATCGAGAGCAAAATTGAACAAGTCACCTGATCGAAGCCGGCCTCGTACGTGTACTTTCCGAGACAGGACATGAGTAGTCAAAAATCCTGTTCCATACCTGCCAATGAGGTTGCTCGCCTCTCTTTTCGTGGAACCGTGAAAGATTAGATGCAGAATCTCTTTTCTGGTAAATGGCGCTCCGTTGTGGGAAAAAGTGAAGGATTCGTTAAACCGAAGCCGGATCTCTAGACTTGGCAAGCCTGCCGCAGCATCGAGGGCATTTTGGAATAGCTCCCAAATCCACCGCCGCTCATATCGCGGCCTAAGGTTACTTTGAGCCTCTAACTCATCGTGGATCGCCTGTGCGGTGTTTTCGCGGAGTATGTCTTTCTCGTCTGAATCCCAGCTTTGTTCATCAAGATCGGGCACGGACGCCTCTCGCCAGTCTGCAATGCGCGCAATAGTACCACTTGAGCACTTACGAGTGAAACGTTCGATGCTTGGATAAAGGCGCTAAGTCTCAATAGTATTGCCTGATGTACTCGTAGGCCCTGTCAAACAGCTCCTGGTCGGTATGCAGTTTGTATTTGAGCAGCGTGCGACGGAGTTCTTTCTGGACCAGCCGCTCGCCCTGACTCGTATGTTGCCAATCTGGAAAACGCACTCTCCTGACGATGTCGTCAATATCCGTGACGATGCGTTCAACGATAATGTGCGTGTTCTTGCTCTTGGCTTCCTGGAACAGTTCTGTCAATGCTTCCTTGGCGCGGTCGCGCTCCACTGCTGGATTGATTTCTTTTTCAGCTTCGACCACTTCCTTTGCTAATTGGAGCACTTCCTTCAGGAACTCCAAGCTGGTCAGGAAGCCCTGCTCATGGCGCTCTTTGATCTTTTCCAGCCGTTCTCCGAGAGCCGTAAATTTAGGGTTGCCGGCATGCCTGCGCAGCCGAGCTACGATTTGGATTTCCACCTCTCGTGCCTTCCTCTCCGGCTCTGAGTTCTTGAGAATCTCTTCGAGGACCTGGGCGTCCATCACCAGCGTTTCAACGTCGTCCCGTAACGACTCCACGTGAACGTTCTCGTTAATTAACTCGACGGTTTTCGCGCCAAGAGCATGCCAAAGCAGCCTGCCATTTCCGCTGGGTGGTTTCACTGATTCATATACTTGTGTGAGCCAGCGGTAATCCTTTTCGTACGGGCTGAGCACCGGATCTGGAGAAAGGGCCTCCCAAATCTGTCCAAGGAAGGAGTACTCCCTTGCAAACTTATCGCGCATCTCGTTATTAGGGAGACACTGCTGAGCGGCCATGAGCCCCTCGTATCCGCCTATGGTTCGATCCGCGCCGGCAAAGAACGCAAGACATCTTTGCACCTGAATGGGAAGCTCCTTCCGCAATTCATCAATGTTAGAGACGACCTGCTGGACGGCTCTCTCGTCGAAGTTCAGAGCCCGCGCCACATCATCGAAGATGCCGATGTAATCTACGATCAAACCGTGCGTCTTGTCCTGGCCGAAGGTGCGATTGGTCCGGCAGATAGCCTGCAGAAGGTTGTGGTCCTTCATCGGCTTGTCTAGATACATCACCTGCAGGATAGGAGCGTCGAAGCCGGTCAGCAGCTTGTTTGTGACAATTACAAACTTTAGCGGGTCAACCGGGTCACGGAAGCGGTCAAGCAACTTTTCTTCAGCGTCCTTGTCCCGGACGTGCTGCCTCCACTCCAGTGGGTCGTTCTGAGCCCCGGTCATCACGACAGCACTCGTTTCCGAACCGATCAGGTCGTCCATCGCTTTCTTGTAAAGAACGCAGCATTCGCGATCAAAGACGACGACCTGAGCCTTGAAGCCGTTCGGTTCCACCTTGCTGTAGAAATGCTTCACGATGTGGTTCACGACAGCTCGGACGCGTTCCGGATTCTTTACCAGGACGGCCATTTTGGCCGCGCGTTTCGCGAGATCGTCGCGATCCTGTTCACTCAGGTTGTCGGTGATCTGCTTGTAAGCTTCGTCGATCGCCGCCTTGTCAATTTTCAGCCGAACCTCGGGCGCCTCGAAGTGCAGCGGCAACGTCACCGAAAGCCCAGAAGGTGTTACGGTCAGTACGGTTAATTGGGGTACCCGTCAGACCAAAAAGAAAAGCGTTGGGCAGTGCTTCTCGCATGTTGCGGCCCAGGTCGCCTTCTTGTGTGCGGTGGGCTTCGTCCACCATCACAATGATGTTGGACCGTTCGTTGAGCCGACCGCCGGCCTCGCCAAATTTGTGGATCGTAGTGATCAGCACTTTCCTTACATCTTGCGAAAGCAGCCACTGCAGTTCTTGTCGCGTATCGACTCCGACCATGTTCGGCACGTCTGCGGCGTTAAAAGTCGCAGTGATCTGAGTGTCGAGGTCAATGCGGTCCACCACAATCATCACCGTCGGATTACGCAGCTTGGGATGCATACGCAGCTTCTGTGCGGCAAAGACCATCAAAAGCGATTTACCGCTCCCCTGGAAATGCCAGATCAGACCCTTCTTGGGGTAGCCCTTTGCCACTCGCTCCACGATTTGATTCGTGGTGAAGTACTGTTGATAGCGGCAGATGATCTTGATGCGCCTGTGCTTCTTGTCAGTAGCGAAGAGGGTGAAATTCTGCAAAATGTCCAGTACAACATCAGGTCTGAGCATGCTCGCAACTGTCGCCTTTACGTGGCGGAGTTGACCTTCTGGCGCGTTCTCGTGGTCTCGCCACGGACCCCCCATATCGATGGGCATGCGGACGGAGCCGTATCGGAACAGGCGGCCCTCAGTGGCAAATGAGAAGACATTCGGCACGAACATAGCCGGTACTTGCTTTTCATAGATCTCATTCACCTGGAAAGCGCCATCGAACCAGGTTACGGCGCTGCGCGTTGGCGTCTTGGCTTCCCCAATAATTAGCGGCAAACCATTTACGAGGAAGACAACGTCAAACCGCTTCTCAGTCGCTCCAGCTTGGTAAGTCCATTGGTTACAGACCGTCAGCCGGTTGTTGCTGGCATGTTCGGCGTCTACTAAACGCACCGGAACGTGCTCGCCGTTGGAACCAAAGGGCATGGTTTTTTCGCCCCGGAGCCAAGCCATGAAGTTCTCATTGGCCCGAACGAGCCCGTCAGCCTGAACTGAGAGGATGCAGGCACGCAGGTTGTAGATCACCTCGTCTGCACGATCCGGTTGCGCGGCGATTTCCGTATTGAGCCGGAGCAACGCTTCCCTTATCCACGATTCGACCATTACCTCGCCGTTTTGCCGTGGAAGCTGAGTAGCTGGTATGTAACTCCAGCCTGCTTTCTCCGCAGACTCAATGATCATCTTCTCAACGGTGTTTGCTTCGGTAAATGCGTTTGATGGCCGCGTTTCCTCCAAGTCTTGCGGAAATCTCATTCTTGTCACCACAATCGGCGCTATCAATTCTCGCAGTTTCTCTTGAAGCTTTTTGTTCTTGCGCAGAGCTTCGATGGCTGAGACCGGTAATTCCACTTCAATGAGGGTGCTACCCTTGCGAATCGATACGATTACAGGGTCTTGAGGGCAGAGGTCGAGTGTGGCCGAGAATGCTGCTATTGCCCGAGCCCGTTCCCCATCCCCGAATTTTGTTGGGTCAAGGTCTAACTGAAACTCGGCAATGGCTCGGGGAGAGCCATCGAGCTGATTGCGGTACCGCTTCACCCACGGATCCCTTTTGTATGCGAGCAAGGTGAGCCGATCCCATTCTTCATCGTGGGATCTGGTGTGGCAGACAGCGCAGAGTACTAACAGATTCTCTGCCTTATGCTCTTTGTTGTTGCCCCACGGAATGATGTGAGCTTTTTCAAGAGAAGTCGCTTCGCCGCAACAGGCACACCGATGACCGCACTCAACCATGAGCTGCCTCTTGATCTCAGCCGGAATCTCGGGTCGCCCTTGGGCCATGGCTTGCCTTTCCAATGCTTGTGCACAATTCAACAACCTTGTGTTCGATCAACCAAATGCTTTCAGCAGAGCTACTTTGAATGCTTTTGCAGAATCCCGAGCAGCATCTGTGGAAACAGCCAGCGCCCGTAGATCGTCGAGTTTACGGAGAAACTTCTGTTGAACGCTCAAGGCAGGTGTTGGAATCACGCAACTCCCTAGCGTACGACGGTTAATTTTTTTCATGCTATCACTGGTGCCAGCTGCGGAGCGCATCATGTGCAACCTTCCATGACGTGACTGAAGGACTGCTTCCAAGAACGGCTTCAAAACCTTGGACTCATTCACAGGAAGCCGCATCATCGTATCCGGAAACGAAACATCCTCACGTTCTTCGTCAAAAATACCAACGAGTCCGACTAGGGCTCGCGTGTTTGAGCGGGAAATCAAGAAATCACCGCTTGAAAGACGGCAATCCAGCATCGCCTTAGTAGGCGGGATCGGCTTTAGATTGCCACGAAAGTAACCGTTGCTCGACAGTGCGGCGAGCGAAAGAACAAAGTGTCCTGTGTCGGTCGCATTTGGGGGGGCAGACACCCCGCTCTCTGGACTCCCCGTCAAGAGCTTCTCAAGAGCCTCGCAGGGGCCTTTCAGCAGTTGTTCAATGGTCTCCTCGACCTTTGCATTTAACATGGATCGTACACTCGTGGACAATGCGGCTTTGGTTTGCTCGTCGTGATCCAGTGTCCAAAGGATGTCTGCGATGCGTCGCTGCTGGTCGAGTGGCGGAAGGTCAAACTCCTCTAACTTAAGCGTTGTCCAGTTGATTGTGGGCGAGAGCGAACCGACGGAGATCTCTACGGCCCTGTTCATGAACTTGTCGCTCATCATTAGGAACGGCAAGAATTCAGGCAATATAAAATCTGGCTTTGCCCTGAGTACGAGCGAGTGAGCAGAGCAGATGCCGTCCATTTCGGCAACGGCCAGTTTGCGCTGGTACGCCCGGCGGCGGCCGAAAATGATGTCACCTTTTCGGAAGCGGAGCTTGGTACCGATGACATCGCTGCCTTTGCCCCAACGCCTGATGTGGAAACTTCCAGGATCGAGATCATCCAAGCCTACGTAGATTTCGTCCGCGGCCTCCGAAGGCTCAACTCTGTCATTAACGCTATCAGCAAACACTCCAAATGGCAGCCGCTGCCATTCGTCGTGCTTGAGCCATGCGGGAAGTGACTTGGCTTTAGTCGGCACGACGAAAGGCTTTGAAACCGGTAGCTCCGGTCCCACCACTATCTTACTCAGCAAATCACGGACTTCTGCGGATGACTTATGGGGTGCACCCCTGGGGTGAGACAGTAAATTTATCCCCGCGAGGCGGTTAAATGTGGTGAACCCCAGAAGCGAGACAGAGAAAGCCATCATGGGATG
>WNFI01451282.1_pt1 | contig 18397 bp, 23 predicted proteins | sample 5400471 | NCBI WGS metagenome assembly WNFI01 (sample SAMN13153348, study PRJNA577476) | soil metagenome | isolation source: 100 cm saprolite on Douglas fir-dominated hillslope | place: USA:California | collected 2013-09-17 | reverse complement strand
CCACGCACATACACCAGCGTGTTCGCAGTACCGAGGTCGACCGCCAGGTCACGGCCGAGGAACGCCAGCATGTTCCCCATGACAAACGAGCCTTCTAACCAAACTATCTGCTGATGACGCCGCATGCGGATACCGGGTGCGGCCGCGGCGGCACCGTGCCAGTCACCGGCCGGCGCCGAACGGGCAAACGAGCTCCGGGAAGAAGACCTTGATCTGCCGCTCGCCTGACCCAGCTGAGCCCGAGCCATGCACGACGCTGTACGTGACTCCAACGCAAAGTCACCGCTGATCGTGCCCGGCGCCGCCGGGCGAGCCCGGCCCCGGGAGCGACGGCTGGGGCCGTGGCAGGCTTTCAGCGGGCAGGGCAGCTTGCCGTTTCCGCTTCTGCAGCGCCGTTCGCGACGGTCTCCATCACCCGCCCGGCGAGCGCCAGGGTTTTGTACGGCTCGCCGTCGCGATCATGCGAAGCTGGCGGGGGTGCTTGCGGGGTAGCTGCCGGCCAGCGCAGCCAGGATCGCCGGTCGGTAGGCCGGTTTCGGTGTCTTGACCTGGCGCTGGAGCACGGCGACCTGGTGGCGCAGGATGAGTATCTCGGCGTCTTTGGCGCGGTCGGACCGGGCGAGCACGGCGAGCCAGCCCGGCAAGCGGAGCACCGCCAGGTAGGCGAGTCGTGGTGGCGTGAGTGCTGTCAGTGCCTAACAGGGAAATGCTCGCGCAGCCAGATGGCTAACTCGATCGCTCCTGGACTCCAGGTGAGCGGCGGTGCCAAGATGCTCGGCGCGAACAAGGCCGGAACCGGGATCGGCCAGCGGAAGCAGCCAGCGGATGGCGGCGTGTGTCGGGAAAGACGGGATCTGTGGTATAGGCGGTCGAACCGGCCGCGGGTGGCGCGGTCGGGGGGTACGCTGCGGGGCATCGGGTGGGCGGAATGGCGTGCCAGGCCGGGCGCTGGCCGGAGGATTTGGGTGAGGAGACCCCGCAGCGCGACTTCGCGAGGGTCATGCGCGGATACGACCCGCACCAGGTCAACGAGCATCTCAAGCAGATCGACGGCGAACTGCGCCAGCACCGGGAACTGGTCCAGGCGCTGCACAGAGAGTTGTCCGACGCGCACCGCCAGATCCAGGAGCAGGCGCGCCCCACCTACTCCGGGCTCGGTTCGCGCATCGAGCAGCTGCTCCGGCTCGGGGAGGAGCAGGCCACCGAGATCCTGCAGGAGGCCAGGACCGCGGCCAACGAGTTCGGCGCGACGGCCAAGGTCGAGGCGGCCGAGCTGCGGGCCGCGGCCGAGAACGAGGCCGCCGAGCTGCGCGCCAACGCCAAGCGCGAGACCGACGACCTGCGGGGGTCGGCCGAGCGGGAGGCCGACGCGATCAGGACCGGCGCCCGGCGGGAGTCCGACGAGCTGACCTCGACCACGGAGCGCGAGGTCGCCAAGGTCCGCGCCACCGCGGACCACGAGGTCGCCGAGAAGCGGGCCGCGATCGAGCGTGACATCGCCAAGCTCCGCACCACTACGGAGCGCGAGGTCGCGCAGATGAAGGCGTCCTCGAAGCGGGAGCGGGACGAGATCCTCACCACCTCCAAGCGCCAGGCCGACGAGATGCGCAGCCAGGCGCAGCGGATCCTCGAGGAGTCCGAGGCGCAGCGGGCCCAGGGCGAGGCGGAGTTCGACATCCAGCTCGCGGCCCGGCGCGGCCCAGGCGGAGCAGACCCGCCGGGACGCCGACCAGCACTCCCGGCAGCTGGTCAGCAACGCGAAGAAGAACGCCGACCAGATCGTCGCGCAGGCCAAGTCGCAGGCCGATCAGCTCCTGGCCGACACCAAGTCCGAGGCCGACCGGGTCCGCACCTCTGCGCAGCGCCAGGTCGACGAGCTGAACAAGCAGAAGGAGAGCGTCGCCGCGCACCTGGCTCAGATCAGCCAGCTGCTGGGCGGCCAGATGCCCGGCCTCGCCGACGCGTTCGCGCCCAAGCCCGCTCCCGCCGTTCAGGCTCCTCCGACGAGGGCCGTCACCGCGGCCCCGCCCTCCGGCAACGGCTCGCCGGCCGCCGCGGCAACCAAGGCCACGGTGGCGGCGGCGCCGGGCCGCTCGGAGGCCCCGGCTGGCCAGCACGCCGCTCCTGGCCGACCCGACGCCCCGACCGCGACCGTCAAGCAGTCGGCCAGCGCCAAGGCCGCCAAGGGCGACGAGCAGGAATGGTGGCAGGAGTAGCCCGTATGCCCCGTAGCAGACGGCGCGCGCCCCGCCCGGGGCGCGCGCCGTCTGCTATGCGCTGACGGTCTGGCCGCCGTCCACGATCAGGACCTGACCGGTCATGTAGGACGACGCGTCGCTGGCCAGGAAGACCGCCGGGCCGGCCATCTCCTCCCGCCGGCCCCAGCGGTGCATGGGCACGGTCGCGATGGTCGCCGGGCCGGCCGTCGGGTCCTCCCACAGGTTGCGGTTGAGCTCGGTGGCCGTCCAGCCCGGGCAGAGCGCGTTGACCCGGACTCCCTCGCCGGCCCACTCCACGGCCAGCGACTTCGTTAGCGAGATCAGTCCCGCCTTCGCCGCGCCGTAGGGGGCCAGGAACGGCGACGCGGCGACGCCCGCGACCGAGGCGACGTTGATCACCGATCCCTGGCCGCGGTCCAGCAGGTGACCGGCGAACGCATGGCAGACGTACACCGCGGAATCGAGGTTGAGCCGGATCAGCTTCTGCCAGCCCGACAGCCGCAGGTCGCGGAAGCCGACCATGAAGTTGGAACCGCCCGCGTTGTTGACCACGATGTCCACCTGCCCGAGCTGGTCGATCGCGGTGGCTGCGGCGCTGGCCACGGCCTCCTGGCTGGTGACGTCAGCGGGGATGACGAAGGCCTTGCGGCCGACGGCCGTGATGGATTCCGCGGTCTCGGCGAGGCCATCCTCGCTGCGGGCGACGAGCGCGCCGCACGATCTCGTTCAGCACGATACGGACGTAAGGCTCCCCGACCCAGAGGTGCTTCGCCCGGTCCACCGCGATGACCTCGGCCTGCGGCACCCGGGCGAACCGGGCCCGCGCCTGTTCGGGCCGCAGGTAGTCGTCGCGCTCGGGCACCAGCACCACCAGCGGGCGCCCCGATGCCGCCCAGCCCTCCAGGTCCGCGTCGCTCGCCCGGTGCAGCGCCGGCGAGAGCAGGATCGCGCCCTCGACCGCCGGGACGTTGCCCCATTTCAGGGCCAGCTCGGTGCCGAACGACCAGCCGAGCAGCCACAGCCGGGGCAGGCCGGCGGCGACGCAGTAGTCGATCGCGGCGGCCACGTCGTCGCGCTCGGTCTCGCCGTCGCCGAACTCCCCGTCGCTGGTGCCCTGCTCGGACGTGGTGCCGCGGGTGTTGAACCGGAGCACAGCGAGATCGGCCAGCGCCGGCAGCCGGTACGACGCCTTGCGCAGCACGTGGCTGTCCATCATCCCGCCCGCCGTGGGCAGCGGGTGCAGGCAGATCAGCGTGGCAGCCGGAGCCCGGCCCTCAGGCAGCGCGAGCTCGCCGACCAGGTTCAGCCCGTCGGCCGTGCGCAGCGTCAGCGGCTTCCTGAAAGCCGGCAGGACCGTGGAAGCCCGTATCTCGCTCATCGTTTCCTCACCCGCGTCGCCCGCGCCCGGTCCCGTCTTCCTCACCCGCGGGTCCCCCCGCCCGGTCCCGGGCGGCGCGGCCGCCGCTGCCAGCACGAATTGTGCCAGTGCCTGCGTTCGGCCGGACCAGGGGATTCCGCCGGCCATACCACGAGGTGGGGAGCGCCCGGCCGGATCTCCTGTTCGCAGCCCGGGCACCGGTACGTCTTCGTAGCCGCGGCGCCCGGCACCTGCCGGACCACCCAATCCCCGTCCGGCCAGGTCTCGGTCTGCGGCGGACCGAGCCTGATCGAGCCCTGGTCTCCCGCGCCCCCGTCCCGCACCTCACGCACGCGGCCGATGCCCCCGCGCGGCCGACGCGGGATCTCGGCGGGCAGGCGGCGCGCCTTACGCGGGCTCACGGCCGCCAGGCTATGGCATGCTGCCGACACGCTGCCCCGCCGCTAGAGTTGGCCCCGTGCGGCTCGTCATCGCCCGGTGCAGCGTGGACTACGCAGGCAGGCTCTCCGCCCATCTCCCGCTCGCGACCCGGCTCCTGATGATCAAGGCCGACGGCTCCGTCCTCGTGCACTCGGACGGCGGCAGCTACAAGCCGCTGAACTGGATGTCGCCGCCCTGCCGCCTGACCACCGAACCCGGCCGCTGGGTAGTGACGGGAAAGTCGGGCGAGGCGCTGACCATCGAGATCGAGGAGATCCTCAGCGATACCTCGATCGACCTGGGGGTCGATCCGGGCCTGCGCAAGGACGGCGTCGAGTCCCATCTGCAGGAGCTGCTGGCGGCGCAGATGCACCTGCTCGGCGAGGGCTGGCGGCTGGTCCGGCGGGAGTACCCGACGGCGATCGGGCCGGTCGACCTGATGTGCCGGGACGCCGCGGCCGCCTGCGTGGCCATCGAGATCAAGCGGCGCGGCGAGATCGACGGGGCGGGTTTTACCGAAGGCGCCGCTTTGCGCCCAGGCGCCCACGTGGCGGTAGAGGTGAAGCGCCACGCCGGAATTGATGCTGTCGAACAGTTGACCAGGTACCTGGAGCTGCTGAACCGGGACCCTCTCCTAGCGCCGGTTACTGGCGTGCTCGCTGCGCAGACGATAAAGCCGCAGGCACGCACCTTGGCCGAGGACCGCGGCATTCGGTGCGTCATCCTGGACTACGACGCCATGCGCGGGATCGAGCGCGAGGGCACGCTGTTCTGACTTACCGCATTCGGTAGACGTCCGCGCGGTGATCAATGCGTACGACGTGGACGATCCTTTCCGTCTCATCGATGCGATAGATCACCCGGTAAGCGCCACGACGTGCGGAGTGATAACCGTCCAGTTCGCGGGTAAGAGGCTTGCCAACCCGATGCGGGTTGTCCAGCAGTGGTCCGGTCAGGAACTCGGTGACCGCTGCCGCGACCGCTAACGGTAGGCCGCGAGGTGGCCCTTCAACGATGACGCGACGAGCAGAGGACGCCAGGGACAGGCTGTATGCCTCGTCGCTCACTCGCCGTTCTCGACTCGTATGCGCTGCTCCGTCAGCCGTCGTAGTTCCTCGGCACCGATGGCTTCGCCGCGGGCGATCTCGGCCTCCGCCGCCCGGATCTCATCCAGCGCACCTGGCGTAGACAGCAGGTCCAGAGTCTCCTCCAGCGCCTCCAGGTCAGACAAGGACATGATCACCGCCTCGGGACGGCCGTTGCGGGTAATCACGACCCGGTCATGGGTGTCCCGCACCTCATCCAGCACTGCAGACAGGCGGGCCTTCGCGTCGGCTAGCGGAATCGTCGTCATGACCTGAATTATAGTCACCAGGTGCGGGCTGTGCCACGGCTGCGAGGTGGTCGCTACCTTCGCGCTCAACAGGCGATCGGCGCAAGATCAACAGAGACCAGCTGCGCCGACGGCGTCGAGCAGCTGACCCGGTACCTGGAGCTGCTGAACCGCGACCCGCTGCTGGCGCCGGTCCAGGGCATCTTCGCCGCGCAGGAGATCAGGTCGCAGCCCGCGTCCTGGCCGAGGACGGGGGGTATCCGGTGCGTCGTCCTGGATTATGACGCGATGGGGGCCGCCGACCGGATGCTGCGCCTTTTCTGACGCGGCCGGAACGATCCGGCCGCGCGAGCAGGCCGACGGCGGCGGTCCCCCCGGATCGCGTGCAATCTCACCGTGTCCGGGATTAGCATTTCACTATCCATATCCGCATCTGACTGGTAGCGGTGTGCAAGGTGCCAGCTACGCGCTGGCATCAGGGTGGCACGCGATGGCCCTCAAGACCCCGGGGCCTGCGAGCCGCGGGAGCGGCACCATCCGGGCCAGTCAGGCGTGGACCGTGAGGGGGTCTATAAATATCGTGTGGAAGGAAAGGCACAGTAGGCGCATGCGGCGGCTGGAGAACGAGGTCGCGGAGGCAAAGGCCGGCCAGGCCGAGCTGCAGCGCCGCGTGGAGCTGTTCGAGAAGATCGCCGCGGCGGCGGGCGTAGAGCTTGACGATGCGGTGGCGGTGGACTCCGTGCCACCATCCTTGCTGGCTGCGGCGCAGGATCCCCGGCGCACCGGCGCACCGGTTTGGCTTGACGTGGACGGCTGCGAACTCATCGCCGTCGTGGACGGCGAGGGCGGCGATCCGCGCGAGTGGTGGTCGGCGATCCAGCGCCTGGCGTCCCGGCCGCGGAGCGCGTCGTGATCCACGTTGAGCGGGTCGAGCTGCCGGACGGGCTGAGGGCCCTCGCGTACCGGGATCGCCTCGGCAACCTGGTCGTCTATGTGTCGGACGGTCTGGACGCCAAGGGCCAGCGGGCCGCGATCATGGAGGCGATCCGTGCCTCGCGGCGCGCGGGCTGGCGGAAGCCGGGCCTGCTCCCGGTGGGGGTCGGTGTGCTGGTGACCGTCCGGGCGCTGCTCGGGCGGGTCGGACCCACGATCGGCGCCCGGCCTGCGGCCTGGGGGGCAGCGGCGACGGCCACGGCGCTGGGCGCCTCGGCCGCCGGGATCTTCATCACGTCGGCGCCGCAGCCGCACCGCTCGCTCGCGGCCGGCCGCCCGCCCGGGCCGGGTACCGCCCAGCCGTCGGGCCAGCAGGCCGGCGGGCATGCACCTCATCGTCGCCAGGTCCATCCGGTGGCCGTGGCGAGCGTCTCACCCGGGCCCGGGCAGCCGGCCTCGTCGGGGAAGCCGCGCCCGGCCCCGGCCCCGACGCCGCCGGGCAGCCCGCCACCGGCGCCGGCGCCATCGCCCGCGCCATCGCCGTCCTCAACCCAGCCGGCGCCGACCCCCTCGCCGTCGCCCTCACCATCGCCCACGGGAGGGACGCCGGGGATATGCGTCATCGTCCTGGGCATCAAGGTGTGCCTTCCTCCGGTCTCGGTGTCCCTCAAGGTCTGACCGGTCTGGCCGGCCCCGCCGGGACCCGCCCGCGGTCACGCCCGGCGGCGCTCCGGTTCCCCGCGCCCGTCCTCCTGCTCGCGCCAGTTACGGGCGAGCGCGATCAGCCCGCGCACCACGTCGGGCGGCAGTCCGGGCGTCTCGGCGATGTGCTGCAGCGTCGGGTCCTCGTAACGCGACGGGCTCCCGCTGGCCGCCACCATGACCGGCTCCCCTCCGGTCAGTACCCGGCGGCATGAGCCGGGAGCCCAGCCGAGATGGTTCTCGACCACGCCGAGCGTGCTGGCGGAAACCCGCCGGCCGTTCTCGAGCTTTCCGAGCGTGCGGTCGGTTACGCCGGTCGCGGCGGCAAACGCGCGGCGGTCCCTCATGCCGAGTGCGGTGCGCCTCGCTACCACGTAATCGCCGAGCCGCTCCCAGTCCTCACCTGGCATAACCACATCCTGCCGGAAGAGGTCGGAAGATTCTAGAGCGCCTTCCGCACGCATAGCGTCACCTACCTCACCAAACTACACCAGAGTTTCCTACCTATGGTACCCACTTCACAAGATCTTGCCACTACCTTGACATTTATTACAATCTCTTCCTAGTCTTGGGGCACACCCCCGCGAGACCCCAAGGTCATGCCTATGTCTGCAATCGCCGCCCGAGCACCGCTTATCGTCAAGAGCCCGGTGCGCCCGGCCGAGGTGACGGCCGCCGAGCCGGACGCGGCCGCCACCGGTTCTACGTACGTGGCTCAGGCTGCGTCAGATGCCGACCAGGCGATCATCGCGATGTACACCACGGAATACCGCTCGCTGGTCCGGATGTCGGCGGTTCTGGTCGGCGACGTCTGCACCGCCGAGGAAGTGGTGCAGGAGTGCTTCATCGCCATGTACGGCGCGTGGCGCCGGCTGCGGGACGTCGACAAGGCCGTCAACTACCTGCGCCGCAGCGTGGTGAACCGGTCCCGGTCGGTCCTGCGGCGCCGGATGGTGGCCGAGCGCCACGCGCCGAAGCACGAGCCGGACATGCCCAGCGCCGAGCAGGGCGCGATCACGCAGCTCGAGCGCACGGCGGTGATCGTGGCCCTGCGCTCGCTGTCGGCCAGGCAGCGCGAGGCGGTCATGCTCAGGTACTACCTCGACCTCTCGGAACAGCAGGTCGCCTCCGCCATGAAGATCAGCCGGGGCGCGGTGAAGAGCCACACCGCCCGCGCCAAGGCGGCCCTCCGCAGCGTCCTGGAACCGGAGAGATGAGAACGACCATCAAGGGGGGACTGCCGGAGCATCGCCGTCGCGTCGCTGTCGCCGGGGCAGCACTGGCGCGCCGGCGGTGCTCCGGCGTGAAGCTAGGCCGGCGCCGGGCGGGTGATCACCGGTTCTCCCTGAGCAGGTGGGCGTTCGCCGACCGAGCGAGCTCGGCGAGCCACGGAACCTCGACGACGTCGACCCCGGCACTCCGCAGCGCGCCGCCGCCGCCGCCTTCGACGAACAGCGGCGGCTCCAGCCAGGCGATGACCACCCGGCCGACTCCGGCCTCGGTGATGAGCTCGACGCAGGAGCGGGGCCGCGAGGCGCGCGCCAGGCAGGGCTCGAGCGAGCTGTACAGCGTCGCCCCGGTCAGCAGCGGATCACCGGCGGCCCGGGCCAGCGCGACCTCTTCCGCGTGGTCCTTCGGCTCACACTCCCTGGAGTAGCCCGTCGCGATGACGGTGCCCGCCGCGCTGACCAGCACGGCCCCGACGGAAAACGCCGACGCCGAGGGCGGGCAGCGCCGGGAGAGCTCGATCGCCTCGCGGAGCCAGCGCAGGTCGGCCTCGGGCTGGCCGGGCCGCGCGGCTGGACGTTCTGTCAACGGGGCCACTCCGGTAACGTCGGTCTGAGCAGGTGCCTACGCAACGGTATCTCCCGCCCGATGGAAGGTGGTGCACGGCGATGGTCACGACGCTGAGGACGCAGGGCCCCGCGCGGCCCGGGCCGACCTTCGACACGCTGAATCCCGCGACCTCGGAGGTCATCGCCACCTTCCCGGTGTTCGGGGAGGACGAGGTGGCCGAGACGGTCGAGCGCGCGCACCAGGCCGCCTCCTGGTGGGCGGGCCTGCCGCCATCCGGCCGCCAGACCCGGCTGCTCGCCTGGAAATCGCACATCATGCGGTACATCGGTCGCCTGGCCGAGCTGGTGCACACCGAGACAGGAAAGCCGCTGGCCGATGCCCAGCTCGAGATCCTGCTGGCGGTGGTGCACATCGACTGGGCGGCACGCAACGCCCGCAAGGTCCTGCGCCCGCGCCGGGTCCGGAGCGGCCTGGTGGCCATCAACCAGGCCGCCACCCTTGAGTACCAGCCGCTCGGCGTCGTCGGGGTTATCGGGCCGTGGAACTACCCGGTGTTCACGCCGATGGGCTCGATCGTGTACGCCCTGGCCGCCGGCAACGCGGTGGTGTTCAAGCCGAGCGAGCTCACCCCGGCGGTCGGCGGCTGGCTGGTCAGCTCGTTCGCGGAGGTGGTGCCCGAGCAGCCGGTGCTCCAGCTGGTGACCGGCGCGGGTGAGACCGGCGACTGCCTCGCCCGCAGCGCGGTCAGCAAGATCGCCTTCACCGGCTCGGCGGCCACGGCGAAGAAGGTCATGGCCGCGTGCGCCCAGAACCTCACGCCGCTCGTCGCCGAGTGCGGCGGCAAGGACCCGTTGATCGTGGCCGCCGACGCCGACCTTGACGCGGCGGCAGACGCCGCCGCCTGGGGCGCGCTGTCCAACGGCGGGCAGACCTGCGTCGGCATCGAGCGCGTCTACGTGGCGGGCGAGGTCTACCACTCGTTCCTGGAGAAGCTGACCGAACGGATATCGGGGGTCCGTCCCGGCGAGGACCGCGAGGCCGACTACGGGCCGATGACCCTGCCGAGCCAGGTCGACGTCGTCGAGCGGCACATCGCCGACGCCCTGGCCCGGGGCGGCAGGCCGGTCGTCGGCGGCCTGGCGAGCATCCGCAAGCCGTTCGTGGGCCCGGTGATCCTCACCGACGTCCCCGAGGAGAGCCGGGCAGTCACCGAGGAGACCTTCGGGCCCACGGTCACGGTCGCCCGGGTCGCCGACCTCAGCGAGGGCGTGCGGCTGGCGAACGCCAGCCGCTACGGGCTCGGCGCGTCGGTGTTCGCACGGAACAAGAAGGCGGCGATGGCCGCGGCCAGGTCGCTGCGCAGCGGCATGACCGCGGTCAACTCGGTGATCTCGTACGCCAGCGTGCCCTCGCTGCCGTTCGGCGGGTCGGGCGATTCCGGGTTCGGCCGGATTCACGGCGCCGACGGGCTGCGCGAGTTCTCCCGGGCCAAGGCGATCACCCGGCAGCGGATGAAGCCCCTGGTCAACCTCACCTCGTTCGGCCGCACCGACAAGGACATGCGCAGGATCCTCAACCTGGCCACCATGCTGCACGGCAAGCGCTACAAGTAGGCCGGCAGGCAGCCGGCCGGTGGCGGCAGCAGGGCCGTCGGCGCGCCCGCTGTGGCGCGACCGCAACTTCGGGATCTTCTGGGCCGCCCAGACGCTGTCCGTGGCGGGCGATTCGTTCGCCTACATCGCGATCCCGCTGCTGGTCCTGCACGCGACCGGGTCGGTGGCGCAGATGGGCCTGCTGACCGGCATCGGGGGCGCGGCATCGGTCGGCGCCGGCATATTCGCCGGGGTCCTGGCGGACCGGCTGGACCGGCGGACCCTGCTGATCTGCTGTGATCTCGCCCGGATGGTGCTCTACGGCATCACCGCGCTGGCCTGGTCCTTCGGCCCGGAGGTCTGGCTGCTGTACGTGGTGCTGCCGGCCTGCGAGGCGATCGGGATGGTCTTCCAGGTCACCTACGTGACCGCGGTGCGCAACCTGACCGGCGGCGACCGCGTCACCGAGGCCAACGGGCTCCTCTACGCCACCGCCACGGCGGCCGGCGTCCTTGGTCCGCTGCTGGCCGGCCTGGTGTCGGGGGCGTTCGGGCCGACGGCGGCCATCGCCATCGACGCGGCCAGCTTCGCGCTGTCGGCCGCTGGCGCCGCGGCGACCAGGCTCAGCGGCCAGCGCGGGCCGGGACCCGCCGCCCGGCGGCGCCCCTGGACCGAGCTGCTGGCCGGGGCCGGGTTCCTGTGGCGGCAGCCGGTGCTGCGCGCGCTCACCGTGGCGCTGACGTTCTTCATCTTCCTCACCTACGGGCTGACCGACGTGCTGATCTACTACCTCAGGCACGATCTTGGCCAGTCGTATGCCACGGTCGGCCTCGTGCTGGCGATCGCGGCCGCCGGGCCGGTCGGCGGCTCGCTGGTCGTGGCGCGCCTGCGACGGGCGATCGGCTTCGGCGCCTGCTGGATCGGCGGCGTAACGGTGAGCGGGATCGCGATCGCCTGCCTGGGCGCATCCCGCAGCGTCCCGGCGATCGCCGCCCTCGCCGCCGTCTACCTTGGCTGCAGCAGCATCGGCGGGATCTGCTCGATGTCGCTGCGCCAGCAGGTGACCCCCGACCACCTGCTCGGCCGGGTCACCTCGGCGTTCTGGACCGTTCACTTCTCGCTCGGCCCGGTCGGCGCGGCGGTGCTCGCCTGGGCCGCGGGACGTTACGGCGTCGGCCCGGTTTGCATCGCATCGGGGGCCGGCTGCCTGCTGATCGCGGCGGCCGCCCTGTTCACCCCGATCCGCCAGCCCGCGCCCGAGCTCGCATAAGGTGCAGACCATGCCAGCGAGCCCGGATGTGGTGGTGATCGGCGGAGGTCACAACGGGCTGGTCGCCGCGGCGTATCTCGCGCGCAGCGGGCTCAGCACGCTGGTCTGCGAGCGGCGCGGTGTGCTCGGCGGGGCGGCGGTGAGCGAGCATCCGTTCGGGCCCGACTACACGGTGACCTCGCTGTCGTACGTGGTCTCGCTGCTGCCACCGGGCCTGGTCCGTGACCTGAGGCTGGCCAGCCACGGTTACCACGTGTTCCCGCAAGGTCCTTACTTCGCGCCCCGGGCGGACGGGCGGTATCTCAGCCTGCCCGCCGACCCGGCGGAGCGCCGGGCCGAGATCGCGAGGTTCTCCGAGCGGGACGCCGCGGCCTACGACGGCTACCAGGCGCACCTGGCCGACCTCGGCGCCGTCCTCGGGCCCCTGCTTGACGAGATCCCGCCGCGGCTGGGGTCGCGGCGGCCTGCCGACCTGTGGCGCCAGGGGCTGCTGCTCCGGCACCTGCGCAGGCTCGACGAGCGGCGCGCCGTCGACGTCACCCGCCTGCTCACCGGCAGCATCGCCGACCTCGTCGACCGGTACTTCGAAAGCGACGCCATGCGCGGGCTGCTGTCGGTCTCCGGGGTGATCGGGACCTGGGCCGGGCCCCGGTCGAGCGGCACCGCCTACGTGATGCTCCACCACCACATCGGCGACACCGGCGGCCAGGCCGGTGCGTGGGGGTTCCCCCGCGGCGGGATGGGCGGGGTCACTCAGGCGCTGGCCAGGCTCCCCGTGTTCGCCAGCCATCCCGGCTTCGGCCCGCAGGTCCACGGCGGGACGATCGTGCTGGCCGAGAGCCTCGACGACATCGAGGCTGCGTTCCAGGAGGCGGTCTCGGGCCGCCCGTCGTCGGCTCCGTTCGCGGACATCTGCATCCCGAGCGTGTTCGACGACTCGCTAGCGCCCGAGGGGCATCACGTGATGTCTCTGTTCACCCAGTGGGTCCCGCACCCGGCAGGTGATCGGGCCGCACCTGATGCAGCAGGAGTACGGCCTGGTCGGCGGCAACATCTTCCACGGCGAGCTGAGCCTGGGCCAGATGTTCCACGCGCGGCCCGCGGCCGGCTACGCGGACCTGCGCACGCCGGTCCGCGGCCTGTACCAGGCCGGGTCGGCCACCCACGGCGGAGGCGGCGTCACCGGCATCCCCGGCCGCAACGTAGTCAGCCAGATCCTCGCCGACCGCCGCGCCGCCCGCTGGCGGACACGAGTCTGAGGCCACCCCGCACGCGTAACGTTACGTTGTGGTGGATACCAGGAGCTGCGAGCAGTGCGGCACGTTGTTCGCGCCGCGCCGCGAGCACGCCCGGTTCTGCTCCGCCCGCTGCCGGGTCGCGTGGAACCGCCAGCACGCGAGCGACTCCGACGCCGAGGCGAGCGCGCTCGACTGGTCCATCATCGCGATGCGCGACGCGACCGGCCGGGTGCTCCGAGCGCACGTGTCCGGCGGGCCGCAGGCGTTCGCGATGATCAGCGAGACGGTTTGGTGGGTCACGATCGTGGACGCCACGCTGGTGCGGTATCACCCCGACACCTACAGCGCCGTCCTCACGCGCCAGGCTGCCGCGGAGCGCGCGCTGATCGAGGGAACGCTCGCCGGGCTGCGGTTCGTGCGCAACCGCATGGGCTACTACTCCGATCCGGCGGACTTCATCCAGCCGCGGGAAGGCCGCTCCGCCCGGGGTGCCGGACCGATCACGGCCTGGACGTGGAAGCCGCTGCCCGAGCCGGCCCTCGCGTCGCTTCCGTCGCGCGGCCAGGAGTGGGAGCTGGCACGGTACCGGGCGTACCAGGCCCAGCTGTGTGGTCACACGATGGGAGAGACGTTCGGGCGCGCCGCGGCCTTCCTGAGGCTGGCCACCGACGCCGCCGGGGCGCGGTGACGGCGTGGTGGCTACCGGGCGGGCGCGGCAAGCTCCAGGTCGGCGGGCTCGACGGCGGCGAGCGGGGCCCGGCCGCAGATCAGGTCGGCCGCACGCTCGGCGATGGCTATGACCGGCGCGCTGGTGTCGCCCCTGGGCACCGCTGGCATGACCGAGGCGTCAACCACCCGCAGCCCCTCAATCCCCCGGACCCGCAGTTCCGGGTCGACCACGCTGGTCAGCCGGCTCGCGGCGACCTTGGAGTCGCCGCCCATCGCGCAGGTGCCCGCCGGATGGCAGAGGGTCGTGAGGTCGTGCCGGATGAAATCCCTGATCTCGGCGTCGGTCCGGACCTCGTCGCCCGGCGCGAGCTCGCGGGTGCAGACCTTGGACATCGGCCGCGCCGCCGCGAACTCCCTGGCCATCCGGATCCCGGTGACCAGCGGCTCGATGTCGGTCCCGTCGGACAGGTAGGCCGGGTCGATCAGCGGCCTGTGCCGCGGGTCAGCGCTGCGCAGCCGGATCCGGCCGCGGCTGCCGACGGCCACCAGGCTCACCAGCAGCGACAGGGCGCGGATCGCGGGGTCGGTGAGCCCGCCGTCCTGGTAGGGCGCGGGCAGCGCGTGCCACTGGATGTCGGGCGAGGGAAGCTCCGGGTCACTGCGGCTGAAGCCGCCCGACTCGGCCACGTTCGTGGTCAGCGGCCCGGAGTGCCTGAGCCGCCACCGCGCCAGGTTCCTCGGGCCCGCCTGCTCCCAGAGCCCGCGCGACTTCGGCGTGTGCCACATGGCCGTCACCACGGGATGATCGGACAGGTTCGCGCCGACTCCCGGGCTGTCCACCAGGACCGCGATGTCGTGGGCGTGCAGCTCATCTGCGGGGCCGATCCCGGACAGCATGAGCAGCCGCGGGCTGCCGATCGCGCCGGCGGCCAGGATCACCTCGCCCTCGGCGCGAGCGGTCTCCGCCACCCCCCGCCGCAGGTAGTGCACGCCGGCCGCGCGGCCGCCGGCCATCGCCAGGCCGGTCACCAGCGCGTCGGTGTGCACCGTCAGGTTCGGGCGGCCGGACGCCGGGTGCAGGTACGCGTCAGCCGCCGACCAGCGCCGTCCGCCGCGCTGCGTCACCTGGTAGAAGCCGACCCCATCCTGCCGAGGGCCGTTGAAATCGCCGTTCGCGTCGAGGCCTGACTGCCTGGCCGAGTCGACGAACGCGGCGGCCAGCGGCGACTTGTGCCGCTGGTCCGCCGCGGTGAGCGGGCCGGAGGCGCCATGGAAGGCGGAGGCCCCCCGGGAGTTGCCCTCCGCCCGCAGGAAGTAGGGCAGCAGGTCGGTGTAGCCCCACCCCTCGCACCCGTACTCGTCGCGCCAGGTGTCGTAGTCGTAACGGCTGCCGCGGATGTAGATCATCGCGTTGATCGACGACGACCCGCCGAGGGTCCGGCCGCGGGGCCAGTAGATGGACCGGCCTGCCGCGCGCTCCTGCGGAACCGTCTGGTAGTTCCAGTCGTAGGTGCTCTGGAACATCAGGTTCACTGCCGCGGGGATGTGTATCTCGTCGGCGTCATCGGGCGGGCCGGCCTCGAGCAGCAGCACGCGCGTCGCCGGGTTCTCGCTCAGCCGCGCGGCGAGGACGCAGCCGGCGCTTCCGGCACCGACGATGACATAGTCATACACGGCACACCTCCCGGCCTGCAGTTCGGACATATGAAGAGATATCACAGTCATACCGGGAGTACCCGGGCTGTTACCGGATCAAGGCCGGGGACGCCGACGGATTTCGTGGTGGGCCGCGACGGATTCCGTAGCGGGCGGCGGCGAATATCGAGGGATCACGAAGTCAAGCGCGCCCCCAACCCTCATCGGGCCGGGGGCGCGCTCCCCCCACAGTGACGGCCGGCTGCCGCTCCGGCGGGCCCCCGAGATCCGCCGAGCGCACGAGCTGGCCTGCAGGCCTATGCGACAGGCCCGCCTCCAGGCCTAATCCCCCCGTTTCGGCCTGGTCAGGGTCATCCCGGTATGCTGACCGAAACCCCATCTTCAGCGATGAGGCTTGCCGCTTCCGGCGATCACCCTTCGTACTCCTACGATGCCACATCGTGGTGACTATGTGAATACCCCAGGTCAGAAGGCTAAACCCTGAATCTGGATCATTTGTGCTTCGATCACGCTAGGCCTGCTGAATCACGTGCGCCACACCCGTTTCGGCGCCAGATTTCGGGTCAGCTCCCAAGGTCGTGCACCCGGCCCCGGGAGGCGCCAGCTAGCCAGGCGCGTGCGCTAACTGCCGCGCGGGCGGCAACAGTAAGCGCACGTGCTCGTTCCGCGCCGGGGCCCAGATACGGTGGATGGCATGCCACGCGACCGCCGGGAGACCCCTGTCGTGCTTTCCCGTATCTACACGCCTGCTCCTCAGGCTGCAGAACGAGCTCTTCGACGTGGGCAGCGACCTGTGCAACCCGGTGGCCGAGCATCCGCGCTACCCGCCGCTGCGGATCGACGAGGAGTACGTCACCCGGCTCGAGCAGGCGTGTGACCAGTACAACGAGGGGCTGCCGGTCCTGCGGAGCTTCGTGCTGCCGGGCGGCACCCCGGGCGGCGCGCTGCTGCACACGGCCAGGGCCGTCGCCCGGCGCGCGGAGCGCAGCGCCTGGGCGGCCATCGAGGCGCACGGGCCGAGCGTGAGCCCGCTGCCGGCCAGGTACCTGAACCGGCTCTCCGACCTGCTGTTCATCCTCGCCCGGCGGGCCAACGAGCCCGACGGGGACCTGCTCTGGCGGCCAGGCGGAGAAGATCCGAAAGCTCCATAACGACGCGCGCGGGCCGGGCCGGAACGCCGAACATCGCGCGCGGAGCTTGCTCCGCGCGCGGGGGGTTGAAGGGGGGTCGCCCCCTGGGGCAAGCACCGCCCGGGGCGGGCAATTCATCCGAACTCGGACACGGGTCCGGGCGGAGCGGCTTCCAGCCACGCTAGGAAGCCGGTCAGCGCGTCCTCGGCGAGCGCGAGCTCGATCCGCCCGGTGGCGTCGCCGGCGTCGCACTCGACGACCACGGTGCCCGGCCCGAGGCTGGTCACCTCCGCCGGGTCGGCCGGCCGCCGGGAGACGACGCTGAGCGCGCGCCGACTGAAGACCGCACGCGGCCGCAGCCGGAGCCCGAAGACGGGATACCAGCACAGCTCCTCGGGCCGGTACGCGGCGAGGCCGAGCCGCCAGCGCCGGTCCCGGGCGCGCCGCAGGCCGCAGTCGACGCTCCCGCCGCCCCGCTCGATCAGGGTCCTGCGGGCCGCGATGACCGTGGCGCAGGCCAGCACGATGACCAGGAGGACGACGAGGAGCCAGCCGGCGTCGAGCGCGAGCCGCCCCGCTGCCAACCCCGGCCCTCTCCCCGCTGGCCCTCGTCAGGCCCGCACGTCGGGCTCGCCGGCGGCTCTGAGCAGCGCTCTGAGGTACCGGACGTCCGCGGGCTCCTCATCCTCGCCTGCCGAGTCCGCAGCGTCCTGTAGCGCCTTCTCCAGGGCGGCCCGGGTGGCCGCCGTGTCTACCTCGGGCCCGAGCCGCGCCTGGTGGGCCAGGATCGATACCCGGTCATCCGCGACGGCGAAGAAGCCGCCGCCCACCGCGGCGACGACCGCGCCGCCGCCCGGGCTGTCCGTGCCGTCCGCGCCCGCCTCCGGCCTGATCGTGACCACGCTGCCCTCGACCAGGATGCCGAGCACGGGCGTGTGGCCGGTCAGCACGCCGATGTCCCCGTCCAGGGTCTTGGCGATGACTATCCCGGCCGGCCCCGACCACACCTCGCCCTCGGGGACGACGAGTTCCACCTGGAGCGTCACTGTGCCTCCTCGCGCGACTGGCTCACGACTGCTCCAGGTCCCTGGCCTTCTTCTCCACGTCCTCGATCCCGCCGACCATGAAGAACGCCTGCTCGGGGAAGTGGTCGTACTTGCCCTCGGTGATCGCCTTGAACGACGCGATGGTCTCGTCCAGCGGGACGAACACCCCGGGCTGGCCGGTGAACTGCTCGGCGACGAACATGGGGTGGGACAGGAACCGCTCGATCCGCCGCGCGCGCTGCACGGTGACCCGGTCCTCCTCGGACAGCTCGTCGATGCCGAGGATCGCGATGATGTCCTGCAGCTCGGTGTAGCGCTGCAGGATCCGCTGGACCTCGCGCGCGACGTCGTAGTGCTCTTGCCCTACGTAGGCCGCGGACAGGATCCGCGAGGTCGATGCCAGCGGGTCCACCGCGGGGAAGATGCCCTTCTGGGTGATCTCCCGCGACAGCGCGGTCGTGGCGTCCAGGTGCGCGAACGTCGTGGCTGGCGCCGGGTCGGTGTAGTCGTCGGCGGGCACGTAGATGGCCTGCATCGAAGTGATCGAGTGGCCGCGGGTCGAGGTGATCCGCTCCTGCAGCTCGCCCATCTCGTCGGCCAGCGTCGGCTGGTAGCCCACCGCCGACGGCATCCGGCCGAGCAGCGTAGACACCTCCGACCCGGCCTGGGTGAACCGGAAAATGTTGTCGATGAACAGCAGCACGTCCTGGCCCTGCACGTCGCGGAAGTACTCCGCCATCGTGAGCGCCGACAGGCCGACCCGCAGCCGGGTGCCGGGCGGCTCGTCCATCTGGCCGAAGACCAGCGCGGTGTCCTTGATGACGCCGGACTCGGTCATCTCGATGAACAGGTCGTTGCCCTCACGGGTCCGCTCGCCCACACCCGCGAAGACCGAGACGCCGCCGAATTGCTTGGCCACCCGGGTGATCATCTCCTGGATCAGCACGGTCTTGCCGCCCCCGGCCCCGCCGAACAGGCCGATCTTGCCGCCCTGGACGTACGGGGTGAGCAGGT